>Ga0224501_10000399_pt1 | contig 35874 bp, 26 predicted proteins | sample SF_Oct11_sed_USG_4_FD_169105 | JGI IMG/M metagenome (GOLD analysis project Ga0224501, IMG submission 169105) | Sediment microbial communities from San Francisco Bay, California, United States - SF_Oct11_sed_USGS_8_1 | ecosystem: Environmental > Aquatic > Marine > Sediment | place: USA... | reverse complement strand
TGGCCCCACGGGGTCGTTCAAGGCCAGTTGTGGCCTGGAGTTCGAGCCGGCCACGGGTGCCGTCGTCACCGAGGATTGCGTTGACGCGGACGTCAAATCCTGGGACGTGGGTGCCACGGGTGGACTCGGCCTCGACATGGAAGTCGGGGAAGGGACCATGGTGGGACTGATGGGAACCTACACCTACGGATTCGTATCCGTGGACGACTCGGCGGGCGCGCTCAGCCTTACGAACACCGGGTTCGGTATCCGGCTCAGCGTGGGATTCCCAATCAAGTAGCGATGGGGTCGGATTGGAAGGTCGGCGGCGCCGCGGCCCCCTTCGGGACGCGGCCCGCCTACCGCCACACCTCTCCGAGGAGGCGTGCCCAGTTCGCACCGAGCACCTTCTCGACGACCCGGTCGGAGTGTCCGCGCGCCGACATGAGGTCCGCGATGGTCTCCATGCGGCGGGGGTGATTCAGGTCGGGAACGTACGGGATGGTGTCTTCCCGCGGGGCGGCGATGCCGGCGGCGGAGCGGCGCTGGGACTCCGCGTGGAACCGGGCGGGGAAGTCTCCGCCCACGTCCAGGGGAACGATCCCCTGGTCGCTTCCCATCCCCACGTGGTCCTCGCCGCACACGTCGAGGGCATGGTCGAGGTGCGCCAGGACGTCCTCCGCGGTGGGGGGGCCCGACGCGTTGAGGAAGGGCATGAGGTAGATCCCCATGACCCCGCCCCGGTCGGCCAGTGCCCGCAGCGTCTCGTCGTCCTTGTTCCGCGGGTGGGGGTGGATCGCGGAACATCCGGAGTGGGTGATGGACGGGGGGCGGGTCGACGCCTCGACGGCCTCCCGGGTGGTGCGCGCGCCGCAGTGGGACAGATCCACCAGGATCCCCATCTCCTCCATGGAGCCGACGACCTCGTGTCCGAAGTCGGACAGGCCGCCGTCCCGGGGGTCGAGACAACCCGAGCCGAGGCGGTTGCGGTCGTTGTAGGTCAGCTGGATCACCCGCACGCCCATCTCGTGGAAGAGGGCCAGCCGTTCGATCCGTCCTTCCAGCGGAACGGCGTCCTGGAATCCGTAGATGATCCCCAGGCGCCCCGTGGCCTTGGCGTCGCGGAGGTCCGCCAGGGTGCGTACGCCGCGCAGGGCCGTCGAGCTGCGGGTGAGTTCCTGGTCCCACGCGGCGATGCGATCCACGGTTGTCCGGAAGGGGTCCGGCGCGCTGCTCCCCACCACTCCCACGGTCAGGTTCAGCGCCGTGATCCCCGATTCCGCCACCCGGGCGAGATCCTCGGCCGTGAGGGGGAGTCCTCCCTGGGGGATGTTGAACTGGAGCGGACCGCCGAGGCCGTCCACCACGGTGGCGCCGCCGTACCCGGGCCAGCGGGCGATCGAGGCCCCGGCGGAGTCGCCTCGCGAGAAGCCCGGGAGAGCGGGCGTGAGGCAGGCGGCGCCCGCGACTCGGACGAACTCCCGTCTGGAGAGGCTCATCGGGCCCCTCCGCGCACCAGGGGGAATACCTGGTTGACCACCGCGTCACGCGTCCCGATGCGGATGGCGTGCGTGTCCGGCCCCGACCCGGACGTTCCCGCGGTGTTGAACGCGCCGACGGCGCCCACCCGCGCGACCGGGTCGAACGCCATGAAGGAGTAGAAGGCCCGCTGCGTCCCGGTGTGGCCGACGATCCGTGTGCCGCCGTTGTCGTACAGGAAGAAGGAAAGCCCCATGGTTTCCCGCCCGATGCCGGTATCCTGGATGGGCACCACCGTCCTCCACATCTCCTCGAGACTGGCACGGGAGAGGACGGCGTCGGCGGACCACCCGTCGGGGATGTCGTCCGGGGGGGATCCCATGAGGAAGCCGAGGTAACGGACCATGTCCGTGACGGGGGCGTTGAGCCCGCCGTTGGACACCGTGATCCCCGTGTCGAAGTCCGGTCCGCCGGCCCGCGGCGACGTGCCCTCCTCCACGAAGTAATGGTTGGATCGGTGGGCCAGGAGGTGCCGCGGTGTTCCGTCGAAGTACGCGTTCCGCATCCCCAGGGGGCGGAAGACGTTCTTGTCCACGTAGGTCTCGAAGACGTCACCGGTGAGCTTCTCGATGACCCTCCCCAGGAAGATGATCCCCGGGTTGGAGTAGCTGAAGCGCGATCCCGGAGGGAAGTGGATCCGGGTGTACGGGATCATGGCCACCAACTGCGACCACTCCGTGGGCTCGTGCGGATGCCACTCCTCGTCTCCTCCCCAGGGCCAGGTACCCGCGCGGAACCCCGCCGAGTGGCTCATGATCTGGCGGATGGTGACGTCTTCCATCCTTCCGAACGGGTTGTACACGTCGCGCAGCTCGGGGACATGGTCCACGATGGGATCGTCCAGGGAGAGAAGCCCGCGGTCGCGGAGCTGCATGATGGAGATGGCGGTGAGCGTCTTGGTGATGGAAGCCCAGTGATAGATCGTCCGGTCGTCCACGGGGCGGCGCTCTCCCAGGTCGGCGAACCCGTGCACTTCGTGGCGTTCCGCCTTCCCGTCCACCACCAGGGCCAGGCTCGCTCCCACGATCCCCTCGTCGGCGAGGACGGCGTGCCACCCGCCCGCCACCTCCTCCCACGCCGCCGCTGCGGGGCCGGGGAGCTGGGCGGACACGGCGGCGGGCGCGAGGGCCGCGAAGGTCACGGCGAGGGTCGGGATGGATCGGCGGTGGGTGAGCATGGCCCCTCCGGTGGAAGTGTGGAGTCGGGGGAATGTGAGCCCTGGGGACGCTGCTTGGAAAGTCGGCGCAGGACCCGGTTGACCGGGGCCCCTCCCATGGCTCAGGTTGAGTGCCCTGATTCCCACGTCTTCTTCCGATGATGGCGGAGGCCCGTATGTACCGGAGCGCACTTCCCTTCTTGGTGATCCTGGCGGCGGTGGCCCCCGTCGGAGGTCAGACGACGCCCACCGAGCGGGCCGCGGCCGCGCCCGTGGTGGCGGCCATCGAGGCCCTCGAGGCGGACATCCAGCCGGCCCGTCTCGCGGCCCGGGTGGCCGGGCGGGGGGGCGCGGCCAAGCAGTCCGTGATCCAGGCGGTGGAGTCCATCTGGTACGACCGCCTCCTGGCGCTCTCCGACCACATCGGCCGCAATCCCGAGCACGGGTTCGAGGAGTTCCAGACCGTCGACACGTTGTCCAAGGTTCTCGACGCGCTGGGCTTCGAGGTGGAGATGGGGGTGGCCGGACTGGAGACCGCCTTCGAGGCCACCTGGACCTCGCCGGCGGGGGCCGATGGCCCCACCCTGGGGATCATCGTGGAGTACGACGCTCTGCGCGGAACCACCGAGGACTACCACGGGTGCCAGCACAACGCCCAGAGTCCCGTGGGGTTCGCGGCCGCGGTGGCGCTGGCCGAGCACATGGAGTCGCACGGCCGCGCGGGGACGGTGAAGATCTACGGGACCCCCGCCGAGGAGATGGGGCCGCCCGCCAAGGTCATCATGCACCGCGCCGGCGTCTTCGACGAGGCGGACATCCTCATCCGCAGCCACGGGTCGGGTGAGACGGGGCGCAACCGGCCGGGGTTCGGAGTGTGCTGCCTCAACATCAACATGGTCCGGTACGTCTTCACGGGCCGCCCGGCCCACCAGCGCCAGTCGTGGGCGGGGCGGAACGCCCTTTCGGCGGCGGTGCAGTTCTACACCGCCGTGGATCACCTCCGCCCCACCTTCCGGCCCGAGGCCGTGGTGCAGGGGATCATCCCCGAGGGTGGGAAGGCGCCGAACGTGGTGCCGGACCGGGCCGTGGTGGACTACTACATCCGCTATCCCGACGAGGTGTATCTGGCCCATATGGACTCCATGATCGCCAACGCCGCTCGTGCCGCCGCCATGGCCACCGGGACGCAGGTGGAGATCGAGGTCTACGGGGAGTACCGGGACGGGATCACCCTGGGGACGCTGGAGGAGCTGGGATACGCCTACGCGGAGCGGATGGGCGCGCCCGGCCTCAACCCCGAACCCCAACGGCCGGCGGGGTACGAGGAGACCGGGTTCGTGACCCGCGACATCCCGGGGTTGAGCGTGGGAGTGTTCTCCTCGCCGGCGCCGGGCCATTCGTACGAGCGCTGGGAGGACAGCATGAAGGAGGTGGGGCACACCGGCTTCCTCTTCGACGCGAAGATCATGGCGGCGGTGCTCTACGACTTCCTGGAGGACGAAGCCTTCCGCGAAGCCGTCGTCCGCGAGCACGCGACCATGAAGGGCCTGTTCGGCCAGTACCTGGCGGGGCTGGAAGCGGCCTACGCCCAGGAGACCGGGATCTACTGATCCCCGACCACCCGACCCACGACCATCCTTCGAGGATCCGACACCCATGAGCCGAGTCGCAACCACCCTGCTGATCACCCTCGTTCTCGGAGCCGGGACGCTCCAGGCGCAGGAAGACGCCCACATGGCCAAGGCGATGCGCGTGCTCGCCGCCACGCCGCTCATCGACGGGCACAACGACCTTCCCTGGGCCATCCGTGAGTCCGCGGTGGCTCCCCACGACGTGGAGGCCCCGGAGCACGACCTGCGGGGGGACACACCCTTCCACACCAACATCGCGCGGCTCCGCGCCGGAATGGTGGGCGGCCAGTTCTGGTCGGTGTACATCCCGTACGAGTCGGTGGAGTCCGGATCCGCCAAGATGCAGCTCGAGGAGATCGACATCGCGCTCCAGGTCATCGCCAGGTATCCCGACGTGTTCGAGCAGGCGTTCGACGCGTCCGACGTGGAGAAGATCTTCGCCCGCGGGAAGATCGCGTCCATGCTGGGGATCGAGGGCGGACACGCCATCGAGAACTCGCTGGGCGCGCTGCGGGCGTACTACGCCATGGGCGTGCGATACATGACGCTCACCCACAACGGCACGCTGGACTGGGCGGACGCGGCCAGTGATCCGGGACACCACGGCGGACTCACCGAGTTCGGGAAGGAGGTCGTGCGTGAAATGAACCGGATGGGTATGCTGGTGGACCTCTCCCACACCTCTCCGGAGACGATGCACGACGCCCTCGACGTGGCGGAGGCTCCGGTGATCTGGTCCCATGCCGACGCGAAGGGCGTGCGGGATCACCAGCGCAACGTTCCCGACGACGTGCTCACCCGTCTTCCCGCCAACGGCGGGGTGGTGATGATCACCTTCGTGCCCAGCTTCCTCACGGAGAACGAGGAGGCCACCATCGGCGACGTGGCCGATCACATCGAGCACGTCCGTGACGTGGCGGGAATCGACCACGTGGGGATCGGGTCGGATTACGACGGTATCGACTCCACCCCGGTGGGGATGGAGGACGTGTCGGCGTACCCCAGGCTCTTCGCCGAGCTTTCCCGGCGCGGGTGGACGGAAGAGGAGATGGCCAAGCTGGCGGGTGAGAACGTGCTGCGCGCCATGCGCGACGCCGAGACGGCGGCGCGTAAGCTCCAGCGGGAGAGGGGCCCCTCCATGGCCACCATCGAGAACCTCGACGGCCGGGGGGTGAGCCAGTGAACCCGGCGGCGTTCACCCTCCCCCGGCCGGAGGCGTCCGAGTACAACCCCTACTACGGTCAGTACATCGACATGGTCCCCGAAGGGGACATCTGCGACGTCATGGAGACGGAGATCCGGGAGACGCTGGCCCTCCTGCGTTCGGTTCCCGCGGACAGGGAGGAGTTCCGCTACGCTCCGGAGAAGTGGAGTCTACGTGAGTCGGTGGGGCACGTCATCGACGTGGAGCGTCTCTTCGCCTTCCGGGCCCTCTGGTTCGCCCGGGGCGGAGAAGGAGAGCTGTCGGGGATGGACCAGATCGGGTGGGCCCGGGCCAGCAGCGCCGGCCGGCGCCCTCTGGCCGACCTGGCCGACGAATGGGAGGCCCTGCGTCGGGCGAACGTGGCGCTCTTCCGGTCCTTCGAAGAAGCCGACGGAGCGAAGCGCGGCGTGGCCAGCGGGTTCGAGGTGACGGTGCGGGCGTTGGCCTGGATGATGACCGGACACGAGCTGCATCACCGGAAGCTCATCCGGGAGGCCTACCTGGGCGAGGGCGCGTGACCACCGAGGCCGGAGCGGAGCAGCCCGTGGGGACGGATCCCCGGGCCGCGCTCCGCCGCCGGGACCGGGGGAAGGACGAGGAGTGGATCCGTGCCTTCCTCCGGGTTGCCCCCATGGGGTTCTTCGCCACCGTGGGGGAGGACGGCCAGCCCTTCCTCAACTCGAACCTCTTCGCCTTCGACGAGGAGCGGCACTGCATCTACTTCCACACGCACCGCACGGGGCGGACCCGGGACAATGTGGCGGACGAGGAGCGGGTATGCTTCTCCGCCACGGCAATGGGGCGGATGCTCCCCGCGCTGGAGGCGCTGGAATTCAGCGTGGAATATTGCGGCGTCGTGGTGTTCGGCGTCGCGCGGATCGTGGACGGTTCCGACGAGGCCCGCCACGGACTCCGTATCCTCCTGGAGAAGTACGCGCCCCACCTCGAATACGGTTCGGACTATCGGGGAACCACGGACGAGGAGCTGAAGCGCACGGCGGTCTATCGGCTCGACATCGAGTCGTGGAGCGGCAAGCAGAAGGAGGTGGCGGGGGACTTTCCGGGCGCGTATGATTTTCCCCAGGTGCCCGTGCCGTTCCCGGAACGGAGCGAGGTGTCTGTGCCGCCGAGCTATGCCTGAGCGATCCCCGGAGACCTCTCAGGAGTTGGAGAACGGCAAGGTTTCGTTTACGTCGGCCCCATTCCGACGCTGGGCCGTAACGTTCCGGTCACGAAGCGCTCGTTCGTATTCATACAATGGAGATTCACCATGACCCCTCGGTATGCGATCCGTGGTATCCCGGTCGTGTTCACCCTCGTTCTTCTCGCGGCGGGCTGCGCATCGAGCGGTCAGCAAGGGGGGAGAACCTCGTCGGGCTCGGGCAACGTGATCACGGCGGAAGAGCTCGAGGGCGTAGGCAGTCTGGACCTGTTGACGGCCATCCAGCGTCTCCGGCCCCGGTGGCTGCAATCGAGAGGGTCAGCGTCCTTCTCCGGAGACGCGGCACTGCCCAGGGTGATCCTCGATGGGGTCCCGCAGAATAGTGGTCTCGACGTCCTTCGCACCGTCCGGGCGGTGGAAACACAGGAACTGCGCTACATGAGCGCCAGCGATGCGACCACGCGCTACGGAACCGACATGGTGGGCGGCGCCATCCTGGTGATCCGGAAGCGCTGAGTACTCACTCCGGGGGCGGGGTGCCGCCCCCGGAGTACTTCGTCGCCAACCGCTCCAATCCCGCGTCGATCTGGCTCCGTGTGACCCAGCGGCCGCGCACCATCACGCCCACCCGGTCCGTGAGGTTCTCCAGAGCCTCGAGAGGGTTGGACTCCAGGAGCACCAGGTCGGCGCGGTTGCCCACGGCCACGGTACCGAAGTTGCTTTCGAGTCCGAGGTGATCCGCCACGTACCGGGCCACGGTGGCCGTACCGCTGAGGAGGATCTGGTGGTGGGTCATCCCGGCGTCGGCCATGAGTCTGATCTCACGGTGGAGGGCGAATCCCGGAACGTTGAACATCTGGGGTGAGTCCGTACCCATGAGGATGCCCGCGCCGGCGTCGGCGAGCTTCCCGAGGATGTGCTTGCGGAGGTCGAAGAAGGCTTCGAGGGCGTCCGGACTCCCTTTGGGTCCCGGCGCGGCCTGGCGGCGCCAGGCGTCGCGCTGAGCCTGCGACACGTAGCGCATCTCGGAGAGCCGCAGGAAGGGTTCCGGGTCCCCCGTTCCGTAGAGGTTCTCCCAGAGGTACAGAGTGGGAACGACGTACACGTCGTGCTCCAGGGTGAGGCGAACCAGGGCGTCGACACGGCGCTCGTCCACTCCGCCGATCAGCCCGTCCAGACTGATCGGTCTTCCCGTGTTGATCTGCGAGACGACGTCGTCGCCGGCCACGGCCTGGACGTATCCGTCCAGGTGATCCACCGTGGACATCCCCGTCTCGATGGCGTGGATCAGCCCGACGTCGGAGGGCACGTGGCCTCCGAAGGTCATCCCCACCTCCCGGGCCACGGCGGTCATGCGGTCCCAGGTCTCCAGCGAGAGTCCGGGGTGGATCTTCTGCAGGTCGTACCCGGCCGCGTGATGTGCCCGTACCATGCGCTCCGCGGTCTCGGGATCCGGGGCGGTGGCGCCGCTCAGCGAGGGCGCACCGACGTAGAGAGTGGGTCCGAGGATCTCGCCGCGCTCCAGCTCACGCGCCAGATCGAGCTGGTAGCTCTGTCCCAGCATCCCGCGGATGGTGGTCACTCCGTTCGCGACGTACAGGAAGAGGATGTCTTCGAGCTGGTCCCGGGGCGGGTCGGGAACCGGAGGTACGTGGGCGTGCATCTCCGCCAGCCCCGGCATGAGGAAGCGTCCGGTCCCGTCGATGCGCACCGCGTCGTCGGGGATGGTCACGGTGCCGGCGTCGCCCATGGCCACGATGATTCCGTCACGAACCACCACCGTCTGACCGGACACGACTCCCGCGCGGTCCATGGGGAGGACGTTCACGTTCACGAACGCCACCACCCCGTCTCCTCGGTCGCCCGGGTCCGATCCGGCGGCCCCCGCGGGAAGGAGTGCGCCGGCCAGAACCATCATGGCGGTCCAGGTGTTCCACGTACTGCGGTGCATGGCTCGTTCTCCTGGAATCATGCGACTTGTTCCCGTTCTCCGACCGTGACAAACTTCGCGCCTGCGTCCCGGGGTGGCCAGTCGGGCCGGTGCCGGGTGGGCTCCCTTCACTTCTTTCATCCACGATGCAGAACATGAGTAAACTCCTCGTCCTCCCTTTGTTCGCGCTCCTGACGGGCTCGACCCTTTCCGCCCAGCCGTTCATGCCCCGGGCTCCGGAGCTGGAGGAGCCGTACCTGGCGTGGGACCGCGGAGACTATCCCACCGCGCTTCGGGGGTACCTGGACGTGCTGAACGGACCCAGGGGAGAGGCGCTTCTTTCCGACATCGCGCTCCTCACGGGCGAGTGGTATTCCGTCACGGAGGTGGCTCCCGACGGGCGCGCGCTGCGCATGGGTCCGCTGGGGCGGTACGTCACCTTCGAGGTTCCCGAAGGGGAGACCGTGGTGACCCGGGTGGTGGAGGTGGGCACTCCGGGAAAGGTGGTCGCCACCCTCCCCGGTACCGGCGCCCGCCTGAGCCCGGCGCGGAAGGTGGCCTACCTGCGTGTGTCCGACACGGAGGAGCTACGGCGGGCCCGGGCGGAAGCGGAAGCGGCCCGCACCGCACGGGATCGAGACGCCATGCGGGCGGCGTTCGCGACCCTGCGCCGGCTGGAGGCGATGAACACCGGGATCCTGGTCCGGGATCTGGTGTCCGGCGAGGAGGAGGTCGTGGGGCTCGGGACGTGGTTCCCCGTGGGGATCTCCTACGCTCCGGACAACGACATCCTCTACGTGGTGGCCGCGGAACCGGGCGGGGACGGGATGACGGAGCTCCTCGAGGTCAGGGACGGCGTCGCCACCCCCATCTCCGCGGGCGCCCGGCTCAAGGCGGATCCGGTCGCGGTGCCCGGCGGCCGCTTCCTCGTCTTCTCGGTCCCGGTGGAAAGTCCCGTGGGTACCGGATCGCCCGCGCGGACGGGTGACGCGACACCGGGAGTCGCCGTGAAGGACCTGGTGGACGGTCGGACCTTCTTCTTCGCCGGTGGGAGCGATCCCACCGTGTCCGCCGATGGATCCACCCTCGCCTTCGTGACCGCCGGGGCCGACGATTCCGCCCTGGAGGTGGTCGAACTGCGGACCTCCCTCACCGGGGGGGGGCTGGCCGCCCGGTCGGTGGTGCGCACCCCGGGGCCGCTGGCGGGCCCGGCGCTCTCGCCGGACGGGCGCCGCGTGGCCTTCCAGGCCAGACCGCGCGACGACTGGGAGATCTTCGTGGCGGCGACCGACGGATCCGGGAACGCCGTCCAGGTCACGAAGGAGATCCAGCACGACCTCTTTCCGCGGTGGCTGGACGATGGAAGGGTCCTCGCGGTGAAGGGCGAAGGGCGGCACCGCCGGTCGTACGTGTACGACGCCGGGACGGGCGCCGCGACCAAGCTCTTCCACAACAACACGGTGCGTACCATCGCCCCGGAATACGAGTGGGTGCCCACCCCCGACGGGAAGCACCTCTACATCGTGGCGGAGCGCGACGGAGACACGGTCTCTCCCGAGCGCGGCGTGTACGTGCTGGACTTCACGCGCACGGTCTCCCGGGACGGCGTGCGCCGGCGTCTGGAGGAGAACCTGGCCGCCGAGGAGGACCTGCGGCGGAGGGGTGAGGAGATGTTCGCTCCGGCCGCCGCGGAGGTCCGCGCCGCCGCCTCCGAGGTATCCGTGGATCGGATCTACGAATACGCGCGGCGCCTCTACGTCCTCGATTCCAAGTACATCACCCAGCCGGGGAACCGACTGGCCATCGACTATCTCGTCGAGACGCTACGGGGGTGGGGGTACGAGCCGGAGGTCCAGTGGTTCGAGCCTCTTCCCGGGGTGCGCACGGCCAACGTGATCGTCCGCGTGGAGGGTACCGTCGATCCGGCGTTGGTCTACGTGGTGAGCTCCCACTTCGACTCCAGCATCCGTGGGCCCGGCGCCGACGACGATTCGTCGGGCACCACCGCCCTCCTGGAAGCCGCGCGCGTCCTGAAGAGCCGGCCGCAGGCCGCCACCATCGAGTTGGCCTTCTTCACCGGAGAGGAGGCAGGCCTCCTGGGGAGCCGGGAGTATGTGCGCCGGGCCGTGGCCGGGGGGAAGCGGATCGTGGGAGCGCTGAACAACGACATGGTGGGGTGGGCCAACGATCAGCGCCTGGACAACACGGTCCGCTATTCCAACCCGGGGATCCGCGACATCCAGCACGGGGCGGCCATCCAGTTCTCGGACCTCATCACCTACGATGCCCTCTACTACAAGAGCACCGACGCCCATGCCTACTACGAGGTGTATGGGGACATCGTCGGAGGGATCGGATCGTACCCGGTCCTGGGAAATCCCCACTACCATCAGGTCACCGACCGCCTGGAGACCGTCGACCAGCGGCTCGTGGCGGAGGTGAGCCGGACCACCGTGGCCACCGTCATGCTCCTGGCGTCGAGTCCGTCCCGCCTGTCCGGGTTGAAGGTTCGGGAGCGCCCCGAGGGAGCATCGGCCGTCTGGGAACGGGGTCCCGAGTCGGGGATCGTGCGGTACCAGGTGCGTTTCCGGACCCGCGACGGGTGGGAGCAGGTGGAGACCGACGACGACGAGATCCGCGTCAGGGGCGCATTCCCCGGAGGGGAGTTCTGGGTGCGGGCGGTGAACCGGGACGGGTTCGTGGGGTGGGACTGGGCGCGGGCGACCGTCCCTACTCGCTGACCCAGTCGAGAGCCGCCTCCCGGGTCAGGAATCCCCTGACCCGGGGGCCGGTCCCGTCCGGGATCGACTCGTCGGGCTGACGGTAGCCCAGGATGGCGATCCGTTCCGGCGTCGCGGCGTGGCCATTTGCGGCACGACACGCATCCTGCCAGTCGCCGAGGGACTTCCGGCGAACTCCGCTGGCCCCCGAGATGTCGACGATGACGCGGAACGGACTCTCGCCACCGGATTCCGTGTGTCCGGCGTGACATTCCCGACGGAGCTCCCCCGCAGTGTGGTCACCGTCGACCACCAGGGTCACGATTCCGCCGGACACCGAAGACGATACGGGCACGAGTGGAAATCCTCGAAGATCGGGGAGCAGGCGCCTCCTATCCGGGGAGGCCGGAGAGGAGTTCGTGCAACTCCCGTACCAGCGTCGCCAGCGTCCGGGTGTAGAAGCGCTTCTGTGAGGCCTGGTCCGCGGAGAGGGGAGCGACCCAACCCTCCACGGATCCCTGCAACCGCGCGATGCGGGAGGTGATCTCCCTGAATTCGCGCTGCATGTCGCGGAGTTCGGCGGCGGTGCCGGCGGAGACGTCCAGTCCACCGTCATCCACCTGCTCCACCTTCTCGTCGAGGTGGCGGGCGTTTCTCCCCGCTTCGGCCAGGAGTCCCGAGATCTCCAGGAGATCCGCGGTCCACCGTGCCCGCGTCGCCGCATCGACCTCGATCCGGGGGTCTTCGCGAACCACCACGTCCCGCTCCATGGTGTGGCCGCCCACTGAGAGGCGGACGGTGTAGGTGCCCGGGACGACCAGCGGACCTCGCGGTCCCCGCCCGAAGCGCCCACGACCCGGGCGGGCCACGCCGGCTCCGTCCCCGGGGAGGGCGTGGCGCAGGTCCCAGACCGTCCGGTTCATCCCCGCGTGTCCGTCCACGTCCAGGGTGGCGATCTCGGCCCCGGCGGCGTCGTGCACCGTGAGGGACACCTCCCCGCCGTCGCTTCCCAGCCAGTAGTCGAGGATGGCGCCGGCCGGGGGATTGGACCCCTCGAAGATCATGTTCCCGGTGTGGCCCCTCTCGTTGCGGTATCGGATCTGCTCGGCCGGCTCCACCGAGAAGAGGTGGGCCGGCCCGCGGGCGATGGCGGGCGTGACCTCCTGCAGGGCGTTCAGCTGGTCCAGGATCCACACGCCCCGCCCGTGCGTGGCGAGGACCAGGTCATTGTCCCTGGGGTGCACGACCAGGTCGTTCACCGCCACGGTGGGGAGACCCCCGCGCAACTCCACCCAGTGTGCGCCTCCGTCCCACGACCACCAGGCTCCGAACTCGGTGCCCATGTAGAGGACGTCCGGGTTGCGGGGGTCGTCGCGGACCACCCGCACCGTCCGATCCGCCGGGAGGTCACCGGCGACCGAAACCCAGGTGCGGCCGTGGTCGTCGGACCGCCAGGCGTAGTTGGCGTAGTCGTCGTTCCGGTAGTTTGTGGCCGCCACGAAGACCCGTCCGTCCCTGTGCTTCGAAGCGTGGATGGCATGGACCCACATCATCTCCGGCGCGCCGGGAATGCTGCCGGTCACGTTCTCCCAACTCGCTCCGCCGTCGGTGGAGACCTGTACCTGCCCGTCGTCGGTCCCCACGTAGAGGATTCCGGGCGTGAACTCGGACTCGGCCACGGCGGTGAGGGTGGGCCAGTAGGGAATCCCGTCGTCGAGGGAGAGGGTGAAGGAGTCGGGCCGTTGTCCCATGATCTCCAGGGTACGCCGGTCGGTCCCGCTGGTGAGGTCTCCCAACGAGGTCCACGTCTCCCCGCGGTCGGTGCTCCGGAAGAGCCGGTCCAGCCCCGCGTAGAGCGTGTTCGCGTCGTGGGGGCTGATGATGAAGGGGCCGTCCCAGTTCCCCGGCGCCATGGCGTTCCCCAGTCTCTGGTCGGGGTTCTCCAGATCCGGCCAGGTGGTCCAGTTCCTCCGGTCGGAGATGAACCCCTCGGGCTGGTCGGGGCGGATGTCCCGCGTCTCTCCGGTGACGAGGTCGTTACGCGTGAGCCCCAGGTACTGGCTCTCCACGTACGACGTGCGGTTGTCGGTGGTGTCCACCAGCGTCAGGAAGCCGTCCCCGCCGCCCCAGCGCACCCAGTCTTCGTTGAGGATCCCCTCCGCGCGGTACACCTGGTTGGGCCCGCGCCAGCTCCCGTTGTCCTGGAGGCCACCGTAGACGTTGTAGGGATGGGCCATGTCCACCGCGACGTGGTACCACTGGCTCAGCGGGAGGTGGGTCGCGTACAGGAAGTGGTCTCCCCGGTCGTAGCTGATGCCGAGTCCCCCGTCGTCGGCCTTCATGACGTGGCGCGAATCGTTGGGATTCACCCATACCAGGCGGTCGTCGCCGTGGGTACGATGCTCCCGCGGAACGGTGAAGGTCTTCCCGCCGTCGTCGGAGTAGCTGTAGGCGTTGAGCATGTAGATCCGCTGGTCGTCGTTGGGGTCCACCAGCGGCTGGCTCGCGTACATGGGCCGGGGGTTCCAGTCGCCCATGAAGGTCCAGGTGACTCCCCGGTCTTCCGACCGATAGATCCCCGCCACCGGCTTCTGGTACGCCGTGGACGCGTTGTAACGCTCTCCCTGCTCCACGCTGGCGTACACGATGCGGGGGTCGCTCCGGTAGATGGAGATCCCGATGCGCCCGATGTCCCCCGTGGGGAGTCCGTTGTCCAGGCCTGCGTTGGTGAGGAGCGTCCACGTCTCCCCTCCGTCGGTGGAGCGGTAGAGTCCGCTCCCCGGCCCGCCCCCGTGGAATCCCCAGGGGCGCCGCTGCCGCTGGTACATGGCCGCGTACATCACCGACGGATCATCCGGGTCCATGGCCACGTCCACGGCTCCGGTCTCGGAGTCCACCGACAGGACCCGCTTCCAGTGCGCTCCCGCGTCGGTGGACTTGTACAGGCCCCGCTCCTCGTTGGGGCCCCAGAGGTGGCCCATGGCGGCGACGAACACCACGTCGGGGTCGTCGGGATGGAGGGCGATGCGTCCCACATGGCGGCTCTCCGCGAGCCCCATGTCTGTCCAGGTGTCTCCGCCGTCGGTGGACCGGTACACCCCGTTCCCCCACGACGAACTCTGGCGGCTGGCCCGCTCTCCCGTTCCCACCCACACCACGCTGGTGTCACGCTGATGAACGACGATGGCGCCCACCGAATGCACGGCCTCCTCGAAGAACACCGGCGTGAAGCGCACGCCGTTGTCGGTGGTCTTCCATACGCCGCCCGTGGCCGACGCCACGTAGAAGACCTTCGGGTCCGCCTCCACCACCGCCAGGTCCACGATGCGTCCGCTCACGGTGGCGGGGCCGATCTCCCTGGGCGCCAGGGCCGCGAGGTCCGCGGTGGTGAGCCGGGCCTGTTGGGCGGCCAGCGTCCCGGTGGCCAGGAGGAGTCCGAGCATAGGGGTGAGGAAGCGCGCTCCGCGATACATGGGTTCTCCCTGGGTGGGAAGGGGTCGGGTGCGGGGGTGTCCGTACCGGTCCCGGCAAGATGCTCGCGCACCCTCGGGTGGAGCAAGCTGGCGGAATCGGCGTATCAGAATCATCCTACCTGACCGCTTCCAGTTCCCACTCGGAGATCGGCGCATGCTCCTGAAACGCTTCTACGACGAGAAACTCGCCCAGGCCAGCTACATGGTGGGGTGTCAGGCCACGGGCGAGGCCGTGGTGGTGGATCCGAACCGCGACGTGGAGTTCTACCTCCGCGCCGCGGAGGCGGAGAAGATGGCCATCCGGTACGTCACCGAAACCCATATTCACGCCGACTATCTCTCGGGTTCGCGGGAGTTGGCCCGCCGGAGCGGGGCCACCCTGGTGCTGTCGGGAGAGGGCGGACCGGATTGGCTGTACACCTTCTGCGATCAGGAGGAAGACGTCCGCGTCGTGCACGACGGGGATGAACTCCGGTTGGGGAACGTCCGTATCCGGATCCTGCACACGCCGGGACACACGCCGGAGCACATCTCGTTCATGGTCACGGACGGGGCCGCCTCCGACGAGCCCATGGGGGTGCTGACCGGAGATTTCGTCTTCGTGGGAGACGTGGGCCGTCCCGACCTCCTGGAGAAAGCCGCGGGGATCCGGGACACGATGGAGGCCGGTGCCCGCACGCTCTGGCAGAGCCTGGAGAGGTTCCGGGCGCTTCCGGGATACCTCCAGATCCTCCCCGGACACGGCGCGGGCTCGGCGTGCGGGAAGGCGTTGGGGGCCGTTCCCACCTCCACCCTCGGGTACGAGGTGCTCACCAACTGGGCGTTCCGTTGCGAGTCGGAGGACGACTTCGTCGAGCAGGTCCTGAGCGACCAGCCCGAGCCTCCCGTGTACTTCGCCCACATGAAGCGCATGAATCGTGACGGCCCCGCGGTGCTGGGGAGTCTTCCGCACCCGATGCCCATGGCGCCCATTCACCTCGAGGAGCTGCTCGACGCGGGCGCTCCGGTGGTGGATCTGCGTTCCCGGGAAGCGTTCGCGGCGGGGCACGTGCCGGGAACCATCAACATCCCCCTCGACCGGGATTTCCCCAACTGGGCGGGATGGCTGCTACCCTATGACCGGCCCATCTACTTCCTGGGCCCCGACGAGGAGGCGGGAGCGCAGGCCGCTCGCGACCTCGCCTTCATCGGGATCGATGCGTCGGAAGGTTTCTTCGGACCGGATGCCCTCGATGCCTGGGCGGCGGCGCACGGGGGGCTGGAGAGTTCCAGGGTCGTCGGATGGACGGAGGCGCTTCGTGCGGTCGAGGAGGAAGATGCCGTGCTGGTGGACGTTCGCCGCCTCACGGAGTGGGAGGAAGGGCACGTGGATGGGGCGCGTCACGTTCATCTCGGATATCTCGTGGATCGCGCTCAGGAGTTGCCCCGGGATCGTCCCATACTCCTGTATTGCAGGACCGGGGCGAGGTCGGGGAAGGGGATGAGCCTTCTCCAGGCGCACGGATTTCCCGACGTGCGCAACGTCGAAGGCGGTGTGGTCCAGGCCGAGACGGAGGGCGTGGTCCTGACCTCGGGCTGACCCCTCTTGGGCCTCTCGGCTGCGGCCGATCGGGAGTGGATCAAACCACCTGCAGTACTCCGTTGAGCGCCTCCACGAAGGTCCGGGCCTCCCGCCATCCCTCCCGGATCCAGGAGATCCGGTTCGGTCCCGAATGACCGAACAGGCGAGTCACCGCGGTACGGCATGGATCCGCCCGACTCAACTCCCGCGCGAGTCGCAATCCCTCCGAGAAGGGCATGAGGGCATCGTATCGTCCGTGGAGCACGTGGGCGGGGCACGTCACCTCCCGGAGGCGCGACACGGGCTCGATCTCGGGCTCCTCGGATCGTGCGGCCGCGGCCAGCTCGCGCACGAGCGATTCGACCGCCGGCCCCGACGGGATGCGGTCGTGGGAGGGAGCGAAGAGGTCGAAGAGATCCCGCTGATCCCGTGGGATCTCGCCCCGGATCTTCTCCTTGAGCGGGTCGTACACCGCGTCCCAGGCGGGCGTCCCGTTGTCTCCCGCCACGCTGGCCAGCGTACGCAAGGCCGTGGCCAACTCGGTGGCGTCTCCATAGCTCTGCGTGGCGTGGAGATAGTTCGCTCCCACGATCCATCGTCCGTAGGGATCCGGCGCTTGGGCATACGCCACTCCCTCCCAATCGTGTTCTCCGGTGAACTGGAAGCGAAGGCTCCTCTCCAGGTCACGGTATCCCCCGAATCCCACCACGCCGGCAACGCGGTGGCGGAGCTCCGGAACGGCGGCCGCGGCGATGGCCTGAGGGGCGCCGAACGAGAACCCCACCAGCCCCACGCGGTCGGCGAAGACGTCGGAACGTTCGGAAAGGAACTCCAGGGCGGCTTTGATGGTGGGGACGGTCACGTACGGCGCGATGACCAACTCACGCCACTCCGCGACCTCCGGGACGATCACGGCGCACCCCGTGGAGGCGAGGGACCGGGTGAAACGCTTGAGCTGCACGTGTGCCCGTCCAGGCCTGGTGATGCCGTGGAGCACGATCCAGGCCGGCACCCGCTCCACTCGCTCGGGTGGGATCAGGAAGGTTCCGGGGACCGGGTCACCGTCGCGGGAGAGCGTCACCTCGGATACGAGCAGACGTTCACGGTGCGAAAGCCAGGTACGGAGGAAGCGGGTCGTACGGCGAGACGGGCGGGACATGAATGAGAGTATCCTACCGGGGGGGAAGACCGCCAGGATTTCATTGGACCGGGGAGGTGCTTGCGTCACGCACGTGGGACGGACATGATGGCGGTTTCGTTCATGCCCAACCCAGGAGCCGCACATGCGCTCGAGTGTGATCCTTCTTTCCGCGTTCATCGTAGCCGGTTGCCAGCAGCCCGCTGCCGAGCCCGACCTCGCCCCACGCGTCTCGATCAACCCTGCCGACGGTAGGCCGTACAGCCAGGCCGTGCAAGTGGGTGATACCTACTGGTTCTCCGGCAAGATCGGCGTGACCCCGGAGACCCAGGGGATGCCGGAGGGCCGGGCGGCCGCCGAAACCAGGAATATCATGGAGTCGTTCGGCCAGCTCTTCTCCGAGCTGGGGATGGACTTCGGAGACGTGGTACAGGGTACCGTGTACCTCGTGGACATCGCCGACTATCAGGGGATGAACGAGGTCTACGGCGAGTATTTCCCGTCCGACGCGCCGGCGCGTGAGACGGTGGCGGTGAAGGACCTCGTGGCCGGTGCCGCGGTGGAGATCAGCTTCGTCGCGGTGAAGCGCTGACGCCGGTCATCGGCGCATCGATGGCTCGAGACGACAAGGGTCGGCCGCCGTACGGGATCGCCGCGCTCACGGCGGTCGGCATCTTCCTTCTCTACACGGTCACCCTGGCCCCCACCACGGGACTGTGGGACGCCAGCGAATACATCACGACCGCGCATATCCTGGGTATCCCCCACCCGCCGGGGAACCCGCTCTTCGTGGTGCTGGCGCGCGTGTGGAGCGTGATGCTCGCTCCTCTGGGGTTCTCCGTGCCCGTGCGCGTCAACCTGTTCGCGGCGGCCACGAGCGCGGCGGCGTCCGGGTTCTTCTTCCTCTTGGCGCACCGGATGGTGCGGACGGTGGTGGGGAGTGGAGCACGCGCGTTGGTGGGCGCCGGGGCGGCGGCGTGGATGGGGGCCACGGCGTTCACGGTATGGAACCAGTCCAACGTGAACGAGAAGGTCTACACGGTGAGCGTCCTGATCATCGCCGCCGTGAGCTGGCTCGCCGTCCGCTGGCGCGACCGGCACGACGAGCGGGGGAGCGAGCGGTACCTCCTGGCCGCGCTCTTCCTGATGGTGATCGGGTCCACGAATCACCTCATGTCCGTGCTCCCCCTTCCGGGGCTGGCGGTGCTGGTACTCCTCACTCGACCCGGTGTCCTCCTGCGCAGGACGGTCCTCGTACGTGGCGTGCTGCTCGTGATCCTGGGTCTTTCCTTCAACTACGTTCTTCCCGTGCGTGCCGCCCGGGAGCCGGTGATCAACGAGGGGCACGCGACCTGCACGTCGTTCATCGAGGCGACTCAGGCCATCTTCACCAATGGAGCACGGGGGTGTCCCGCCCTGGCGGACAACCTTGCCCGGAGACAGTACCAGAAGCCTCCGTCCACCCAGCGCATGGCGCCCTTCCGGGCCCAGTTCCGGAACTACTTCCAGTACTTCGACTGGCAGTGGGCGCGCGGAGTCCACGCCTCGGCAGTGCCGCCGAATTCCCGGTTGCCCATCACGCTTCTCTTCGTCCTTCTGGGAGTGATGGGGCTGGGAGTCGTATGGCGGGCGGACCGGGGGGTCTTCGTCTACATGGCTACCCTGGTGCTGGTGCTGACCGTGGGACTCGTCTACTACCTCAACTTCAAGTACGGGTATTCCCTCGCTCCGGAGGTGGTGGACCGGAACCTCCACGAGGTCCGGGAGCGCGACTACTTCTTCATCGCCGGCTTCATGGTGTGGGGCGTGCTGAGCGGGATCGGTCTCAGCTCCGCCTGGGGATGGATGGCGCGGCTCTCCGCCGGCGCTCCCCGGTACGTCGCGGCGGCTCCGGTGCTCGTGGTCGCGGCCTTCCCGATGATCTTCAACTGGAGTTGGGCGAGCCGGGCCGGAGACCACGCGGCCAGGGACTGGGCGTGGAACATCCTGATGAGCGTGGAGCCCTACGGAGTGATCTTCACCAACGGGGACAACGACACCTTCCCGCTGTGGTATCTCCAGGAGGTGGAAGGGATCCGCCAGGACGTGACCGTGGTGGTAGGGCAGTATCTGGGCACCTCGTGGTATCCGAAGCAGCTCCGCGCCCTCACGGAGCCGGAGCGGCAACGTCCCTTCCGCGAGGTCGGTGCGGTGGGGCTGTACGATCCACCGGCCACCGCGCCATCTCGCGCCATCCTCTCGGTCGACGACGAGCGCCTGGACCGCATCCGCCCGGCTCGTCTGCCGGAGGATCTCACCGTGCCGTTTCCCCGCGTCGCGGTCACGTACCCCGCGGGAATGGTCCTCGATCGGATCCAACAGATCGCCCTGAGCATCATCCTCGAGTCGGTGGACGAGCGCCCCATCTACTTCTCGAGCAGCGGCGGACTCATGAGGGAGTTGGGGTTGGACCGGTGGAGCGTGCACCAGGGCATGGTGTCGAAGCTGGTCATCCGGAACATGGAGGGCGCGCAGCCGCCGGGGTGGATCCAGGGATCCCGGGAATTCGGCGGTGCCTGGTTCGACGTGGAGCGGTCCATGACCCTCTACGACGACGTGTACCTGTTCCGCGGGATCCGCGATCGGGAGATCTGGGCTGATCGAGCGACGCTGACCATCCCCTTCCTCTTCCACGCCGTGGCGCTCCAGCTTTCCGACGTCGCCCGGGGAGCCGGGCTCCCGGAGGAGGACGTCCGACGCCTCGAAGGTGACGCGGCGGTGTTCCGCATCGTGGCCGAGGGCGGTGCGCGCGGCACTCCTCCTCCTCCGGTGGCCGTGGGAACCCCTCCCTGAGCCCGGGGGTGTATCAACCATGACACCTCCCCCGCTCTCTCCCCCCGAGCTCTACCGGTACGCCCGCCACCTGGCTCTTCCCCACCTGGGGATGGAGGGGCAGCAGCGTCTCAAGGAAGGGCGGGTCCTCTGCGTGGGGACCGGGGGGCTGGGCTCGCCGCTGGCGCTGTACCTGGCCGCCGCGGGTGTGGGCACGCTGGGCCTGGTGGACTTCGACGTGGTGGACGCGTCGAACCTGCAGCGCCAGATCATCCACGGAACGTCCGACGTGGGACGCCCCAAGATCGAGAGCGCCCGGGACCGCATCCGTGAGGTGAATCCCCATGTGGAGGTGGTTCTCCACGATACCCGGCTCACGGCGTCCAACGCCCTCGGAATCCTGGCCGGGTACGACGTGGTTGTGGACGGGACGGACAATTTTCCCACCCGCTACCTGGTCAACGACGCGTGCGTGATCCTGGGCAAGCCCAACGTGTACGGGTCCATCTTCCGTTGGGAGGGTCAGGCATCGGTCTTCGGCGTGCCCGGGGAACCGTGCTACCGCTGTCTCTTCCGGGAGCCTCCTCCTCCGGGACTCGTCCCCAACTGCGCCGAGGGCGGAGTGTTGGGCGCGCTACCCGGCGTGATCGGCTCCCTCCAGGCCATGGAGACGGTGAAGCTCCTCACCGGCGCCGGAGAGTCACTGGCGGGAAGACTCCTCATCTTCGACGCCCTCGAAATGTCGTGGCGCGAGATCCGGTTGGCACGGAACCCGGAGTGTCCGGTGTGTGGAGACCAACCCACGCAGGCCGGCCTCATCGACTACGACCTCTTCTGTGGCGTCGGTCCGGCCGCGGCGGATGGCCCGGCCTCCCCCGTTCCCTCCGTTCCCACGCTCACGCCGCGGGAGGCCGCGGCGCTCCTCGGAGGGGAGGACCCTCCTCTCCTGGTGGACGTGCGGGATCCGTGGGAGTGGTCCGCGGGGAATCTCGGGGCGATGGGTGCTCTGCACGTGCCCCTGGCGTCGCTGGAGGAACGGATGGATGAGATCACGGGGCCGGCGGCCGGCCGGGCCGTGATCGTGTGTTGCCGGGTCGGTGAACGGAGCGCCCGCGCTGCCGTCAGACTCATCCAGGCGGGAGTGCCGAACGTGTACAATCTCCGCGGAGGGCTCCTGGAATGGGCTCGAACCGTGGACCCCGATGTCGTCGTCCTCTGACCTCCGGACCGAATATGCGTCCCAGACAGTCGATCGCGGTGGTGCTCCTCCTGGCGTGCGGGACGTGGACGCCCGCCGCCGCCCAGGAAACGTGTCCACTGCAGGCCGGTGCGCGCACCGAGGCCGGGTGGGAGGCGTACCGCGCCGGGAACGTCGAGGACGCCGAATCCCACTTCCGGTTCGCCCTCGATCTCTGTCCGGAAGAGCGTTCGGCGCTCAACGGGTTGGGGTACGTCGCCCTGCGCCGGGGGGAGGACGGGTCCGCGGACTCCCTCTTCCATTCCGTGCTGGCCGTGGCCCCGGACGACGTGGACGCCCGGGTGGGCGCGGGAATCGTGGCGTGGCGGAAGGGGCGCTTCCGCGACGTGCACGACCACTTCTCCGCCGTGGTGCGGGAGGTTCCGGACCACGCCACGGCCCGGGAGTACCTCGCGCGGCTCCCGGAAGGGTTCGGCCCGCCGCCGCCCCGGCCGGAGCTCGTTCTGCCCGATACGCTGGCGTATCCCGCCCGGACCGCCGGGGACGGCTTCGAAGTACGGTCTCCTCGAGGGTGGAGCCCGTTCTACATCAAGGGGATGAACCTGGGCGCCGCGCTCCCCGGAAGGCATCCCAGCCAGTTCCCGGACTCGGCGACGTACGCCGTCTGGATCGAGCGCATGGTCGGGATGGGCGTGAACACGGTGCGCATCTACACCGTCCACCCACCGGACTTCTACGAGGCCCTGTACGACTGGAACACCGGCAACCCGGACCGTCCGCTGTGGCTGGTGCACGGGGTATGGACGGAGTTGCCGGCGGACCACGATTTCGGGAAGCCGGAATTCGAAGCCGCGTTCTTCGGTGAGATGCGCCGGGTGGTGGACATCCTGCACGGGCGTGCCGACGTCGAGCCCCGTCCGGGACATGCGTCGGGGTTCTACACGGTGGACGTGTCGCCGTGGACCCTGGCGTACATCATAGGGAGGGAGTGGGAGCCCTTCTCCGCCGTGGCGTACGACTCCATCGCGGGGGGGGTGTCCGGGTTCCGGGGGCGCTACGTCACCGTGGACGGGGGGAACGCCATGGACGCGTGGATGGGCCGCGCGGTGGAGTCCCTGGTCTCCTACGAAACAGAGACCTACCGGGCCCAACGGCCGGCGGCGTACACCAACTGGCCCACCCTCGACCCCCTGGCGCATCCCACCGAGACCACGGTGGACGAGGAGATGGCGATTCGGCGTGCCCGCGGTGAGACTCCCGACGTTCGCCCGCGCGAGTACGACAACGACGCCATCTCCCTGGACGCGTCCCGCGTGCGCGCCACGGAGGAGTTCCCGGCGGGGTATTTCGCCTCCTTCCATGCGTATCCGTACTACCCCGACTTCATGATCCTCCAGGAGGACTACGGGGAGGCGTCGTCGTCGCGGGGGACCTCCCACTACTTCGGATACCTGCGGGCGCTCAAGGCGCACCACCCGGGAATTCCGGTGGTGATCTCGGAGTACGGGGTGCCGGCCTCCCTGGGCCTGGCGCACCTCCAGCCGGAGGGACTCCACCACGGCGGGCTCACCGAGACGGAGATGGCCGCGGCGGACGAGCGCCTCACCGTGGAACTCGCCGAGGCGGGGATGGCCGGAGGGATGGTGTTCGCGTGGATGGACGAGTGGTTCAAGAAGAACTGGGTGGCCATCGAGTTCGAACTCCCCGAGGACCGGAATCGCCTCTGGTACAACCGCCTCGACGCGGAGCAGCACTACGGGATGTGGGCCATGGAGGCCCGCCCGCCCCTGGACGGCGCGACCCTGTCGGATCGGCTCTTGGGTTGGCGGGACATCGCACCGCTGTACACCGAAGGGGACGGATCAGCGATCCGCGTGACCCACGATGCCGCGTACCTGTGGCTCCTGGTGGAAAGGCCGGGAAGGTCGGCCGCGGATACACTGCTGGTCGGTTTCGACATGGTGGACGCCGCCGCGGGAGATTTCCGCTGGCCGGGAGCGGTGGGCGACTCCCTCCCCGTGGGGTTGGAATTCGTGCTCACGGTAGCGGGAGACGAAGCCCGCGTCCTGGTGGATCCGCCGCAGAACCCCTTCCGGTTGGTGGAGGTGGGTCAGGGGGCGGACGAGGGGGAGGTCCGCACGTTCGGGGTGGAGGATCCGCCGCCGGGGCTGTTCAGGGCCCGGGTGGAGCAGCGCTTCAATCTCCCGTACTACACGCGTCCCAACGCGGACGGCGTGTACGACTCCCTGCGGGTGGTGGTGAACCGGCGGCGATTCGGGCGTGACGGCACCGAGTACCTGGCCGTGGGATACGACCGCGGCCTCCTCCCCCCGGGCGAGGCTCCCGACGGGCTGTGGGAGAGCACCGACGATGGTCGGTTCGTCGAGGTGCGGATCCCCTGGCTCCTCCTCAACGTCACCGACCCCAGCAGCCGTACCGTCCTCCAGGGCCCCGGAGGGAACACCCGGGGGGCGGTGGAGGGCCCCGATGGGCAGTGGAGGCTCTCCGCCGGCAACACCGCCTGGCCGGACTCCGTCACGGGGGTGCTGGGGACCACGGTGGTGGACGACATCGGGGTGGTGGTGGAGGCGCGGGGAGGTTCGGGCGTTCTCCGTTGGCCGTCGGCGTCGGCCGTCGACGCGGTGGCGCGCTACCGGTGGCCCGGCTGGGACGAACCCCGCTGGCGGGAACGTCCCCGCGCCGTGGTCTCCGCCCTCCGCGAAGTCTTCGACCGGATGGACTCCGCCGGCCGCGTGCTGGTGACGGACGCCTCCGGAGCCGACGCGGCGTGGGACTCCGGAGACCAGGACGCGGCGCGCGGAGGGTACGAGGCCCGCTTGGCTCGGGATCCCCAGGACGACGTGGCGCTCCACCGTCTGGCCCTGATCCACGGCTGGAACGAGGAGTACCAGGAGTCCCTGGTCCTCTTCGGCCGCCTCCTGGAGCTCACGCCGGACAACCTGGACGCGGTGGTGGATCGCGCGCGCGTGAGGGCGTGGAGCGGAGACGTGGACGGCGCCATCGCCGATCTCGACGGTCTCCTGGAACGACATCCGGACCATGCGGGAGCCCTCGAGTCCAGGGCGCGATTCGAGGCGTGGGCGGGACAGTACGAGGCGTCGGTGTCGAGCTACGAAGCACTTCTGGCCATCGCCCCCGACAACGCCGCCGCACGGCGCCAGCAGGCCCAGGTGCTTTCGTGGGCCTCGAGATTCGAGGCATCCCGGACCATCTACGACAGCCTCCTGGCGCGGGATCCCGACGACGTGGAAGCGCGGATCGGGCTGGCCCAGGTCCTGGCTTTCGCCGATGACCTGGACGGGGCGGAGCGGGAGTACCGACGCGTGCTCCGCGGGCACCCGGAACACGTCGGGGCGATGCAGGGGCTGGGGCGGACGCTGAGCTGGGCCGGAAGGTTGGTGGCGGGGGAAGAGGTCTACCGCGCCGCCCGCGCCGCGGCGCCCCGCGACGTGGGCGTCCTGGTGGGGCTGGCGCAGAACCTTCGCTGGCAGGGGCGCACCGCGGCGGCCGGCGAGGTCCTGGAGGCCGCGGTGGCGCTGGATCCCTCCAACCCGGACGTGCGGGAGCAGATGCGATGGGTGAGGGTGTCCCTGGGATCGCAGGTCCGTCCCGGGGTGGTGTTCGAAGACGATTCCGACGGCAATCACATGGTCACCACCTCGGTCATGACGGGGTGGCATCCCACCCCGCGGGTGGGTCTCCGCGTGGACGCGTACCGCCGCACCCTCTCCCAGGCGCTCCTGGAGCGGCGGGCTCGTGGCGTCGTGATCTCGGGGAGCTATCAGATCGAGCCCGGATGGACGGTGGCGCTCGGGTTGGGCGGGAGCGCGTCCGACGCGACCGGATCGTCCACACGCTTCTCCACGCTGGCCGTGGTGACCTCTCCGGGACGCCATGCCGCGGGTGGAACGCTCACCCTCTCGGGTTCGGCCCTGGACGCCACGGCGATTCTCGTCGAGCGGGGCGTCACCATCGCGTCGGCGTCGATGGACGGCCGGTGGGCGCCGGCCCCCGGGTGGCGGGTGGACGGAACCGTGGGGTGGGCCCGCTTCCGCGGGAACGAGGACAACCACCGGCGGAACGGGGCCGTGGCGGTGGCGCGCCGTTGGTCCCGCTGGTGGACGGTGGGGATGGGGGTGCGCGCCTTCGCTTTCGAGACCGATCTGGCGGAGGGATATTTCGACCCCGACTTCTACGGAATCGCGGAGATCACCGGCCGGTGGCTGCGCGAGGCGGGATCCTGGAGCCTCCTGTTCGAGGCCGCCCCAGGGGTGCAGCAGGTCACCGCGGACGGGGATCCGGCGGCCACGTTCCGGACGTCCGCCCGGGTCGGGTACCGGTTCGCTCCCGGGCGGGAGATTTCCGTTGGGGCAGGGTACTCCTCCACGGGACTGCAGAGCTTCTCGACGGGTGAGTCTGATTATCGGTATACTGCAGTGATCCTCGGCGCCGCCTGGATCTTCTGACGGCGGCGTGGCCCGTGATTCCCCAGGAGATGATGATGATCCGTTCGCGTTCCCGTGGCGTGGCCGCAGTGTTCCTCGTGTCGGCGGCGATGGTGTCCGACCCGGTCTCGGGGCAGACCCACTTTCTCATGGGGGGCGGGCTGAGCAACCCCATGAGTGATCTCGGACAGGTCGTCGACGGTGGGTACAACGGGCGCATCGGACTCGAGATCGGCTTCCCCATGTTCCCCCTCTCCATCCGGGGCGAGGGTGAGATCCACCGGTTTCCCGGAGCGGCGGGCGTGGGCCACCTCACCGTCCCCGCGGCCAGCGCCAGCGCCGTGTTCTCCTTCGGGGGGCTGGGGATGTCGCCCTACGCCGTGGCCGGGATCGGGAAGTACCGTTTCGACTACTCCGCGAGCTTCGGAGAGGTGGCGGCGAGCTACCGGGGGTTCCACGGGGGGTTCGGGGTCCACGTGGGGGCCATGGGCGCCGGTGCGTTCATCGAGGCACGCTTCGTCCACGTACAGCGGCCGGGAGGTCCCGGCGCCCGGTACATTCCCTTGACGCTGGGGATCAAGCTCTGAGGGCACCGCACCGGCCGGCGGACGCCGCGTCCCGGAGGACGGGCGTCTTCCCGGGCGGGTCCGTCAGTACGCGGCCAGGTCGAGGATCCCCGCCAGGACGTCGGACGTCTGCGGGAGAATGATCTCCTCGAGTTCGGGAGCGTAGGCCACCCACGTGTCCATGGAGGCGATCCTGCGCACGGGCCCGTCGAGCCAGGGGAAGAGCTCGTCGGCGATGCGCGCGGCGATCTCCGATCCGATCCCCCAGGAGAGGCTGTCCTCGTGGACCACCAGCACCCGGTTGGTCTTCTTCACGGACCGGGCGATGCTCTCCATGTCGAAGGGCTGCACGGTCCGCAGGTCGATGACCTCCACGTCCACGCCGTGCTCCTCGGCGGCCACCTTGGCGGCGTCCATGCTCCGCTTCACCAGGGCCCCGCACGTCACCAGGGTGAGGCCGGATCCCTCCCGGACGACCTTCGCCTTCCCGAAGGGGATCATGAAGTCGGGTCCGGGATCCCGTCCCTTGTTGTGGACCTGACGGTAGAGGTGCTTGTGCTCCAGGAAGATCACCGGGTCGTCGCACCGGATCGCGGTGCGCAGGAGTCCGTTCGCGTCCTCCGCCGAGGAGGGGAGGACCACGCGCAGCCCAGGACAGTGGGCGAAGATGGACTCACCCGTCTGTGAGTGGTAGGGTCCGCCTCCCTTGAGGTACCCGCCGTAGGTCACCCGCACCACCACCGGCGCGGAGAAGGTTCCGTTGCTGCGGTACCGCATGGTGGCGAGCTCGTCGCGGAGCTGCATCATGGCGGGCCAGATGTAGTCGAAGAACTGGATCTCAACCACGGGACGGAACCCCCGCAGGGCGAGCCCGATGGCCCGGCCCACGATGTTCGCTTCGGCCAGCGGCGAGTTGTACACGCGGTCGGACCCGAAGCGCTGCTGAAGGCCGTGGGTCACCTTGAACACGCCGCCCTTCCCCTTCACCTCCGCGAGGGCCTCGGCGCGGGAGGCGTCCGCCACGTCCTCTCCGAACACGAGGATGCGGGGATCACGCTCCATCTCGCCGACCAGGCATGAATTCAGCAGGTCCACCATCGTGAGCGCCCGGTCGTCCACGTACCGGGGGTCGTCCTCGGTGTCGAAGTCGCCGGACGTGGGGTCCACGTCTTCCGAATAGAGGTGCCTCAGCACCGACTCGGCCGGCGGCTGCGGATAGGTGAGCGCCTCGTCCGCGGCGGCGGCGACCTCCGCCTCCACCTCCTCCTCCAGGGCGTCCAACTGCGAGATCGTGGCGATACCCGACTGGATCAGGAGCTGCCGGGTCCGCCGCAGGGGGCACCGCTCTTCCTGGGCCGCCCGCTCTTCCTCGGTCCGGTACATCCGCTCGTCGTCGGACATGGAGTGGGAATACGGCCGGGTGGTGAAGGCGTGGATCAGCGCAGGTCCCTGTCGGGTGCGGGCGTACTCCACCGCCTCTCCCGCCGCCCGGTAGCTGTCCACCACGTCGGTTCCGTCGCAGGTCACCACGTGGAGGTCCGGGAACCCGGCCACCAGCTTGGAGATGCTGCCGCCCGCCGTCTGGACCTCCACGGGCACGGAGATGGCGTACCCGTTGTCCTCCACCACGTAGACGACGGGGAGCTTGAGGTTGCACGCCGTGTTCAGCGACTCCCAGAACTCCCCTTCCGACGTCGTCCCGTCTCCCGTGGTGACCACGACGATCTCGTCGCTGTAGAAGGGCACCGTCCCCGGCGTGAGGCCCTCGATGGACCGCGCGCGCAATCCCGCCTCGGCGGCGCCCACGGCCTGGAGGAACTGCGTGCCCGTGGGAGACGAGGTGGACGCGATGTTCAGCCCCACGTCTCCGTAGTGCGCCGGCATCTGCCGACCGCCCGAGGCCGGGTCCGCTTCCGCGCCCACGGCCTGGAGGAAGTGGGCCAGGGGCGTCTGCCCCAGCGCCAGGGTGAAGGCCCGGTCACGGTAGTAGAAGAAGAACCAGTCGTGGCCGGGAGTGCAGTGCTCGGCGAGCGCGACCCCGATGGCCTCGTGGCCCGCTCCGGAGATCTGGAAGAAGATCTTGTTCTGTCGCTTCAAGCTCATCTCCCGGTCGTCGATGCGACGGGAGGTGACCATGGTCCGGTAGAAACGGAGCACCTGCTGCGGCGAGAGCCCGGCCAGGTCGGTGTCCGTGACGAGTTCTTCTTCTCTGGTTGCCATCTGTTTCTCTGGTGGCGAATGGAACGGCCAACTCACCAAAATAGCCCCCGACCCGCGCCCATGCGAAGAGGTCGTGTCCGACACGGCCGGGATTGTTGAGCCTCGCGGCCGCGGGTAACTTCGGGGCGCGGAGTCGGTGGTGTGCCGGCTCCGGCCGATCCATGTCCGAACGTTCCGGAGTTTCCAGGACCAACGAGGCGATGGCAGTTTCTCTCTACGGTACCCTGGCGCGCCTCGCGTTGCGACGGCCGCGCCTCGTTCCCGACATGATCCGTTCTGCCTGGGCGTTCCGCGCGCGCGGGTGGTATCGGCGCCCTCCCTTTCTCCCCGTCCCCCCCGCTGGCTACGTACGATGGCGGATGGAGACGGCGTACGGGGATCCCGGAGCGGTGCCCCCGGCCGATGAGTTGGAGCGATATCTCCGGTGGGGCTCGGAGATGCGGCGCCGGATGTGACGAGTGGTTCCTTCGCCGACATGACCGCGCTCATCGACGGGATCTCGACCTACGGGGTGTGGCTCCTGGGGGCCATGGCCTTTCTCGAGACCTCTTTCGTCACGGGGCTGGTGGTACCGGCCGGCGTGGCGCTCTCGTTGGCGACGGTCACGGCCATGGAGGGTGCCCTCGACTTCCACGACGTGGCGCTCACGGCCCTGGTGGGGGGATTCTGCGGAGACTCCACCGGTTTCTGGGTGGGCCGCCTGGCTGGAGAGAGGCTACTGGGAGGGCGTGGTCCGTGGGCGGCCAGAGCCGAGGACGGGCACCGCGACCTCAATCGCTTCCTGGGCCGACACCCGGTCTTTTCGGTGACCGTGGCGCGCCTGGTATCCTTCATCCGCACCTTCATGCCCATGGCGGCCGGAGCGAGCGACATCTCCTATCCACGGTTCCTCGCCTACGAGGTCACGGGCCTGGTGGGGTGGGTGGCCGTGTACATGTCCATCGGCCTCCTCGCGGGCGAGAGCTGGAGGCTCGCGACCCGGGTGGTGGGGACGGGGAGCGTCCTCGTCTTCATGGTGGTGGGATGGGGATTCTTGAAGGTGATACGCAAGAAGGGGGTAGGCCGTGGCGCGCGGCGCTGAGGGGGTGTGTCCATGCTGACCGTGGCGCTCACCGGGACGGTGGCCGCGGGGAAGTCCACGCTGTTGGAGATGTGGGCACGTGCGGGCGTTTCCGTGGTCAGCGCCGACGACCTGGCCCGCGAGGTGGTGGCGCCCGCCACGCCGGGGATCCACGCGGTGCGGGAGGCGTTCGGTGGAGAGGTGTTCGCCGCCGACGGCACCCTGGACCGGGCCCGCCTCCGTGAGCGCGTGTTCGGAGACGACGAGGCGCGGGCCCGCCTGGAGGCGATCCTCCATCCCCTCATCCAGGCCCGCCGCGACGACTGGCTGGCCGCGCGGCGCCGGGAGGGCGCTCCGCTGGTGGTGGCCGAGATCCCCCTCCTCTTCGAGGTCGGGGGGGAGAAGGACTTCGACGTGGTCGTGGTGGTGGACGGGCCGGAAGAGGAGCGCATCCGCAGGATGTCCACCGTCCGTCGCATCGACGAGTCCATGGCACGGGGCATCATGGCGGCGCAGATGGACGCGGCGGAGAAACGGGCGCGGGCCGACATCGTGGTGGAGAACGCGGGCCCCCGTTGGGCGCTTCAGCGGACGGCTGGTGAGGTCCTGGCCTCGCTTCGGCGCCGGGCGGGCGTCGGGCTCCTGCGCATGGATCTCCACATGCACACGGTGGGTTCGTGGGACTGCCTCTCCGACCCGCGTCGCGTGCTCGAGCGGGCACGCGCCCGGGGCGTGGGGCGGATCGCCATCACGGACCACAACCGACTCCATGTGGCGCTGGCCATGGCCCGCGAGTTCCCCGACGAGGTGATCCCCGGGGAGGAGGTGAAGACGGCGGAGGGGATCGACGTGATCGGTCTGTACCTCGCGGAGGAGATCCCCAAGGGAACGCCCGCCGGGGAGACGGTTCGCCTCATCCGCGAGCAGGGAGGGGTTCCGTACCTTCCTCATCCCTACGCCGGCGGGAAGGGCGGGGGAGGGCGGATGGCGGAGGAACTGGCCTCGCTCGTGGACGTGGTGGAGGTGTTCAATGCGCGACTGCACCGCGTGGAGATGAACGAGCGCGCCTTCGACCTCGCGCAGCGCCACGGGAAGCTGGTGGGAGCCGGCTCGGACGCCCATACGGTACGTGAGGTGTCGCGGGGTACGGTGGAGGTGCCCCACCACCCGAGCACGGCCGAGGCCCTGCGAGAAGCGTTGGTGCTCCCCAGGGTGGAAGGGACGATGTCTTCGCATCTGGTGCACCTCGCCTCCACCTGGGCGAAGGTGCGGAAGAAACTCCCGGGAGCGGTGGGGGTCTGATACCACGAGTCGTGTTGGGATACAGCCCGGCGGCGCGGCAGCGGCGCCGGCGGATGATTTGTTCGGAGCGGGGTGACGATCCACCCCCTGTGCGCCACTCCTCGGCCGGATGACTTCGTGAGCTATGCCACGCCCGGGTCCAGACGGACCCCGGTCCGTCAGCTTTGTGACCGCCTCCGTGCATCGCGGACGGCGGTCCTCACCACGCACGTCAACGCCGACGGTGACGGCACCGGGTGCGAGGCCGCGGTGGCCTCGTGGCTCCGCGCCAACGGGACCGAGGCGTGGATCGTCAATCCGACGCCGTATCCCGACGCCTTCCGCTTCCTTCTGGAAAACGAGGACTGGGTGCTCCCGGCGGGAGGGCGGAGGGCCCGCGAAGTGTGCGGCCGGGCCGACCTGGCGGTGGTCCTGGACACGGGAGAGGTCCCACGCATCGGCCGCGTCCGCTCCCTCATCCGCGACGTCCCCACCGTGGTCATCGATCATCATCCGCAGGGTGACCGGCCCATCGGGGGACTCTCCCTCCGGGACCCGGACGCCTGCGCCACGGGGGAGCTCGTGTACGACCTCATCCTGCAGGCGAAGGGCCCCTGGCCGGCGGCCGCCGTACGGGGTCTGTACGTGGCCATCCTCACGGACACCGGAGGGTTCCGGTTCAGCAACTCCACCGATCGGTGCCACGAGGTCGTGGCCGACCTCATTCGCCGGGGGGCCGACCCGGAGGAGCTCCATGGCCGTGTGTACGGGGCCTCGCCCATGCGGAAGTACCGCATCATGGAGAAGGCCCTGGCCACGCTGGAGAACGACGAGGAATACGGTCTGGCCTGGATGACGATTCCCCGCGATATGTACGACCGGCTCGGTGCCACTCCCGACGACCTCGAGGGTATGGTCGACATCCCGCGCGGCGTCGAAGGCGTCAACGTGGGGCTCCTCTTCCGCACGACGACCGAGGGGGAGGTCAAGGTATCCTTCCGGTCGAACGGGGCGGTGGACGTGAACGAGGTGGCCCGGAAGTTCGACGGCGGGGGACACGTGAGGGCCTCGGGCGCGATGCTCCCGGGCCCGCTGGACGAGGCCATTCCGAAGGTGATCGAGGCAACACGTGAAGCGGTGCGAGATACACTCTTTCCTGGGGGGGTGAAGGCGTGAACGCGGCAGCCGTCGAACGCGGCAATCAGGATCCCGGCGTACCGGAGGGGCTCCCCCGGGCGCTCCTGCATCTCCGTTCCCGGCTGGGCGTGGAGACGCTGGACCGCCTGTGGATCTTCCCCCCGATCCGGCGTGGTCGGAAGGAGAGCGGTCTCGTCGCCGCCGGCTTCCGCACCGACGACGAGGATCGCCGTCGGCTCGTCACGGTCTCGTACGTGGCGGAACGGACGGGGGTCGCCCTCGTGGTGGAGCCCACCATCACCCCCGAGGGAGATGCCCCCCCCGAGGCGTTTCCCCGGATCATGCTGGGCGTCGTGCGCCGTCTCGGCGACGAGGGGAAGGGTGAGCCCCGGGAGGTGGAGATCGACGGGTCGGACGAGGCGTTCACCCGACTCATGGAGGAGTTCGATTCCGCGCTCCTCGGGGTGGCCGAGCCGTGACCGACGCCACTCCCATCCGCCCGTTCATCCGGCTCTTCTCCCGGTATCTGAGAGACCGGGGTCTCCCGGTGACGCATCAGCGGGAGAGCATCGCGGAGGTGGTGTTCTCGTCCGACGCGCACCTCTCGGTGGAGGACATCGAGCGGGATCTGCGGGGCCGGAATGCCCGTATCGGGAAGGCCACCATCTACCGCACCCTCGAACTCCTCGTCCAGAGTCGCCTGGTGGAGGAACACGATTTCGGAGAAGGCTTCAAGCGCTACGAGCACCGCCTCTCGCAGGATCCCGAGCACGAGCACCTCATCTGCGTGGAGTGCGGGAAGGTCCTCGAGTTCCACAGCGCCGAACTGAGGCACATCGAGGAGCGGATGCAGGAAGAACACGGCTTCGTCCCCACGCGGCACCGGCTGGAGATCTACGGACTCTGCCGTTCCTGCCACGAGGCGGGAGTCGTGTTGCCGGACCGGGGGCTGACGTGCCCCATCGATACGTTGTAGCCTCGCCATGCCCAATCGCCGTGACCCCGACACCCCCGGGAGGGGGGGAGAAGCAATCGTGGATGGAACCGGGATGCCCAATACGTTGAACGACCTGCCCTGGGAGTTGCCTCACACCTTTCTCGGCCTCGACGAATCCGCCGGGAGCTTCGAGACCGCGGCGGGGGTCATCCTCCCGGTCCCCTACGAGTCCACGACCTCGTACGGTGGGGGCACGCGCAGGGGGCCGTCGGCCATCATCGACGCATCCCGGTACATCGAGTTGTACGACCAGGAGTTCGACTGCGAGCCCGCGCGCCTTGGCGTGCACACGCTCCCCGCACTCGAGTTGACGCGGGCCGGCGCCACGCCCGCCATGACCGAGCTGCAGGAGGCGTACGCCCGCGTGGCCGAGGCCAGCGGAGACCGCTTCCTCATGATGCTGGGAGGCGAGCACTCCGTCTCGTCGCCGGCCATTCTCGCCCAGGCGGACCGTCACGCGGAACGGCTTTCGGTGCTGCAGCTCGACGCCCACGCGGATCTCCGCCCGCAGTACGAGGGCACGCCCAACTCCCACGCCAGCGCCATGGCCAGGGTCCTCCACCGGGCCGACGTGGTGGCCGTGGGGATCCGCGCCGTCTCCAGCGAGGAGATGGAGGTGTCCCGGGCGTCCGATGCCAGCACCATCGTCTGGGCCGACGAGATGTGGGAAGACGACCGCTGGATGGATCGGGCCATCGAGGCCCTTGGCCCCAAGGTCTACCTGACCTTCGACGTGGACTATTTCGACCCCTCGCTGGTTCCCTCCACGGGAACGCCCGAGCCGGGCGGGGGTGACTGGTACCGCACCCTCCGCTTCCTCAAGCGGGTCTTCGCCGAGCGCGAGGTCGTGGCCTGTGACATCGTGGAACTGGGACCCGTTCCCGGTCTCCAGGCTCCGGACTTTCTCGTGGCGAAGCTCGCCTACAAGCTCTTCGCGTATCGTTTCCAGGAGCGGCTCGGGGAGCGGTGATGACCCCCGGGGAGGAAGGGACGTTGGGCGTCAGGGGTGAGCGGGAGGCCCTGTTCACCCACGCGGAGCTCGAACGCGCCACCGACGCGCCCACCCTCCTCGGGAATCACATCGCGCTCCAGTTCGAAGGGCCACTGACCTTCGAGCGGTGGATCGAGGCCATCGACGGCGCTCGCCAGTTCGTCTTCTTCGAGAACTACGTGGTACGGGGAGACCGCGTGGGCCGCACCTTTCGGGATGCGCTGGTCGCCAAGGCCCGCCAGGGGATCCCCGTCATGGTCCTGTACGACTGGGTGGGGTGTTGGGCCACTCCGGGGAAGTACTGGAAGCCTCTCCGCGACGCGGGCGCGCTGGTGCACGCCGTGAACCGTCCCCGGATCTCGGATCCTTTCGGAGTCCTGCAGCGGGACCACCGCAAGCTGGTCGCCGTGGACGGCACGGTGGCGTTCGCGGGTGGTTTCTGCGTCGGAGACGAATGGGTGGGAGATCGGACCCGATCGCCGTGGCGGGACACCGGGGTCGAGATCCGGGGACCGGCGGCGCGGGCGGCGGCCATGGCGTTCGAGGCGCTCTGGAGCCGCATGCGGGAGACGTCGTCTCTGGCCATGACGCTCGCCGACCCGCCGCCGGCCGGCGACATGCCCGTGTGGCTCATCGAAGGAGAGCCGGGGAGGGCGCGGGTGTACCGCACCCTCGGATTGGTGGCTCAGCGCGCGCGAGAGCGCCTCTGGATCACGGATGCGTACTTCGTGGCTCCCCGTCCCGTGTCCGAGGCGCTGGCGGCGGCGGCGCGGCAGGGCGTGGACGTGCGCATCCTCGTTCCGTCCCACAACAACTGGCCGTGGGTGGGGAGCCTCTCCCGCGGGGGGTATCGCTTCCTCCTCGAGAACGGGGTGCGGCTCTTCGAGTGGCAGGGTCCGATGATCCACGCCAAGACCTCGGTGGCGGACGGGGTGTGGAGCCGCGTGGGGTCGAGCAACCTGAACAGCGCCAGCCTCCTCGGGAACTGGGAGATGGACGTGGGGGTTCTCGGTAGGGAGTTGGCGTCGCAGCTGGAAGGGTTGTTCCTGGCCGACCTGGCCTCTTCCGTGGAGATCGTCCTTCCCGGACGGCGGAGTCTTCCCGAGCATCGGCGGACTCCCGGGGAGACGTCGACTCCGAAGGCCTCGTTGGATCCCGAGGGGAGCATCCCGCGGCGGTTGGAGCAACAGATCCGGTCGCGGGCGGGTGGAGCGGCGGGGAGCGGGCGCCTCAACATCGCGCCCCTGGTGCGTGCCGGGGCGGCGTTCGGGGACGCACTGGCCGGAGACCGGCCGCTGGGGCGGGAGGACCGGACCGTGCTGGGCACGGTATCCATCGCCATCCTCGTGTTTGCGGCGGTGTCGTGGTTCGTGCCCACCGTGATCGGGTGGACGGTGGCGACGGTCGCCACCTGGTTCGGGATGGTGACGGGCACGCGGGCGTACCTCCAGGCACGCCGAGCCCGCGCGGACGAGCAGGAGAAGGAGAAGGAACGGGAGGCTTCGAGCCGAGGTGGTGAAGCTCGGTCCTAGTGTGGTGCAGCCGAAGTCTGGTAGCGACCGAGGGAGTGACCGCGTCCGCAGATCAAGGGGCGACGACGAGGAATAGCAGGGCTATTGCGAGGAGAAGCAACGCCGAGGTGCGGGATGCGGTC
>Ga0224501_10000398_pt1 | contig 35914 bp, 34 predicted proteins | sample SF_Oct11_sed_USG_4_FD_169105 | JGI IMG/M metagenome (GOLD analysis project Ga0224501, IMG submission 169105) | Sediment microbial communities from San Francisco Bay, California, United States - SF_Oct11_sed_USGS_8_1 | ecosystem: Environmental > Aquatic > Marine > Sediment | place: USA... | reverse complement strand
TATTCTGAGCGGGGAATCAAAATACCTTCATAAATCCGTCCGTCTCTTGTTATGCGCACCAGGTCTCCTATTTCAGCCCCAGCCTTTCTGATGGCCACTAAAGCTTCGCCTTTATAACCTGAAAACTCTTCTTTTTCACTCATACTTTAGTTCCCCAACATTTTTGACACGTATGGGCCTTCATACTTGTAGCCGAATCGCATATAGTACTGCTTTGTTCCGAGGGCACTTATAACTAAAACCTTTCTCAGATCGTAATCCTCCTTTGATACGTGTTCAGCTTCGTTCAGGAGGATGCCGCCGTAGCCCTTGTGCTGCCATGCCTTAGCCAAATGCTTACCCACCGGAACAAGAGGCCCGTAAACATGGAGTTCCCGAACTATAGAACATGGTATCGCTTTTACCTCTGGCCTATGAGTTTTTTCCGAAGGAACTCTCAGCCTTAAATAGCCTATCAAAACGTCGTTTTCCTTGTCTTCTGCTGAAATGAATATCTCTTCGCCTTCAGATGCAGCGTATCGTGTAGTTAATATCTCAACTTTTTCCAAGTTCGGCTTGACCTTGTCTATTAGAAGTCTGTGTCCGACTTCTCTGCATCGTATACATCTGCATCTCATGCCTTGCTCTTTTAGTTTCTGCTGTACCAGCTGGCGTAGGTTGCTTCTCTTCACGCCAGCAACAATCAATGGTGCAGGAATGTCTCGCTGAACACGCATTATACGCATCCAATGTGGAACAATCTTCTTGATTTCCACGATTAGGTTTGCCGCCTCACTGTTTGTGTATGGCTTATAAGCTCCTTCTCGATACCACTGGTAGGCTTTTGTGCCTTTCAAGACCAGACATGGATAAATCTTGATCATGTCCGGCTTAAAACCGGGATCTGTGAAAATCTCTTTGAAGGCTTCTAAGTCCTTTTCCATGTTTGAACCCGGCAGTCCAGGCATAAGGTGGTACACTATTTTTAGTCCAGCATCCTTCATTATGCGTGTGGCTTCTGTCACGTCTTTGACTGTGTGTTTTCTGCCGACTAAGCGGTAGATTTTATCGCTTGGATTTTGAACACCCATTTCTACGCGTGTTACACCCATGCTGAGCATGTGGTTCACATGCGGTTCCTTTGCCCAGTCTGGGCGTGTTTCCACAGCCATGCCGACGTTACGCATTCTGCTTGTTTCAGCGTTCTTTTTGGCCTCTCCTAGACTGGTGGATTTCTCATCTGTTATGGCGTCTAGGCAACGTTGGATAAACCATGCTTGGTAATCTAAGGGTGTGGCTGGAAAAGTTCCACCCATGATGATTAGTTCTATCTTGTCAACGTTATGCCCTATGGCTTGCAACTGTTCAATTCGACTTTTAACTTGCAAGTATGGGTCAAACTCGTTTTGCAGTCCACGCATGGCAGCGGGTTCAAACCCAGTATAGCTTTGCGGTACGCCGAAGGGCGGTCCGCCTGGACAATATGCACATGGCTCGGGCTGTGGACAAGGGTAAGGCTTTGTCATTACGGCTATTACTGTCACGCCTGAGATTGTGCGCGTGATTTTTCTGCGTAAAAGTGGCAGAAGTTTGCTTTTTTCTTCAGCTTCAAGCACGCGTATTATCTCCGAGTTTGAAGGCACCTTTCCAAGTTGATATTTGCCAGCAACTCGCATCTTAACGCGATTAACATCTTCACGACTAGGTGAAGGAATGTGCATTAAAGTTTCAATGATCTCTCTTAGGGCTTCGCTTACACTCAAATTGACGGCAACCACAATAAACTAATATACACAGATAAAAATAAATCCCGTCAAAACCAAATTTATTCTCTGGCATAAACTATTTTCCCATCGACAAGCACCATTTCAACCGCACCATTTCTGATTTCATCTGGTGGAATTTCAACCAGATCATTTGATAAAATGGTTAAATCTGCAAACTTTCCAGCTTTGATTACTCCTTTCTTGTCTTCGTCAAAGGAGGCGTAGGCTGCGTTTAAAGTGTAGGTTTTAAGGGCTTCCTCTACTGTAAGACTCTCTCCCGCAACCGTTTTCCTTGCCACAGCAGCCCAAAAACCTAAAAGAGGATTTATAGTTTCCACTGGACAGTCTGAGCCAGAAGCCACAATCAATCCTTCCTGCATAAGCGTTCTAAATGGGTAAACCCATCGTGCTCTATCTTTGCCAACACGGTCTACAACCCAGAAATCAGAAATAACGAAGTGGGGCTGTACAGAAGCTATCAAGCCTAAACGCTTCATACGCCTAATAAGCCGTGGATTAAGAACAGAGCAATGTTCAACTCTGTGCCTGTGATTTTTCCGTGGATGTTCCTTCAGAGTCTTTCGAAAGGCTCTTAGAACAGTCTCTATGGCGCGGTCACCTATGGCGTGAACAGCCAACTGCAAGCCAGCCCTATGAGCTTTCAGAACAAGCCTATTCAGTTTTCCTTGCGTATAGAGCATCATACCCCTTGTTTCAGGCTTGTCAGAGTAAGGCTCTTTTAACGCGGCTGTTCGTGCACCAAGGGAACCATCAGCGAAAATCTTAACAAAACCTATCTTGACCATGTCGTTTCCAAAGCCTGTACGCAGTCCTAAACTGACTAGTTCGTCTAGAAGGTCTACGGGGATGCCCAAATAGACCCTTAGGGGCAGTTTTCCCTCCAAACAGAGCTTTTGTATGATGCGTATTTCCTCTGCGGAACCTACAATCCAGTGGACGCATGTAAGTCCAGCTTCAACAGCTTTTTCGCATGCTAAGATGCAAGCTTCTTCAAGCTCTCTCGAGCCTAGTTTTGGGATAGCTTTCCAAACAAGTTCTAGAGCGTTTTCTCGCAATATTCCATTAGGCTCGCCAGTAGCTTCGTCCAAATCTATTCTTCCGCCATCCACCGTTGTTTCCCTTGTTATGCCAGCAAGCTGCAGGGCCCTGCTATTAATGACACCCATATGCCCACAAACACGGATCAGGAAGACTGGCTTGTCTGCAACTGCAGCGTCTAAGTCCCGACGAGTTGGATAACGTTTCTCAGCGAATCTCTCTTGATCCCATCTCCCCCCTAGAATCCAGCCTTTTTCAGGGTTTTTCTGGGCGTATTCCCGCAGTTTCCGCTGTATCTCCTTTATGGACTCCGCGTTTCTTAAGTCTAAGGTCTGCAAAAACCGTCCAAAACCGGTCATGTGCACATGACAGTCAACAAAACCAGGAACAACCGTCCTGTTTTCGGCACCAATCACTCTTGTCTTGTTGCTTACGTATTTTCGAATTTCTTTATTGAAGCCTACAGCAATTATTTTTCCGTTTTGGATGGCTATTGCTTCGGCTCTGGGCTGCTTTGGATTCAAGGTTATTACGTTGGCATCTATAATGGCGAGTGTAGCTTCTAGCATGTTTGCTAGTGCGCGCTCATAGAATAAAAATTTTAGAGCTGTCTAGAGCCAGTTCTGTCCTGGCGTTCTCTGCAGAACTACCCTTTTCTCGTAGTTTCTTCTGTTTCTAGATCTCGGATTCGGCCTCTTCTTTGGTGTAGACTGCGTTTTGGGAGTTTGAGATCTGACTTTTCCTGCTTTCGAAAGCGCACCATGGGTCGGCATACAAATACACCATTTCTATTGAGAAGCATACAGTAACTCTTAAACCTTTTCTTTACCTATTTTCTGTAATTGCGGGGGTACCCGAGCCAGGTCTAAGGGGTGGGGTTCAGGTCCCCATGGCGAAGGCCTTCGTGGGTTCAAATCCCACCCCCCGCATTTTATCTCGTTTAAATGTCTTTCTTCATGAAGAGGTGCTAGTAATACTTTCGTGGGCTAAAACCGTTAGTTCGTAGTTCCATTTGTCGTAGTAGATGTTTCCGCGTTTCCATTCCACTTCTCCACGCTGGTTATCAACATTGTCTGACCGATGATGAGTTTTGGGTGGAGTGAACTTGGAAGAGATGTCTATGTTTGCGATTAGTCTGAAATGGTCGATGTTTCCGAAGTAGAATCTGTGGTATTTCTCTATGGCTTTTTCGTGTCCGCCGATGGATGGATCTGCGTGAAGCCATCCGTAAGGCTCTACGTAGAATTGGGCCCAGTCATGGGGGCTTGGTCTGATTGGGTTGAGGTACCATCCTGATTGCCATCTGGCTGGGATTCCGCTGATTCTGCATAGGGTTATGAATAGTAGGGCTTGTACTCCACAGTCTCCTCTGAGGTTTCGTGCTGCGTAATCGCTGATGCATTCGATTGTTGAGTATTCCGGAACAAGTGCATACTTAACGTTTCCAGTTATCCACTTGTAAATGCGCCAAGTTTTGAGACATGGATTTGACTCTTCGGTGACTATTTCCTCCGCGAGCTTCCTTAGGTATGGCGTGAAGGCTATGTGAGGCAACTGCTCTGAAGTGTATTTCTCATGCAACTCATTTCTGCTGTAGGGCTTAACTTTTTTAGGATTGACTTTCTTATGAGAGGCACACACTGTATAGTCATATTCAACTTGAAATTCAAGGTATTCCCCCTCAACGACTTCTCTCTCAAAATAGATTGTGCGTTGAGCACTATCCTCAGGAGCTAGAACATAATTGTTAGGGGTTGCGGAAGTCACTTTAATCTTTGGCTGCAATGGGTCTTTGCGAGGGAATGGCATCCAAACTTTTACAACTTCTCCTTCCGGAACTGCATCAGGTTTTATTTTCAGTTTCATCAAGACTCTGTTCTTGACAGGTTGTACGTATCGGCTTCCCAAAGTTCCGCTCTTTTCTATGATGCCGTCGACGTGTCTGTGAACAAGATTCGTGATCTGCTCAGATTTTTTATCTGGTTGCTTAACTCTCTTCTTGGCTTCCGCGTTATCCCTCAACAAGTTCGGCAAAAAGTTGTTGAAGATTCTTGTTTCACCCTCTATCTCTCTGTACTCAATGAATCCTTCACGCATCCATCCTTCAAAATCTTCCTGTTTCAGATCTGGAATTTGACTTTTAAGAGATTTAAAAGCTTCTTTTCGACTTAGCGCGTAATCCTTTCTTATTCTTTTGATTCTTTCTGATTCCCATTCCAGTCTAGATCTAGGCATGCTCGGAAGTCCCTTACTTTCAGCCAGAATCTGGTTTATTAGATGGATTGCATCCCTGAAAAGGCCTTTCTCCTCTAGGTGGCGAACTCTTTTCGGTAAACCCGCTATCAAAAACTCGAAACTTGAGGAACCCGTATCTTTCAACTCCTCTCCATTTGACCTCACTATTCTCGTATCAGTTTAATTTACTTTTTTGGTTGGAGAATTTATGTTGAGTGCTTATTGTTTTTCAAAATGGTTTGGTGGACGGGGCGGGATTTGAACCCGGGGCCTCCACGATGCAAACATGACGATCACAATTTAAGAACATTTTTATTTTCGGTTTTGCTTATTGATTTTTCGCCGGATGATGAGAAGGCATTAGCTTGACACTAAAGGGATGAAATCTCAGAGTTACTCGGACGGCACTAGAGTTCAGCGCGCGCACAGCCACTATGAAACGTTGATTTGACCGATCCTCTGGGATATGTCTTAAAATTCACGTCGTTCGGTATCGGCAAGACGTAACAACACAGATTACAGAGACTGCTGTTCTCACTAACATCGACTTATAGTTCGCGCGTGCATGTTATGTGCATGTTATGGATGTAGAGCGCTCGCTTTACATGACTGCAGTTTCATTTGGAATTTATGAATGTTTTGCTCAAAATTGACAGCATCATGTTCTATGTTTCAAACTTGGAAAAGGCAGCGCGCGTTAAAAAGAATTTAGCATACGACATTACGCAAGCTGTTTATATACCTCCAAAATACAATTCAAAGTGGAACAACAATGTTCGGATCACTATTAGTAATAGTAGGCATAATCTTTGCTTTCCTGGGAATTTGTGGTTCAGCAATTCCTAAAATGAAAATGAGTTTGGGCGAAATAACCCTTACGATTTTTGGAAGAGCTGGAATAATCCTGATCATTGTCGGTGTGGTACTTCTTTACTGGACATAGCTTGATAGATGTTGTTATTCGGTAGCGCGCTTGACATATTCTGTCTAGTGCGAGAAGATTTCATTAAGAAGCTACGCAAGTAGAGCGCGCGCGGAATCACCTATTTCCTCTGGGCCTTCTCATGTCGATAATCAAAGCGCGCACTGTCAAGTAGATGTTAGAAGATTACATTGTAATGCTTCAAACACCGAACTCATAACGTTGAACCTTACGCCCCTCGCGCGTTGAAGACTTTCGAATATTTATTTCTAATTCATAAATCATAACTTCGCGCGCTGTTAAGAACTTGAGAATACAAGAAATAATGCGCTGTGTTCAATTTGAATAATACTTTTTTGACTTTCTTTGCAATTTCATGCTTGTTATCCACAGCGTTTCTAATAGGATTAGCTTTTGAGATTCAAACAGTTGAAGCAAGCGGAATCATATACATTAGGTATGACGGGTGTATTGATCCACCAACAACTCCCATTTCGAACATTGACAATGTCACCTACGTTTTTACTGATAACATTTATGACGAGATTGTGATTGAGAGGAGCAACATAATAATTGATGGAAATAACTACACCCTTCATGGAACAGAAAGTCATGATTCCAAAGGAATCTACCTTTTTGGAATTCGAAATGTGACAATTAAGAATATTAGAATTGAAGGGTTCTGGTATGGCATCTTTCTGGAGGACTCTTCAGACCACAAATTGTATCGAAACATCATAGCAGCAAACAAGATACATGGTATCCGCCTTTGGCATTCGTCGGGCAACACAATCTCTGGGAATAACATGACAAACAATGAAAATGGTATTTATTTCAGGTATTCTTCAAACAACAAAGTATTCGAGAATAACATAACTGCAAACGCAATAAATGGCATTCAAGGTCTGTATTCTTCGAATAACAGCATCTCTCGGAACAACATAGTAAACAATGAGCACGGCATCTTGCTTCACGAGACTTCAAACGATAATACAATTTTTAGAAATATCATAACAGCGAACGAGTTTGAGGGAATCTCTGTAGAGGGTAGCAATTGTGTTATAAGCGACAATGTTGTAACTGGTTTCTATAATGTACATGAATATTGTGGTATTTTTGTAGGTATGTCCGGTAAAGGAAACTTAGTAATAAATAATACCGTCCAAAACGGTTTCAGTGGTATACAAATAGGCTCCAACGATACAATTGTTTCTCTTAACACTATTATCGGAAATTACAATGGTATCTTGTCAGATTCTACGGATGACTGCACATTTTCAAGAAATATTATGAAAAAGAACAACTTTGCAATTCAGTTCAGATATTGCTCTGATTGTATCATTTTCGAAAACAATCTTAACCAGAACGACATCGCCATACGATTGTACGACAGTTGCAATAGTACTTTCGCACAAAACACCATAAGCAACACTATTTATTATGCTATCGGCCTGCGTGGTTACACCTACAATAATCGGTTTTACCATAACAATTTTATCGATAACAGACAGATAGTATACAAGTCAGCTACCGATTCATGGCATCCGAACGCGTGGGACAACGGTTATCCTTCAGGCGGAAACTATTGGAGCGATTACACAGGTGTGGATTTGCACAGGGGGCGTTATCAGAATGAGCCAGATAGTGATGGAATAGCAGATGTCCCGTGTGTCATCGATGCAAATTATACGGACAACTATCCGCTCATGGGCATGTCTCACACAGCAAACACTGCCCCGAAATATAATGTAAGCGTTATCTCCAACTCCACCATAAATTACTTCGAATGTCTTGAGTCTGATAGCACGATCAGAATGTATGTTTCTAACATGACTCCAGGTCAAACTTGTGGCTTTTGCAGACTCACGATTCCTCATGATTTATTGCGTCCTCTCTATAACATAACAGTCAACCATGATCCAGTGATATACAACACTGTATTCGAAAACGAAACTTTCAGCATCATATACTTCAGATATGAACATTCGACGCTTGAAATAATAATAGTCCCAGAATTCCCATCAGCCATAATCCTACCACTATTCATAATTCTTTCACTAATCACCCCGGTCTTCATCAAATACAGAAAGAATCAACAAGGCTGAACTTCTCCCTTCTTCTCATCTAAACGCGCACACAAATTAGCTGAAGGTGAATGACAAATAAGGAGTTACTCACCCATTGAAGACTGAGCAATCAGAGTTACTCGGACGGCATTGACTTCACGCGTTTGCTGTTTTTTGCGTTCTAGTGAATTAAGGCTTTTATAATGTTTATATTCTAAAGAGGTATTTGGCGATACTTTGTGTCGAAGGCTTCGCGTGAGTTTGATTTAGCTGTTCTGGAATCCGCGTTGAAAGGGAAAACTCTCCTTATCTACTGGTACTTGTTACAGCAACCCACACATACCGTGGGCGTTCGTCAAGTTCAGCGTGCTTTGGGCTTTTCCAGCCCAAGCATTGCTGTGCATCATCTTGGAAAGTTAGAGGATTTGGGGCTTGTTCGGAAAAAGGGGACAGGTGAATTCGTGCTTGAAGAAGAAGTTAAAGTTGGAATTTTACGGTTTTTCACACGCATGGGCCGTTTTCTCGTACCCAGATATCTTTTCTATTCAGTTTTGTTTTCCACAATGCTAACAGCTTATTTGATCTTGTGTACCTTAAGCCAAGTAATTCCCAGCTTTTACGTCGTCATGTTCGGCTCGATTGCATCACTTGTTTTTTGGATTGAAACTGTTAGATTATGGAGGGCGAAGCCATTTTGAAACCTAAACATTGTGTTCTAAAATGTAGACTTAAAAGACACTACTTCCTTAATCTTTATGGAGGCTAAAGATTGAAAAGAGCTCTGCTATATTCCATAGCTGCCTTGATTTTGGGATTAGTACTAACATTAGTCCCTCTTGTCACGTTTGCAGAATTGAAGACTAAAGAGAGTATTGGACGATTTCTCTCTGGAACCAGTTTAGAAAAACTTGAAGGTTACTACTGTTTAGATTCGCTGAGATACTCATTTGTTGACCTTGAGATTTTTACTATTAGTTTTGTTATCGCCTTAAGCGTATACGCGCTCTTTAAGCATAAAACATCATCTTATGTCTAAAACAGATTGAACTGTACTAATTTTAGTACAATGGTGTTCTAAAACGTAGCATTAAGACTTGCACCTCCATTTCTAATACGTGTCAAACTTGAGCGCGCGCGCTATTTCGTTGGGAAATCTGTTCCAACAAAGCGCTTTGTAACAATGATTCTGTTTAGCGATTCTCAATGATCGATCGATCTTGGTGCTCCCATCTGCTTAATCTCTTTGGTTCAGCTATTACTTTGCCGCAACGTCAAAAGTTGATTGGTGGTGGTTGGGGTAAAGTTTTATCCCTAACCCAACCAAATCCTTAAATCTCAAATATCTTTCTTCTGCATTGTTGTTGAAAGTATGTTGATGGAAGAATTATGGTTAATAATTGCCATCGCTGCTGGAATTATTTCAATTGCTATCGCTATTGCTTTCCTAACAAGGAAGAAGAAACAGGCAATTCAGGATAATGCTCTTTTGCCTCTTGGAATCACGTTTGTGGTTCTTGGCATCATATTCGGTGACGACCGTTTGGTGGGATACTCATTTATTGGAGTTGGAGTATTGTTGTCGATTATTAGCGCAGTTAGAGGGTTAAGAAAGAAATGAATTCAGCTAGTTTGGTCGTGCGCGCGAAGTGTAACCAACCCTCAGATTTTGATATGGCGCACGCCATATGAGAGTTTAAATATTGCGCAGTTTTGACTATTCACCCATAATAAGGTGACAAGATGGGCAGAACGATTGAGAACCTGAAAAGCGCTTTTGCTGGGGAGCACAAGCTAATCGTCGTTATCTGGCCTATGCGCGAAAAGCAGAGGAGGAAGGACTGCAGCAAATCGCGAAGTTGTTTAGAGCTGCAGCTGAGGCTGAAACCATCCATGCACTCAACCACTTGCGAGTTATGGGCGAAATAAAATCCACAACTGAGAACTTGGGAACTGCGGTTTCTGGAGAGATTTTCGAGTTCAAAACAATGTATCCTGAATACTTAGCTGAAGCCAGAAATTAAGGAAATAAACAGGCTGTCTGGAGTTTTGATGTGGCAAACAAAGTAGAACAAATACACGCCAATCTGTTCTCTAAGGCTATTGAAACTTTGAAGACTGGGCAGAAACTCGCTTCTGTTGACTATTTTGTTTGCGGTGTATGCGGGAACACGGTTGAAGACGCGGCCCCTGAACAGTGTCCAGTATGTGGAGCACCAAAAACCAAGTTCTTCAAAATAGCTTAGGTGCCTAACTTGGACAACAAAGCTTTGCACAATGTCGCGCGCGATTTCTCAAGATGCCTACACTTCAAACACCTGAGAAATCAGCATGCTTCGAACACCAAGGAATGGTGGTGTGCATTAAAATTTAATTTCCTTCCTTTAACTCTAACTAACGCCTGTTTCGGCTTGAAAGCTCTTGATTCCGAATACAAGTACGAAATAAGTGTTTCAATTCTCTCTCTCAAACATAATTGGAAGGCTTAACGCGTTACCAAACTCTAATGATGGATTTAGGCTTTAGACGAATTATTACAAGATCGCTATTCACCCAAGCCGCTAGGGTTTTTTCTGCTTCGTCTTTTGATTCATAGCGACATAGCATGCGACGAGCCATAGAGTGATCTGTATCATCTTCCATGGTCAAATTACCTTGTATCGTGTAACCCGCTTCATCGGTTGCTGGTTCGCCGCCTACGACTACAGCTCCTTTCGGATTTGTCAGAGCATTTCTCACCTTACGGTTGTCTCTGTCGCTGCCGAATAGGATATCATCGCCATCGAGCATGAAGTAGATAGGAACAATATGCGGATAACCGTCAGATCCTATAGTTGCCAACCGCGCTACCCTTGGCTTTCGCAGGAATTCACGAACCTCGTTATTGAGCATACATGGAAACCTCAATGTTAGATATGTTTTGCAAACTTATACGCCTATATTTTGATATTGATAGAGCGCAAGAGAGAAGTTTCCTCGATGTAAGACGGCGCAGCGCGCGCACTAGTTGGCATATGGACTTTTTAGAGGTTTTCCATGTAAAAATCCTCTAAACAACCTCTAAAGTCACTTTTCTGCAGAAATTCTGAAAAGACAATAAAACTCATGGACAAAAAGTTGCAGCAACCATGTTGATTAGAGGTTCAGAAAAAAAGACTAGATAACGATGAATTGAGCTTCTTTCAGTGATCTACAGAAGAATAGAGCGCGCGCGCGTAGAAATAAGCATCCTTGATTTTGGCTGATTTTCAACAGCTTTCAGCTTTAAGTCGTTTCGGTTATGTGTCTTTGAATTGTTTCTTGTAGAGGCGATGGTACATTCCTTTCTTTTTCATGAGTTCTGTGTGATTTCCTTCCTCCACTATTTTTCCTTCGTTAATGACTATGATGTTGTCGGCGTTCCTGACTGTTGAAAGTCTGTGGGCGATGACGAGTGACGTTCTGTTTTTCAGGAGAACTGTGAGCGCCTTCTTTATCTTCAGTTCGGTGTAGGGATCAACGCTTGATGTTGCCTCGTCTAGGATTAAGATTGGGGGGTCGCTTAAGAGGGCTCTTGCAAAAGACACAAGCTGCCTTTGTCCAACAGAAAGTCTCGATCCTCTTTCACCAACATCAGTCTCGTATCCTTGTGGAAGGCTGCTTATGAATTTGTGGATTCCAACAATCTTCGCAACCTGTTCTACCTCGCCGTCAGTTGCGTCAAGTTTTCCATACTTTATGTTTTCCATAATCGTTCCAGAAAAGAGAAAAGGCTCCTGCAAAACAACCCCCATCTGCTTATGAAGAGAATTCAAGGTTACTTTTCGAACGTTCCAGCCTTCAACCGTTACGGTTCCCTTCTGAAGCTCATAAAATCGACTAAGAAGCTTCACAATGGTGCTCTTCCCAGCTCCTGTCGGACCTACAATGGCCAACGTTTTTCCCGGTTCAACGTGAATATTTACGTCTTCTAGTACAGAGCGATCTGGATCGTAGCCGAAAGTTACATGGTTAAAAACGATTTCTCCTTTTGCGTGCGAAAGCTCAACTGCATCTTGGGCGTCTGAAATTTCAGGTTTTGTGTCAAGAGTTACGAATATTCTTTCCGCTGCAGACATGGCTGACTGAACAGTGTTGTAGAACGTTGTCAAATCTACTAATGGTTGGAAAAATTTGTTTACGTAGAGGAGGAAGGCTATAACTATTCCGAGCGTTATTGATCCGCTTATGATTGACATTCCACCAAACCATAAGACGACACACGTTCCAATGGCTCCAACTATTTGAACAGCCGGCATCAGGAGAGCAAAGAGCTTGCCAGCTTGAACGTTAGCTTGAAGGTTTTCTACGTTTGCTCGTCTAAAATCTTTTATGGCGTCTTGCTCTCTTGTGAAAGACTGAATTTCTTTTATGCCTGAAATGCTTTGTTCAAGTCTGCTCGTGACAACTGCTATTTTCTTGCGTGTTGCTCTGTAAGCCTTTCTAAGCTTGGATTGAAAAACAAATATCAGCAATATAAGTGGAGGTATGACTGAAAACGCGGCTAACGTCATAGGGACGCTTAACAGAAGCATTATTGCCACAATGCCTATGAGGGTCAAAACGTCGCTGATCAATGTAAGAACTCCTTGAACGAATATTTGGCTCAGAGTGTCTGTGTCATTAGTGACCCGTGAAATTATTTCACCAACTTCAGATCGATCGTAAAAGCCGAATGAAAGCTCTTGAAGATGCGAAAACAACTGCTTCCTCAGTTCGTTCACCATGTTTTCGCCCATCCACGACATCTGATATGTCCGCAGATAGTCAGAAATCCAGTTGACGAGATAAACGCCGACCAGAATCATGGCTATGAGTGTTAGTCCGGCGAAGTCGCTGTTTACCATGTAATTGTCAATGGCAACTTGAAGGAGATAAGGAGGTAAAAGCCCGGTTAAAGAAACAACGACGACGGCGACTACTGTGATCGTGAATCTCCGCTTATATTTCAGTAAGTGCCTAAGCAGCCGCGCTACAAGCGCCCTATCTGGAATCTTTCTTGTGTGCTTTTTTTCTTCGTAGTCCAAGCCAAATCCATGCCTGTGCCGAGGCCCATGCCCCGGATGGTATCCGGTCATTGCTTGGTTTCCCCCTGTTTTGACGATGCACGCTCCGATGCAGTTTCAACAATAGGCTTCTGTGTTTCGTACAGCGTCTGATAAATCTGATAATAGACGCCCTTTTTCGCCATAAGAGTTTCATGAGTGCCGTCTTCCGCAATCTCTCCTTTTTCAAGAACAACGATTTTATCTGCGTTTCTGATGGTTGAAACTCGCTGAGTGATCACAAAAGCGGTTCTGTTCTTGAGCAACGCACGTAAAGCCTGCTGAATCTCATATTCGGTTTCTACATCAACGCTTGAAGTTGAATCGTCCAAGATGAGTATCCTTGAATTCATCAGTAAAGCCCTTGCTATGGCTACTCTTTGCCGTTGACCACCTGAAAGAGTTACTCCTCTCTCTCCAAGCCTTGAGTCGTAGCCGCTAGGCAGGGCTGAAATGAACTCGTGAGCTCTTGCAGCCTTTGCTGCGGCAACTATTTCGTCCATTTTAGCTTCTGGTTTACCGTAGGCTATGTTCTCTTTTATTGTCATGGAGAAGAGGAAAGTTTCTTGCGCAACTATGCCTATTTGGTTTCGAAGAGACTTGAGTTTAACGTCTCTAACATCGTAGTTGTCAACCGTGATTTTTCCTGAGGACACGTCATAGAAACGGGGGATAAGACGGATAATAGTGCTTTTTCCAGAGCCCGTTGCTCCCAGAAGGGCTACGGTTTCTCCAGGCTTTGCATCAAAGGTTATGTTCTTTAAAATGGGTCTACGTTTTTCGTAGCTGAAAGACACGTTTTCAAATTTCACGTGCCCATTTAATTTTGGTAGCGTCAGTGCATCTGGCTTCTCCTTTATCTGTCTCTCAGCGTCCATAACTTCGAAGATTCTGTCGCCAGCAGCCATTGTCTGGTGAAAACCAGATATAAACATGCCGAAGAAACGCATAGGCATTGCCAACATCGCCAAGTACGCGTTAAACGCAACTAAATCTCCAATGGTCAACGTTCCCTCGATTACTTCAGATCCTCCGTACCAAAAGATTGTGATCGTGCCCAATCCTAGGAGAAAACCTACGAGAGGTATGTAGAACGCACTGATTTTAGCTGAAGCTAACACTGTTTCAAAGTACTTGTCGTTCTTAGACGTGAACTTCTTTCTTTCGAAATCTTCTTGCGCAAACGCTCGTACAACCCTGATTCCTGTAATGGCTTCATGTAACACAGAAGTTAAGCTGCCATATTGTTCTCTTATCTCTGTAAAAACTGGACGTATCTTTTTTCCAAATAGATAGAACGTTGCAAATATACAAGGCATTATTGGCAAAAGGAAGAGAGTAAGCATGGTGTTGATGGAAAACATCGTGTACAATGCTACAACAAGAAGAATAACGGATGTCATAAGAAAGGCTAGCTGGAAACCTAAAAACCTGCGTATTCTGTCCATGTCGGTTGTTACTTTCGCCAAAAGCTGACCCGTGTGAGTTTTGTCGTAAAACGCGAAACTTTGGTTCTGCAGAGAAACAAACACGTCATTTCTGATGTCATAAACCACTTTCTGAGAGAAATACGTGCTTGCATACCGCCGAATGAAAGAAAACAAGCCAACAACCACCGTGAAACCTACAATTTTCAACATCAAAACAAAAAGCATACCCTTGCCTAATTCAACATCTAATCCCCGAGCAAGCGGAGTAATAACGTCGTCGATGGCGTCTCTTGTCAAAAGAGGAATCTGCACGCTTACAATTGTGCCAACAAGCATGCAAGCTACACTAACAAGAAAAAGCGGCCAGCTCTTTGAAATATATCGGCAGATACGAGCGAAAGTGCCCATCCACGCAAACACCCATTTTACACGTTACAGTTTTCTACCATCGTGTTTCTTTAATGTTTCATCTATTATCTTTTAGCGTGCGCGCCAGCAACATTCTGAGCGGAGACGTGAAACATGAGACATGAATCGGGTGGGATTTGAACCCACACCCTCCTGGTGACATCTCCCGCAAATCCTCTCTCTTTTTACGCGCAGAGTGCAGTGATTTGAATCGTTATATAGTTCGGACAGTCTACTTTGAAAAGAGGAGATGTATTCTGACCAAAGTAGTGGCCATAAATGGTAGCCCGAAGATGGAGAAAGGTAGGACGGCAAAGATCCTAACACCCTTTCTCGAAGGCATGGAGAAGGCTGGAGCGGCGGTTGAACTGTTTTATGCTAGGCGCCTAAATGTCACGCCTTGCGATGGAGAATTCTATTGCTGGAACAAGAAGCCGGGTAAATGCTACATAGAAGACAGTATGCAGTCACTCTATCCCAAGTTGCGTGAAGCGGATATCCTCGTGTTGGCGACACCGGTCTATATCCCGTTGCCGGGCGAGATGCAGAACCTAATAAATAGAATAGTCCTCTTATGGACCCAGTTCTCAAACGGCAAAACGGTCGTACACGTGCTAGATTCCGCGCTGACGTCAAAATCAGAAAGTTTGTATTGGTGTCCTCGTGTGGCTGGGTGGAGATGGGCAACTTCGGAACGGTGCTTAGGACTGTAAAGGAACTGGCGAAGGACTGTAACGTCGAGTTCGCAGGGGCACTACTCCGACCACATGCAGGCCGCATGGCTGAGAACCCAAGAAAAGCCGAGGAGATCTTTAAGGCAGCAAGACAAGCGGGTTACCAACTTGTGAAAGAGGGAAGGATTTCCAAAAGCCTCCTCAAGATCATCGGTCAACCGCTCAACTCTGTAGAGAAACCTCGCACGCCATGAGCACGCGCGTTAGTTCAATAGCGCACAGTATGCCACAAAAGACCTACTTTATGTATGCAGCTATTAGGCTTCCGCTTTCCCAATAGTAAACTTAAATTCTGTTCCAAACTTTGCTTTGAACTCTTCAGCGCATACCTTTATAGGTGGAGCTACTGCACCAGAAGAAAAAACATGTAAAAACTCTTTGTTTGGCATCACAATCTCCTTTAATTCACCCTATAATTGATTTCTTCTCCCAAATATCTTTGTCTACAAAGTTCTTAAGATTGTTGAAAGCCCCAAAAGAGAGTTAATACTCCTATAGCCAATCCTAATTTTCTGCTTGCAATTCTTTTAACAGTAAAGGCGCGCACGCTGAAATAGTGCTAGTTCCATTGAATAGCGACTCTCCTGATAAGGATTGGCTCCGTAAACGATAGATTAAATTTTCTAAGCTGATCTTTGATTAGAAGGGGGTTCATAAGCAGGTCCTTTATTCCTTCAACGTGAGCAGCTCCGACAAACGTCAGTATCCTGGAGTCCTTTCCTTCGTTTAGATTCTTTGACCCTATCCACGCTAACTTGGCAGCCATCAAAGCATTACGTTCATCTATCAGAACCTGCCATACAGAAGGAAAAAGCTTTCGACTAGCCTCTATTTCTCTCTTAGAGTTGTTTATCACTCTATCTTTGAACCCTTTCTCCCAAAGCCAAATAGGATCCTCATCTACCCCACGGTGCATCTGCAAGCCTATGCGGGCTCTCTCAAAAGGGGTCATTCTGCTTCTTATCCTAAGCCTTATCTCATGTTCTGTCATGTCTATCAGCCATATGTTGGCGTCGACGTTTCCTAAGGCTTCCGCGGCTCCGGTGAATTCACAGAGGCCTTTGCATGATCCGCTTTTTGGACAATTTAAGCATGCGGTGTTGAGATGTTGGAAGCGTCTCCAATCGAGTTCGATGGCGACATCTTTAGGTTTCAAAGACTTTATTGACTCATAGGCATCGTTAATGCTACGTCCTGTAAAGTGAGCAGTACCAACGATGTCAACATACTCATTATAGTCGATATTGAAGATCTCTACCATTATGCTCACTGGAACTAGTCGATTTCTATCTTGCGTGAATCGTTTTCAAGAGTGTTCTCCTTTTTGGGGATTGTTACTTCCAGTACACCATTCTTGTACTTTGAAGATGCCTTTTCGAGGCTTATGTTGCTCGTTGGCAAGTTTATCATCTTGTAAAAGTTTTTGGCCTTAACCTCAACCTTGCCTGCAGTGACATTTAATTGTATATCATTCTTATCTTCACCGCGCACTTCAAAATAGATCTTTATCGTCTTCTCGTCCTCGAAGATATCCGTCAATGGTTCCCCGGTCTCTTTCAAAGTACTCTCTGGAACTTCGAACGGTCTTTGTGGTCTTGGTCGGGGTCTCATAGGATTCGGTGGTTCAAAGGGATTAAAGGGGTCAAGTGGCTCCCAAGGTTGATCTGATCCAAAGCGCCCCTGAATACTGTATCCGTTTACACCGTCTCTATCAATTTCGTTAATCTTCCATTTGCCTTTGAGGTCCCCGTTTTTTGTCGCTTTCTCAATCTCACTCATCATTCTCTGAATTATCTTCCTGAGGTCGCTGTTGAACACATCGAATTCTCCAAATTCGTCAGATGACACCATTTTTCACCTCCCTAATAGTTTTCAATTTCTTCAAGAGCCTCTATTAGACGCCTAAATGCGAAGCTTATCAGAATGAATCTTCTCTGCCCAAAATCTGAACAACGATATATTCCCCTATCGACCTTTTCTAAGAGTCCCCCTTCTCTGAGTTTTCTGGTGTTTTCCCAAACAATTTTGGGATTCAAATTCAGGTCCCGCATGAAATCTGCAAAGTTCATTGTGCGATCGTCTTCCTCCATAAGTCGTTTCATCATCCTCAAGCGGGTCTCATGGCACAAGGCATCAAAAATCTTTGAAAATCTCTGAAAATCATCTCCTAAAGCCTCTAATTCGTTTTCCAGCTGCTCTTTTGGCCAGTCGGTAGGAGAAAGAGGAATATCGAACAATACTTCTCCGTCTCGAACTAATTGCAGCTTCAGTTTCATTCAAGCTTCCTCTTGTTACCATTAGGTAATTACTACATGGTAGTATATAAACATTACTTTTTGGTAATAATTCTATGCATACATGAGAGATCCGAAACTAGCTATGTTATCCCGTTCAACAAACAAGCAAAAGACATTACGGGGACTAGCATTTGGTGCGCGTGTTAAAGGCCGATTCGTGAAAAGATGAGGAGATATAGGGCAAAACGAAAAGCTGTACTGGAAGATGTTGAAGAAGAAGAGGAGAAGAAGAAGAATTAAAATTTAATCTTTAATGAATGTAGAAAACCTTTTACCCATTATAGACGATGGATGGGGAGATTGGAGCGAATTCAATAATAACGTTTATGATAATGGGACTCATAGATGGGTATACTTTGCCTTTGCATATCCTGCACATAAGATTGAAATACTTCCAGAATTTCCATCATTCCTAATTCTACCACTATTCATGATAGCAACACTATTAGCAGTTACTAGTGTACAAAAGAAAGTATCTCACAATGACTACTGTGAAAAGTCCTAGGAGGAGGAATTGTTAGGCTTAAAATATGGAACTATAACACACTAAACTTGGTGAAGATAAGGCATTTTCATTTTTGACCATAAGGTTGAAAGCGGTACTGAACCGTAGGATTTTTTCATAAAATTTTGAAAAAAGAAGAAGTAACGGAACTTGCAGAATTTGATGCTGAATACTTTGGAGCGAACAGAATCAAAGTTTTGATGCGACTTTATCATGTTAATTCGAAACTCTGCTATGTTTCGTGTACGAAATCCAAAATCACTGGTTACATCATGTGTTGCAAAGCAGAAATCGGATACAGAATAGGACCCTGGGTTTGCAATCCTGAACATCCCAAAGCTGCACAGGAGCTGTTAATGAAATGTATGAAGACGATAGGGCGCAATGAAAAACTTTACGTGGGTGTTCCAGCTGTGAATAAAAAAGCCGTTGAAATTTTGCATGATTTGAATTTTAAGCAATATTCAAAGAGTATCCGAATGTATCTTGGAAAAAAGCTTGAAACTGAGCGTGCTGATGGCATATTTGCTATTGGTGGTCCGGAAAAGGGTTAGGTCAGGCTTCAGGCTTCATTGCCTTTCGTGCAAATGTTATATAGCCTGTATGCCCAGTCATCAAAGTTTGGGGTCTGGTTTTTCCTCTTTCGGTTTGCATTCTACGCATTAGGCATTCAACTGTTTTGATATCCACGAAGCTGCTTTCTTTTAATGCTTCAACCGTTTTTACAACCTGATCTATTGTTGGACTGAAGGAGACTAAGGTTCCGCAAGGCCTCAGGGCAGTATAAGCGTGGGGAACGACTAGCCATGGAGTTGCCAGATCCAGTATGATCGTGTCAACGTCAATTTCGTCTATGCCAGCTGTTACGTCCTTATTCTTCAGTTCTACAAGGTCGATCAAGCCTGCGCGCTTCAGGTTTTTCTTTGCAGTTTTAAGGAACTCCTCTCTGATTTCGTAGCTGTAGACCTTGCCATGCGGCTTAACGTAATGGGCTAGGGCTGTGGTGAGCGCGCCTGTGCCCGTTCCAGCTTCCACAACTCGGCTTCCAGGGCCTATTCCGCTGAACATAACTATTAGGGCTGTGTCTTTTGGGTAGGTTATCTGGGTTTTCCGTACAGACTTCATTATATAATCGCGCAGCAAGGGTTTCAACGCCACAAATTCCACGCCTAAGCTGCTTAGGACTCTGGAGCCGTATTCTTTTCCGATCAAGTCGTCGAATTTTATGAAGCCCTTGTGTGTGTGGAAAGTTTTGCCCTTTTCAACTTTAACCATGTATGTTTTCCGCTGGCTTAGATAAAGAAGTACGTAGTCGTCTTTCCTGATTTTTTGAGTTACCAAATCTCAATCACTAGGGTGTGTACTTGAAGGGATGTTTTGATCTGTCCTTATTTTCTATTAACTCGTCTATCGTTGGTCTTCCCTCTATTGCCTTGCGTATGGCGTGGCGCATGGCCTTGTAATTGTTTATGTACACCCGCTGTCTGTCGACGGCTGTTGGATGAACGAACACGTTCGCAATTATTATCAGCTCTTCAGCAGCTTCTTTCGGGATTATTCCATCCGCAACGCTGTCGATTACTGCCTTCGCTACCGCTGTTTGTGCTGGACCATAGACCATGCTTGCCTGACGCATACTCCTAATAGTAACTGTTGGAACTATCAAGGTTACTGGCTTCACTGCAAGGTTGGGCTCTAAGATTGCTAGTAACGGTTCATGTCCAGGTGCGGGTGCGGATTTAGCGTTTGCGAAGGCCTCGCCTAACGGACCGTCTTTCTTTCCGATGAGGAGATCTATGTGAGCTACTTCTGCGCCTTGTCCTGCTAAGGCTTCACCTACTCGCAGTTTGAAGTCTCGTATGATTTCTGGTGTTATGTTTATGGCTCTGAAGCGTTCTTCTAATGGTTTTTCGCTTATCTCAACGGTTATGGATTTTGGCTTTATCTTTCCTATCTTCTCCAATTCGATTCGCAGCTCTTCCCTCGCCTCGTAGGTTAGTTCTCCACCCACGCTCAATGGCTTTCTAACTGGTCCAACCTTGATCTTCATCATGTTTAAGGCCGCTTTTGTGCCTACGGCTCCGCTTCCAGCGATGATCCGCGCCATTTTCTGTATTTTATACTGGAGTTCACGGGCTTCTCGCAGTTCTCCATTTTTCACATGATCGTAGATTTGAACCCACACATCTGGTATCACGTTGGCGCTTGCGAGGATCGCTCCTGAGCATCCGGCGGCTAATGCTGCAACAACGACCTCGTCGTGTCCACACATGACATTGATTTTGTCTCTGACTTTTTCCAGCACAACCAGTATGTATCCTAACTGTCCGCTGCTGTCCTTCAAGCCTACAATGTTTGGGATTTGAGCTAGGTCTTCAACCATCTGCCACGACAGTTGCACACCGGTGCATTGTGGAATATTATATAGAATTATTGGCAGGTCAACCTCGCTTGCAATGGTGAAGTAGTGCTGGTATATGCCCCGGTTTGTAGGCTTCAAGTAGAACGGTGTAACTATTAGGGCCGCATCTGCCCCTGCGTCCTTAGCGTATTTCGTCATCTCTAAAGCTTGGTCTGTTCCGCTTGCCCCAGTTCCAGCGAGTACTGAAACCTTGCCGTCAACCTCGTCTATAACAATGTCGATTACGCGTTTTTTCTCTTCTATTGTTAAGTTCACGAATTCGCCAGTTGTGCCACAAGGAACAACACCGTGAACACCCAATTCGATGCATTGACTAACCAAAGCGCGCAGTCTTTTGTCATCAACAGCCTTTCCATCATCCGTGAAAGGCGTAACCAAAGCTGGCAAAATTCCCTCAGGCTTAAACATGATTCATCTCCACTTTTTTATTTAATCATACTATTATACAATTTAAGCTTTGAAGTAGATATTAAATAGAACATGCACGCTCGGCACGAAAAATGTTTGCAAATAATGCTGCCACTAGCGTTAAGCTGGTCTCATCAATAGAACTAGCTTCCACAATACTTATTTTTGAAGTTATATAGCTTAACCTGAGGAGAAAGGAGAAAAGCGTAGGGTGAACAAGCATAAGTTGCTTCTTGTATTTTTCCTGTTGCTGACTGGGTTTGTATCGTTAGCGTTAATGTCATGTGACGTATACGCGACAGCCGTAGTATGGACAGATAAGCCTGATTATGCGCCTTGGGAAGCTGTCACGATCTATGGTTCAGGGTTTAACCCCAACACCAACATAGACATAGCCATAACCAGACCTGACAGTATTGTTGACACTGGTTCGACCATGTCGGACACTTTCGGAGGATTCACCTACTATTACGTGATGAACGGAATAGCTGGAACATACACTGTAGCAGCCACTGATGGCGTCAACTCAGCAACCACGACATTTACAGACTCTGTGGACTTCAGGCAGTATGCGAACGATTTGGATCTGTGGATTTATTCAATATTGCAGAGTGGTAAATCAACGTACTATGAAAGTATGTCCGTACCTCAAAGGATGATTTTCGTCGATGTCGCATCTACTTCCTTTGACGTGCATACTTTGACTTTATCCCATGAGGCGACAAAGGGCGGCACACATGCGTACGATTGGTTGACAGGTTGGAACCAGGGAAACGACCCACCATTGGGCTACACTCCGTGGGGAGATGATATAGGCCCGAAGGCAACTGCTGCTATGTGTCAAGCCCTACATTCTAAGACAGCGCCATATGAGATATATGTAGACGTCCCGGATGACCCTTTCGTTAGTAAGGATGGTTCAACGCAGGACAGAATCGACGCGTACGAAGCAGCGTGGGGAAACCGCCAGATCAGGATCTGCGGCAACCAACCAATCGCCTCAGCATCGTTCACTGCTATGTATCATGATGTCGCAAACGGTGGTGACACAGGCGACTCGTTCATCCATTACACACTCACGTGGACATCCGCGTCGGATCAGATACTGATCGAACTGGCTGGGCACCTCGCCATCTCCGGGAATCCGGCCGTTAACCCGATCGCTTGGGGCGTGGGTTTGGGCTCGAGCCAGATCGCCGGTGGACCTTACCACTTCAAGCTGTTCGATCTGGATGACCACTCACTGGGTTCGCAGGACAATCAGATCATGGGCGCAGACATCCTCATCCCGCCTGCCAAGCTCACTGTGGTTAAGGATGCTGTTCCGGATGATCCTGAGGACTTCAGCTATACGACTGGTCTTGGCGCACCATTCTCTTTGGATGATGACGCTGACCCTACCTTGTCCAACACTGAGGTCTTCCTCAACGTGGCTCCTGGCATGTATACAGTTGTTGAGGGACCTGAGACTTGGTGGACTCTAACAAGCATCGGTATCACCGGAGACGATGATTACACGAGTGGAGACACAGGCACTCGCACTGCAACCATCTATGTTGATCTGGGTGAGAATATCACCATAACCTTCACCAATGCGCGCGCGCCGCCTGGGAAGGCTTCTCTGGGTAACTTTGTTTGGGAGGATCTTAATCGCAACGGTGTTCAGGATCCGTTAGAGCCTGGAGTTTCCGGTGTAACTGCAAGCCTATACCGGTCTGATGGCACTTTCGTGGGTTTCACGACCACCGATGGAAGCGGCTATTACAGCTTCACTGACTTGGATCCTGGAGACTATTACCTAGTGTTTACTCTTCCAAGTGGCTATGTGTTCACGCTCCGAGACGAAGGTGCTGATGATGCTGTTGACAGCGACGTAGACCCCTCCACAGGACGGACAATGGTAATTAACCTTCAAGCGGGTGAGAACGATCCCTCTTGGGACGTGGGTCTTATCAAAGCGCCAGTTGGCGGCGTCTGGGTTCCAATAGACAAGTTTCAACTGCTTGCTCCATGGATTGGATGGGCTTCGTCTGTAACGGTATCCACTATCTTTGTTGTCTATGTTAATCGCAAAAAGAAACGACGAAACTGACTTTCCTCTTTTTTCTAATTTACCAATGCAGCAAGGTTAGCCTCAGCCATGCATTCACAGTGGCTGTATCAGTTCTCTAAGCGGTTTAGGGATAGTGGTTCTGAATAATTACAATTGCCAAGATGTGAAGTAACATAAAAACCTGAAAACGCTTAAATTGCCAAAAACCCGAATAAAAACAACGATGTTTGGAGGATTATTCCTTGAATAACATTAAGGAAAGATTGAGAATAAAGGATGAAAAACTGAGAGAAATCAACGATTTTCTTATGAGGGAAGATAACCCCCTCGTAAACGGTTTGTTGAGAATTGTCGAGAAACATGGTGGTGTTGACGAGATTAACCGCAAAGCCAGAGAAGCCAGTAAGCTCGAGAACCTCAATGCTCGACTTAGAACGAAAGATTCGCCTTATGTGAAGGATCTTGAGTGGCTTATTGAACAGCGGGATAAAGGAGCCTTCATCGATGTTCCAGAATATCGCAGAAAAATTTTAGGAGAAAAACCCGATTCCAAGAAGTTTAACGAGTCCTTCGCTGTAACCTTGGAGATTAGTGCTTGTAACTTTTTCTCATGGTTCATAGCGGAGGCAAAAAAGGCGATTGGCCAGCAAGACCTTATGCCCGCCCGTTACATTCGCGTCCGCTCCATGAAAGAGCAGGTTGAGGATGATGAACCACTCGCGTTTGCAGCAGCAATGCAAATTATAGGAGCTTCCTACGTAGAAACATTAGATACGAAAGGAACAATGCCGGGGCCCGATGGCCAGCCCATCAACGTTCATTTAGGAGGACCGGAAACGATCACGGGGTATTTCGGCGGTGTTGGAGTGCCAAACGAATACGCCTTAAAATGGGTTGACGAATTCCTTCATTATTACACTGAATATGGCATCCGACAAGTGTTGAATGTAAACACGGGCACTGTGATGCTTGGGTATTGGCTGCACAGGCTTGGGATTGACGTGGAATTCAAGATTTCGGTATACTTAGGTAATGATAATCCTTATGCGTGCTTCTGGACGCTTATGGCTGCCAAACTCTTCAGCCGAGACGATGGCACGACACCTCTTATAGGGTTTAACCTCTCAAACTCCGTCAACAATGAGACGATTGAGCTGACAGCATACACACGAAAAACCTTCGACTTCGAGGACATCACCCGCATCGAACACCACATCGTAGAAACCTACAAGAGCATCGTCAGACAACCATACGACAGACTCGACGAACTTCTAGAAATCGCCGACCACGTAAAAAATATCAGCGCAAAACACGAGGGCGGAATACCTGAAGTTGACAAAACCAGGAAACATCCGTCCGACATCTTAGATTACTTCACTCCTAAAAAAGACATAATTGAAAAAGGACTGGTGTCAAAGCTTCTGATCAATTATCTCGACAAACACGATTCGGTGAACAGAACAGCCAGAGCTCTCACAGAGCGAGGCTTAACATTCATCGCAGCTCAAAAGTTGCACAAGAAATGATCCAGGCATTTCGAAACTTGGTGAGATCGATTGAACATCTAAACAGGAAAGAAAAGGGTAAGTCGTTTTCACCAGTATTGCTTTGGCTTCCGTATGAATAAGTATGCGGTTGTTGCTACGAAGAATACCGTGATTATTGCCAGAATAGTTATCACACTTCTTGTGCCGCTTAACTCTCCTTCATAACGATTCTTCGCATTTGTCAAGTTGTTGAGAAGATCCGTTAAAGTATTGTTGAGATCGGTGACGTTTCCTTTCAATTCGATATTTTCCTTCTCCAATTCTGGAACTCTGCTTCTAAGCTTTTCAAGCTCTGAATTCTTTAGATATGTCATGATAAAAGTTGGCTTCTTTCCAATAGTTGTCCATCCCTCAGTTCCTTTTTTTGTCCACTCTAAGATCAGTTTTCCATATACAATGTTAGAAGCTTGCTCGTGAATTGTAAAATTAGAGGTTTTATTCAACGACTTACCACAGGAAAGGGGCACTTGACTTTCTTTCTCAACATATATGACCTCATTAAATTTTGAGTCGTTAAAGGTATACAGTTCGATTGCCACATGGTTAATTGTCAAATTAACTAGCGCTTTAATGGTTATGTTTACGTTTATAGTTTGGTTGGGATAAGTCCCTGAGGGATTTTTAATCTCTACTGTAAGGTCATTTGGGATAGGAGTATAGTTGTAGGTGTGGATGGGGTCTGACGAGTTTGCATTTGCGTCATGTGTCATTGTTGCTGCAATCAACATAAGCATGACTAATATTAGGGTTTTCAACATTTTCAAAGCTTTCACCACTTAATCTAGAATTGTTGGTTGAGTCTTATGGAAACTTATTTAAAACGATTTTCTATTCCTCTTTTGCTATTTAACGACTTTCTAAGAGAGTTTTTTAAATTTTAATGCTTAAGACGGCTATTTGATTGAGCGGATGAAGCGTCGATATATGTATGTGAAGTAAATAAGGGCGAAGGCTGTAAGAACTATTTCGAATGTTAGGACTGCCGGATTGTTTTCCACCGCCATGAAGTATCCGTGTTGGAGTATGTCTGTGAAGACTAGGATTTGGAGGAATATGGCTCCGCCCAGACAGCTTAATCCTAGGCTATGGAACAACACTCGTATTCGGCGGTCACGCGTTGTTGTAGTCTTCATTTTCTGTCGTGAATATCAAGAGTCAATACCTTCACTTATAGGTTATGAATCTCCGCACACGAGAAAACCTAATGATTAGGCTTTCTGATTTACGGTTATACTTTCAAAACTTGACATATCGGAAGCTTTAAAATTAGAGCACTCGAACTAGTTCTTCATATAAAATCTAGGCATAGGCTATGATTGAACATTATATTTCCTGCCTTTCTCAACGAGCACTGTTTTGCTTTTCAAGTCATCTATGAACTTGGCGAATAAATCCGCATTTTCTGTATGGATTGGAAAGATCTTATCTGCGTTGATTTCCTTAAGAATATTTTTCAGGTGAAGTGGCATTATGTGTCCGGAAACATGTACATGATACTGCGGTAAGCCATAGTGTCTAAGCCAGTTAACAAGCCTTTCAAAGTCGATCTCCATTTCCTCATTGAACGGTTCGGAAGCAGATAAAATATAACAGCTGCCTGGTCTTGGATTGATCTCTACAAGCTCTTCTAAATCGTAAAAGGACATGGCTAAAACCACTTTGCACTGCTGCTTCGAAACTTCGAACACATCAACTATCTTGTCTCGGTATTCCTCCATGATTTGTTTCTCCCATTTGCGATACGTTTTCTTCGACTTTCGAAATATCAAAATGCTTTCACCATTCAAGTTTGGAATCTTTAGATGCTTGTCTTCACGTAATGCGTTCAACATGTAGGCTTGTTTAAGTGAAATAGCTAGGCAACGCCCGTTCTTCTTGGCTGTTCGATAAAAGGAGTTCAACCTATCAACGTCCGCGTAAGCAAAATCAGCAACCACCAAACCGCTTGTTTGCTTTACAATGTCATTTAACTTGTTTTTGACTTCCTCTTCGGAAGAGACTGATGCGCCAGTCATGTTTGTGGCTTCGGTGATAACCGCCACAGGTCTTGCTTCTTTTGCCTTTTCAACAAAATCGGATGTCATCTCGGGCTTCGTTCCGTGGCCCCTAAAGTCTCCAGTGTAAACAACAGCCCCGTTAGAAGTGTGAATTATGAAGCCGTAGGCTCCTGGAACAGAGTGATCAACATGAATGGGATCAATTTCCAAACCGTCTGTAGCGATTGTCTTTCCTGTCCTGAACGACTTAAACTTTATGCCTTCAACATTAAACTCTAAATCGGCTCTGCGTATTTCACTTAATGCTTGCAGGATAATTTTTGTCGTTTCTCCGCAGTGTACCGGGATTTCGCGGTTCAAGAAGGATATGTAGGCTGAGTGGTCCATATGTGCGTGGGAAAGAAAAACCGCATCAACTTCCGGAGTTTTCTCATCGATGTAGACACCTTCAAGTTTTGGCAAGATTTCAAGCTCTTGTAGACTTTTTTTGCTCCTTGGCGAAAGGAACGGCGGCGAATAAAACTGCTTTTTCAAGGCAAAGGACATGCCAAAATCTAGGAAGATTTTTGTGCTTTTGTCTTGGAGCAGAATTTTGTTTCCGCCGATCTCGTTTACTCCACCGTAAAAGGTCAATGAAGTGTTTAACTTTACCAGTTCTTACACCTACAACAAAGAAACTCTAGTTCCCAATTTATTATGTTTTGGCTAAGAAGTCGCGCGCGTCAACAATTCTTTGAGGATCGGATACTGTTAACTAATTTGTCGTGTTAAACAGATTTCTTTTGGATTTTATTTGTCTGGTAGTTTTTTATTGCCTGTCGTATTTTTCCACTTCGTCGTTCATTATAACAAATTCGATCCCTGCGTCCTTGAACATTTTCACAGTATCTGCTTCAGCGTGATAATGTTTTTCTGCAACCACACGCTTGATGCCAGAATTGATAATCATCATTGCACAAGACCTGCATGGAACCATTTTACAATAGAGTGTCGCTCCGTCTATAGACACCCCGAATTTTGCGGCTTGGATTATCGCATTTTGTTCTGCGTGCAATGTTCGTACACAATGTTGATTAACATTTCCAGCGTCATTAAAAACCCTACGCATGTCATGCCCAATTTCATCACAATGGGGCAATCCTGCAGGCGAACCAACGTATCCTGTAGTTAAGATCCTTTTATCTTTTACAATTACACATCCGCTCCTACCTCTATCACATGTCGCCCTTTTCGAGACAGCTTCACATAAATCAAGAAAATACCTGTCCCAACTTGGTCTCTTGCACTCTTCCATGCTTCTACACATCGCTTTGGAGTTATTAATATTTTAGCGTGCGAGGATACTGTTAACCAATTCGTGATATATGGTATCATATTTGTCCAAGCAAGCTATCAATATCGAAGGCTTTTTTGGTCGAATTTCCTTCTGAATATGCCATCTTTGAACCGTTTAATGAGTTTTATGTGCTTTTTCTTCGCATGTTGTTTAGTAGCCAAATACCGTGTAGGAATGAAATCCTTAACGATTTATCTAATTCTGAAAGCTTCAAGTCATTATTGTTCAGTAATGAATAACTTCTCATATCTTCTGAGTATATGTAAATTTCCTGAAAATCCTCTAGAAAACACCTTTCCTTTAGATAGTCTGGGTCATGACAAACAAGTTAACAGCATCTGAGGATAGTAATATTTTTTAGTAAGTATCATGTGGTTATGCCACGAAATGGAGGTCAAAAGATGGCTAGGAGAAGCAAGAAAGAGAAGGCTGCAGGTCGCGAAAAGCATAAGCAATTGAAAAAGGCTAAGAAGATGCAGAAGAAACAGAAAAAGAACATTGGGCTTCCTACAAGGCATAGAAAAGGTAAAAAATAGTCCTTTGTATGTTTTGTGAGATAGTCTGGCGAGATTAGCTTGAGCTTTGAGTATCCAAAACATGTTCGTTTTAGATGCGTGAGATGCGCTTTATGCTACGGCGATACTGAAGATAGGGTTAGGTCGATTCTTCTATTGAAGACCGAGGCTGATCGTATATCAAAGAGGACTTTGATAGGTCTTGATAATTTCGCTGAGAAAATCGAAGGTTTTGACCCCTACATTTACCAGATTAGAAAGATTGAGGACGGAAAATGCGTCTTTCTAAAAGATAATTCATGCTCTATCTATAAGATGAGACCGCTAATCTGCAGATTCTATCCCTTCCAGCTCAAAAACCTGAGAAACAGTAGATACGCTTTTACTTACACAGATGAATGTCCAGGCATCGGGAAGGGACCCCGACTCAAAAAAGCCTTCTTTGAAAGGCTTTTCGAAAAGTTCATAGAATTGATGAAAGAAAATGTACCGCACGCGTAAAAGAGAATGGTCGCCTAGTTGTGATTTCTTCACTTTTTTGTCGTCTTTTTCAGAATTTCTGAGTCTTCTTTTACCAGTTGATCCAGAGCTTCCTCACTTGTTATGCGTTTCCTTTTCACAATCTCATCAACTTTATCGGAAATGTATCTGGGAATGTTTTTTAACCATACTTACTCCTCCAGTTTGTCCGCTTTTCTACAAATGTTTGAAATAGCCAAAATTATGAGGGGAAGAGTGAATATGCTGAAAACTTTTGTGTATTTTGGATTTCCAGCTTTTTTTACAAGTTTGACGTCTCCTCCAGCCTTCAAATAGCCTTTGATAAAGGTTTTTGTGATGAGTTCTGCGGAACTCGTTCTAGCAAATGGCGGAACATAATGACCCGAATAATACAGAAATTCAGCGATGTCCCAAACTTTGTCGCCGTTCCTTGATGCTTGTTCGAAATCCAGCATATAGATTTCACCATTCTGTCCAACCATCAGATTTTCGGGCTTTGTATCACCCAAAGCTATGCCAAGGGCATGAACATCAGCAAGTTTTTGTCCAACTTTGCTTATCACACCTGAGTCCTCGGTTATCCCTTGATGGTTCTTCATGTTAACAATTCTCTTTATGACTTCACCGAGATTTTCGCCTTCCACGTGTTCCATGAAAACTAAACGGTTAGCATGACTTACGTGTAGAATCTTGGGGACAGCAAAACCCTTTGAGTATAGAAGCTGGTTTATGGCACACTCCCTTTCAAGCCTTGAACGACCAAGAACAGCAAACGTTCTGGTTCCCAAAGCCCACAATGTAAGGGGGAACCACTTGAAACTTGACCAGTCCCTAAACCTCTTAACAACAATTTTCCTTTCTTTATCCTTCGCAACAGCCTTAACTAGATAGACATCGTTCAAGACGCCGCCGATCTCCTCGATCTTGACTTCCGCATCTTCGCTTGGTGAAAGCACCTCTCTAGCGAAGGGTTCAATGTCCATTTTGCTGGTCAGAGGGACCAGTCCGCGAGCTGTGGGAACATACAAAAATCTGTGAGGGTCTTCGAGTTGATTGATAAGCTTTGAGTTCTCTCTGGCGTTTCTTTGGAATTTAAGAAAGGTTTCCCTGTTCTGAGAAAGAATGTTCAGAGCTGTGGGAAAAATGCTCAGTAAGGAAGTAAAAAGGGTTCTTTGGGCTGTTTTAAAGAGGTTTGTGAAACGAACTTTTCTGCTTCTGGCCTCGTCGGCAAACCTTTGGGAAATTTTCATATACCCGTCTGAAAATGCAACAGCTTTTTCTTCTTCTAATTCCTTTAATGCTTCTGAATATCCACGCATAACCAATTCTATATTTCCTTTTCTGACATCCTTTCGCATGAAATTCAGTAAACCGTAGATCATTGGCGGGAAAAGTCTGGCTCTGGTCAGCATGCTTTCATACATGAAATATTCTGGCTTTATGTGGAATTCATAAGAGAGTTCTGGAAAGTCTAAAACCAAGGTTTCCAAAAGCTCAAGAACTAGACGTTTCTTCAACTTAACCTCCTGAAGGTTCAAGTAGTTCCCATTCATCAAAGAAATGTACGGAAAGATCATTTTTCTAGCCAAGGCTTCGCCTAAAAACCCTCTATCTACATCCCTTTCAAAAACCCATTCATCAACAGCATAGACAATAATGTTTCTAGCATCCAAAACTTTTACGTAGCTAATTAATCGAGGCTGAAAATCACGGATTACAAGCAAAATTTCCAAAATTGTTTTTGTATCAGAGAATCCTAAGACGTAATCGCTGCATATGCAAGTTCCTGCGATTTGGCATGAACCCGCGATATGTCTACAAAAATTGACAATTTGTTCGGTCAATTTCTGATCAGGATGTTTTAGATGTCTAGACAAGTTTTCACCTGAAATGCGATCACAATAGAATCTACAGTCTTCCAAATATAGTTTTAATGCTTCTTGACAATCTTGCCATATGCCCTTAAAACTTTTAGAACTTTTACAGCTTTTTCAGGTAAATTGTACAAAGGTATACTTGTGTCACCCAACACTTTGTAAACGAGTGCGAAATCTTCTCCGCCTGCTGGCACGTCAACAACAGGCTTTTCCGGGTATTTTGCCGCTGTTTCTGGAATTACTCGAGCGTCTTCTGGTTCGAAGAAGCAAGACTTAAGCATGTTTATTATTAAGACGCCGTTCACGTTTTTGTCGGCAAGAACCAGCTGCAACACCTTGGAGTATCGTTCAGCCTTTGCATCAGCTATGATATCTATTGGGTTTGTTGCATCCACACCCGGATACAGGCTTTCAATTTTCCTTTTTGTCTCTTCAGACAAGGATGCAAGCGTCAGATTGTTTCTTGCAACAGCGTCTGCAGCCAGTATTGCCGGTCCTCCCACATTGCTTACGATTGCTACGTTATCTCCGCTCATTGGAGGTTGCTTAGAAAGCGCTATGGCCGCGTTCATGAGCTCCTCAATGTTTTCTACCCTTATTATTCCAGCTTTTTTGAAGGCTGCGTCAAATATCTGGTCTGACCCAGCTATCGAGGCTGTGTGCGATCTGGCTCTTTTCGCTGATTCTTGTGTTACTCCACCTTTTAGGGCTAAGATCGGTTTTTTCTTCACTATTTTTCTTGCTTCTTCTATGAATTTTCTTCCGTTTCTTATTCCTTCCATGTACAGGCATATGACCGTTGTATCTCTGTCGTTTCCGTAATATCGCAGCAAGTCAACGTCATCAACGTCTATTTTGTCTCCTACGAAAGTGAATTTGCTTATGCCTATGTTGTAAAAGCATGCCCAGTCCAGTAGGCATGCGCCGACTCCGCCACTTTGAGATGTGACGGCGATGTTTCCCTTTCTGGGCATAACGTTTCTTTCAAAGGTTGTGTTTAACCCGTTGGCAGTGTTCATGACGCCCATAATCGTGTTGGGTCCTAAGACTCTGATGCCATACTTTTCTTTGATTTTGAGCAGTTGCTGACGCTGTTCATCATTGTATCCGCCAGTAATCAATACAAGAGCTTTCACACCTTTTTTCGCGCATTTTTTCGCTTGCTCAATTGATTGCTTTGGCGGAAGTATAATAACGGCAAGTTCGGGAATTTTCGGCAATTTACTTAGCTTGTTGTAACCCGTTTTTCCGTCCACGTCTAAGATGCACGTTTTTCCATGAAAGATTTTCCTCATGTTGTAAATGACACTCTTGAAAAGCTGTGGAGAAGTCATTCCAACTTTTTCCTGAATCTTGCTTGAACCTATTATAACGACCCTTTGCGGTTCAAAGATAGCCTTCACTCCATCCATAGATTTAGCCTTCGAATCAATTTGTATAGCCGAAGGGATAGAAACATAAGTGGTTCATATTCATAAATTTTAACCTCAAAAAGACTGGAGAAGCCTATTTTTGAACCATTTTCATGTAAGCAAACGCACCTAGTAAAGCAAAAAATAGTGCGAAAACGGCCAAATCGAGAAGCATAACAGGTTCAAAGCGCGCACGACGATATGCTTATCTATTGAGACCTTTCATTATCTTTGTTCTAAAAAACTTACAAATCAACGAAGGCATGCTAGTGTCTATCATTCGCACAATTGATTTGACAAAGCGTTTCGAGAACTTGGTTGCAGTTGACCGTCTAAACTTGAGCATTGAGGATGGAGAAATCTTTGGATTGTTAGGTCCTAACGGTGCGGGAAAAACAACAGCTGTCCTCATGCTTTCAACAGTGATTAAGCCAACCAATGGAACGGCAATTGTGGGTGGATACGACATAAGAAAAGACCCGAATGATGTAAGAAAGCTGATTGGCATTTGCTTTCAAGAGCCTAAGCTTCTGTGGGTCGGCACACCTTGGGATGTGCTGAATTGGCATGCGAAGGTCTGCGGTCTTTCAACACAAGAACGGAAGAGGAGAGTTAAGCAGGTGTTGGAAGACGTAAACATGTGGGATTACAGACGGAAAAAGGTTCATGGTCTTTCTGGTGGAATGAAGAAGCGTGTTGAAGTTGCTAAGATTTTGATTCAAAGACCCAAAATCGCCTTCATTGACGAACCTACTGCCCAAATAGACGTTGTAGGCAAACATAAGATTTGGAACATGATTCGAAAACTTCGAGACGAAGGCTCAACCATAATCCTAGCGACTAACGAGCTCTTCGAGGCAGACCTGCTTTCCGACCGCGTTGGCATCATGCACAAAGGCAAGATGCTAGTGTGTGACACGCCTAAAACGTTGAAAGACAGCATCCTTGGAGGGGATATCGTCGACGTTCATCTTGAAAAAGAAGTGAATGGGAACGCTATGAAAGAACTGAAGAGCTTTCGAGAAGTTGTAGACGTCGTCATATTGAAGCCTAATGACCTAAGAATCCATCTGAATAAGGTGGAAGAAGTTGTTCCCAAAATTGTGAATCTGTTCCTGAAAAATGGCTTTCCCATCTCGTCGATTCGGATGAGCGAACCATCGCTTGATGACGTGTTTGTACATTATACAGGCTTAACTATTGAGGAAGCAGAGCAAGAGATCACCTCGAGGTGAAAGAGACGAAGAAGCTGTTGCTGGTTGTTGAAAGAGACCTGCGAATGTTCTTGCAATACAAATTCATCATAATCATGCGAGCTATATGGTTCGCCGCGCAGGTTGCCTTCTTTGGCTTAATCGCGTCTCGCATGGTTGTGCCTGAACTGGCAGACATCTATTTTGAGTTCTACGTCGCTGGGGTTGTGATAATGATGCTCTACTCTGCTTCAGTTTTCATCGGATACGACATCTTTGAAGAGGCTGAACATGGAGTTTTCGAGTATCTGCTTAGCCTTCCCGTCTCCAGAAAAGAACTCGTCCTTGGAAGATCTATTGGAGGTGGAATACGTAGCTTCATTCTTGTAGGACCGATAATTGCAATAGCGCTATTTGTGATTGGACTTGCAAATCCACTTAATCTTCTAATTGCCTTTTCAGCCCTTTTCTTGTTCGCTTTTGGTGTTTCCGGAATGAGCATTACGATTGCGGTTATGCTGAAGTCGGGTGACCGCTTTGATATTTTTATGGGGGTTCTAAACGCGTTAATAGTTCGACTGAGCACAACGATGTATCCCCAGGTTTTCGTTCAAGACGCAAGCAAAGTATATGCAGCATTTTCAGAATTTAATCCGCTTACTTTTGCTTCTGATCTGTTTCGTTGGGGCACAGGCATCGAGAGGTACCTAACCATGGACCCCATGCCCTTAGCAGCGATAATAGGCATTGTCATATTTTTCTTCACTTTTACGTTTGTTGGTGTCACAATCTACGAGAAACGGCTTGAAGGTGGAGGTTGGCAATAGGTGAAAGCGATTCTGCACATAATTGAACATGATTTCAGAAATTTTTTCCGCTACAAATGGTGGCTGGCAGGTCTCATAAGCATGAACCTTGCAGACCTGCTGATAATGGCAGTGGTATACAACCAGATGGTGAGCCCAGAAATAGCTGAACTAACTAAAAGCTACTTCAACTTCTTCGCCCCAGGCGTCACAGTGGTAGGCTTGTTTGCCTCTGCCTTCATGATCGGTCGAGAAATAAACATGGAAGTACGTCGCCAAATTCACCACTACATGCTCAGCCTCCCTATTACACGTTTAGAACTTGCTGTGGGCAGATTGTTTGCAGGCGGATTGAGAGGAATGATGTACATGTCACCACTGCTCTTGACAACATTTCTCTTCCTCGGCTTTCCATCACTTCCGCAACTCCTCGTGATTTTAGGCGCTCTCCTTCTGTTAGCAACAGGAATCTCAGGTCTGAGCATAGCAACAGCAGTGTCCACAACCAGCTTCGAAAAATTCGTTACTGCAAGGGGCTTGGTTTATTATGTGCTCTTCTTCTGTAGCAGCATCTTTTACCCGCTGTCGCTTATACAGACGCTTGGTCGGGAGGGTGTAATGCCACAGCCCCTAGTCGTGTTGGCTGAGTTTAACCCTTTAAGCAGCGGCGCAGACCTGATCAGGTCTTTCCTTCTAGGCGATCCACCTTTTACCTTAAACATGGTAAGAAATCTAGTAGTTTTCTCAGTGATATTCGCCACAACTGCCACGTTTGCCTACATGAAAATAATTGAACGAAGATAGTGCACTTCCTGTCAACTACTGTTCAACTAATTAGGATTTACTGTGATAACAGGTTACAAGCCGTTTTTTCAGCTTTTTCCATAACAGTTTGTTCATCCAAAGTTTTCACTTGCCGGTTTTCCATTACAATTTTTCCGTCAACAATAACCGTGTCTACATCACTTCCATGCGCGGAATAAACGATGTTCGCATAAATGTTGTGTAAAGGTTTTAGATGTGGTTTTGAAAGGTCAACCATGATCATGTCGGCTTTCTTGCCAACCTCCAAGGAACCCACATCCCTCTCAAGCCCCAAGGCTTTAGCCCCGTTTATTGTCGCCATCCTCAAAACGTCATAGACTGGCAGAACCTTGGGACTTAAATAAGTGAGTTTTTGAAGCAAAGCTGCCATCTTCATGGTTTCAAACAGGTCGAGACTGTTGTTGCTGGCTGGACCGTCCGTTCCTAAGCCAACGTTAACACCCAAGTCAACTAGGTCTTTTATTTTCGCTGCGCCTAAACCGAGTTTCATGTTAGCCACCGGAACATAGGCCACGTTGACGCTACCTTTAGAAAGAACGTGCATATCTTCCACAGACAAGT
>Ga0224501_10000397_pt1 | contig 35940 bp, 25 predicted proteins | sample SF_Oct11_sed_USG_4_FD_169105 | JGI IMG/M metagenome (GOLD analysis project Ga0224501, IMG submission 169105) | Sediment microbial communities from San Francisco Bay, California, United States - SF_Oct11_sed_USGS_8_1 | ecosystem: Environmental > Aquatic > Marine > Sediment | place: USA... | reverse complement strand
GACACCGGAATGATCAGGGTGGCGAGCCGCCGCCTGCGTACCCCCTCGAACAGCCGTGCGATGGTCGCCATCGCCATCGCCCCGTCCGCGCGCCCTCCGTCTCTTCCCTCACCCGCTGAGCGCCGACACCGGATCCACCCGCGTGGCCCGCCGCGCGGGGACCACGCACGCCAACAAGCCCACGGCCCCCAGTACCACCGCCACCCCCACCAGCACGCGGGGATCCGCGACCCCGATGCCGAAGAGGAGCGACCGCACCAGGCGGGCCAGGTACCATGCCGCGGCGGCTCCCACCACCAGCCCGATCCCCATGACCCGAACGCCCTGCCCCACCACGTTCCGGAAGATGTCGCCGGGGGCGCTTCCCATGGCCATGCGGATCCCGATCTCCCGTCGGCGTTGGGTCACGGAATACGCCAGGGCGCCATAGATCCCCACCGCGGCCAGAAACAACGCCACCGCGGCGAACACCCCGAGGAGCATGAGGGGAATCTTCCGCCCGGCCAGCGAGTCGTCGATGCGTGACGCCATGGTCTGGGTGGCGTAGAGCGGGGACTCCTCGTCCAGGCGCCTGACGACGTCGCGCAGCGCCGGGGTGACGGCCGCGGGATCCCCGGCGGTGCGGACCACGATCGCCTGGCTTCCCGGCACCCGCTGTCGATAGGAGAAGTAGTATGCCCCGAAGTGCTCCGAGGCGGCCGCGGTCAGGTCGTTCTGCTTGATCGTGCGGACCACACCGATCACGGTGAAGTACGAGTCCTCGGGGATGCTGTCCATCCCGGGGACCGCTCCATAGATCATGCGAGCGCCCACGGGGCTCCCGTCCGGCCAGTACCGCTTCGCCAACCACTCGTCGACGATGATGACCCTGGACGCGTCGGGACCGTCCGGCTCCTCGAAGGTGCGGCCGGCGAGAAGCTCGATCCCCATGGTCTCCAGGTATCCGGGGCCCACGATGTTCTCCATGGGTGAAAGGAGCGACTCGCCCGGCGCGGGCGTGTAGCCCTCGGGAAAGACGACGCTGCTGGACAGGTTCCCCGTGAAGGGGAGCTGCGCCGTGACGCTGGCGTTCTCGACGCCGGGAAGGGCGCGAACCTCCGTGACCAACTCGTCCCAGAACCGGCGACGGGCGTCACCGTCGGGGTACCGCGCCGACGGAAGCGACACGAGTCCCGTCATGACCCCATCCGCATCGAAACCCGGATCCACCGAAAGGGCGGACCGGAAGCTCATGAGCATCAATCCCGCGCCGATGAGAAGGACGAAGGCCACGGCCACCTGCCCCACCACCAGCCCATTGCGCAGCACCACGGCGCCACGGCCGGCGGTACCCGAGCGGCCCTCGCTCCGGAACACCGGCGCGAGGTCGCCGCGCATGATCTGCACCATGGGAATGGACCCGAACAGGACGCCCGCGCCCACGGCCAGAGCCGCGGTGAAGAGGATCACCGTGCCGTTGATGCCGATCTCGGTGCCACGAGGCAGATCCGCCGCACCGAGGCTCATCAACAACTTCAGGCCCAGCGCGCCCAACGCCACGCCCAGCACTCCGCCCAGGACGCCCATCACCACGGCCTCGGTGAGCACCTGACGCGCCACCCGTGCCCTGGGGGCGCCCAAGGCCAGTCTGGTGGCCACCACGCCCACCCGGGTCTGGGCTCTGGCCAGCATCAGATTGGCGATGTTCACGCACCCGATGAGGAGGACCAGAGCCACACCGCCCCAGAGCATGAACAGGACGGGCTTGGCGTCGCGGACCAGATCTTCCTGTGCCGATACGATGCGCACGTTGTATCCCACGTCCTCCAGGAGCTGGCGGGCGTTGGGCAGCGGCCACTGGTCGATGAGGGCATCGTTCAACGCGTCATTCTGGGCCATGGCCTGGTCGATGGTGGCTCCAGGGCTCAGGCGCGCCATCATACTGAAGTTGTTGCTGTGCCAGGAGTCGAGCTGACGGTCCCCCTCATCGAACGCGATGGGAAGGAAGAAGCGGGTATCCGCTTGGCCCGGAACCACGAAGTCGGAGGAGAGGACCCCAACGACCTCTCGGCTGCGCCCGTCCACACGCAATTCCTTCCCCACCACACCCGGATCCGCACCGAAGGCCTCGCGCCAATAGGCATCGGTGAGCACGGCCTTGAGGTCGTTGCCCTCCTCCATCTCGTCCTCGGTGAAGGTGCGCCCCAGAGCCGCCTGCACGCCGAGAAGGGGGAAGAACGAAGGCGTGACGCGCAGGGTGGAGACACGCTCGGTCCCACCCGCCTCGCCGACGGTGCTCCCGGACCCTTGATAGAGAGCCACCTCCTCGAACGCGTCGACGTGGGCGCGCCGCTGGAAGAAGTCCACGGTTCCGTTGGACGCCCTGGGCGCGCCGGCGCCGGGGTAGCTGTTGAACACGGTCACCAGGCGATCCGGCTCGTGGAACGGCAGCGGTTCCAGGAGCACCTTCTGGATCACGCTGAAGATGGCCACGTTGGCCCCGATACAAACGGCCAACGTCAGGAGCACGGTGGCGCTGAAGGTGGGCTCCTTGAGGAGCAACTTGATGCCGAGCTTGATGTCGCGAACGAGGGTTTCCACGGCGATGCGTCACGGGTTGGAGGCTTGATACGTGCTCCCAGGTCCCGACGATCCCGCGCGCCTCCGTGTTTCACGGTCGCGGTCGCCGCCTGCGTACCACCTCGAACACCGGGACACCCACGGCGATGATCCCGAATCCGAACAAGGTGAGCGACGTCTCCTGCACCAAGGCGCTGACCAACATCCCCACGGACGCCACCAGGAAGGTCAAGGGCACCCACGGATATCCGGGCGTCCGGTAGGCCCGTTGGGCGCCCGGATCCCTGACCCGGAGGAGGATCACGGCGCCCACGGCCATGGCATAGAAGGGCCAGATGCCCAGCACGAAACCTCCCGCCAGCTCCTCGAAGGACCGGACCGACACGTATCCCACGCCCAGAAACGTAGCGAGCGCCACCGCGCCCCACGGGGTCCGGTACCGTGGGTGCACGGCGGCAACCGGCTTCCACATGGTGCCGTCCTCGGCCATGGCGAAGAAGATCCGGGGCCCGGTCATCATGGCTCCGTTCAGCGCCCCCAGCGTGGCGAGCACCACCAGGACCGACACCAGCCGCTCGCCCCACGCCCCGGTCAGGCGCATCGCCGCGGAGGCCGCGACCAGCTCCGAGCCGGCCATCTCGGAGACCGACAGGACCGACAGATAGGCGGCGTTGATCAGCAGATAGATCCCCACCACGACCAGGACTCCCCAGGCCAGCGCCCGGGGGAAGGTGCGGCCGGGGTCTTTCACCTCACCGGCCATGAACGTGAGATCGGCCCATCCGTCGTATGCCCACAGCGCCGCGACCAGCGCCACGCCCATCCCCGACCAATGGAATCCCTCCACCGCCGCCACCGGACCGGCGGAAGGAACGGCTCCCGGCTCACCTTCCACCGCCATCCACAACGCCACGGCGGCCACCAGGGACAGCGCCACCACCTTTGCGCCCGTCGTGCTGTTCTCCAGCCACATCCCCCAGCGCACCGAGCGGATGTTGAGCACGCCCACCGCCAGGATGGCCGCGGCCGCGATGACCCGGACGTCCGATCCCGTGGGCACCACGTCGGCCAGGTACTCGGCGAAGATCAGGGCGATGGCGCCCAGCGCCGACGGTCGGATCACCACCAGCTGGGTCCACCCGAAGAGGAACGCCGCACGGGGCCCGTAGGCTTCCCGGAGGAAGACGTAGATCCCCCCGGAGTGGGGATAGACCGTGGCCAGCTCTGCCATGGTGAGGGCCCCGAAGAGTGACACCAGGGCCCCCACGACCCACACCGCCACGATCCCGGCGACGCTCCCCATCTCGGCGGCCACGGTGCTCGGCACCCGAAAGATGCCGCTTCCGATGGTGGTACCCACCAGCACGGCGGCGGCGCTCCACACCCCCAGCTCCCGGGCGAGCCGGCCTTCCCGGACCGGCACCGGGTCCGGACGCGTGGTCCCCGAGTCGGGCTCCGTCTGTTCCACGGCGACGGACTTCCGGGCCGACGGACTCACGACGGGGTCCCTCCCTTACCCTGGTCGCGGCCCACGACCATGATGGCGATGACCGCCACCACGCTCAGTGCCAGTACGAACAGGGTCGCCGGATCGGTGGGAAACGAGTGAAGGATGGCGCGAAGAAGGCCCTTCGCCTCTGTGGACTGGGCCGCGAGGGACAAGATGGACAGCATGGACATGGCTACTCCGATCCCCTGAGGGGTGCATGTGCGCGACAGCGGACGCGCCTCGTGCGCGACCGCGAAGAACGGCAGGGGGAGGACCGGGTCGGGACCCGGCTCCGCTCAGATGCGCTGGGGAGGAGCCGTGGAGGGGTGTCCGGAAAAGCCCATCAGGGACGATGGGGCGGATCGCGGCGTGTCGGAGGCGCGGACGGCACTCTCCACCCGGACGCCGGTGTGGGCTGTCCCGTGGCGGGACCGTCTCATGGTGGAGCCACCGGTGGGGTCTGCCCCGGTGGACGGGTCCTCCACCGGCGAGATGCCCACCGCCCCCCCGGACACGTGGGCGGGAACCCCCGAAGTCGCTCTCTGGTCCGCTTCGCAGCGGGTCACCGGCACCGACGACGGAGCCCCGGCGGACCCGAGACGGGCCGCCAGGGCGGCGACGAAGAACAGGGAGGCGAACTCCCGCACGGTATGTACGGTCCTGATGGAGGTCTCTCCGAACCATCGGCCGGACAGCCGGCGCCGCGGAGATGGCTGTGAATGTAGCGTAGTCCACGACGCCGGAGGAGGGGGCCTTCACGGGGGTCCTCACGGCGACGGGTAGGGAGCCGCCGCCATCGGATCCCGGATTGCTGCGGGGACGTTGCAGGCGTTGTATCTGGTCCTATGGAACGCAAACTGGCGACCTGGGCACCGTCCGCCATTCCCTACCGACGACGGACGCCGCTACGGACCTCCAGCCTCCCCCTGGAACAGCAAAAGCCCCGCAAGGCTCAACGCCGTGCGGGGCTTCCACCTACACCAGTGGGCCTGGGTAGATTCGAACTACCGACCTCACGCTTATCAGGCGTGCGCTCTAACCAACTGAGCTACAGGCCCTGGAGCCGGTCAAGTTAACCGAGGTTCCCGGGGAGTTCAACCGGGGAGGATCCCTCCCAGGACCTCCTTGAGATCGGCGCGGCGGAAGGGCTTCCGGAGCACGGCGACCACGCCGGCATCATCGAGCTCCTGGGGCGTGACGGCCTCGCTGTAGCCGGTCATGACCACCACCGGCGCCCTGGGAAGGAGCACGCGAAGCTCGCGGGCCAACTCCACTCCACTCATCCCGGGCATGGAGAGGTCGGAGATGACGAGGTCGTACGCGCCCCCGTCCTCCTTGATGTTCTTCACGACGTCCCGGCCCGCTTCCATGCGGGTGGCACGGTAGCCCAGGGCTTCCAGGTGGAGGCAGGTCACCTCGGCCACATGCACCTGATCATCGACCACCAGCACCTTCAAGCGGGCATCGGAGATCTCGGAGGAACCCGAGGCGACCTCGGAACCCGCCTTCCCGGCGGCGGGAAGCATGACCTCGAAATGGAGTCCGACACCAGGTTCTCCGCGCACTTCTATACCTCCCCCGTGCGAGTGGATCGCCCCCCTGGCCACCGCAAGGCCGGGAAAGCTTCCCTCGTCTCGTTTCCTGGTTGAAAAGACGGGATGAATCACCCCGTCGACCGTCTCCGAGGCGGCGTCACTCGCCGCGTCGCCAACGATCATGCGGACATATTGACCGGCTGGCAATAGCTTATCCCCCAAGAGCCGGCTCTCCCACAACGTCACGTCCTCCGTGACCACCTCCACCGGGTTGGGCTGCCCGAACGGAGACTCGGTGACCGCCCGCACCATGTTCATGATCACCCCGTTCAGATGGGAACGGTCCACGCGCACCCTCGCCTGGGCGTCGAGACGCCAGCGCACGGACAGCTGGACGTCCATGGTGGCCTGGAGGAAGGTGACGGAATCCGACACGAGGCGCGAAATGGGCACGAGCTCCCTCCGCGTGCGTTGACTCCCGCTCACCCCCATGAGTTGGCTCACCAGGTTCTTGGCCTGCAGCGTGGATTCGATGATCCGATCCAGGTATCCCCTTTCGAGACCGTCTCCCCGCAACGCTTCCCTGGCCAACTCCCCGTATCCCAGGATCCCGGCCAGGATGTTGTTGAACTCCCGCGCTACGCCACCGGTCATGTTGCGGAGGTCGTTGGAGCGCTCTTCCAGCGCATGTCTCTCGGCGTCCTCCACATGACGATCCCTCAGGTCCCTGAACACCACGGAGATCCCGACATCCTCCGCTTCCATCCGGCACGCGGCCACCTCCACGGGAACCGAGCCTCCGTTCCCCGTACGGATGTCCAGTTCGGTGAGCACGGACCCACCGTCGAGCAGCTCGGCCCACACCTTTTCGAAGGCCTTTCCGCCCGACGCGTCGAAGTCCCACAGGGGCACCGACATCACCTGCTCCCGCGTGTGCCCGGTGAGGCGCAACGCGGCATCGTTCACGTAGTCGAGCGTTCCGTCGGATCGCACCCAGAAGGCCGGCTCGAAGCTCGCGTCGATCATGCGCTGGTACGTCCGCATGCTACGGACCGTCCGGCGGCGGCGGCGCTCCGACCACCACAAGGCCCCCGCCAATACCAGTGCCGGAGACAAGGACGCAATGAGAGATGGAGTCACGAAGGGAAACTTGGAGGGGTCGAGGAAGGAGGTGATCCGACCTTAGTTTCGACCCGAAGCCCGGAACGTTGAGCGTTTTCCATTCTCCATCCGGTCGCGCTCCCCGGCCGGGGAGGCATCTACGTACGATTGCGTATCCAGCCCGGACCGATGGAGCGCCACGTTGAGGACGAGATCCCGTTGCCCTCAACGATGGAGCCGATCATGAAACGGTTCGCCGCGGTAATCACCTTCGCCCTGGCGCTGGCCCTGGATCCCGGAACCGGCTGGGCCCAGCCCCTGGCCACCTCCGTCGCCTGGGACGATGCCTCCTGGGCCGCCCGGCCGGAGGGGCTCATCGGTTCCCTCACGGTTCCGGCTCGGGCGGATCGTCCGTCTTTCCGCTTGAGCCGTGCGGAGGTCTTCGCCACCGGCGTCCTGGTCGTGGCGCCGGCGTCCATCCTGACCGGCCTCGCCGGAGCGGCCCTCGAAAACACCTTCACCGAATGCGACTACTGCGAGTTCCACGGCGCCGCCGGATTCATCCTCGGGTGGGGGCTCGGTGCCGCCGTGGTCGGAGCTCCCTTGATCCACGCCGCCAACAAGGGCCGCGGGGATCTGCATTACGGAATGATCAGCGCCGCGTTGGTGGTGGCGGGGCTCGCGTTGATCGAACCGTTCTCGCTCTTCATCGCGCCCCTGACCGGCACCATCGCGGCGGCGATCGCGGAGTCCGAGACGACACGGTGAGGAGTCCGTCGGCACGAAGGGCCGGCCGCGGCATCGCCACGGCCGGCCCCGAACGTCGTCCACACGGCCGAGGCCGTCGCTACTCCACGGGCGGCACCGCTTCCATGAGCAACTCCAGCGCCCGGTCCAGGCTGCGCCCACCGGCGCGCGCGCCTTTGTACTTCCCGAGCCGGACCACGACCATGCCATGGGTGGGGATGACGATGGTGTTCTGGCCACCGGCGCCCGCCATGTAGAAGGCGCTCTCGGGGATGGGGAAGGAGCCCTCGCCGTTCACCCAGAAGAAGGACCCCCCGTAGACGTTCCGCCCGTCCGCCACCCAGGCCGGAGCCAACGTTCCCGCGTACTGCACCCACCCCTCCGGGAGGATCCGCTCGCCGTTCCAGACGCCGTCCTGCAGGTAGAGCATCCCCAGGCGGGCCCAGTCGCGGGCGGCCAGGAATTCGTACCCCTGGGTCAGGAAGTTCCCGTACGGGTCCGTCTCCATCACGGCGTCGCGGATCCCGATCTTGTCGAAGAGGTTCCGTCGCGGGAAGGCGTGGTAGTCCTCACCCCGTCCCTCGACGCCGAGGCGGATCAGGTAGTTGGTGAGCACCGGATCGGAGTTCCGGTACCGCCCCACCGTGTTCGGCGGCCACTCCTGCGGGCGGGTCGCCGCCCACTCGTACGAATCCACGGATCCCGTATACAGATAGAGATGGTCCGGGTATCCCAGGGAGGGATCGTAGTCCGGATCCTGGGGTGCCCGGATGCGGATCCCGCTGGACATGCGCATGATGTCTCCGATACGGATCTCCTGCCGGGGATCCCCGTCGGTTTGCCACTCGGGCACGGGCGCCGGCTGCCAGAGCTCGTACACGCCCTGCTGCACCAGGACACCCATGAGCGATCCGGTGAGGCTCTTCCCCATGGACCAGCTCTCCAGGGGTGTGTGCAGGTCGATCCCCTCTCCGTACCCCTCCCCGATGATGCGGCCCCGATGGACCACCACGAAGGCCTCGGTCATCCCTTCGGGGTCGAGGGCCACCCGTACGGCCTCCGCCACCTTCGCCATGTCCACGTCGGCGGGCATGGGCTCGTCGGAAAGGACGTCTCCCATGGGCCACGGGGTGGTCTCCGCCGGGGGGAGGTCCACGGTGACCACGCTGGGTGTGAAGTACACCGAGTCCTCGCCGATGGGAAGGGTCACGCACCCCTGGCTCGCGTACTTCTTCGCCGTGCGCGTCACCCCCGAGGGAAGCGTCAGGCTCACCGACTGATTCTCGTAGTCCACGACGGTGTCCACCACCTGGGCACGCTCTTCGTACGGACTCGTGAAGTACCCCACGTTCTCGGCCCCGTCCGCGGGATCGAGCCCGGTGATGAACACGGCGGAACAGAGGATCTTGGCGAAGCCCGAGGTGTGATGGTCGATGGCGTTCCCCGGCGGCGCCACCCACTCGGTGGGTAGCTCCAGGGAGTCGGCCCGGGCCTGGAGGAAGGACACTTCCTCCGCTTCGCTCGCGCCCTCGCCGCCGTCCGCGCACGCTCCCGCCAGGATGGCGGCCGATGCGATCCCGAAGATCGCGGGGATGCGCATCCCGACCCGTCCGACTTTCGTCCGACCCATGTCGCTCCACTCCGTCTGTTGGGGATGATGGGTCGGCAACGTGGGGAACGGGGGGAGGTTCCACAAGATGCCCCGGACGGCTGGTGGCCCGGCGGGGATCATCCTATGATCGTTCGCATCCCTTCCCCGTGCCGTCCCCACACTCCGGAGTTGGATCACCATGATTTCGCGACGTCGTTTCCTTGGTTCCTCCGCGCTCGCCTCCGCGGGCGCCGTGGTGGCGGGTCCGGACCTCTTCGGCGCGCCGGTGCCCCCCTCCTCGGAGACGGCATCCCCGTGGTCCGACGGCTTCCTCAGGGAACAGGATCTTCCGCCCTCCATCGCCCGCCTCACGTCGTGGGCGGATCGGGCGCGGCCCATCACCACCGCCGAGCGCGAACTTCGGGTGGAGCGCGCGCGCACCGTCATGGCGGCTCAGGGGCTGGACGCGGTCATGCTCTGCGGCGGCACCTCCATGGTCTACTTCACCAACATCCGGTGGGGTGGGGGCGAACGCCTCTTCTCCGTGGTGATTCCCGTGCGGGGAGCGGCCTTCGTGGTGTGTCCCGCCTTCGAGGAGGACCGGGCCCGTGAACAGCTCGCCCTCGGCCCCCTCGCCGACGCCGACGTGTTCACCTGGGAAGAGCACGAGAGCCCGTACGAGAAGGTGGCCCAGGGACTCCGCGGCCGGGGGATCGCCGCCGGGCGCGTCGGGATCGAAGAGACGGTGGAGTTCCGGTTCAGCAACGGAGTGGCGCTGGCGGCCCCCGCGCTGGAGGTGGTGAGCGGAACGCCGGTCACCGCCGGGTGCCGGGGAGTGAAGGACGCCCACGAGTTGGAGTTGATGAAGCTCGCAAACGAGGTGACACTCACCGCCTACAAGGCGGCGTACGAAGCCATGGACGAGGGGATGACCCAGCGCGACTTCGGTGGGCTGGTCAGCATGGCCCACACCCGCCTCGGATTCTCGGGAGGCGCCAGCGTCCAGACCGGGGAGTACGCCGCACTCCCTCACGGATCCATCACTCCGCAGGTGATCCGGGAGGGCACCATCCTCCTCATCGACGGTGGATGCAGCGTGGAGGGGTATCGTTCGGACATCAGCCGGACCTTCGTGCTGGGTGCCGCCACGGACCGGATGAAGGAGGTGTTCGAGATCGAATACCGGGCCCAGACGGCCGCCCTGCAGGCCGCCGCGCCGGGTGTGGCGGCGGAGGACGTGGACGGGGCCGCGAGGAAGATCATCGAAGACGCCGGGTTCGGCCCGGGGTACACGTACTTCACGCACCGGGTCGGACACGGGATCGGGATGGACGGGCACGAATGGCCCTATCTGGTGAAGGGGAACCGGGCACCGCTGGTGGTGGGGAACACGTTCAGCGACGAGCCCGGGATCTACATTCCCGGCGAGTTCGGCGTCCGGCTCGAGGACGACATGGTCATCACCGAAGACGGAGCCGAGCTCTTCACGCCCCAGAGTCCGTCGCTGGAAGATCCGTTCTCGAACTGGCCGCATTGAACAGAGCGGAGCCCCGGGTCAGATTGGTGACGGCCTCCCGGAAGCGTTCCAGGCAGGGGACCGGCACGCCGCAGAGGTAGGTCACGGCGCTGTCGTACCGCTCGTCGCGGACCAGCACCCGGAATTCGTCCACGATGCGGCGGAACCCGTCCACGTCGGCGTACCCGAAGGTCACCGCCAACTCGGCGCGCTCCACCCGCTCCACGGTGGGGAGGTTGGCCAGGGCGAGCTTGACCCCGGACGAATACGCGCGCGTCAGTCCACCCGTCCCGAGCTTCACGCCTCCGTAGTAGCGGGTGACCACGGCCACGATCTCGCCCACCCCGCCGTGCAGGAGGGTGGTGAGCATGGGCATCCCGGCCGTGCCGTGGGGCTCACCGTCGTCGCTCATCCCGATCCGGGCCGAATCCCCGGGGGGGCCGGCCACGAAGGCCCAGCAGTTGTGGGTGGCGTCGGGAAACTCCTCGCGCATCTCCGCGATGAACTCCTGGGCGGCGTCGACGGAGGGGGCGTGGGCCACGGTGGTGACGAAACGGCTACGCTGGATGGCCTCTTCCACCCGGTGCCGCCCCACGGGAATCCGATACCACGCCTCGCTCCCCGAACCCACTGCGATCGTCAGTGATTGCTGGACAGGCGATCCATGAACGCCCTCTCCGCGAGCGTGAGGCTCCGCACACCCTGACGCTCCGCCTTGAGGAGGAGGCGCTCCGCCTCCTCGCGGTTCAGCTCGTGGAGCCGGGCGAGTGGAATCGCCCTCCACCGCTGCAGCGTGGTGTCGTCCGGCGACCTCGTGTCCACGTGTCCCGTCGCGGCCCGGCGGAACTCCCTGCGAGCCGCTCCCCGCCACCAGTCGCGCCCCTTCAGGTATCCGATCCCGGTGACGAGCCCACCCAGGTGGGCGAAGTGGGCGATCCCCGGCTGCCCACCCGACATCCCGAAGTAGAGGCTCAGGAAGACCATCACGGTGGTGAGCAGCCAGATCTCCACCGGGAGCACCCCCCAGATGTACACCCGCTCCCGCGGCCAGAGCATGGCGAAGCCGGCGGTGACGCCGTACACCGCCCCCGACGCGCCCACCACCGGATACGCGGGCTGGAACACGAAGGTCAGGAGCGCGCCGCCCAGCCCCGCCAGGAGGTAGAGGCGGATGAAGTCCCGTCCGCCGAGCCGCTCTTCCAACCGGGGGCCGAACATGAACAGCATGAGCATGTTCAGGAAGATGTGCGAGAACCCCGCGTGCACGAACATGTACGTGATGGGGGTCCAGGGGTGTTGGAGCACCCCGGGGGGCCAGAGCGCCAACTTCAGGTGCAGGGACGGACTCCCCCCCGTCAGCACGAAGACGATGAGGTTCGCGACGATGAGGCGGATGACCCAGGGAGTGAGAGCGATCATGGTGATCCCGTACCATCGGGACGGAGCAATGTTTCGCGAAGAAGCGGGAAGGTGGCCGAAGCAGGCCGGCTTCTCCCCTCCCCTGAGACGCGCCGCGAAGGGATGACCCTAGTGCGGATCGGGAGCGGCTCCCGAACCGGGCCACGACCGGACCTGCGCCCGGATCTGCGTGACGAGCTCGGGAAACGAAAAGGGCTTCCGCAGGATCGCGTTGACGCCCAACGACACCAACCTGTCCTGCACGTCTTCGGAGACATATCCACTCGAGACGATGATGGGCAGATCGTAGGCCTTCTCCCGCACGGCGGACACGAGACCGATGCCTCCCTCCCCAGCCATCTCGAGATCGGTGACGAGCACGTCGAAGGCTCGGGGCGACGCTCTGAGGAGCTCCAGTGCGAACTCCGGCGCCGCCGCCAGGGTCACCCTGAACCCGAGGTCTCCCAGCGCTTCGTCCGCCAACTCCCGTAACATCTCCTCGTCGTCGACGAACAGGACGTGGATGGACGGCCCGCCATCGCCCTCAATGGCCAGGGAGCGCTCATCCGACCAGGTGGACTCGATGATGTCCCCTGCGGCCGGGCCGGCGGCTCGGCGGAGACCGATCTTGAAGGTGGTCCCCACCCCCACCTCGCTCTCCACGTCGATCCACCCGCCGTGCTGGTCCACGATGCTGTAGACGATGGACAGGCCCAGTCCCGTGCCCTTCCCCTGCTCCTTCGTCGTGAAGAACGGATCGAAGATCCGCGCCCGGATCGCGTCGTCCATCCCCACACCGGTATCGGACACCGAGATCACCAGATGGCCCTCACCCTCCCCGTCCGGGGGGAGCGGATGGCGCTCCCGCTCCTCAGCGCTGGGCTCCCTGGCCGTGAGGGTGATGCACCCCTCCCCTTCGATGGCGTCGGCGGCGTTGATGCAGAGATTCAGCAAGACCTGGGTCAACTGCTCCTTGTTGCCGCGCACGAACCCCTCGGTGGTGGGCGCGGCCATGGATACCGAAATCCGCTTCGGGAGCGCGTGCGCCCCGATCTCCACCACGTCGCGAAGCACCTCCACGGCGGGCAACACCCGGAAATCCACCTCGCCCTTCCGTGTGAACTCGAGCATGCGCCCGGTGATGGAACGACCGCGGTCCACCGCGCGCACGATCGTCTGGAGCGCGCCGTGGAGATCTTCGCGTTCCCGGGTCCGCCGGCGGATGATCTCCGCGCCGCTGGTGATGATGGCCAGGACGTTGTTGAAGTCGTGCGCGATCCCGGAGGCGAGCTGACCCACCGCCTCCATCTTCTGGGCCTGACGGAGTTCGCCCTCCCGCTCGCGAAGCTCCCTCTCCGCCCGCTTGAGCTCGGTGAGGTCGAGGATGCCCACCGTGACCAGAACCTCGCCGTCGATGACGACCCGGCGCAGCACGGCATGCGCGGGGAACACCGTGCCGTCCTTGCGCCGTCCCGCGATCTCGCCCGGAACGCCCATGACCTGTCCCTTCTCACCCGACGCCTTCATGAAGGCGTCCGCCATGCGATGGTGGGACGCGCGCACGCCTTCGGGAAGGAGGCACTCCAGACCCTCCCCCACCACCTCCGAGGCCTTGTACCCGAAGGTCCGCTCGGCCCCCTGGTTGAACACCGCGATCCGGTGGTTGGCGTCCACGGAGATGATGGCGCTGGGCGCGACTCCCAGGATCGCCGCGGATCTCGCTTCCTCCCGCCGGAGCTGACCGATCATCCGGGTGCGCTCGATGGCGTTGTGCATGGCACGGGAGATGTACGCCGTTTCCAGGAGGGACTTGGGGATGTAGTCGGCCGCGCCCGCCTTGGTGATCTGCGAGCCGAGTTCCACCGAGTCCTGCCCCGTCACGACGAGCACCGGAAGTTCCGGACGGAGCTCACGGACCCTCTCCAGGGTTGGAAGCCCCATGCTGTCGGGGAGCGAGAGATCCAGAAGCACCAGATCCCACTCCGAGTCCTGGAGACGCACCTCCGCGGCCGCGAGCGAACCCACTACCTCGAGCCGCCAGGAGATGGTCTCGTCCTCCGCCAGGATGACCTGGATGAGGCGCGCGTCCCCCGGATTGTCCTCCACACCCAGCACACGATAGGAGGGGATCACGGGCCTCAGCTGCTCCTGCTCCTGGGCAGTTGCACGATGGACAGCCAGAAGTCGTCGATGGAGTTCACGACCTTGATGAACTGGGAGAGGTCGATGGGCTTCGTGATGTAGCAGTTCGCGTGCAACTCGTAGGTGCGGAGGATGTCCTCCTCGGCGTCGGACACGGTGAGGATGACCACAGGAATGGTCTTCAAGGATGGATCTTCCTTGATCTCGGCCAGGACCTCCCGGCCATCCTTCAACGGAAGGTTCAGGTCCAGGATGATCAGATCGGGGCGGGGAGCCTCGGCGTACTCTCCCGTCCGGCGCAGGAAGGCCATCGCCTTCTCCCCATCCTCGACGTGGAAGATGCGGTTCTTCACCTTGGCGTCCTTCAACGCCTCCCGGGCGAGCCGGGCGTCTCCGGGGTTGTCCTCGACGAGGAGCACATCCACCGCCCGCACAACAAGTTCGTCATCCATCATCGTGAGCCCCCTGCCCGTCGTCGTGGGCCGGAATCGTAAAATTGAACGTCGTACCCTTCCCCAACTCGGACTCGAACCAGATCCGACCATCGTGCCGATCGAGGATCTTCTTGGCAATGGCCAATCCGATGCCCGTCCCCCCCCGGCTGGCGTCGGAATGGAGGCGCTCGTAGATCACGAAGGCCCGATCATGATACTTCTCGTCGATTCCCACTCCGTTGTCCCCCACCGAGATCCTCCAGGAATCATCCAGACGCTCGGCCCAGACCCTGACACGCGGTGGTGCTTCGCCGCGGTGGCGGATGGCGTTGCCCAGCAGGTTCTGCAGGAGTTGGCCCATCTGACTCGGGTCCGCCCGGACCACGGGAAGCGAACCGACTTCGAACTCGGCCCCGGCCTCCGCCGCCGCGAGAGAGAGATCGCGGACCACACGGTCCGCCACCTCGTTCATGTCCACGTCTACGAAGTCACCACCACGCGTCCCGACCCGCGAGTAGCGGAGAAGTGCCTTGATGAGCGCCTGCATCCGGTTCGCTCCGTCCACCGCGAACCGGATGAACTCCATCCCGTCATCGTCCAGCTTGTCTCCGTACCGCTTGGCCAGGAGTTGCGTGAAGCTCGACACCATGCGGAGCGGCTCCTGGAGGTCGTGGGAGGCCACGTACGCGAACTGCTCCAACTCCTCGTTGGACCGCCTCAACTCCACCATCTTCTCCGCCAGCTCCGCGGTACGCTGCGCCACCTGCTCCTCCAGGTGATGCCGGTGCGCCTCCATCTCCAACTCGTGGCTCAAGCGCTCCGTCACGTCCCGGGCCACCAGGATCACAGTCCCGGGTCCTCCTTCGTGATCGCATACCGGACTGATGGACATCTCCACCGGGACGCGCGTGCCGTCGTGGCGGGTGATCTCCGTGGTGAAGCGATCGTTCAGGTCCGACGGCCCGGAGGTCTCCTCCCTGGCCACGGACTGTGCCGCCCGGATGCGCTCCATGACACCGTCCGGCACGATCCGCGACACACGGTCACCCTCCAACGCCTCACGCCCGAATCCCGTGAGCCTGACGGCGCCGAGGTTCACGTCGACGACGCGATCCCCTCTTCCATCCACCAGGACCACGCACTCCTCCGACGCATCCAAGGCCGCCTTGAAGCGGACCAGTCCGCTCACCGCCCTGTTCAGATCGCGTTGGAGAAAGCGGGTGTGCTCGTCGTGTCTGTACGCCAGATACGCCTGTCTGGCCAGGTTCCCCATGACGGGCTCGAAGACCCGGGTCAGCACCGGGTCCTGCGCCATCCCCTCCTCACCCAGGAGAAGGAGCACGCCCATGCGCGGGATGCGCAACCTGAGGACGACGGGATACGCGGCGCCGGGAACCCCGAGCTCGGCGGATCCGTCCGACTCCGACAGATAGGCGGACGGATCGGCGACCCACGACGACCGCACGCGGAACGATCTGCCGCGAAGCTCTTCCAGGGCGGGGTCCCCCAGGGTGGCGTGGACGGCCAGCTCGATCTCCTCCGCGGAGCCCGGAACCCGGAAGTCGTCGGGGTCCATGGAATCGTCGAGACATATGATTCCCGCGGGGAATCCCGTCTGGTACAGGAATCGGCCCAGCACGGAGCGCAACAGAGGCGGGAGAGACACCTCGCTCCCCATGGCGAGCACGAGGTCGTACAGGGTTGTCAGATGGGACTGTTCCGACATGGATCAGACGTAGGACACGATGAGCGTGGCGTTGTGGAACCGCGGCAGGCGACTTCGGGAAGAGGGCCCGATCTCTCCCAACGATACCGCGCCGCTGGGGCCGCTCCCACCCAACTGCTCACCGAGCATGGAAAGCTCCGTGGCCGCCTCCTCGGCGAGATGCAGTCGCCGCCCGGCGCAGTAGAAGTGGAGTACCTCCGCCTCTTCCGTGGGCGTGTCCATGCGGGTCACCAGAGACCTCACGGTTTCCCGGGAGTCCACCACGGGCTGGTCCAGGAGGGTCAGCACGCTGTTGGCGGGCACTTCGCCCACGCAGATGACCGCGCCGTTCTCGCCCAGAGCCACCGGGATGCGGACCAGAACCTCGCCGGTGGCGAGGGTGATCCCGAACGGGTAGTGGATGGCGTACTGGTAGAAATTCCCTTCGTCGATCTGGGCGCCGTACTCCTGGGCGACCATCTCCTGGTATACCTGGAAGGCCGGCCGGCCGTCTATGGAATGGATCTGATTCCCCTCCGTGGACGTGGCCAGGATGGACCGGCCCCTGGACGCGTAGCAGTGTTCCAGCACGGCGTGAGCCGACGGTGGCAGGAGGATGGCGAGCACGGCCCGGTCCGTGAGGCGCTCCGGATCGAACAGACACGGAATGGGCTGGAACGTCTCGCTCCCGGCGTTCACGCCCATGTAGTGGACACGCCGGCCCAGGCGCTCGTACAGGTGGCCCAGCACCGTTTCGATGTCCGGCACCAGCGCGTCGAACACCAGGAAGAGCGTGGGCTCTCCGTCGTCTCGCACAGAGCCTTCCACCCAGTCCCGGATGGCGGCCGCGGAGGCCTCCGCGCCGTCCGCCCGTCCCCCGGCCCCGCCGGAGAGTGCGAGCAACCGGGCCGGCGGTCCGTGAGGCATCAGGAGGAGAACGGCGCCGAGGGGTTTGAAGACCCCCCGGAAGATCACCTCGGGAAAGATGGCCCCATGCAGAGGAACCCCCGTGTCGCGGAAGACTTCCTGGAGCACGCCCACCTTCCCCGCATCGGCTTCGGCGACGAACGCGATCACGCTGAGTCCGGGATGCTCGGCCTTCCACCCTCGCACTTCACTCCCCAGTTCCGCCCAACTTTCCGCCGGTCGGTACAGGAAGCGTTGCATGGTGGGCCCTCCGGTGGTGGGCATGGCGCGGGGGACCGGCAGCAAGGGAATCCCCTCGGAATGAAGGAATTCCGGAAAGTCTATCCAAGACAGCGCCGGGAGGCAATCACATATTTCCCCACGCCCGGACACTTCGTCCGATACGCGACACGCCGTGAACACCCCCGACGGTCTTGTGAACCACCCCGAAGTTCGAGAACGTTCTTCCCTCTTTGACACCCTTTGCCGGATAGCGGTCACACGAAATGGAAAACGCCGATCCCCAGGCACCGCGGGACGCGACCTGGACGCCGTTGCACGCGGCCGAGCTGTACGGGCTCCCCTACTGGGGTTCCGGGTATTTCGGCGTGTCGGACCAGGGCACCGTCGAAGTCTACCCGGGAAAGAACCCGGACCAGAAGATCGACCTGCTCGAGCTGGTCCAGGGGCTGGAGGCGAGGGACATCTACCCTCCCGTGGTCGTGCGCTTTTCGGGGATCCTCGAGGACCGCATGACCGAGCTCCGCAGGGCGTTCGACGCGGCCATCGCCGAAGGGGAGTACCGCGGCGGGTATTCGTGCGTGTATCCCATCAAGGTGAACCAGCAGCGACACATCTGTGAGGAGATCCGGGACTTCGGTCAGAAGCTCGGGTTCGGACTCGAAGTGGGCTCCAAACCCGAACTCCTCGCGGGGCTCGCGCTCACCGAGGGCCGCAACTCCATGCCCCTGATCTGCAACGGGTTCAAGGACGAGGAGTTCATCGAGACGGTCATCCTGGCCGCCAAGATGGGGAGGAACATCATCCCCGTGGCCGAGCAGCCGCACGAGCTCGAGTTGATCGCCCGGTCGGCCCGCACCCACAAGGTGACTCCCCGCTTCGGGATCCGGGCCAAGCTCGCGTCCGGAGGAGTCGGGCGCTGGGCGGACTCGGGTGGGTTCCGGGGAAAGTTCGGCCTCTCGGTCAGCCAGATCCTGGCCAGCGTCGAGTACCTGAAGGGCGAAGGGCTCCTGGACGGCCTCCAGATGCTCCACTGCCACATCGGGTCGCAGATCTTCGACATCCGTACCGTGAAGTTCGCCGTGAGCGAGCTGGCCCACATCTACGTGGAGTTGGTCAAGCTCGGCGCGCCCATGGGGATGCTGGACCTCGGCGGGGGCCTCGGAGTGGACTACGACGGCTCCAAGTCGGCCACGGACTCCTCGGTCAACTACACGCCGGAGCAGTACGCAACCGACATCGTATACCGCGTCAAGTCGGTCTGCGACGACGCGGGCGTGCCCCACCCCGACCTGGTGACCGAGTCGGGGAGGGCGCTGGTGGCGCACTCGGGCGCGTTGATCTTCCAGGTTCTGGGGAGCCGTGTCTTCCCCGAGAAGCCCGATCAGGCCCTCGTGGAACGCGCCATCACCGAGGGACCCGAAGACGAGACGCCGCAGCCTCTCCTCGATCTCGTGGACGCGTACCAACGCCTCGATGAGGACGCCGATCCGGTGGAGATCTACCACGACGCCGAGCACGCCCTCACAGAAGCCGTCAGCCTGTTCAATCTGGGATACATGAGCATCACCCCCCGGGCGGCCGCGGAGGAGTTGTATTGGGCCATCGGAGCCCGGGTCGTTCAGAAGATGGGGGGCGAGCTCCCCGACGAGCTCGCCGACCTTCCCGACCGGATGGGCGACATCTACTTCTCGAACTTCAGTCTCTTCCAGTCCCTCATCGATTCATGGGGGATCGACCAGATCTTCCCCATCCTTCCCATCCACCGCCTCGACGAGGAGCCCACGCGCCGCGGAACGCTGGCCGACATCACCTGCGACTCGGACGGACGCGTCGATCGCTTTCCCGGAGACGGCGAGCCCGAGCGCACCCTGGCGCTTCACGAGTTGCGCCGCGGGGAGTCCAACGGCGGTCCCGCGGGAGAGATGGAGCCGTACTACCTGGCCGTGTTCCTCACCGGTGCGTACCAGGAGACGCTGGGAGACCTCCACAATCTGTTCGGAGACACCCACGCCGTGCACGTGGCGCTGGGTGAGGACGGCCACTGGTACCTCGACGAAGTGGTGGAGGGCGACACGGTCCGCGAAGTGCTCCAGTACGTGCAGTTCGATCCGGACGGGATGCGTCGGACCCTGAGAAGGGAGATCGAGGCCGCCCTGGCCTCGAAGCGCCTCACACTCCAGGAGGCCGTGAGCATGCGCCGCTTCCTGGACCAGGGAATCGACGGGTACACCTATCTCGAATAACGGAGCCGGCGTGAGCCCACCCCCGGTGGCGGTGATCGGCGCGGGCGCGGCGGGGCTCATGGCGGCCCTCACCGCGGCCCGCTCGGGCGCTCCGGTGGTGCTTCTGGAGTCCACCCGCGACGGGGGAAGGAAGATCCTCATCAGCGGAGGAGGCCGCTGCAACGTCCTCCCGTCGGTGGTTCGCTCCGAACGGTACGTCACCGACTCCTCACCCAACACGCTGCGAAAGATCCTCCTCTCCTGGCCGCTGGAAGAGCAGCGCGCCTTCTTCGAGGACGACCTGGGAATTCCCCTGGTGCTGGAGGAGGAGTCGGGAAAGCTCTTTCCGGCCGGCCAGAAGGCCCGGGAGGTGAGAGACGCCCTGGTGGCCGCCGCCCGGGAGGCCGGAGTGCAGATCTGGTTCGAGGCCCGGGTGGTGGGGCTGTCCGGAAGCGAAGACGGCTCGTGGCGCATCGACATCCACGGTGCTCCGCCCCTCACCGCCGGCGCCGTGGTGCTGGCCACCGGGGGCCTGTCCGTCCCCGCGACGGGGAGCGACGGGGCAGGATTCTCCATGGCGCGAAGATTGGGCCATACCCTTCACCCCACCTACCCCGCGCTGACTCCGCTCCGCGCCGAGCCTCACCCCCACGCGCACCTGGCCGGCGTATCGTTGGACGTCACCATTCGCGCGCCCGGAGCCCGTCCTCGGTTCGAGTCGTCGGGAGGATTCCTCTTCACCCATCACGGGTGGAGCGGCCCCGCCGTACTGGACATCTCCCACCTGGCTTCCCGCTCCCTGGCCACGGGGCATCCCCAGGAGTTGACGGTGCAGTGGTGCCCACTCGACCGGGCCGCATGGGAGGAGAAGCTCCTGGCCCGGACGGGCGCCCTCCGCCCCCTCCTGTCACAGCACCTCCCCAGGAGGCTGGCGGACCACCTGCTCGATGAAGCCGGGATCCAGGGAGACGTCCCTCTGGCGAACCTGCGCCGGGAAGACCGGAAGAGCCTTCTCCGCAGCCTGACCGAGTACGTGCTTCCCTGGACCGATACCGAGGGGTACCGGAAGGCCGAGGTCACGGGCGGTGGGATCCCCCTCTCCGAGATCCACCCCGCCACCATGCAGAGCAGGGTGGCGCCGGGACTCTTCCTGTGCGGCGAGGTGCTGGACGCGTTCGGACCCATCGGCGGGTTCAACTTCCTGTGGGCCTGGGCCACGGGGAGAAGGGCGGGCGCGGGCGCGGGCACGGCCTGGGCCGGAAGCCCATGAAAAAACCGCCTCACCCCGCACGCGGGGTGAGGCGGTCGGAACGAACCGGATTCAGTTCCAGTCGGACTGCCGGGGACGCCGGCGACCCATCATGTCATCGTCGTCCTCGTCCCAGTCTTCCTCCTCGTCCCATTCTTCATCCTCGAGGTCGTCGATGTCTTCCTCGTCGTCGTCGTCGTCGTCCCAATCGTCGTCGTCATCCCAGTCGTCATCATCATCCCACTCGTCATCGTCGTCGCGTGCGAGCACCTGGGTGACCGCCGACTCGTCGTCCAACCAACCCGACCGACTCATCTTACTTTCTCCTCCTGGATGCTGGCCCCGGCCCACCCGACCCAGTTCGGGATCGTCCGGGTACCTGGCGCGAAAATAATCCTACCCCGGGGGGTGTCAATGGAAATCCTGCTCAACCCTCTCCTCGCTCACCCGCCGCCAGGGCTCTTCCCAGGAGTATCGGCCCACCCAGGATATTCCCGATGATGATGGACATGGCCAGGGCGACCAACTCCGGTCCGATCTCCGGAAACCTCTGATCCGCCACCAGGATCAACCCCAGCGAGACCCCTCCCTGTGAGATGAGACCCTGCCATCCCAGTCGCACGATACTCGCCTCGGTCCCGGCCCTGCGCATGGCCAGTCGCGCCGAATACCGCGTGAGAGCCACGCGCGCGGAAAAGAGAACCAGCGCGGCGAACCCGTACCTGCCCACCGCGCCGAGATCCAGGCTCGCACCCGCCACCGCGAAGAAGAAGGCGAAGATCACCACCGCGACGGCCCGGATCCCCTGGATCATCCGGTCCCCCGCCGGCGACAGGTTCTCGATCACGAAGCCCGCGGCGACACCGGTGAGGAGAAGCTCGATATGGAGCCCGGCCGCCACCACCACCAGGACGTAGGCGAAGAGGAAGGTGGCCATGGGAGACCGCGGTCGTGTGGACGCTCCCCCGAGGTACTGGGAGAACACCCACCCCAGCGCGCTCCCCACGACCAGGGCGCCGCCGACCTCCCGTGCCAGGAGCACGAAGGAGTCCAGCGACAGCCCCTCACCCGGCCGCAGGAGCGGGGCCGCCAGCACGAGGGTCAGCGTGAAAAGGAGGATCACCACCACGTCCTTCACGATGGTGACACCGAGGAGGATCTCCACCAGGGTGCCCTTGGCGTGCCTCTCTTCGATGACGGCCACCGTGAGGTCGGGTGACGAGTTCGCCGACCACACCCCCAGGAGGAGCGCCACGCCCAGGGCACCGGTCCACGGAAGATCCGCGAGGAACGGAACCACGGGGCGGACCGCGAAGACGGCGAGCACCATCCCGACCCAGACGATTCCCGTGACGCCGAACGTCGTCCAGAGGATGGTCCGCGCGTGGGGACGCAGTTGCTGGGTCTGCAACTCACCGCCGGCGAGCATGGCGATGAGGGCGAGAGCGAAGTCGTCGATGAGCTTCAGGTCTCCCACCGCCGCGGACGGGAGGAGCCCCGACACGGACGGGCCGGCCGCGATCCCCACCAGGATGAATCCGGTGAGCCGCGGGAGACCCATGGCCGCGGCGATGGTCCCGGCCAGCGAAGCGGTGAGGAGGAGGAACCCCACCAACACGGCGAGACGTCCGTCGCTCAGCACCGAGGCCGCGACGCCCGAAGTGAGGTGCGTCAGCCCGAAGAGAAGGACCAACATCACCGCGGCCCGCACGGCCTCGTTGGGGCCGACACTTCTCCCGGAGACGTTGGACGAGGAGTTCATGGAATTCGCGGGAAGGTGAGATGGGCGGCGAGGGGTTCGTGGAAACATACGGGACATGTCCCCCTCAACTCAACGCGGGTGACGGGCCCGACACACGAAAACCCTACCTCATGGCGCATGGGAGCATAGGTTATGCATGGTCACCCGTTCCCGATTCCATCGTATCCAAATGAGCCCGCACCAGAACCCTCTCCTCTCCGGCGACTTCCGCATCCCCTTCCATGCCATCGGGGCGGAGCACGTGGAACCGGGGATCCGGGAGGCACTCGACGGGGCCCAGGCCGCCATCGACGCACTCGCCTCCGCGCCGGCTCCCCCCACCTGGGACAACACGCTGGCTCGCCTCGAGGAGATCACGGAGGAGCTGGGACGTGTGCTCGCTCCCGCCGGGCACCTGGTGGCGGTGGCGGAGACTCCCGAGCTCCGGGAGGCGTACAACTCGGTCCTCGCCGACATCACCGCCTTCTGGTCCCGCCTCCCCCTCCACGCGGCACTCTGGGAGAGGGTGAAGTCGTACGCCGCCTCGGAGGAGGGGATGTCTCTCCAGGGGATCGAGGCCCGGCACCTCGACACCACGCTCCGGGAATTCCGCCGTGCGGGCGCGGACCTCCCGGACGAGGAGAAGAAGAGACTCGAGGCCCTCCGGGTGGAACTCGCCCAGCTACAACAGCAGTTCAGCGAACACGTCCTGGACGCCACGGCCGAATACGAGCTGCTCGTGACCGAGGAGGAGCGCCTCACCGGCGTGCCCGGCGCCCCCCTCCGTCGCTACCGGTCGAAGGCGGAAGAGCGGGGCAAGGAGGGCTGGCTCCTCACGCTGGACTACCCGTCCGTCGAGCCCATCCTCAAGTATTGTGAGGATCGGGCGCTGCGGGAGGAGATCCATCGCGCCTACACCACCCGGTGCACTTCGGGCGAGTTCGACAACACGGGCCTCGTCGCCCGCATCCTCGCGCTCCGGCACGAGCTCGCCACGCTTCTCGGATACGACTCCTTTCCGGACTACCAGCTCGAGGACCGGATGGCGAAGTCCGGCGAGAAGGCCATCTCCTTCGAAAGCGACATGGTGGCCCGCACCCGACCCTACTGGGCCAGGGACGTGGCCGAGCTGAAGGGGTTCGCACACTCCCTGGAACTCGATGAGCTCGCGCCCTGGGACGTGGCGTTTCTCATGGAGAAGCTCCGCAAGACCCGCTACGACATCGACGACGAGGCCATGCGTCCCTACTTCCCCCTCGACCAGGTTCTCGCGGGACTCTTCGAGATCGTCCGGAAGACCTTCGGGTTCCGCGTCGAGGAGCGGGACATCGGGGAGGTGTGGCATCCCGACGTCGGGTACTACGAGATCTTCGACGAGGAAGGAACCCGCGTGGGCGCGTTCTACACGGACTGGTTCCCACGCAAGGAGAAACGTCAGGGCGCGTGGATGAACAACTTCATCACGGGAGGCCCCACCGCGGAAGGATTCGACCCCCACCTGGGCGTGATCTGCGGAAACTTCACGCCGCCGGACGGGGAGGGACCCGCCCTTCTCACGCACCGAGAGGTGGAAACCACGTTCCACGAATTCGGCCACCTCCTCCACCATTGCACGTCACGGGTACCGATTCCGTCCCGAGCCGGCATCAACGTGGCATGGGACTGGGTGGAGCTTCCCAGCCAGCTCATGGAGAACTGGGCGTGGGAACGGGAAGCCCTGGACCTTTTCGCCCGACACCACGAAACGGGCGAGCCCTTCCCCGAGGAGTTGTTCGCGAGAATGATCGCTGCCCGGAGGTTCATGGGCGGCTGGGCGCAGATGCGTCAACTCTCCTTCGGGACGGTGGACCTGGCCCTTCACACGGAGATGGCGCCCCGGCTGGCGGGCCGCGTAGGGAGAGGAGACGAGGCCGACCGGAAAGCCGGAGGGGAGGTGTCCGACTTCGTGACCCGCCGCTTCGCGGATTTCGTGCCGTCCATCCGGTTCCTGGAGAGCAGCAACATCGCCACCTTCACCCATCTCTTTTCGGGCGGATACGCCGCGGGCTACTATAGCTACCTCTGGTCGGAGGTGCTCGACGCCGACGTGTTCACGCGCTTCGCCGCCGAAGGGATCTTCAATCCGGAGACGGGCCGGGCCTACGTGGACAGCATCCTCTCACGGGGGGACTCGGACGACCCGGAGGTCCTCTTCCGGGAATTCATGGCCCGCGACCCCGATCCCACGGCACTGTTGACGCGCAACCTGGGGACGCTGGACGACGTGCCCTGACCGGAAACATCGGTGCGCCGGCGACGGTAGCACCTTATCGTACCCGTGTTCACGAGTCCCTCGCCTCGAAGGCTGAGATCATGCCACGAAAGATCCTGTTGACCCTCGCCCTGCTCGCCACCGCCGGCGCTCCGTCGTGCTCGACCCGTCCGACGGCGTACGGCGACGCCAACAGCATCATCGCCGTGATGCATCCGGACCTCTGGGAGCAACTCTCGGAAGAGGTCTACGACGCTCTCGAGCCCACCATCCAGACGGTGAGGAACGAGAAGACCTTCACCGTGACCTACCAGGACCCGGAGACGCCGGAGTGGGGGATGCTCCAGCGCTTCCGTCAACTCCTGTTGGTGGGCACCGAGGACGATCCCTGGATCGCCCAGGCGCTCGAGTACGCGCGGAAGGAGATCTCCGCGCCGGGCATCACCCAGGCCTACGACGTGTGGTCCCGGGGGCAGCAGGCCACCATCGTGCTCCTCTCCGACGGGGCCGCCGCGGAGGAACTCCGGTCCTTCCTCCCCGCCGTGAACGACCTGTTGGACTCGCAGTTCCGTGAGTACGCGCGCAACCGGATGTTCATGTCCGGCATCGACTCGGCCCTGGTGGACACTCTGGCCATGCAGGCGCGCTTCTCCGTCCTCGTCCCGGATGTCTACCGGTGGTCGGCGCAGGACTCGGTGTACGTCTTCCGCAACGACAATCCCGACCCCGCGGAGCTCATTCGCCAGGTCGCCGTCACGTGGCGGTCACCCATCCCGGAGGGGATGAGCAGGACGGACGTATTGGCCTGGCGGGACCAGGTGGCCAACGGGTACTACAACCAGGGGCAGATGGTGGACACCACGGCGCTGTTCGAGGAAGCCGGTGGTGACACGGAACGGCCCAGCAACCAGATCCAGGGAATCTGGAAGAATCCGCCCGACCTCCCCTGGCCCGCCGCCGGTCCCTTCATCACCCGCGTGGTGACGTGCCCCGGACAGGACCGGATGTACCTGGTGGATGCGTGGCTCTACGCCCCGGGGAAGGAGAAGTACGAATACATGATCCAACTCGAGACGATTCTCGACTCCTTCCGCTGCTATCGCTGAGCCGTGACGGGGCGGTCCGCTACGGCCGCCCCGTCCCATCGCGGCCGTCCGACCGCAGGGCCCGCAGGCTTCCGTAGTGATGGTACGCCAGCCCCGCGAAGGCGGGGTGGCTCCCCACCGCCCGGATCACCGCCGACGCCTCTTCGCGCATCCTCGCTTCCCCCAGGCGCCTGAACGACAGTTTGTCCGCCGGCACGCCGACCGGTCCCGACAACTCCCAGTGCACGACCCGGGCCCCGTCCTCGATGATCGGCCCGATTTCGCGTTCCAGGGTGGGGACCCCGCCCGTGGGAACGAACCGGAGCGCCACGCCGCCCTCGTCGGCGATGACGACGACCCACGGGCCTCCGTTCCGCGGCGGGAGCCCCCGGGTGGACTCCCCCGCGAAATCCCACAGATCCTCGTCGGGGAGATCCTCCGTCTCGATGCCGATGAAGACCTCGGTGCCGACCTTCCGAGCCATCTCCAGCTCGCCCCATGAATGCACCACGCTCCCGTCGGCGCCGTGGGCGGACGTGCGGTACGCCATGATCCCGACGTCGTCCACCAGCCGGAGCATGTGCGAGAGGATTCCGCTTCGGCTCCCGTCCCGGGTCACCTCCATGGGACGGCCGGACTCCTCGTCGGGTGAGTCCAGCCAGAAGGGCACGTCGACTCCCACGCGCAGCCCTCCTCCATGGGCGAGTTCCCGGATCCCCGCCATCATGGTGAGCCAACCGCCGAGGATCTCCTCCCGCCGGGGCCCAGGGAACCCGGGAAGGAGGTACGGCTCGACGTCGTACCGCACGCCGTGGAATCGCTGGGCCTCCGGACGGGTCCGGTTGTGCTCCACCACCCGCCGGACGGTGGCGAACACCCCGGGATGATTCACCGGGAGCGCGTAGGCCGGATCGCCGTCCAGCGCGTACACCCGCACGCCCACCGCCCCGAGGAGCGCGATGAGGCGACCCATCCCTTCCTGGTCGAAGGGGACGAAGCCGGCCGAAGCCCGCGCGCCGGACGCCGGCACCAACTGGAGGAAGGCGCGGGTGTATCGCTCCTCCTCGAGAAACGTCACGAAGGTGTCCAGAGCCGCCGCGTCGGAGAGGAGCTCCTCGGTGTTCCACACCCAGAGGGCGCGCTCACCCTCCCCGGGCTCCGGCTCCGCGGGCCGGCCTTCCGGGAGCGGGCCGGGATCACCCCCCGCCGGACAGAACTCGATCCCCGTAACCTCCAGGGTGGTCCGCCCTTCGTCCAGGGGTTGGAAGACGAGCGACGCCAGGCTGTCGCGGGAGACCCGCGGCGGAAAGGCAGCGAGAGGAACCACCGCCCGCTGCCAACGGCCCGTCAGACGCCCCTCGGCGGTGAAGACCGACACGTCCCCCACCGGCAGCGCATCGCCGATCCTCTCCCAGCGGGCGTCGGCCGCCTTGAGGAGGATGGCCTCGCCTCCCGTCCCGCTCCGCACCCACATGGACACGGACCATACCGGGGTGGCGTCGAGGTAGACACGCTCCAGCATCGCCTCCGTGTCGAAGAGATGCATCCAGAACCCGCAGGCTCCCCCGGAGACGTCGCACTCGGATCGGAGGGCCGGACGACCCGACTCGTCGCGGACCAGCCCCACGGACGCGGTGGAGCCTCCGAACCGGAAGGTACTGAAACGGCCCCCGAGGGCGTTTCCACGCGGAGACGCCGATTCCTCCAGGCGGAAGCACCCGCCGTCCAGATCCGGGACCGCCGAGCGCACCGTCCTGGGAAACACGGGCGGCGGCGTGTCGCGGAGGTTGTGGACGGCCAGGCGATCCCCGGCGGACCCATGGGAGACCGCGATCCGTCCCCGCACGATGTCGGAAAGTCCCGAGATGCCGTAGTCGGCGAGACGGACGGGCACGGCAAGGAGGTGGGGCGCTTCCTGAGCCACCCCAGCCGGTGCGAGGGCGAACAGGGCCGCCGCGACCACCAGACATACGCCGGCGCTCGGCATCTTCAGATCTTCCTCCACCCCCGCCAAGGAGCCCCCGGTGGGTCATCGGGTCGCACGCCCCACCGCCCTTCCGGCGACGGCGCGGAGGTCCTCGCCGCGCCACTACACGTTTTCTTCCGGATCCGATTGAACGACCTCGCCGGGCGAGATAGAATCCCTCCACCGACGCGTCGGTGCGCCCCCGATCCCGCCCACGAAAACAGACGGAAACCGTGAGCTTCGTCCACCTCCACACGCACTCGGAATACTCGCTCCTCGACGGAGCGAACCGCCTGTCGGATCTGGTCCGCAAGGCGAAGGAATTCGAGATGCCGGGTTTGGCCCTCACGGACCACGGGTGCATGTTCGGCGCCTGGTCGTTCTACAAGGCGGCCACCAAGGAGGGCGTCCGGCCGGTCCTGGGGATGGAAGCGTACGTCGCGCCCGGCGATCGCCGCGATCGCTCGAAATCCGGTCAGGGGGAACGCGCCTACTATCACCTCGTGCTCCTCGCCCGGGATCTCCAGGGATACCGGAACCTGGTGAAGCTCTCTTCCATCGGCTACACCGAGGGATTCTACCACAAACCTCGGGTGGACCGCGAAGTCCTGGCAAGGCATTCCGAAGGGCTCATCGTCTCGTCGGCGTGCCTGGCCGGCGAAGTGGCCCGCAACCTCATGGCGGACAACCCGGACGGGGCCCGCGAGGCGGCGGAGTGGTACGCCAACACCTTCGACGGCCGCTACTACCTGGAAGTCCAGGGACACGACTCGGAGGGGCAGGCCGAGCTCAACCGGCGGATCTTCGGGCTGGGCGACGAACTCGGGCTCCCGGTGGTGGCCACCAACGACGCCCACTTCCTCCAGCACGACGACCACCAGGCCCACGACGTCCTCCTCTGCATCGGGCTGGGAAAGGAGTTCCACGACGACAAGCGGATGCGGTACGACGAGGGGCTCTACTTCAAGAGCGCCGCCGAGATGGCGGAACGGTTCCCCGATCGGCCCGACGTCCTCGAGAACACGCTGAAGATCGCCGACGAGGTGGATCTCGTCTTCGAGAAGAAGTACTACCTCCCCGAATTCCCCCTCCCCGCGGAGCACACCGACGAGAACGCGTTCCTGGAGCACCTCGCGCTGGAGGGCGCCAAGGAGCGGTACGGAGACCCTCTCCCGCCCGACGTACGCGAGCGGTTCGACTACGAGATCGGGGTGATCAAGGGGACCGGGTACGCCGGATACTTCCTCATCACGCAGGACTTCATCCGCTGGGCCCGTGACCACGACATCCCGGTGGGTCCCGGCCGTGGATCGGCCGCCGGATCCCTGGTGGCGTACGCCCTGGGGATCACCAATCTCGATCCACTGGCCTTCGACCTCCTCTTCGAGCGTTTCCTGAACCCCGAGCGGATCTCGATGCCGGACATCGACATCGACTTCTGCTTCGAGCGGCGGAGCGAGGTCATCGAGTACACGCGACAGAAATACGGGAAGGACGCGGTCGGGCAGATCATCACCTTCGGGACCATGAAGAGCCGGGCCGTGGTGCGCGACGTGGGCCGGGTGCTCGGATTCGAGCCCTCGGAGACGGACCGTATCGCCAAGCTCATCCCCAACGCCCCGGGACAGAGCTTCACCGTGCAGGAGGCGGTGGACGGCCTCAAGGAGGTCAAGGATCTCTACAAGCTGGACGAGCGGCACCGTCAGCTCTTCGACTACTCCATGACGCTGGAGGGGCTCTCCCGCCACGCGTCGGTCCACGCGGCGGGGGTGGTCATCGCGCCCGGACCCCTGGACGAGTACGTCCCGGTATCCATCCAGACGGGGAAGAACGGCGGCGACGGCGAAGACGCCATGGCCGTGACCCAGTACGACATGAACTGCCTCGAAGAGGCGGGCATGCTCAAGATGGACTTCCTCGGGTTGAAGACCCTCACCGTGATCCACGACGCCGTGGTCATGGTGAAGGAACGCCACGGAGAGCTTCTCAACCCCGACACGGGGGAGCGCTACGCCGACATCGACGACATCCCCCTGGATGATCCCGCGGTGTACCGGATGCTCGCGCGCGGGGGCACGTCGGGCGTGTTCCAGTTCGAATCCAACCTGGCCAACGACAAGCTCCGGGCCATGAAGTGCGACCGCTTCGAGGATCTGGTCGCCACGAACGCCCTGATCCGACCCGGTCCTCTGGATTCGGGGATGACGGACGTGTACATCCGCCGGAAGCTGGGCAGGGAGGAGGTCCGCTTCCCCCATCCCACCCTGGAAAAGGTGCTGGAGCCCACCTACGGCGTGATCGTGTACCAGGAGCAGGTGATGCGCATCGCCAGCGAACTGGCGGGCTTCACCCTGGGCGAAGCCGACGTGCTCCGGAAGGCCGTGGGAAAGAAGGACGCCGAGCTCATCAAGAAGGAGCTCGGCAAGTTCGTCGCGAAGGCCGTGGAGCGGGGCGTGGACAAGCGCCAGGCCGCCGACCTGGCCGATCAGATCGAGACCTTCGGCCGCTACGGATTCAACAAGAGCCATTCCGCCGCCTATTCGCTCCTGTCCTATCAGACCGCGTGGCTCAAGTGCCACTACCCCGCCGAGTTCATGGCGGCGCTCCTCTCTTCGGTGCTGGACAAGACCGACGACGTGGTCAAGTACATCGGAGAATGCAGGGACCTCGCCCGGTACGTCCCCAAGGTGGAGGACGCGGTGGAGGTGCTCCCCCCGAGCGTGGCCGAGTCGGGGTGGAAGTTCACCGTCACGGAGGGCAATCAGATCCGCTTCGGGCTGGGCGCGGTGCGGGGCGTGGGCGCGTCGGCGGTGCGGTCCGTCCTGGACGCCCGCGCCGAAGGGGCGGCGTTCACCTCCCTCTTCGACTTCCTGGAACGCATCGACATCCGCGCCCTGAACAAGCGCGCGTGCGAGGCGCTCATCGCGGCGGGAGCCCTCGACGCCTTCGGACATCGCGCGCAGCTCCTTGCGGGGCTCGACACGGCCTACGCCGAAGTCCAGGCCCGGCAGGCGGAGAAGGAGGCGGGACAGGCGTCACTCTTCGGCGAAGGCACCGCCCTGGAGCGGTCCGACCCTCCCCTCCCCAACGTTCCGGCGTGGGAAGAGGCGGAACTCCTCAAGCGGGAGAAGGACGCGCTGGGGTTCTTCATCTCCGGGCACCCCTTGAACCGGTTCCGGGAAGTGGTGCGGGCCTTCGAGCCGGTCTCCTCGGCCACGCTGGCCCAGTACTCCGGAGAGGCCGTGGAGCTTCCGTGCGTGGTGACCTCGGTGGCGCGTCAGATCTCCCGCCGGGACAACTCCGAGTGGGGGAAGATCACCGTGGAGGACTTCCAGGGCACGGCCACCATCCTGGCCTTCCGCGATGCGTGGCAGAGCTACAAGGACGTCCTCGTCCAGGACGCGGTGGTGTTGGTGAACGGTAAGGTGAGCGGGCGGGAGCGCGACGAGGAGGACCCACCCCTGTTCCTGGACAGCGCCCGCCCCCTGGAGGAGGTCACCGAGAAGGGTGAGGTGGCCGTGCAGATCGAGTTGGAGCTGGGCGCCCCCCTGGGTGACGACGCCTTCTCCCGGGCGAAGGAGATCCTCTCCGCCCGCCCGGGGGCGGCCCCGGTGGTCTTCCAGGTGGGTGGGGACAACGGGGAACGCGCGCCGCGTCTGCGCTCACGCTCCCTCCGCGTCGAGCCGGACGTGGACACCCTCCACGGACTCCAGAAGCTCTTCGGGGCCGGAAACGTGCGCCTGGTCCGCAGGAGCGCTCCCGCGGCGGGAAGCGAAGCCGGGTACTGAGCCGTCTACTCGCCCGGTCACAAGGTGCGAGACCGGGCCGCGTGGGTGAGGGACCCTCTACGGATCCCTCACGTCCCGCAGATCCTCGCGTAGCCGATCCACCACGTGGTCGGCGGCGTAGTTGGCGATGCTCTCCATCACCTCGGCCAGTTCCTCCACCGTGAGGTCCGCCAGCATCGCGGCGGTCACCGCGCCGCGGAGGGGAAATCGTCCCCCGAAGAGGGCCGGCGTCACCGCTTCCTCCGCCACCACGCCCGCGGCCCAGATCTCCGTACCCGAACTCCCGTCGAGGAGCACCGCGGTGGCGTCCACGAACGCCCAGGCCCGGTCTTCCCATCCGTCCGCGTCGATTCCATAGCTCCGGACGTGGACCTCGAGGATGTAGTCGGCGTGGGGGTCGCCCGGAACGGGTTCCGCGCCCAGGTAGCGACTTCCCCGGCGAAGGAGGCGGTCCTCCATGAGGGCGGTGACGTCCACCTGGTCCGAGACGGTGTCCAGCTTGGCCTCCAGGCCGAACGCATCCACCCCAGTGAGCACACGTCCCACCACATCGGCGATCCGGCCGATGGTCGATCCGCGACCGGATCTCCCGATGCCGGAGAGGAACTCCGGGGAAGGCGGCGACTCCGTCACCACGCTCAGCGTGTGCCCCGGGTACTGGAAATCCGCCAGGCGATGATGGGGACCGCACGCGCCCAGGGCGAGAGCGATGGCCGCCAGAGCCGGTACGGCCCACGTGGGGCGACGGTGGGGGTCGGCAACGATCATGATGAATGCCTCGCGATGGGAAGGGTCCGGGTCACTCCCGCCATACTACCGATATCGCGGAACCGCCGCGAGGTTCCCGCACCCGGGAAAGGGCTTCCAATCCCCTCCCATCCATGAGAGACTATGGGGCCGGCCGGCAACCCACGGGTCCGGCCCCGTCACCGACATCCACGGGGAGCCCCCGCTCCCCCCGCGAGCCTCAGAATATCAAGGTGGGACATGACCAACGAGCAGATTCTCCGATCCCTCGGAATCGAGGACCTGAACCCCGGCGGATTCTCGGGTGAATGGCTCGGTTCGGGCCCCGTGCTGGACGTGCACAGTCCCATCGACGGAAACCGCCTGGCGGGGGTACGGCAGGTCACCGAAGAGGAGTACGACGGGATCGTGGCGAAGGCATACGAAGCCTTCCTGGAATGGCGGAAGGTTCCGGCACCCCGCCGCGGTGAAGTGGTCCGGCAACTGGGGAACAAGCTCAGGGAGCGGAAGGACGCACTGGGCGCCCTGGTCACCCTCGAGATGGGAAAGATCCGGCAGGAGGGGCTCGGCGAGGTCCAGGAGATGATCGACATCTGTGACTTCGCCACCGGGATGTCCCGCCAGCTCTACGGGTTGACCATGAACTCGGAGCGGCCGGATCACCACATGAGGGAGACGTGGCACCCGCTGGGCGTGGTCGGCGTGATCTCCGCCTTCAACTTCCCCGTGGCGGTATGGAGCTGGAACGCCGCCATCGCCGCGGTCTGTGGGGACGCCACGCTCTGGAAGCCCGCGTCCCAGACGCCGTTGACGGCCATCGCGGTCACACGGATCGCGGAAGAGGTGTGCCGTGAGAACGACGTGAACCCGGCCATCTTCTCGCTGGTCGTCGGGAAGGGCTCCACCGTGGGTGACCGCCTCCTCCACGACAAGCGGATCCCTCTGGTCTCCGCCACGGGAAGCTGCTCCGTGGGGCGGCGGGTGGCCACCGTGGTGGGTGAACGCCTGGCCCGGACGATCCTGGAGCTGGGGGGCAACAACGCCATCGTGGTGACGCCCCACGCCAACATGGAGCTGGTGATCCCGGCCATCCTCTTCGGCTCCGTGGGTACGGCGGGGCAGCGCTGCACGAGCACCCGGAGGATCATCGTCCACCGCTCGGTCCGCGACGAGGTGGTGCGGAGGTTGGTGGCGGCGTACCGCACCATCCCCATCGGGAACCCGCTGGACGAAGGCACCCTCATGGGACCGCTGGTGAACGCGCAGGCGGTGAAGGACCTCCTGGCCGCGCGGGACAAGGTCGTGGAGGAGGGCGGCGAGATCCTCTACGGCGGCGAGACGCTGGAGGGTGAAGCGTACCCCGGCGGGATGTACGTGACCCCCTGCATCGCCGCGGCCCGGAACGAATTCGAGATCGTCCAGGAAGAGACGTTCGCGCCCATCCTCTACATCATCGAGTACGGCGACGCGGCCTCGTCGCCCGCGGAAGCCGTGGCCGAGCTGGAAGAGGCCATGGCCCTCCACAACGGGGTCCCGCAGGGCCTCTCGTCGTCCATCTTCACGGAGCACATGCGCGAGGCCGAGTACTTCCTCTCCCACAGGGGAAGCGACTGCGGCATCGCCAACGTGAACATCGGCACCAGCGGCGCCGAGATCGGGGGCGCGTTCGGGGGCGAAAAGGAAACCGGCGGTGGCCGCGAGTCCGGGTCCGACGCGTGGAAGGCGTACATGCGCCGGCAGACCAACACGGTCAACTGGAGCACGGAGCTTCCCCTCGCTCAGGGGATCAAGTTCACCACGGAGTGAACACCCCCCCACCGCGCACGAGCGGCAGACCCGCCATGGCCCCGGTCATGGCGCCGTCGCGGATGGCGAAGGCGCCGTTGACCAGCACGTGAACCGTGCCCTCGGACACCTGGTGCGGGTTCTCGTAGGTGGCCTTGTCCTGGATGGAGGCGAGATCGAAGACGGCCAGATCCGCCTTCATCCCTTCACGGACGTACCCCCGATCCGGGAGTTCGAGGAAATCCGCGGCCAAACCCGTCATGGACCGCACGGCGAACGCCATGTCGATCACCGGCTCGTCGATGACCAGATCCTTGAGCTTCTTCGTGAACGCTCCGTAGACGCGCGGGTGGGTGACGTTCTGGCCCGGGCCCGGGGTACGCCCGTCGGTGCACGTCATCATCCACTCCTTCGTCGCCAGATATCGGGTATTCACCGGGTCGTAGAGCCCCAGGTTCATCACGGCGGCGTTCCCCTCACGTAGGATGCGGCGCGCCGCCTCCGGCGCCGCGATACCCCATTCTTCAGCGACGCCCGCCAGCGTCTTCCCGTTGAGTTCCGGCCTCGGATCGGCGAAGAGGATGTGATCCGCGCCACCCCGGATGGCCAGCATCTCACGGGTCTGGCCGTCGATCATGCGCAGGGTGTCCGGATGGTCGAAGCGGCGTACCATGGCCGTGTCACCCCCGGCGACGGCCCATCCCGGGATCGTGTACGACCGCAGGTTCGACTGGGTGGCCGTGTACACGTGCTGGGCGGCCTGGACGTCCACCCCACGGGCGCGAGCCTCCTCGATCAGCGCCGCGCCTTCCGGCGCCCGACCGTAGTTGTGGGCACCCTGGGCATTGAAGTGGCTGAAGATGACCTTGGTGCCTCCCTCCTCGCCGACGCGGATTCCTTCGCGGATGGACTCCAGGTATCCGAACGACGGGTACGACGCGCCCAGATCCCGGTCATGGGTGTCGTAGATGGCACCCGCGTACTCCGCCGCTACCCGGTCCAGGTCGATGACCTCCTCCGTTTCGGCGTAGTTCCCGGGAAGGTAGAAGAGCCCGGAAGAGAGCCCGAAGGCGCCTTCGTCCATGGCCTGGCGCACCAGAGCCTTCATGGCATCCATCTCTTCCGCGGTGGGAGCCCGGTCGTCCATTCCCATCACCCGGCGACGCACTTCTCCATGTCCGACGAAGTGCATGGCGTTCACCCCCAGTCCGTGGGCGGCCCACCCCGCGAGGCGCTCCGCGGTCTCCGGCACGCCGCCGCCGTCCACGCCCACGACCGCGGACGTGATCCCCTGGAAGAGGAAGGGCTTTCCGTCACGTCCGTAGTCCTCGTCGAACTCTCCGTGGGAGTGCATGTCGATGAACCCCGGCGTCACGGCGAGCCCGGTCGCGTCCACGGTGTCGCGCGCCTGGATCCCCGCCTCGGCGGCGTTCCCGACGAAGGAGATCACTGCTCCCGTGACCGCCACGTCCGCGGTCACGGCCTCGGCGCCGGAACCGTCGTAGACCCGCCCCCCCACGATGAGCAGGTCGGGGAGAACGGAACCGCCACACCCGAACACGACCACCGCCACGGGCAGCACACCCCACGCACGAAACCAACTCATGAGCCTTTCCCCTTCCACAGGATCCCGACACGCGACCGGACCACTCCCCTACCGGCAGAGACGAGGGAGGCAAACTAGTGCGGCTCGTCCAGGGTGTCACGGCCCGGCGGCGTCCACCCCAAGGGACACAGGGG
>Ga0224501_10000396_pt1 | contig 36148 bp, 29 predicted proteins | sample SF_Oct11_sed_USG_4_FD_169105 | JGI IMG/M metagenome (GOLD analysis project Ga0224501, IMG submission 169105) | Sediment microbial communities from San Francisco Bay, California, United States - SF_Oct11_sed_USGS_8_1 | ecosystem: Environmental > Aquatic > Marine > Sediment | place: USA... | reverse complement strand
CCTCCGAACTTCTTCGCCTGCGTGAACGTGATCGCAGCCGTCAGTGTCGTCTTCCCGTGGTCCACGTGTCCAATCGTGCCCACGTTCACGTGTGGCTTTGTCCGCTCGAATTTTGCCTTGCCCATCGCTCTCGTCCTCTGGCTCGATCGATGAAACCCTTGCGGAACGACCGCATTCGTGTCGCCCCCATTCCAATGCTCCGCGAAGGAGCGACTGCAGCGCGGATGCGCCAGAGCTCTGGGCGGGGATTGAACCCGCGACCTCATCCTTACCAAGGATGCGCTCTACCACTGAGCTACCAGAGCTTTTCTACACCAACTCGCTTGCGCGGCCTCCCGGCCGGCAAGCGGGAGACGGGACTCGAACCCGCGACCCTCAGCTTGGAAGGCTGATGCTCTAGCCAACTGAGCTACTCCCGCACACGACACTCGCCGGACTACGCCGGAGGTATCGAGTGGTGGGGGGAGGATTCGAACCTCCGAAGGCTATGCCAGCAGATTTACAGTCTGCCCCGTTTGACCGCTTCGGTACCCCACCGTAGCCCCAGACCCGATCCCTCGACGGTCCGCTCACCCCAACCACACCGATCGCTCTCACGATGCGGCAAAGAGCCGCCCCCGGGCTTCAGAGACGGCCATCTATGAACGAGCTTTGAAAGGTAACCCGGCCCCAGAGGGCTTTCAACCCCTCGGAACGCGGGGTTTCGAGAGCCCTCCAGGAGAGGGTCGGGACCAGGAATCCGGTCCGTAGAGCTGGCGAAGGGACTCGAACCCTTAACCTGCTGCTTACAAGGCAGCTGCTCTGCCAATTGAGCTACGCCAGCGGGCTGCAGCAAACTATCAACGGCCTCTCCGCAGGGGAACCGGCCGGGGTGGCCCGCCCCCATCTACTTGACCACCTTCCAGCGGGTGCCTTCGGGCCCGTCCTCCAGGACGATCCCCCGCCCGGCGAGTTCGTCGCGGATGGCGTCGGCGGTGGCGAAGTCCCGTGCATTCCTGGCCTCCTTCCTCTCCTGGATCTTCCCCTCGACCCACGCGCCCAGCTCGTCGTCCACCGTGCGGTCCCGGTGCGCGACCTCGAGGAGGCCGAGAACCTGATCCATGGAGCGCAGCGCGTCGAGCACGGCATCTCGTTCGTTCGGGCGGACGGCGCCCGCGCGATCCAACTCGGCGTTCACCTCCGTGACCAGAACGAAGAGCGCGCCCATGGCGTCCGCTGAGTTGAAGTCGTCGTCCATGGCCCGGCGGAAGCCGGACAACGCCCGCTCCGCCGCCTCCGGAAGGACGGAAGGGCCCGCATCACCGGCGACGGGCGCGTCGACGAGCCGTCGTTCGAAGTCCAGGAGCCGCTGGACCGCGTTCTTGGAAGCGTCGAGGCCCGCGATGGTGAAGTTCAACTCCCGGCGGTACTGCGCGCTGATGAGCTGGTGCCGGATGGACGCCGCATCGTACCCCCGTTCCAGCAACTCCCGGACCGTGACGAAGTTGCCCAGTGACTTGGACATCTTCTTCCCGTCCACAAGAAGGTGCTTCACGTGGAGCCAATGCCGCACGAAGGGCTTTCCCGTGGCCGCCTCCGACTGCGCGATCTCGTTCTCGTGATGGGGAAAGACCAGGTCCTCTCCTCCCAGGTGCATATCCAGCGTCTCGCCGAGTTCCGTGACGCTCATGACGGAGCACTCCAGGTGCCAGCCCGGGCGTCCGCGCCCCCATGGGGAGTCCCACGCCGCCGCGGCCTGCTCGTCCTCTTCCGTAGCGACCTTCCAGAGCGCGAAGTCGCGGGCATCTTCCTTGTCGTATTCGTCCTGGGCCACCCGGGCCCCCGCACGCAGCGTGTCGGGGTCGATCCCCTTGAGCTTCCCGTACGAGGGGAACTTCGCGATGGAGAAGTACACGGCGCCGTCCTCGGCGCGGTAGGCGTGACCCGACTCCATGAGGCGCTCGATGAAGTCGATCATGGGATCCACGTATTCCGTGGCCTTGGGGTAGCCGTCCACCCGGCGGACGCCGAGCATCTCGGAGTCGTCGAGGAAGGCCGCTCCGAACCGCGCGGTGAAGTCCCGCACGTCGACCCCTTCCCGCACCGATCCGGCGATGGTCTTGTCGTCCACGTCGGTGAGGTTCATGACGAAGCGCACGTCGTATCCCGACCACTCGAGGTACCGATGCACCAGATCGTAGAAGAGGAACGCCCGGAAATTTCCGATGTGCGCGAAATCGTAGATGGTGGGCCCGCACGCGTAGACGCTGACCTTCCCTTCCTCCAGGGTCCGGAAGGCATCCAGGGATCGCGTGAGCGTGTTGTATACCTTGAGTGTCATCGGCGTTCGTCTCGGGTTGGGCGGCGCTCAGTGGTCCTCGCCGGAGACGGCTCGCACCTCGGCCAGCACCTCTTCCAGCGCACGTCTCGGGTCCGCGGCGCGGGTGACGGCGCGGCCCACCACCAGGTAGTCCGACCCGGCTTCCACCGCCGCCCGGGGAGTGGCTACCCTCTTCTGGTCTCCCTGGTCCGTTCCCTCCGGACGGATGCCGGGGGTCACCAGAAGGAAGTCGGCACCGAACTCGCGCCGGATTCCCGCCACCTCCAGAGGTGAGGCCACCACCCCGTCCATCCCCGAGGCGAAGGCCAATTCGGCCAGTCGGGACACTTCGTCCTGCGCCGACCGCACCTCACGCCCCCACACCACGCGGAGATCGTCGGGAGAATGCGACGTCAGCACCGTCACCGCGAGCAGTCGCATTCCGCCGCCGGCGGCGCGGCGGGCGGCCTCCATCATGGCCCCGCCACCCACCCCATGGACGGTGAGGAGGTCCACTCCCAGCTCCGACGCCGCGTGCACGGCGCCGGCCACCGTGTTGGGGATGTCGTGGAGCTTGAGGTCGAGGAACACCTTCTTCCCGCGAGCCCTCAATTCCTCCACGACGGCGGGGCCGGCCCGGGTGTAGAGTTCGAGTCCCACCTTGTAGAAGGCCCCGACGTCTCCCAGGGTGTCCACCACCTCCAGCGCTTCGGCCCGGGACGGCTTGTCCAGGGCCACGATGACTCCGGCCATCAGCTCTCCCCCCCGGTGTCGTGAACCGCCGTGCCGGCCCTGGGAGTCACCAGGTCGGTCCAGTGCGCCACTCCGCGGCCGCGACCCCAGCGGACGAGCCCCTCCACGGTCCGCGTGGCGGCCCGCGGGTCCGCGAACGACGCCGTCCCCAGGGCGACCAGGACCGCTCCGGCGCGGGCGTAGCTCACCGCGTCCCGAGCCCCCAGCACGCCCCCCACTCCGATCAGGGGGAGCGAGGTGGCCGCGCGCGCCGTCTTCACCGCGAGGAGTCCCGAGGGCCGCAATGCCGGACCACTCATCCCGCCGGTGCCCGCCCCCAGCTCGGGAATGCCGTCCGCCGGTCCGAGAAGAATTCCGGGAAGCGTGTTCACCAGGGTCAACGCGTCCGCGCCGGCGCTCTCGGCCACCCGTGCGGTACCACCGACGTCCGGATCGTTGGGCGCCAGCTTGGCGACGAGGGGACGCTGCGTGCGGGCGCGACACCCCTCGATGATCCGCGCCACGGCGTCCGGGTCCAGGGCGAAGGTGCTCCCCGCCCTCCGGGTATCGTTGGGACAGGAGAGATTCACCTCGAATCCGAGGAAGCCCTCCTCGCCGTCGAAGCCTTCCACGAGCTGGAAGAATTCCTCCACCCTGTGCCCGGCGATGCTCAGCAGCACCCGGGCTCGTTTCACGTTGTCGCGGATCCAGGGAAGCTTGTCGCGGCGGGTGGCCTCCAGTCCGGGGTTGGCCAGCCCGATGGAGTTGAGCATGCCGCCCTGGAACTCGGTGACCCGCGGCGCGGGGTTCCCCGCTCGCGGCTCCACGGTGACCGACTTGGTGACGAATCCACCGAGCGTCTCGAGGTCCAGAACCTCCGACAACTCCATGCCGAAGCCACAGGTGCCCGCGGCGAGAAGCACCGGGTTCTGGAACTCGGTGCCGAACAGGGAGATCTCGAGCTTCATCGGTTCCGTTGTCAATCGACGTCCGGTGGTGGCGCGAGCACCAGACGTTCCACCGTGACCAGGATGCCGGAGAGCCGGCGGCCCAACTCCTCTTCCATCTCCTGGAGCCCGGGCGCCGGCAAACCACGCGCGGCCAGAACGTAAGGGCTCTCGGCCCTTCCCTCCAGACGTCCCCGGATCCATGCCCGATCTCCGGGGGTGCGGGCGACGTCGAGGGCGGCGAGAAGTGCCTTGGGGGTCCACGGGTCTTCTCCACCTCCGTCGGCGTACGCGAGGAAGAGCCCCCGGGCCAGCTCGGGAGCCTCGAGGCGGTCCCGGGCCAGCTCTCCGGCGGCGAACCAGGCGAGCGGCTCCTCGATCCCCATCCCGGCGAGGGCGTCCACCATGGAGAGAGCAGTCAGGAGTGAGTCCACCTCCGGATCCCCGGACGCGGGGATGAGGATGGCGCGGACCATCTGGATGTCCAGAAGCTCGCCGGCCCGTCCCAGATGCCACCGGGACAGGAGGACTCTCGATTCCGCCGCCGACTCGCCGACGCCCCGCGCGATCCCCGTCACCTCGACTCGGGCCGTGGCCGTGTCCCCCGCCTCGCGCAGCATCACGGCCCGGGCCAGCCTCATCCTCGCCACGGCCCGCCGGGGCCAATCGGGCGCCTCCCCACCGAGCACGTCCGCGCCACTCGCCGGGCCGTGACGGGCTTCCCACCCGCCCATGAGCACGAGGATGGAGTCGAGGCGCTCCGCGGCGGCCGGCTCCGACCGGAGCTGCTCTACGGCACCTCGCACTCGAGCCGAATCGTCGTACTCGACGGCCCATCGCAACGCCTCCAGCCCCGCGTCCACCGCCACGGAGGGGTGGGACGCGGCTCGGTCCAGGTCCCGCCACCCGTCCCCCAGATCGCCCCGGTCCAGGAGAACCCGCGCGCGCCAGAGATGTCCCTCCGCGCGGCTCGGCCCTCCCGTGTCCTCCCCCAGGGCGCGGTCGAGGAGCGCCAGCCCCGTGGTCGCGTCACCCGACCTCACCAGCACGGCGCCGAGATAGACGCGGGCCTCGCTCGCGATCCGCCCGGTGTCGGGAACCACCTGCTCGAGAGCCGCGCGCGCCGCCCGCAGGTCCCCCAGGCGAAGGTGGGATCGGCCCATGAGGGAAAGCGCCTCCGGCGCCCACGGACCCGACGGCTCCCGTCGGTACCCATCCGCCGCCCGCAGGAGCACGTCCCGGTAGGCGGCCGCCGCCAGGGAATCCGCCCCGGCGATCCGGTATCCCTCGGCGTCCAGGTACCGGCGCTGGGCATTGTAGATGGAGTTGTAGTACGTGCACGCCGAGGAGAGGGTCAGCGCGGCGAACAGTGCTGCGCCGACACCTCTCACCGCGCCGGCCCCACCTCGTCGGTGGCTCCGGGCGGATACCGCTGGAAGAAGCGATCCACGGCCCGAGCAATGGCGATGCCGGCATCCTTCTGGAATGCGGGACGGCCCAGCACCACGGCCTCGTCGGCGTTGGAGAGGTACCCGATCTCCACGAGCACCGACGGCATCAGCGCGTTGGTCAGCACGGCGAGCGGCGTCTGCTTGACCCCCCGGTCGGGACCGGGATGCACCCGCGCCACCTCCTCCTGGATGAACTCCGCCAGGAGCACCGACCAGTGCTGGTCGTCCAGCGTACGCAGGTCGCGGAGGATGGACCCCAGGTCCGGGTCCTCGTTGGGATCCATCCCGTAGCCGGACACGGTGAGGGGCGCGTTCTCGATGGCGGCGACGCGGCGCTCGTGCTCCGTCCGGGCTTCCGCGTTGACGTAGGTCTCGAATCCCCTGGCGGCCTGCCGGGGGGGAAAGGAATTGGCGTGGATGGACACGAGGATCCCGTGCCGGTCACCCGCCCACTCCGTGGCCAACTCGCCGCGATCCCAGAGTTCCACGAAGGTGTCGTCGTCGCGGATCATCCTCACTTCGTACAGGGGGTTCTCGCGCAACGCGGCGGCGAGGGAAAGGGCCACCCCCAGGGCCACCTGCTTCTCACGGACCCCGCTCCTGCTGATGGTGCCGGGGTCGGCTCCCCCGTGCCCCGCGTCGACCACCACCACCCGCACCGGAGGAGCGGCGGGAGCCGGCGTGCGCGCGGCCGACGTGCGCGGCGCCGCCGCCCCATCGGGCCGCTCACTCCCCGCGGAAGGCCCGTCGCTCCCGCCGGCGGGAACCTCCCGCTGCGCGCCCGGTGCCACCTTCTCGGACACCGTGAGAATGGCCTCCCGGGGGCTGTACTGGTACCACTCGGGGAGCGACTCGGGGAGGAACTCGGTGAAGAACTGCACCGGGATCCACACCCCACCGCCCCTCCGGAAGGGGGAGTCGGTGAACTGCAGCACCCGGCCGTCCCAGGTGAAGAAGGGCGACCCGGGATCGAGACGCACGGTCCGGCCGTCCACGATGGAGTGGAGGACCCTACCGTCGTCGGACACGCTCCACCCGGCCATCTCCGCGATGGCGATGGGAACGGCCCCGAACCCCCGGGCCAGGTCGAGCACCACCGACGTGTCCGGACCGTTGACCGAAACCAGATGGAACTCCGGCCGCGCCTGCCCGTGGGCCGACGCCACGGCGCACCCGAAGATCAGACCGCACGACAGCATCACCTTCATCCAGCCTCCACCGCCCGGCGCGCTTCACGCTCCTGGGTCTTCTTCTTCAACGTCTCTCGCTTGTCATGGAGTTTCTTTCCCCGGGCCAGAGCCACGAGCACCTTCGCCCGCCCGCGGACGAAGTAGATCTCCAGGGGAACCAGGGTGAGCCCCTTCTCCTCCACCTTCCCCACCAGCTTGCGGATCTCGTGCTGGTTGAGAAGGAGCTTTCTCGGGCGCACGGGATCCACATTGTATCGGTTGGCCTGCTCGTACGGACTGATGTGGAGGCTGTGGAGCCACACCTCGCCCCCTTCGATCCGCGCGAACGAGTCCTGGAACGCGACCTTCCCGTCTCGAATGGACTTCACCTCGGGACCCCGGAGCACCATCCCGGCCTCGACGGTCTCGAGGATCTCGAACTCGTGCCGGGCCTTCCGGTTCCGCGCGGCCACCTTCCGACCGGCATCCTCAGCCACGCCTCAACTCCTCCCTTCGATGCCCATGCGAACTCCCACCCTGCCCGCCTTCCTCATGGTGTATACCTGCGCGATTTCACCGCCCAGGATAAACACTACCGCACCGTAATAGATCCAGAAGATGAGGGCCACAACCGCGGAGAGATTTCCGAAGGTGGACCCGTAGTCCGCCACGTCCGTGGTGTACCACGAGAACCCGAGCTTGAGCACCTCGTGGAACACGGCCGAAAAGGTGGCGGCCACCGTCACGGTACGCCACGGGATCCGCCGGGCGGGAAGGAACCGATAGACTCCGAGGAAGAGGACCCAGATCGAGAGGAACGCGACCGTGTACCCCACCATCCTCGACGCCCGGCCGATGGTCCCCGCCTCCAGCCCCAGAATTCCCACCCCATAGTCCATGACCGCCTCGAGCACCACCGTGATGCCGATGTTCAGCACCAGGAGGATCGTTCCCACCATCACGGCCTGGATATCGAAGAGCTTACCGGCCAACACGCTCCGCGCCTGCCCGACGTCGAAGATGTCACGCAGAGCGATCCGCAGGGACCCCACCAGCCGGGTGGCCAGCCAGATGAAGAAGGCGGCGCCGACGAGGGTGAAGTCCGACCGCAACTCCACGATGGTCTCCACGGGGCCGCGAACCAGGATCGTGAGGTCCATGGCTTCCGCGGGTTCGGGGAGGATCTGGGCCACGAGGGAGAGAACCGCTTCGGTGGGATCTCCCACCCGGGCGCTCAGGACGTATCCCGCCACACCGATGGCGAGGATGACCAGGGGCACCACGGCAACCAGGAGATTGAAGGCGATGGCTCCGGCCATGAAGAACACGTCGTCCTCCACGGTCTTGTCCCACAACCGACGAAGAAACTCCTGGACGCGGTACCCCATCCGGTCATGGTGGGGAGTTTCCGGATCGGGGCTCTGCACTGGCGCGCGGAGTCCTCAGTCCTCGTCGTCTTCGTCTTCGGACGCGGAGTCCGTCGCCACCGACTGCCGCGCCGCGTCGACCCCGGCCCGATAGGCGGCCTTGGACATCTCCATCTTCCGCTCCAACTCTTCGCGGGCCTCGTGGGCCGCCTGCCGTCCGGCCTCCACGGCACTGCGCACGTCGTCGAAGCGGGCCTGGACGCCCTCGCGGGCACCATCCATCCGATCCTCGAGCTGCCGCTGGGCTTCGCGCATCCGGTCTTCCGCGAGTTCGCGGAAGTGGCGCGCGCGCTTCTTCAGGTCCTCCTGGGTCTCTTCACCCGACCGAGGCGCGAAGAGGAGCGCCACCCCCGCACCGAGGAGTGCACCCATAAGGAAGGATCCCACCCCTCCGCCGCCTCCACGGTCGATGACGATGTAGGGACCTTCGTCTCGATCACGCATACCTACCTCCCGAGTTCAAGCCAACCGGGCAGGATCCCCAGCGTCGAGAACCGGCACCTCGTGCCCCTCCCGACCCATGAGCCCGTACGTGAGTATCTTACCCAATTCCACCCCGGGCTGGTCCAACGGGTCCACCCCGTACAACGCTCCGGCATGGACCGTGGCGATTTCCAGAAGCATGAATAGCTGCCCCAGGGAGGCCGCGTCCACCTTGGGGAGGCGCAACGTCGCGTTGGGTCTCCCCTCCCTCCGCAGCGCCTCGGCCGTCGCCCGCCGCTCCACGTCGAGAAGCTCCTCCAGGGTGTGCCCCCCGAGGTACGCCAACGCGGGAAGATCCGCGTGCAGCCGCGGAACCGCCACGGACACGCCGTGGTCCTCCACGGCGGCGAACAGCACGACCTTGTCGTGGGGCCCCTCCATGAGCAGCTGGAGGAGCGAATGCTGATCGGTCGCGCCCGACGCGGCCAGGGGGGTGGGGCCCGTATGGCACGTCTCTCCGGCCAGGTTCCGGGCCTTGCCCAACGACTCGGCCCACAGCTGCTGGAACCAGAGCGCCGTGGCGCGCAGTCTGTCCGCGTACGGCATGAACACGTGGATGGCGCGGCCTTGCTCCGTGTGGGCCGCGTGGAGGAGCGTGGCCAGCAACCCCGCGGGGTTCTCCTCCAGCACCGCGCTCCGGCAGCGAGCTTCCATCTCCGCCGCCCCGAGGAGGAGCGCGTCCACGTCCATCCCGCAGATGGCGGCCGGAAGGAGTCCCACCGAAGAAAGAACCGAGAAGCGCCCACCCACGTTCCCCGGCACCGCCAGCGTCGGAATCTGCTCGGCCTCGGCGATCCTCCTCAGAACCCCCTTCTCCGCGTCGGTGGTGAAGAGGAAGTGCCCCTTCACCCGATCGGGCCCCACGTCCGCCTCGACCCGCTCCCTCACCACCAGGTACTGCGCCATGGTCTCCGCCGTGGAGCCCGACTTGCTCACCACGTTGAAGAGCGTCTTGGCGGGCGAGATCCGCTCCAGAAGACGCTGGAGCGTGAAGGGATCCGGATTGTCCACGACATGCAGGCGAGGGTAGTGCTCGCGCTCGTCGGCGGAACGCTCGTTCCACCCCGGCCCGAGGAGTGCCTCGCGAAGCGCCATGGCGCCCAAACCCGACCCCCCGATCCCCAGCACCACCACGTCTTCGAACCACTGGCCGAACCCTTCCGCCACCTCCTTGACGGCCCGTAACGATTCGTGGGCCCGAGGGAGGTCGAAGAACCCCATGTCGCCGTCGGAGCGGCGGCGCTCCACGTCCTCGTGGGCTCGACGGAACCGTGCCGCGAGCTCCCCGGCCAGCCGCTCCGCGTCGACTCCGCCCTCCACGTGCGGCCGCATCAGGTTGGCGTAGTCCACGCGGAGTGGGGGAAGGGAGGACTGCTCCTGGTCAGGCATCGAACTCCACCGTGAGTCCATCGTGCGCGGGCTCCACGCCGGAAGGAAGCCGCCGCAGCAGCTCCTCGTGGGTGACCCGATGGGTGAGGTGTGTCAGAAAGGTTCGCCGTGCCCCCACGCGGCGCGCGGCCTCCACCGCCTCCTCCACGTTGAAGTGCGACGGATGGGGACGGCCGAACCAGAGGGCGTTGAGTACCAGCACCTCGACTCCTTCCAACGCTTCCAGGGTCTCTTCGGGGAGCACCTTTCCGTCGGTGATGTACCCGAGGGTTCCGACCCTGAACCCGTATACACTCGTGAGGCCGTGAGGTACCCTCAGGGGCGTGAACCGGTGCCCCAGGATCTCCAGGGGATTCCAGGCCCGGAATTCGTTGAGTTGCACGCGCGGCTTGGAGCTTCCCTCCAGGGGGACGTAGGCGTCGTCGAAGATGTACTCGAAGTACCGCATGAGCGGGTCACGGTGCTCCTCGGCGACCCACGCGGGAAGGTCCCGCCCACCGCGCACGGTGAAGATCCGGAGGTCGTCGATCCCGTGGACGTGGTCGGCGTGGAGGTGGGTGAACCAGACCGCGTCGACGGATCCGATCCGGTTGTCCAGGAGTTGCAGTCTGAGCTCCGGGGGCGTGTCCACCAGAAGGCGGCCACCGGAGAGTTCCAGGACGGCACCGTGCCGCGTCCTGCGGTCGCGTGGATCCGGAGACGTACACGCGGAGCAATCGCACCCCACCACGGGAACGCCGAAGGACGTTCCCGTTCCCAGGAAGGTGAGCTTCATGCCGGATGGAGGGCGCTCGGGGTCAAATCCGCTCCAACCGCATGGTGTTGGTGCTCCCCGACGTGTGGAACGGGTACCCGGCGGTCACCACCACCGGCGCCCCGGATTCACCGAGTCCCGCGGCGAGGACCTCGCGGCACCCCAATCGCGTCAGGCTCTCGTAGGTCACCTCCAGATCCACCGCCAACACCGGGCGGACACCCCATACGGCAGCCATCTGGCGATAGGTCAGGTGGTCGGTGGTGACGGCGAAGATGGGCACGGGCGGGCGGTAGCTCGAAACCAGGCGAGCGGAAAAACCCGAACGCGTGATGACGATGATGGCCGGCGCGCCCACCTGCCGGACGGCATCCACGGTCGCCGCCGCCACGGCGTGCTCACGGGGCGAGGCACCTCCCCGGGCCCGCCCGATGGGAGACGTCACGTACCTCGGCCCCCTCTCCATGGCGCCACTCCGCTGTACCTCCGTCCCGATACGGACCAGGGCCTCCAGGGCGAGGAGCGGGAAGTCACCCACCGCGGTCTCACCCGAGAGCATCACGGCATCGGTTCCGTCCAGGATGGCGTTGGCCACGTCCGACGCCTCGGCGCGTGTCGGGCGGGGGTAGTCGATCATGGACTCCAGCATCTGGGTCGCCGTGATCACCGGACGGCCGTAGAAGTTGGCCAACTGGACGATGCGCTTCTGGGCCAGGGGCACGCGCTCGAAGGGGAGTTCCACCCCCAGGTCTCCCCGCGCGACCATCACGGCATCGGTCTCGGCCAGGATCTCCTCGATGTTCTGGAGTGCCTGGACCTTCTCGATCTTGGCCACCACGAGGGCCCGCCCACCGATCCGCTCCTTGAGGTCGACGACGTCTTCGGGGCGGCGCACGAAGGAGAGGGCCACGTACTCCGCACCCATCTCGAGGGCGAAATCGAGGTCTTCCAGATCCTTCGGAGTCAGCGAGGGAGCCTGGACGTTGACCTCGGGGAGATTGATTCCCTTGCGGCTCTTCAGCGTACCGCCGCGCACCACCTCCAGGCGCGTGCGCGCGCCGTCGGTTCCCACGCAGCGGAGTTCCAGGAGTCCGTCGTCCATGAGCACGGACTGACCCGCCTTGATCTCCCGGGAGAGGGGCTCGTACGTGGTGGGGATCTCTCCGGGCCCGGCTGCTCCCGCGGGCGCCAGCACCACCGAGTCACCCACCGACAGCTCGATGGGCTCCTCGAGGTCGCCCACCCGGATCTTGGGACCGGAAAGGTCCACCAGGATCGCCACGGGGCGGCCGGTCTTGTCCGCCGCGAAGCGCACGGCCTCGATGGCCCGGCGGTGATCTTCGCGCTCTCCGTGGGACATGTTGATGCGGGCCACGTCCATCCCGCCGCGCACCATCTCCAGGATGGTGGCGGGAGCGGAGCTCGCTGGACCCAGTGTGCAGACGACCTTGGTTCGAAGCATGGGAGCGATGGTTCTCGATGCAGCGGGTCGGCCCCCGGTGCCGGGAGGCGGCTTCCGCACCCGACAGGGGCGGAACGGTGGCGGAGTGCGACCAGTCCCGAATTGTGGCGCGACCCGGGGAGGCGGGCAAGGGAAGCGGGGGTGGACCGGGATTGCGGTCCGCTCCACCTTCCAGTATCAACAGGCTTCGATATGCATCCCCTACCGGAGGCACCGGGTCCGAAGCCGGACCTTCCGGGACATCCCCTGACGAGAATGCCGTATACCCTGGTCCGGACCGACACCCAACTGGAGGCTCTCGCGCGGCGGATGGCCGGAACGCAACGGCTCGCGCTGGACTGCGAAGCCGCCGGATTCCACCGCTATTCGGACGCTCTCTGCCTCGTCCAGGTCACGGTGGAAGACGAGACCTTCCTGGTCGACCCGTTCGAGGTGGACGCGGGACCCGCCATGCGCGGCCCCCTGGAGGATCCCGACGTCGAGGTGGTGATGCATGGAGCCGACTTCGATCTGCGCCTCCTTCAGCGCGACGTGGGGATCACCCTGAGGGGCCTGTTCGACACCCAGGTCGCGGCTCTTCTCCTCGGGGCGCCGGGGCTGGGCCTGGCCGCCCTCCTCGAGTCCCGACTGGGCGTCACCCTGTCCAAGAAATACCAGCGCGCCGATTGGGCCACCCGCCCCCTCACCGACGGTATGCTGGAGTACGCAGCCTCGGATACTCGGCATCTGCTGGAGCTCGCAGACCTCCTCTCCGCCGATCTCGACGATCGGGGAAGAAGCCACTGGGCCGAAGAGGAGTGCCGCGCCATGGAGGATGCCTCGGAGCGACGCTCACCCGACGGGGAGGTCGACCCCGTGACCCGGGTGAAGGGAGCGGCCAAGCTGACTCCGAGACAGGTGGCGGCGCTCCGCGTCGCCCTGGAATGGCGGGACGGCGTGGCGCGAGAGCGGGACCGGGCCGTATTCCGCGTCGTGGGCGACCCTCCGCTCCTCGAGGCGGTGCTCCTCCACCCGCGTGACGCCCGGGAACTCAGCGAAGTGAAGGGATTTCCAGGAGGGTTGGCCCGCGGGGGGGAAGGCCAGGATCTCCTGACGCGCTTGCGGAAGGTGGCGGACCTGCCCGAAGAGGAACTGGTGGGCTTCCCCCGGATCCGGAACCGCGGTCCGGGGCGTCCCCCCCCGGAGGTCGAAGAGCTGGTGGACCGGCTGAAGGGAGTCCGCAACGCCTGCGCGGAGGAGTTGGGGTTGCAGCGGGGGGCCTTCATCTCCAACTCGGTGCTCCAGACCATGGCCCTGCGCCACCCGGTCACGCCGGAAGATCTCGCCGACGTGGAAGGCCTCCGCCGGTGGCACCGGGAAGTCGCCGCCGACAGGCTCCTCACGGTGCTTCGCGACGCTCACCCGGGGTCGTGAAACGAACGTGGCCCGGCTCGCCGATGACGGCGGCCGGGCCACGTTCCACCCTGCGGTGCCGGAGAAGGATCAGCCCTCTTCCTCCTTCTTCTTGCAGTCGATGCAATAGCGCGCGTGCGGGAGAGCGTCGAGGCGCTCGAAACCCACGTCGGACCCGCACGTGTGGCACAGGCCGAAACTCTTGGGATCGTCGTACAGCCGCCGTAGCGCCTGTTCCAGGCGATACAGGTATCGGCCTTCCTTGGTGGCAAAGACCGCCGCCTTCTCCCGTTCCATGGCCTCGGTCCCCTGGTCGGCCATGTGATCGGTGTAAACGGAAAGGTCCGAGTCACCTGACTCGCGATCAGCTTTGGCCATCTCGTCGAAGAGACCCAGGGCACGAAGGGCTCTGGCCCGCTCCTCCTGGAGACGGGACTCGAGATGGGCGAGCTGCTTCTTGGTCAGGGCCATGTCCGCCTCTGGCTCAAGTGGATATATCAGCCTGCAAAGCTAACGCACTCCACCACCAGCGTCCACGGCAGCACTACCAACGAAGCAGAACGGCCCCCCATGTGAAGCCGGACCCGAACGCCACCAGGCACACCAGGTCGCCGGGATGGACTCGGCCGTCGTCCACGGCCTCCGCCAGCGCGATGGGGATGGTGGCGGCGGTGGTGTTCCCGTATCGCTGGATGTTGTTCACGACCTTCTCCTCGGGGAGATCGAGGCGGCGCCGGACCATCTCGGAGATGCGGAGGTTCGCCTGGTGCGGCACGAGGAGGTCGATGTCCGCCGTGGTGAGGCCGTTGGCCGCCAGCGCCTCCTCCACGACCTCGGGCATCCGTGACACCGCGTTCCTGAACACCTCCCGGCCGTCCATGGTCGGGTAGTGCCGCCCCTCGGCCATGGCCTCCGCCGTGATCCGGGGGTGGTGCTTGCTCGAACTGAATTCCGCCCACAGGACCTCGGCGTGCCGCCCGTCGGCGTGGAGGTGGGTGCTCAGGACCCCGCGCCCCTCCTCCTCCGTGGCGGATAGAACGGCGGCGCCGGCGCCGTCTCCGAACAGGACCGCGATGTCCCGCCCGCGCGTGGAGAGATCCAACCCCGTCGATTGGATCTCCACGCCCACGAGGAGGATGTTCCGGTACTGCCCCGCCCGGATGAACGCGTCGGCCACGGAGAGGCCGTAGACGAAACCGGAGCACTGCGCCCGCAGGTCGATGGCGGGGATGTCCGTGATGCCGAGCTCCCTCTGCAGGAACACGCCCGTTCCGGGGAGGAAGTGGTCCGGGCTGAGCGTGGCCAGGACGATGGCATCGAGGTCCCCGGGCTCCATTCCCGCGTCCTGGAGGGCATCCAGCGAGGCCCGGCGGGCCATCTCGGCTCCGCTCATCCCTTCACGCACCCACCGTCGCTCCTGGATTCCGGTACGCTCGACGATCCATTCGTCGGACGTGTCCATGTACCGGGTGAGTTCCTCATTGGTGACCACCCGGTCGGGAACGTAGAACCCGGTTCCTGTGATGGCGGTTCTGGGCACGGGCACCTTCCTGTTCGAAGACGTGGAACGCTGGCGGGTACGAACGCCTGGACCTCAGGTGGAACCGGAGGGTAGTGCTGGCCTGATCCGGATCCCGACACGGAATATGGCATGAGCGACGAAACGATCCACTGCATCCGCTGCGGCGAAGGCGCCGCTCCCCTCCCCCGACCGCCCTTCCGCAACGAGCTGGGCGAGCGGATCCACAGGGAGATCTGCGCCTCCTGCTGGAAGGAGTGGCTGCAACACCAGACTCTCCTCATCAATCACTACGGGCTGGATCCGAGGGACCCGAAGGCCCGGGCGTTCCTCTACGAACAGGTCGAACAGGTGCTCCTGGAAGGGGCTGCGGGGAAGGACGTGGACACCTCCCAGCAGGGCTCCATCGAGTGGTGACGAGCGCCCCGGGTCAAACCTCCTCGGACGGACGCACGCACTCTTCCGACACCCGGACCCGGGTCACCAACTGACCCTCCATCCGGGCCAGTAGGGCCACCGCGCCCGGACACCGGCCCTCCAGGAGATCGAGCGCTTCTCCGTGGATCTGTCCCTCCTGCTCGAGAAGGAGGTGGGTCACGCCCGTCTCCAGCCAGAGTTCGAGCTGGTCCTGGGCCGTCCCCCACACGGGAGATCCCGCGGATTCCCCCCGGGGCTGGAATCGCGCGCTGGGCACCACCTGCCATCCGCCATGGAGGTGGAGCCCCGGCCAGAACTCGGGCGCGCCCACCACCGATCCGGCTTCGGCCACCCTCTCCAGGGCGGCGACGGCCCCCGCCATCCTCTGCGCGCGAAAGCGGTAGGGAGCGTCCACCCACCCCGACGTCACCCGCCCCGCGGATACCGCCGTGTACGCGCCGATCCACAGGACCGACGCCACCGCGGCCACCCTGCGTACGCCGACGGCGGAGTTCTGCAGGAGCCGCCACCCGCCCACCACCGCGCACGCCACCACGAAGGGATGGATGGGCATGACCAACCTCCGGTCCAGGTACGGCCAGACCAGGATCATGCCGAGGTAGATGGGAACGAGGAACGGCACCACCAGGAGACGCGTGCGCAGGTGAACCATCCCCACCACCACGGGAACGGCGATCACGGCGACGAGGGGCCAGAAGACCCAACCCGTCACCCCGGGCAGGAGGAACACCCCGACCCTGGACACGACTCCCGCCAGGTGGATGGGCAGCTCGCCCACGAAGGCCACGGAACTCTCGGCGATCCGGCCATGCAACCAGGTTCCGTAGGGACCCAGGATATCCAGGAGGACCGAGGGGATCCTCGCCGCCGCGTGTTCGGACCACATGATCCACGCGAACAACACGCCCAGCCCCGGCGACAACGCCAGGGCGACCTTCCACCGCCGACGTAGCAAGGACGCGAAGACCACGGCCAGGATCAGGGCGATCCCCGCGGAACGCGTGGCGACGAGCAGGGCGATAGCGCCCGCCAGGGCACCATGGGCCCCCCGCCGCCCCTCCATCGCGGAAGCCCACGCAACCACCGCCACCGCGGAAAGGAACAGGAAGAGCGACTCGGACAGGGGGAGGAGGGCCGGGCGGAGAAGATCGGCGGACGCGAACCCGAGACCGCCCGCCATGAGCGCGACCCCGAGGGGTGCCCCACCGTAGCGGTGGACCGCCCAGGCGAGGAGCGCGGCGCTCGCCGAAAGGAACAGGATATTGGCCATCTGCGCCGCCAGCGTGACCCCACCGATGTTCCCCAGGAGGGACCACAGGACCGCGAGGAACGCCGGATACGCGGGCGGGAACTTCACGGCGGGAGGACTCCCGGGCACACCATCGTACACCAACCCGTGCCCCTGGGCGATTCCGCGGCTCACCATGAGGTACACCCCGTCGTCGTGCCAGACACCCGCGGGCACCGGCCGCCACGCCGACAGGCCCACGACCATCACGAGCACCGCCAGCCCCACGAAGGGCCACAGTCTCAGCGAAGGGGCACCGTCCGCGTGCCCGGAGTCCCCGCGCTCGGCGCCGGCGGCTCCCCATGGCCCCTCGCGCTCCGCGCCGCCCGTTTCCCCGTGATGGGGGTCCAGGCCGTTCAGGTCGGACGCCTCCGTCATGCCCTCAGCACGGCTCCGATGTGTTCCAGGGCGTACCCGAGCACGTCCTTTTCGATGGTGAGCGGGGGAGCGAAGCGGATCACCTGGCCGTGGGTCTCCTTGGCGAGGATCCCCCGGGCCTGGAGCGCCTCACAGAAGGGACGAGCCGTGCCCGACCCCCGCTCGATGACGACGCCGATCATGAGCCCCTTCCCCCGAACCTCCTCTACGTGGGGAGAATCGATGCTCCGGAGCTCGTCCATGAACCAGGACCCCAGCTCGTCCGACCGCTCCGGGAGACCCTCGTCCAGGATCACCTTCAACGCCGCGCGGGCCACAGCGGCCCCCAGTGGGTTGCCGCCGAAGGTGGAGCCGTGGTCACCCGGGGTGAACACGTCCATGTACTCCGAGTCGGCGATGGCCGCCGAGACCGGGTACACTCCACCCCCCAGCGCCTTCCCCACGATGAGGACGTCGGGGCGCACCCCCTCCCAGTCCGAGCAGAAGAGTCTCCCGGTGCGGCCGAGTCCGGTCTGGATCTCATCGGCCATGAGGAGGACCTGGTGCGCGGAGCAGATCTCCCTCGCCCTCTTCAGGAACCCGGCCGGGGGAACCACCACGCCACCCTCGCCCTGGAGGGGCTCGACGAGGAAACCCACCGTTTCGGGCGTGATGGCCCGTTCGAGGGCCTCGGCGTCCCCGTACGGGATGCGACGGAACCCCGGTGCGAAGGGACCGAACCCGCGGCGGTACTGAGCTTCCGACGAGAAACCCACGATGGTGGTGGTGCGCCCGTGGAAGTTGTTCTCGCACACCAGGATCTCGGCGCGGTCCTCAGGAATCCCTCGAGCTTCGTACCCCCACTTCCGCACCATCTTGATGGCGGTTTCCACCGCCTCGGCGCCGGTGTTCATGGGGAGCGCCCGCTCGAAGCCGGTGGCCTCGCACAGTTCCCTGAGGAAGGGGCCCATCTGGTCGTTGTGGAACGCGCGCGACGTCAGGGTGAGGCGACCCATCTGGGCCTGCGCCGCGGCCAGGATGGCGGGGTGCCGGTGCCCCTGGTTCAAGGCCGAGTAGGCGCTGAGCATGTCCAGGTAGCGGTTGCCGTCCACGTCCCACACCCAGACTCCTTCCCCCCGTTCGAGCACCACGGGGAGCGGGTGATAGTTGTGGGCGCTGAACGCATCCACTTCCTCGAGAAGGTCGGGGGCCCGGGAGGTGTGCGTGACGGACATGGTAGTCTCCTCTTGGGTAGCGGGGCGGAGGCGAACCGGCCCTCCGCCGGAATTCAACCCGGCCGAATCAGCGGCGTTCCACCGGAGGGTGGGGACGCTCGTCCACCTCCAGACGGAAGACGTCGGGGCGCGCATAGTGGCCGGTGACGTCGAAATCGAACTTGCTGCGAGGGATGGCCGTGAGGTCCAGATCCGCCACCAGCATTCCGGCCTCGTCCCAGAGAGGGCCGGCGACCACGTCTCCCAAGGGGCCGTACACGGCGCTCCCGCCGCGGCACAGCGTCTCCGGCCAGGAGAGGAGTTCGTCCTTGATCTCCAGATCCTCGGGATACATGTCTCGGGTGACGTACTGGTTGCACCCCAGGACGAAACACCGCCCTTCGAGGGCGATGTGCTGGAGCGTGGACTGCCACCGGTCACGGGCGTCGGCGGTGGGAGCGAGGTAGATCTCCACCCCTTTCCCGTACATGGCCATGCGCGCCAGGGGCATGTAGTTCTCCCAGCAGATCAACCCGCCCATCTTTCCGAACGGGGTGTCCACGACGGGGAGCGTGCTCCCGTCCCCCTCTCCCCAGATGAGGCGCTCGGCCGCGGTGGGCTTGAGCTTCCGGTGCTTCCCCAGGAGCGACCCGTCCGGCCCGAAGTAGAGGAGCGTGCAGAAGAGCGTGCCCCCGCTGTACGTGGAATCCCGCTCCACCACGCCCACGCAGAGATGCACGCCCGCGTCGGCCGCCGCCGCCGCCATCCGCTCCACCTCCGGACCCGGAACGGCCACGGAGGAGGACCAGTACCTCTCCCAGGCTCTCCGTCCGGCGTCCGAGCGGCCGCCCACCGCGGTTCCGAAGGCCAGTCCCCACGGGTATCCACCCACGTAGGCTTCGGGGAAGAGCACCATCTCCGCACCCTTCCCCGCCGCCTCGGCCGTGAGCGCGCACACGCGATCCACGTTCGATGGCGTGTCGAAGGGGACGGGGGCGGCCTGTACGACGGCGACTCGAACGGACGACTTCTCGGACATGGGGCGCTCTCCCACACGGAACGGGTGATTCGGGAGCGAGGAAGATCGAAACTGCCCGAGCCCCGGGCAAGGAGACGGGTATCCCGCGGACGTCGCCGCGCGCGGTTCAGCCTCCCGAGTACACGAATTCGGCGAGCACCTCTCCCACCATTCGGAGGGTGGACGCCCGCACGTGCTCCGGGGTGTCCTGGTGCGTGTGCCAGTAGGTGTTGTCCGGTCCGTAGTCCAGGTCGATGATGTCGATGGTGGGGATCCCCGCCTCGAGGAGCGGAACGTGGTCGTCGCCCACAGGATCCACCACCCGCGACGGAAACCACTCCCCGTATCCCAGACGCTCGGCGACGCTCCACACCCTCTTGTTGAGGGGGAGGGCGTACCCGGCCGAGTATCCCTCCATGGGAAACAGGGGGTCGGCGTCACCCACCATGTCGAGGAGGACCCCGTAGGTGGGGCGGTCGTCCCGGGAAACCGTCTCGGCGTACCGGCGGGCTCCCAGGAACATGTCGTCCGCGCCCGGACCGTAGTCCTCGCCGTCCACCAGGAGGATGTCCACGCCCACCGGGGGCGGCTGGGCGGCGAACAGTCGCGCGAGGTGGAGGAGCACCGCCACCCCGGATCCCCCGTCGTTGGCGCCGGGGATGGGGAGCGCCCGGGCGGCGGGATCGTCCTCCTGGTCGGCGGTGGGGCGGGTGTCCCAGTGGGCCAGGAGCACCAGGCGCCGGGATTCGTCGGGGCGGAAGCGAGCCCGCACGTTCACCAGCGTCAGATCCCGATCCGAAGTCGTCCGATGGATGAAGGTGTCCGCGACCACCTCGGGCGCGAGCGTGTCGAGGATGGCGAGCATCCACCCGAGTTGGGCGGCGTGTCCGGGTGTGCCGGGCACCCTGGGGCCGAACGCGACCTGGACCTCGACCAGCTCCAGGGCCGCCTCTCCCGAGAAGGGAGGGCGGTCGGGGGAGGCACTCCCCGAGGAGCGTCCCGCGTCCCCGCATCCGGTGGCGCCCGCGGCGACGGCGGCGGAGACGAGGAGCGGCAGAAGAGGGGCGCGACGTGTCATCATGGATTCCAGGCAGTAGATTCGGCGATCCGACAATCTATCGATTCAACATCTCGCACGGAGCGATCATGCGCACTGCCATCGCCCTCCTGGCCTCCCTGGCCCTCCTCCCCGCCCCGGGACGGGCCCAGGACGCCAAGGAGATGGTTCTCCAGCACGTAGAAGCCCACGCCGCGGAGTACGAGCGGGTGGCCATGGAGATCTGGGACCTCGCCGAAGTGGGATACCAGGAGCACCGCAGTTCGGGCCTTCTCCAGGGTCGCCTCGCCGAGCACGGCTTCCAGATCACCCCGGGCGTGGCCGGTATCCCCACGGCCTTCGTGGCTTCGTACGGGTCGGGTGAGCCCGTCATCGCCATCCTCGCGGAGTTCGACGCCCTCCCGGGCATCAACCAGGACCGGACGCCGGAGCGGAACCCCGTCGAGGGGAAGGGCGCGGGCCATGCCTGCGGTCACCACCTCTTCGGAACAGGCTCCACCGCCGCCGCGTTGGCGGTGAAGGACTGGATGGAGAGCACCGGCCAGGCGGGGACCCTCCGCCTCTACGGCACCCCCGCCGAGGAGGGGGGCGCGGGGAAGGCCTACATGGTGCGCGCGGGACTCTTCGACGACGTGGACGTGGTGCTCCACTGGCACGCAGGTGACCGGAACATGGCGGATCCGACGTCGTCGCTGGCCAACAAGAGCGCGAAGTTCCGCTTCACGGGAATCAGCGCCCACGCGGCCGGGGCCCCTGAACGGGGACGCTCCGCCCTCGACGCGGTGGAAGCCATGAACCACATGGTGAACATGATGCGCGAGCACGTTCCCCAGGAGACCCGGATCCACTACGTGATCACCTACGGCGGCGCCGCCCCGAACGTGATCCCGGACTTCGCCGAGGTCTTCTACTACGTCCGCAACCCGGACCCGAAGAACGTCCTGTCCATCTTCGAGCGGGTGGCGCAGGCCGCCGAAGGGGCCGCCCTGGGGACCGGGACGACCATGGAGTACGAGGTCATCCACGGGATCTACAATCTCCTTCCCAACGTGGCCCTGGCCCAGATGGTCCACTCGAACCTCTCCGACGTGGGCGGCGTCACCTACACCGACCAGGAGCGGCGCTTCGCCGAGGCCATCCGCACGACCCTTCCCGAGAACGCGCCGCCCCTGGAATCGGCGGGCCAGGTGAAGCCCTTCGAACTCCTCCTGGGCGCGCGCGCGGGGGGCGGATCCACCGACGTGGGAGACGTGAGCTGGACGGTTCCCACCGCGGGGCTGCGCACGGCCACCTGGGTCCCCGGCACGTCTTCCCACTCGTGGCAGGCGGTGGCGGCGGGTGGAACCACCATCGGCACCAAGGGGATGCTCGTGGCCGCCAAGGCGCTGGCCACCAGCGCCGTGGAGCTGTTCCTGGATCCGAACCTGATCCTCCAGGCCCGCGCGGAGTTCGAGGAGCGGAGAGGCCCGGACTACGAGTACATCCCACTCCTGGGAGACCGGGATCCGCCCCTGGACTACCGGAACGCCCCGGGGGCCCGGCAGTAGCCCCACACCCTCCGACGAACGAGGCCGCCTCCCCGAGCGGGGAGGCGGCCTCGCTGGTCAACGGGCCCCGGGAAGGCGATCCAGGAGAGCGCGGGCCTCGTCCTTGAAGGTGTCGTCCGCGGGGTGCGAAGAGGGCAGCGCGAGGGCCTGTTCGAGCCGTGCCCGGGCCTCGGCGGGACGGTCGGTGCGCCAGTAGAGCCTGCCCAGGTCCAGATGGTACAACACGACCTCGGGAGCGAGCTCGACGGCGCGGAGGAGGTACGCTTCACCCTTCTCCCAGGAGGAGTCCCGGAGCGCCTCGTTCCCCAGGATGGCCCGAGCCAGGGCACGCTTCCACCCGGACAGGTTCATCACCTCGTAGTTGAGCTTGCCCAGCACGTCGTACGCGCCGGCGTGGAGGGAGTCCAGGGCCAGGATGAGGTGGGCGCCGTCGTACACTTCCTGGGCGAGCCGGGCCGTGGCCCGGGGACCCTGTTGGAGAGCGAGACGGCCCTTGGCGGCCACCAGCCAGTAGAGCCCGGACAGCCCGTGTGGCTCCATCCCCACGGCGACCTCTCCGTACCCGATGGCCTCGCGGTACCGGGAATTCTGTTCGTCCTCTTCCGTGGCGATCATCCCCAGGGCCACGGCGGAGCGAGCCGCCATCCACTGCGTCGGGTAGTCTCCGGGGGAACGCACGAGGTGTCGGCGCAGAAGCACCAGCGACCCCTCCACGTCTCCGGCATGGAAGAGCGCGTCGGCCCGCACCGCCACGGAGCCCGAGACCTCCGGCATGGAGATGACCGCGGGCGCGATCTGGGCCGACGAACGCGTGGGCAGGCCCCCGTGGGCCAGGGCCGCGACGACCAGCGCGGCGAGTTGGAAGTGGTTTCTGTGCATGACCAACCGGAGCGGGGAGGGGCCGCGAAATGTCTCCTCACCGCTCCCGCGAGGCAACCGGGAGACCCCTTCCGGTTGCCTCCGAGGAGCGATTCGGCGAGACTCGGCGACGTGCGCGTCATGGACCACAGAGAATACGAAATGAACACTCCCGCCCGCCCGCCCTCTCCCCTTTCAGAGCGGAGCGACGCTCCATGACCACGGTCTCGGTGACCGTGGACGTGGAGCCCGACTGCCCCCCGTATCTGTGGAGTTGGCGGGGGCTGGAGGAGGGGATGCCGCTCCTTCTCGATCTCCTCGACGGAGCGGGCATCTCCGGCACCTTCTTCACCACCGGCGAATCGGCGCGCCGGTACCCGGCCGTGGTGCGGCGCATCGTGGAAGGTGGTCACGAGCTGGCCTGTCACGGGATGACCCACCGCGCCTTCACGGACCTTTCTCTCCAGGAGGCCAGGGAAGAAGTGGCCCTGTCGTCGGAGATCCTCCGGGATCACGCCCCGGTGGATTCCTTCCGGGCACCGTATCTCCGCTTCCCCGACCGCTACCTTCCCCTCCTGGAGGAGTACGGGTTCCGGGTGGATTCGTCCCGGGGACTCTACAAGCCGGCCCACTGGCGGCCTTCGGCGCCCACGGCGCTCACCCGGATCCCCGCGTCCATGACCTCGTCGGTGCTGCGTCTATCTCCCGCGCTGCGGGACCCCGTGCTCCGCGCGCTCCACTCTCCGGTGGTTCTCTTCGTCCACCCGTGGGAATTCGTGGACCTGCGGGACACCGACCTCCGCTGGGATTGCCGCTGGGGAACGGGACCCCACGCCCTGGCCAGTCTGGCCAGCACCATCGATCTCTTTCGCCGGCGTGGCGACGTCTTCCGGACGGTGCGTGAGGTGGCCCTCCATGCCTGACGCCGGGAGCCCCCCGGTCGCGGCCCGGAAGTTCCCCTTTCCGTTGACCTGGCTGGTCGCCTGGGCCGTGGTGAGCCTCTTCCTCGTCCTGGCCTTTCGCGGAATTTCGTGGGAGTCGGTGGTGGAGCCTCTCCGCGCCGCCCACCTCCCGTGGGTGGTGGCCGCCGTCGTGGCGAACGGTCTCATCCTGGTGGTGGGAACCGTGCAGTGGCGGCTCTTTCTCCCCCCGGATCGGCCGGTGGGCTTCGGCCGGATGTTCTGGGTCCAGGCCATCACGGCCACGGTGGCCAACGGGGGGCCACTCCTCACCGGGCCGGCGCTCGGCCTCCACCTTCTCGCCACCCGCGGCGGGGTGGGACACGCCACGGCGGCCTTCGTCACCGCCGTGGACCAACTCGCCGAAGGCGTGTCCAAGCTGTGTCTGCTGGCTGCCCTGGCCTGGTTCGTCCCGCTGCCCATGGAGTCCCGGGCGCCCGTCTTCACCCTCCTCGTGGGGCTCCCGCTCCTGGCGGTGGGGATGGTGGCGGCGGGAGCGAGAGCCCCGTCCCTGCAGCGATGGGCGGAGAAGATGGCGCCCGGGCGATTCCGGTCCGCCATGGATTTCCTGGCCTCGGTGGCTCGCCACCTGAAGGGGATGAACTCCCTCCGCGTCATGGGCGGAGGATCCATCCTCGCGGTGGGTCAGAAGGTGGCCGAAGTCGTGGCCGCGGCCTGCGTGGCCCACGCTCTGGGAGTCCCGGTCACGCCGTGGGTCCTCCTCCTGGTGGTGGCGTCCATCAACTTCAGCACCATGCTCTCCGTGACCCCCGGCAATCTGGGAATCTACGAGGGAGCGGCCTTCCTCGCGTACCGCGCGGGAGGGGTGGCGCCCGACACCGCGCTGGCGATGGCGGTCCTGCAACACCTGGCATACCTGATCCCCCTGGCGGGGACCGGGTGGCTCCTCATGCTCGTGGGGAGGCCGCCGGAGAAGGTGGACCCGCCGCTGGACGGAGCGCCGCCGGAGGCCTGACCCTCCGGTGTGGGGTGTCGAGAGCGTACCGGAACGGTGCGGCCGGACGCGCCCGACCGTGGATCAGGCGAGGGGCTCGCCTGACCCACGGAGTGAGGACACCCCGCGGCCGAAGCGTTCCATGGCGCGCCGGTAGAGGTCTTCGTGCGCCTCGGCCACCCGAGACCAACGCAGATGGGACGGAACGTCGGACGCACCCGCCACCAGTTCCTCCATGGCCCGCCCGCCCGTAACCAGGCGGGCCACGGCCGCCGACATCTCTGCGTCGTCGTCCACCAGGAATCCGTCCACACCGTGGCGCACGAAGGAATCCATCCCCCCTTCGCTGCGCCCCACCACGGGCAGACCGGACATCCTCGCCTCCAGCGCGGCGATCCCGAACGATTCCATGATGCTCGGCATCACGAAGAGGTGGGCCTGGTCCAGGGCGCGAGCCACCCCCGGACGATCCAGGGCCCCGGTGAAGGTGACGTGCCCGCTCACCCCCAATCGGTGGGCCAGCCGCTTCAACGACGGTCCCAAGGGGCCGTCCCCCACCACCGTGAGGTGCACGTTTCCGCCGACCCCCGGGTACGCCAGGACGTCCCGTAGAATGCGCAGGAGCACCGCGGGACGCTTCTTCCGCGTGAGCCGAAGCACGGAAACCATTCGGAATCCGTCGGCGCCCGGGACGCGCGGACGCACGATCCACTCGTCGGGATCCACGCCGTTGGGAAGAATCTCCACCGGATGTCCGGGAAGCAGCCGGCGAAGGTCCCGGGCCACCACCTCGCTCACGCCGCTGTGGATCGCCCTCCACCGGCGCCACCCCAGGAACGGGTCCGCTCCCCTCAACAGCAGCCGATATCTCGAGAGGATGGAGTGGTAGGTGAGGACCACCGGAATCCCCGAACGCGTGCCGAGGTACGCCCCCGTCCAGGCGGCGGGCGAGCCGATGCTGGCGTGGGCGTGCACCACGTCGTACCCGCCGGCGTCGAGGACCTCCCGCATGCGCCGGAGGAGCGGCGGTGGATACGCGATTCCCAGGGCGGGAACGCGCCTCACGGGAAGACGGTGCACGGCGATTCCTTCCCACTCCCCCGGTCCGGGAAGCGGCGTCACGACCTCCGCGGTGATCCCCCGGCGTGCGAGATGCCTGGCGAGATCCCGCAGGTGGACCTCGATCCCACCCAGCCTCGGGAGGAACCAATCGGACACCAAGGCCACCCTAATGGCGGTACCCTCCCTTCATGGCGTGCCGCAGAGAGAACGTCACGAAGTCTACAGCCGCCCCTCTCTCACCATGGCGGCGAGCTGGTGCCTGGACGTGATCCCCATCTTCCGGTACACGTTGGCGAGATGGGTCGTGACGGTGCGGGTCGACACACCCAACGTCCGGGCGATCCCCTTGTTCGACTCGCCTTCCGCGGCGAGCCGCGCGATCTCCGTCTCCCTCCCGGTGAGCGAACCCGTTCCCTCCACGACGCCCCGCGGGGGCGGGCGGCTCCCCAGGTCACGGAAGAGCGCACGGGTCTTCTCCAACTCCCGCTTCATCCCGAGTTGCGCCACGGTGTCGTGCACGCGCCGCAACTCCTCCAGAGCCGCCTCCCGGTCACCGAGTTCGATGAGACGGCGAGCCAACTGGCGGCGCACGCGGATGGCGTCGGGAACGATGGGGACGGCGTCGAGGGCGTCGGCCGCCTCACGAAGGAGTACGGCCCCGCGCTCCACGTCTCCCGAGAGCCATACCAGGAGCGCGTCGGCCGCCCCTGCCCAGGCCATCCCCAGGCGGTGCCCCAGACGCTCCGAGTCCTCCCGCAGACGGACCCCGGTGCGCGCGGCTCCCTCCAGGTCCCGGCTGTGGATCAGGGACTCCAGGACGATGGGAAGGAGATGGTGGATGGACCACACCACGAACCCGCTGGCATCCGCCATGGCCACGCCGGCCGCCCCCACCCTCACGGCCTCCTCGTGCTCTTCCATGGCCAGATGGTAGGCCGCCCGGCCGATGTGCGCGGGGATGGCGGTGTGAAGATCCAACCCCGGCTCCCCCCCGTCGAGTCCGCTGAGCGTCCAGGCCTCTTCCACCATCTCCCTCCCGCGCTCCAACTCACCCTGGGCGAAGTAGATGAGCGCGGTCCAGACCAGGAGGCGCGGAAGGAGGGTCCTCTGGTTCAGGGATCGTGCCCGCCCGATGGCGCGCTCACCCAGGATCACCGCCTTGTCCCACTCTCCGGTGGCATAGGCGTGCTGGATGGACAACTCCGCGGTCCAGATCCGGAACACCGGGGATCGAAGCGTATCCGCCACGTCCTCCGCCAGGCGGATCTCCTCCATCATCCGGCCGGTGTCGCCCATGAGCCCTTCCAGCGCGGCCCACGCCCAGTGGCTCCAGAACACCACCTGGAGGTCTCCGCAGCGCTGGGCCAGCTCCAGGGCCGCGCGGGCGTGCTTCCTCCCCTCTTCGGGGGTTCCCGTCCAGGTGTGGAGCATGGCGAGGGCCCGGTGCGCCCGGGCCATGAGCGGCTCCGCTCCCGACTCTTCGGCGGACCGGAGCACGCGGTGGATCTCTTCCTGGGCATCGTCGGGGCGGCCCATCTCCTGCAAGCAGACTCCGCGCGCGAGACGGATGGCGTTGGCCGTCTCCGGCGGGACCGCGCCCACGACCGCCAATCCGGCGTCGAAGTGGGCCACGGCCTCCGCGTGGCGGCCACTCCAGTAGCATGCCAGGCCCATGTTCCTGTGGATCCCGGCCTTCCTCCCCCCGTCGAGCGCGTCATCTTCCACCAGACCGGCCAGGAGCTCCAACGCCTCCCCGTATCGCCCCCGTCGCTGCTTCGCCTTGGCGAGGAGCCTGATGACCCGTCGGCGCTCTCCCTCGTCGCCTCCATCCAGCATCGCCAGGGCGGTCTGGAGGAATGCCTCGGCTTCGGGGTCCGCGTGGCGGCCCAGCGCCTTGCCCGCCGCTTCGATCAGATAGGCGGTGGCCTGGTCCACGGACACTCCACTCCCGGACCGCACCACGTGGTACGCGATCTCCTCCGCGTGGTCGAGCGCCGCGGCTCCGTGCACGTCCTCGAGGGCCGCCGCGATGGATGCATGGACGAGGCGGGCCCGCGCCTTCCCCAACTCCGTGTACAGCGTCTCCCGTAACAAGTGGTGTGTCACGTCGTAGTGGATCCGCCCGTCGGCCTCGGATTCCGTCACGATGTGCTGCGCGCGCAGCTCGTCGAGAACCTCCAGAAACCGGCCGGGGGCCGGCTCGGTCAGGCGCTCCAGGAGTTCGTGACGGGTGGGCCCACCCACCACCGCGACGTGGTCGGCCACCGCGCGGGCTTCGGGAGTGAGGGAACGCACCCTTCGCAGGATCCCCTCCCGGATGGACCCCGGGAGCCGCATGTCCGTGGCCTCCCACCCCAACCACAGCCCATCGCGCTCGTAGAGGCTGCCGTCCTCCACCACCGACTTGAGCGTCTCCCCGATGAAGAGGGGACTCCCCCCGGTCCATTCATGGAGCCTCCCCGCGAATTCCCTCACCGCCTGGGGGTCGATGCCGAAGGTCTCGCTCACCAACGCCAGGGTGTCGTCACCGTGGAGAGGCCCCAATTGCAGCGTGCCGGCGACCCCGAGCGCCCGGAGGGACGACGCGGTGGCGACCAGCGCCCCGTTGCCCGCGGAGAGCTCGTCGTTGTACGTGCACAGGAAGCGCACGTTCGATCCATCCAGGTGCCGTGCCGCGAAGTGCAGGAACTCCAGCGACGACGCGTCCGCCCACTGCAGGTCTTCCAGAACCACCAGGAGAGGCCCCCGCTGCGAGTATCCCTTCAGGAACTCCGTGAAGTTCCAAAGAAGTCGGGTCTTGAACTCTCCGGGATCTCCCCAGTCCTCCCGGGGCTGGGCTCGTCCGGAATCCTCGATCCCGGGAAAGACGAAGCGGAGTTCGTCCAACCCTCCGCGCGTCAGGGCCATGAGGGTCGCCCGGTCCAGGGTGTGGACGACGGACCGGAATGCGTCCGAGAACAGGGCGTACGCCATCCCGGACTCCGCCGGGTAGGCACGGCCCGTGACCGTGGACCACCGCCGCCGCTCCGCCTCCCCCACCACCGCCGACACGAGCCGCGACTTCCCGACCCCACCGGCACCGCACACCATCATCAGACCGTGCCGGGAATCCTCCGCCAACAGCCCGGAGACCAGTTCCTCCATTTCGCCGCTCCGCCCCACCAGGGGGAGAGCGCCGATGCGGAGGGCGTCCAGGGCGGAAGAGCCCGAGCCCGATGGAATGTGGCCGGTCATGGCGGAATCGGCGGATGAGATGGTCGCTGCGACGTGAAAAAGCTAAGGGGTGAGGAGCCCTGCGCGATAGGCGCGGACCCGCCGGCCCGTCGTGCCATTTGACTTTCGGGGGGCCCGGTGGCAATCCTCCTTGCGGAGGAGTTCCCCCCAGGGTCCGCTCCTCCCCCTGCACCCGTTCATTCACCTCCCGGCCCGCAACGCCGGAGGATGATCCTTCTACGTACATCCGGCCCGGTGCCTACGTAACCGGGCCCCGGCGCATTCCCGTGGCTACGTATGCCCGCGGGCCATCGCTCCGGATAGCCTTCACGTGCCGGCGGGGAGACGATCCCCACCGGTCGGGGTCATCGTGGACTTTCGGGCGCGTGGTAACGCCACGCGCCCACCAGTTTCCGGGAGGTGGTGGATGGTGGCTCGACTTTCCCGCTTCGACGCCGTGATCATCGGGAGCGGCATGGGCGGCGCCATGGCGGCTCGCCCGCTCATCGACTCGGGGCTTCGGGTTCTCATGCTCGAACGCGGATCCACCGTCGCGCGGACCCCGGACTGCTGGGCCCCGGACTCCGTGTTGGAACGCAGCCCGCACTATTCGGTGGAGAGTGCGTTCAGGGTCCATGGAGACGACCCCGGCACCTCCGGCTCGTACCACTGCGTGGGCGGTCCCGCCGTGTTCTACGGAGCGGTCTCCATGCGGATGAGGGAGGTGGATTTTTCCGCGCCGCTGGACGTGCGTGGAGACGCCCCGGGCCGATGGCCGTTCACGTACGCCGACATCGAGCCCTACTACCTCTGGGCGGAGCGGATCCTCGGCGTGGCCGGTCGAGAGTCGGGCGATCCCACCGCGCCCTGGAGAAGTGGGCCGTACCCTCAACGGGCACCGGACCTGCTCGGACCTGCCCGTCTGGTCTGGGACAGTTCGGAACGTCTCGGACTCACCCCCTTCCATCTCCCGTTGGCCATAGATTTCACGGGAAAGGGGGCGCGTGCCGCGTGCGTCCGTTGTGGCACCTGCGACGGACACGCCTGTGCCCTGGGATCCAAGTCCGACCCGGGGACGTCGGTCCTTCCCGACCTGGTGGCTCGGGGTCTCACGCTGGTGTCGGACACCGTGGCGGTACGACTCCTCTACCGGAATCACCGGGTGACCGGCGTGGAATGCGTGGACCGCGGCTCCGGCTTCAGATGGATCGCCAGGGGACATCACTACATTCTCTCCGCCGGAGCGCTGGCCTCGCCGCAACTGATCCTGGCGTCCGGGCTCGCCCAGGCCAATCCGGCCGGTGACTCCGTGGGGCGGACGCTCATGCGTCACAGCAACGCCCTGGTGTTCGGACTCTTTCCGGGGGTACTCGAGGGATCCAGGAGCTTCCACAAGCAGGTCGGTATCCATGACCTGTACGGCGGCGAACACGACCGGCCCAAGCTCGGGTGCATCCAGTCGATCCATCCGCCGCCGGTGGGGATGGTCCAGGATCGTGTACCGTCGTGGGCCGCGGGGCTGGGAGACGTCATCGCCGATCACTCCACCGGACTCCTGGTCATCGCCGAGGACGAGCCCTGCCGGGACAACCGCGTGACGCTCAGCCGCAAGCACAGCGATCGGTTCGGCGTTCCCCAGGGGGTGGTCCACCACAGCTACACCCAGCGCGACATGGACGCCCGGCGGTCGCTCGCTCGCGTCGCGGGCCGGATCCTGCGTGGAGCCGGAGCGGTGTTCACGACCTGCTACCGCATCAAGACGTTTTCCCACGCCGTGGGCACCGTCCGCATGGGTGAGGACGCGCGCACGTCACCCCTGGACGGCTTCGGCCGGTTCCGGGGAATCGACAATCTCCGGGTCGTCGACGGGAGTTTCATGCCCCGCGCCGGAGCGGTGAACCCCAGCCTCACGATCGCGGCCAACGCCCTGCGATGCGCGTCCCACCTCGCCGGACGTGCCTCGCTCACCGGACCGAGGGACGCACGTCAGGACATGTGGACGGAACTCCGGATCCCAATGCACGTCCACGGCGAGAACGGACGGGAGGTGTCACGATGAGTACGCGATCCGGGGAGGCGGATCTCTCGATAGCGTTCCTGGGGTGCGGCGCGGTGGCCCGAAGGCACGGCCGCACCCTGGCCCGCCACTTTCCCGCGCTCCGGCGATTCTACGCGAGCCGCGACCCCGACGTGGCGCGGGACCTGTGCGCCGAAGTGAAGGGTGCCGGGCACTATTCGTCGTACGCCGATGCCATGACCAGCGCCGCCGTGGACGCCGTGATGGTCACCACACCGCCGGACCGACACCTCCCCCTGACGTTGCAGGCACTGGAAGCGGGAAAGCACGTGATCGTCGAGAAGCCCGCCTTCCTCCACGCCGAGGACTTCGATGAAGTCGCCCGGGTCGCGGAGCGTGCGGGACGGACGGTCCTGGTCGCGGAGAACTACTTCTACAAGCCCACGCTGGAGAGAATCCGGGAGACCGTCGGTTCGGGCGTCCTGGGGCAGGTGCGGTTCGTCCAGCTCAACGCGGTGAAGCTCCAGACCACGTCGGGGTGGCGGAACGACCCGTCGGCCTCAGGGGGAGGAGCGCTCTTCGAGGGCGGGGTGCACTGGGTGAACTTCATGGCCAACCTGGGTCTGGACCTCACCACGGTGCGCGGCTTCTTCCCCGGCTCGCCGGCCACCTACGAACGGAGCGCCCTCCTGGTGGGCGAGTACGCCCAGGGGGCAGTTGGAAGCCTCTCCTACTCGTGGGAGATCCGCAGCACGTTGAAGGGGCTCCGTCTGTCCCGCATCTGGGGAACGAACGGGTCCATCCTCTTCGAGTCCAACGGGCTCTTCCTTCTCCGGTCGGGGCGCAGACCGTCGCTGACCATTCCGGGGCCCACGGATCTCCTCGGGTTCCGCGCCATGTTCCGCGACTTCATCGAAGCCTTGACCACGGGGCGGACGCCTCGTATGACACTCGACATGGCCAGGCGAGACATCGCGCTCGTCGAGCAGGCGTATGCAACCGCCCTGCAATCACCCCCTCCCTCCACAAAGGAGAGTCTCTCATGACGTACCTCATGGACGTGCTCATCGGAATGGCGGTGGGCGCCCATATCTCGACATGGGGGATGTACAAAGACGCCATCCACGAAGGGTTCACCGTGCCCAAGTACCTCCGGAGCACCATGGTGGGGCTCGTGCTGGCGCCCGTGGCCGCGACGGTGACGGGGATCCATGCCACCAGTGCCGGTGGCGCGCTGATACTCTTCGGGATGACCTACGCCCTGGAGCGGGCCGTAACCGAGTTCTACAAGACCTACCTGCGGAACGAAGATCAGTCCAAGTACTTCATTCCCATGCAATTCCACGTCATGGGGCGGGTGATCCAGAGTCTGATGGTCCGGGTGGCGGTCGGCGTGGGGATGGTCTGCCTCGCCCTCGTCCTCCTCATGGCGGCACGGGCGCTCCAGCCCGCCGAAAATCCCCAGGCGGCCCTCGGTCGCATCGCCCTGGTGGCGAGCTTCGGTGGGTGGTTCTCCGCGTTCGGAGGCGCCTTCAAGGATGCCCCCATCGAGGGATTCGAGACGTTGAAGTTCTTCCGCAGCCCGGTGTCGGCGCTCCTCTGGGGCCTCCTGATCTCGAGGTTCACCCCCTCCTATCCGATCATCGCCTTGAGCGCCATCGGCTTCACCGTGGCCACCCTGGAGACGTACAAGACGTTCTTCTTCCCGTCGGTTCCCCGCGGCAAGTTCGCGGGCAAGCCCATTCTCCATCCGGAGATGCTCCAGAAGCGTCAGTACTTCGTACCGCTGTACGCGTCCATCTGGGTGGGAATCCTGGTCACGGTGGTGTCGGCGATCCGGTCCCTGGACCCGGGCGCCTGAGGTCTCCGACGATGAAGTCCTCGTCACCAGGCCCCGGAGGTCGCCTCGTCCGGGGCGTGGTGACGAGCGCCGCCGCACTGGCCGTCCTGGTCGGGCCCGCCCGTTCGCAGGACGTGGGAACGTCGCGGGACACGCTCCGGATGACCCTCCCGCCCATCGGGGCCGTGGTTCCGCCACGGGTCCGGTTGTCGTTGGCCACCCACGAAGCCGAATTCCGCGCGTTGGAACAGCGGGTTTCCGAGGATTCCACCGACGCCCGGCTTCAGGCCGCCACGGCCCGGGCCGGCACGGAATTCGCCGCGGCGCTCACGGACGTGGAGGCCGCCAGGGAAGCCCTCGCACGCGCTCGCGGATACGCCCTCCGCGCCGTCGCCCTTCAGCCCGAAGGGATCGAAGGACACTACTGGCTGGCCGCCTCGTCGGGGCTCACCGCCGACATCGAAGGTGGGCGCACCAAGATCCGCATGGCGGACGCCGCATGGAAGGAATCGTCCTGGGTCCTCGAACGGGACTCCCTACACGCGGGCGCGCACCACCTGCAGGGGCGGCTCCACGCCGCCGTCATGCGACTGGGACGGATCACGCGGTTCCTCGCCACGACGCTCCTGGGCGGGGACGCTCTCTCCGACGCATCGTGGGACAAGGCGGAGCACCACCTGACCCGGGCAGTCGCCCTCGCGCCGGCGGAGCCCATGCATCACTTCGAGATGGGGTCCCTGCACTACGACCGCGACCGCCCCGAAGAGGCGGCCGCGTCGTACCGCAGGGCCATGGAACTCGAACCGATCAGGGCCGCCGACGTGCGCTACCAGCAGCGGGCCGCGCAGCGCCTGGAGGCGATGGAGCGCTGACCGCCGTCAGCCGCACTCGCTGTACCCGCAGATGTGACACTTCACACACCCCTCGATGTACGCGAGTTGTCCCGCGCTGCACTCGGGACACGATCCGAGGAACGTCTGCTGCTGGTGGTCGTGGAAGGTGTTCGACACCTCACGCTGAGCCTGCGTCGCGCCCCGTGGAGCCGTGACCTTGAGGGGAAGCGCTTCCTGAACGCCTTCCTTCTCCCCCAGGTAGCGCTCCACGGCCTGCCCGATGGCGTCGGGGAGTGACAGGACCTTGTTGGGGCCCACGCCCACCGCGCGGTCGCACGAGATCCCCCGCAGCTGGTCCCGGACCTGCCCGATGGAGATACCCGACCGGAGTGCCAGCGAGATGAGCCGCCCGATCGCCTCGGCGTCGGCCATGGCCGCACCTCCGGCCTTCCCCAGCGTGCAGAACACCTCGAACGGACGCCCGCCCTCGTCTTCGTTGACGGTCACGTAGAGGTCGCCCAGGGGCGACATCATCTTCATGGTATGTCCCTTGAGAACCGCCGGGCGCTGACGCTTGTGCCGGGCCGCGGCGGCGTTGCGGTCGTCCTGGGCGCTCTGCTGACGGACGGCTTCCAGATCGACCCGAAGGCGATGGGCCTCCTCGCGGGCATCCGCGAGTTGGTGCTCGAGATCGGCGATGCGCTGCTCGTTCTCGGCGGAGGACCCCTCTTCCTGCTTCCCGGTCTTCCCGGTGGAGAGCACCTGACCCTGGCGCGAGCCGTCCCGGTACACCGTCACACCCTTGCATCCGAGATCGAAGGCGAGGCGATAGATCTCGCGCACGTCCTCCTCGGTGGCCTCGAAGGGGAAGTTGGTGGTCTTGGAGATGGCGGAGTCGGTGTGCTCCTGGAACGCCGCCTGCATGCGCACGTGCCACTCGGGCGTGATGTCGTGGGCGGTACGGAAGGTCCGTTGTACCTCCTCGGGCACTTCGTCGAAGTGGATGTGCCCTTCGGCGGCGATGCGCTCCATGAGCTCGTCGGAGTACCAGCCCTGGTCCTGGGCGATCCGAACGAAGTCCGGGTTCACGTCGGGCATCATGGCGCCCGCCTGGTTCCTCATGAACGCCACGGCGAAGAGGGGCTCGATCCCGCCGGAACACCCCGCGAAGATGGAGATGGTCCCCGTGGGCGCCACCGTGGTGAGGTTGCAGTTCCGGAGCGTGCGCCGCTCCCGGATGCGCGAACCGTCTTCACGCCGCGCACATGTCTTGTCGGGACCCCAGATGGACTCCTTCCAGGCGGTGAATACCCCGCGGGACTCCGCCAGCTTCTCCGACGCCCTGCGCGCCTCCTCGTCCAGGAAGCCCATGACCTTGCGGGCGAGATCCACGCCCTCGGCGGAATCGTAGGGGATACCGAGGCGGACGAGCATGTCGGCCCAACCCATGACCCCCAGCCCGATCCGGCGGATGTTCTGCGCGAGATCGTGGATGGCCGGGAGAGGATAGCGGTTGGCGTCGATGACGTTGTCCAGGAAGTGGACGGCCAGGTGTACGACGGTCCTGAGGTGATCCCAGTCGATCCCCTGATCCGGATCCACTCCGGGGCGGGCGTCCTCGCGGACGAACCGGCCCAGGTTCACGCTACCCAGGTTGCAGACGTCGTAGGGAAGGAGGGGCTGCTCCCCGCACGGGTTCGTGGCCTCGTAGCTCCCCAGCCTGGGGACCGGGTTGTACTCGTTGGCCCGGTCGATGAAGAAGGTGCCGGGCTCGCCGGTGAGCCACGCGCCGTGGACGATGAGGTCGAAGATCTCGCGCGCGTCCTCCTGGCCCACCACTTCGCGGGTGCGCGGGTTCACCAGGTCGTACTTCGCGCCCGCGGAGACCGCCTCCATGAAGGCGTCGGTGATGGCCACAGAGATGTTGAAGTTCGTGATCTGGGTCGTGTCGTTCTTGCAGGCGATGAACTCCCGGATATCGGGATGGTCCACCCGCAGGATCCCCATGTTGGCCCCCCTGCGCGTGCCGCCCTGCTTCACGACCTCGGTGCTGGCGTCGTAGAGCTTCATGAACGAGACCGCCCCGGAGGCGACCCCCATGGTGGACCGGACCTGCGACCCCTCGGGGCGGAGCCGGGAAAACGAGAACCCGGTGCCTCCACCCGACTGGTGGACGAGCGCCATGGACTTGAGCGTGTCGTAGATCCCGCTCTCACCATTGGAGAGCGCGTCCTCCACCGGAAGGACGAAACAGGCCGACAGCTGCCCCAGCGGACGACCGGCGTTCATGAGCGTGGGCGAGTTCGGCTCGAACCGGCCGGAGATCATGAGGTCGTAGAACTGGCGGGCCACCTCTTCCACCGCCGCCTCGGACGCGCCGTAGTCGGCGTCCACGTCGGCGATGGTGCGCGCCACCCGCCAGAACATGGTCTCGGGCGCTTCGATGGGGGTCCCTTCTGCGTCCTTCT
>Ga0224501_10000395_pt1 | contig 36192 bp, 35 predicted proteins | sample SF_Oct11_sed_USG_4_FD_169105 | JGI IMG/M metagenome (GOLD analysis project Ga0224501, IMG submission 169105) | Sediment microbial communities from San Francisco Bay, California, United States - SF_Oct11_sed_USGS_8_1 | ecosystem: Environmental > Aquatic > Marine > Sediment | place: USA... | reverse complement strand
TTCACAAGTATTTTCCTGTGTTGTTGAAGAATGACTTGGTCGTTAAGAAGAATGATCCTGACGGGGGCTCAATGTACGGGTTGAGTGATGAGGGGAAAGAGTTTCTGAAGATGTATAGGACTTTGCGCGCAAGGCTTAACAAGGAGGTTGCGAAGGAGCCTGCCTCCCTTTTGTGATGAGCAACTCCACGAGTTTGTCGTCTACAACCATGAAGTAGACTTCGGCTTCCACGTCTAAGCCGTTTTGGATCAAGGTTTCCTGCAGGGTTACGCTTCCGTCGGTGGGTATGCTGATTGTTCCTGTGGACCTTTTGCCCGGCTTTATCCATTCTCCCCGGGGGTACTTCCTAACCCAGGGTTGCAGTTTCACCTTTTCGGTCTGCTCGTCGTAGTGGATGAAGCGGCCCCTGGCGAGATATTTCGCGGCTTCGACAATCTCCTGCATGGGCCATTCCAGCTCCTCAGCTATTTCTGTGACGGCGTGCCAATCCCCATCGTCGATGGCGTAGAGGAGGAAGCGTTGGCTCAATCTCATTCTCCAAGAAAAAGCTTTAGCGGGCCAACCATTTAACATTTCAGAAGAAAATGTATGGTAAAATCTTCTATAGGAATCTCACAGTAAAGTTTCATAGTAAAGTTTGACGGTAAAGTTTCATAGCAGATTTTTATGGTAAAATGGTTCTCAACGCTTTAAAAAAACTGACGCTAAGGTAAATCTTGGTTACAAGCAGCCGGCTGCGTGTGCTAAGCTTGGCATAAGCTTAGCGCGCGTTAAGCTTGGTTAGGCCGGTCTAACCCGTGCTATGACCTGGGGCACGTTAAACAAGCCATAGTCCGGGGGACTAACTGGGGATGAGCCCCCGTTAAAGGGCTGGGCGCCTGTTGATGTGCCTATGCCTGATAGGTCCCCGATAATGAAGAAAGGAGAGTGATAATGAAAATGAACAAGAAACTGTTACTCTTACTTGTGCCCCTGCTCTTATTGCCCTTGTTATCCTTTGGATATGCCCACTTCACAGATAAAGTCGTCAAAAAGTACCGAGTTCACGTAGGATCTCTTGAGGTTGAATTCATAGGAATTCACGTAGATGCGTGTCGAATGCCAGACGTAGACAATGACGGTGAGATTTTCGGTGACGAACTGGTTATTACGACTTATGAGAACCCTGAGGACTGCACATGGTACATATATATCACGGCAGACCCCATCACGGGAGGCTTCTATCTAAACACCACAATGTGGCTGCACAACTCTGGCAAACTTCCATTCGAACTGAGATGGGAAACCATGTGGGATGGACCCAAAGATTACTTCATAGACACTGACGTGGTGAATCCCGATTGGACCAACGCTTTCGATCCTCCAAAGCCAGGCTACAGTGTATTTGGCGGTGCCAATCCGCTTCCAATGCCGCCATGGAGCTTCGCTATGGATGTATATAGATGGCACCTGGGCGACGATGGTGTATATAGAAGAACAGGACCCTTCACGCCAACACAGGTCGATTACAAACCCTGCGACTATCTCGAGATTAAACAACACATCAACTTCAAGCAGCCAGACCCAGAAGCAGGAGTCGGTGAGGATTGGCAGAAAGACTGGCAATGCAAATTCATTAGGCTGTGGGTGGAATTCACCGCTCAAGACGTCTACTGGGACTTCTCAAGCAATCTTGTTGGCGAGTGGCCAGACGAAGAGGGTCTGCCAGCAAAACCACCGTTGGAAGAACCGTCACCACCATAAAGCGACAACAGACAACAGAAACCATCATACCCCTTTTTTAGTATAGGTCAAGTTCAAGGTTGGCGTTAACGATGAACCGTCTGAAGCTGCGAAAGGAAAAGAGAGCAAAGGTTTGCGTAGTTGCTACTCTAATACTCCCAATGCTACTCATCAGCATAGGCAGCACAGTCTATGCAAACATGGTAATGTCCACCCAGCTCACCGCCATCACCAGCATCACGTCAGGCGACCCCGTGATCGAGATGACAGGTTGGGAGATAATATCCCACAACACAATTGACGTAAACGGCAACGGTGTAGTCGTTGGAGACGAATTAAAAATTGAAAGCATAACCGATGGAGCCGGCGAGGTCGTCGCGTTAGACGTCACAGTTGACCCAGCTTTTCCAAACTGGCATCTGGAATTAGCCACAGACATCCACAACATGGTGGACTCAACACCTGTATGGTTAAGCCCACAAATCTATTACCTCGACAGTGAAGGCAACCAGGCTCCGACTGATGAAGATGGCCTCTTGATCCTTTTCAGCATGAGATATTCTGACTCTTGGTACACGAGTGAGGGTGAGCCAATACAGGACATCACCACATACGACGTGTATCCAAGCCAGACCGTAACCCATCTTGAAAGCTTAACATTTGAAGGTCAACTGGAAGGCCAATCCTTCGGCTTCCTCGTGGAAGTAACCGCAACATACCCCAACGGAGGATAGAAAATGAAGAACCCGAAAATCCTTGTAACCCTCCTCATTCCGATCCTGTTCATCTCCATGGGCGCTTACTCCTACGCCCACTTCACAGACACTTTGGTGAAGAAATACAGGCTTCACGTAAACTGCTTCACTGTGGAAATTAAATCTTACAAGGCCGTCAGCCGCTACGACGACGACTTAATAACCAAGTATCCTCCGGACGATGTGCTCAAAGCCATGGGCGGAACAACAACCATCTCCCTCTCAACCAACCAAGCTTTCCCAGGCTGGTACGTCTGGGTCGGATTACTGATTCAAAACCAAGGAGGCTACACCGCACAAGTCAACGCGCCCATCTACGACATCAACGATCCCGCCGGAATCGGAGTCCACACAGAGGAATACTGCTATGGACCTTTCACGCATGGCGAGTTCGTCGCTGCCGACCAGACTGTATGGGGAGGCATCCGATGGAAGGACCTTGAAGAATCCGGACCCCCACCGGGCGGTTCACCACCACCCATGGTGCTTGAACCCTACGGAAAAGCCTACCAAAACAAGATGGTGATGTGGATATACATCCAACTCCTAGACTTAAACGGTCCTCCCGAAGACTTCAAGATCACATTGGAAATCACTATCGACGTCACATTAGCCGAAAGCGTATATGGAGTAGCTCAAGACACAAACGAAGAAATAGGCAGCGACTGGGTTGGCGACCAACCCCCATGAGGCGAGAAAAGAGCATGTTGTCGACACAATTTATCGCCAGACTGATTTGCAATTCAGTTGCAGCGTGCGCGTGTGAGTTGAGTGTGCCTAGCATATATGCTATCTCCCTCCCAACCTTTGTTCACGCGCGCGCACACACATCCTTGTCTGCGAAGAAATTCACGATGTTGTGTGTGTTGGCTGGAAAGACTTAAATCCGAGGTATGATATCGTAATATACACGATGCCCCGACATAAGACGCCCGCGACAGCGCTTATCCTAGTAGTGAGCACTCTGCTATGCACCCTGGTCTGGTGTACCTTAACGCAGTCCATAACCTTACCCAACACAGTTGCCGTCATATACCCATCCTCTTCCACAGTTTCACTTCAAGTGTCTTCGAGTCATAGTGACGCCGGAGCCTGGTGGGACCCGCACGGCGGCTACTGGGAATGGACTCTTGACGAATCTCACGTAAGCGTGGGAGGCTTCACAAATGGTCCCAAATACCACGGAGGCTTGAGGTTCACCAACGTTCAGATTCCCCAAGGAGCAGAGATTATCTCAGCGGTGTTGAAGACCTGCGCAGACCAGACTTGTTATGGGACAGGTGCAAGATGGAACATATATGGGCAAGACGCGGGCGACTGCAACCAATTCTCAACCCAAGAAGACTTCTTGGCAAGACCGAAAACTACGGCGAAAACAGACACAGGATTCTTGTCAATATGGGTCGAAGGTCAATGGTACCAGAGTCCAAACATTTCGGCAATTATACAGGAGATAGTGAACAGACAAGACTGGCAGCAAAGCAACGCCCTAACTCTTCTCCTCTACGGGCATGAAGAGGCGAGGACGACACACGAGATAAGAAGCTACGATGCAGATCCCAACCAAGCCGCCGTAATTGAAGTCACATTCGAAATCGCAGGGTAAAACTTCAGATCCATGCGAAAAGCGACTGATATAGCACGCGCGTTAAATTATGATTAGTTCTTGGATATTCCTGCAGAAATATCTCCTATGTCTGTTCTGTTCCAGTTATAGTCGTGTCGAAGCTGATGCTTGTAATTCCGCTGACGCTTGAAGAGAGTGAAAGAGTCAAGACTGCTTGAACCACTGCGCCAGAGTCCAACACGTAACCGTCACGATTCCAACTCAGTGTCACATAACTCGAAGCTGAAGGAGGGTTCCATCCGCCCGTGGTCATGGTCAGAATCATAGGTACTGTACCTTCATTCTTGACGTAGATAGTTTTAGATGTTGTCTCACCGGGTTCTACATTTCCCCAGTTGATAGAAGATACCTCGTTGGTGGAACCGCTGTCCCAATATACGCCGACTCCAACCGTTTTAACGTACATGGTGTTAGGAATTGTTTGCGAAGCAACGAATACCGCTAGAACACTTGCAGCAGCTGCCATAATCGTAGTTGCCATTACGGCTATAATGATTTTCTGCACAGTTACCAACCTTTCAGAATGGTGTATCGTAAGACTTAATAAGCATTACTGTGTACTCGAACTGCACAAATACACTTCTACAAAAAACACACTCCAGTCAACCTAAACTTATTGAATCACCCTGTAGATACCGTCGTAGGCGCACACCTGTTCCCTCTAAACCCTTATTAATACTTTGGATTCATATCAAAGATCGAAAGGGAGAATGAGCAATGGCGGCTCAATCCAAAAGATTCAACATTGCCACTTCCATAACACTCTTCGTAATCGCCTTTGCACTATGGCAAATCTATGATCTCATCATGTTATACACAAACCCGCCAATCCTAACCATCTCTTTACTTTATTTGACTATTCCATCCCTCATCCTCGTGATGTTTGTTCTCTTCACAAAATTGTCCAAATCAGCCTTGCCAAAACAAGGCTATGGGAAACCAGCTAATCTGTCGACATCAAAATGTACCATTCTAGGCATCGTTTTCATTATCATCTACATCCTCATTTACCTATTTCCAGCCTTCTCGGCTGGCAACTTTTCCGTTCGAGGAGTTTCGACGAGCCCTTTCGCAATCGGACATCGAATCGTCTCCGCCATACTTCTAGGTCTTGCTGCCGAATCTGTCTTTCGTGGCTACATCTTTCGCAACCTAACAAAGAACCTTGGATTCTTCGCTTCACTATACGTATCATCCATCTTCTTCGCCTTGTACAACGTCTCCATCAGAGACGTGATAGGCCTAACTCTCGATGAAGTCGGAATATACGCGTTCACAAGAGTTTTGCCGTCTTTTGCTGCGGGACTTTTCTTAGGATACTTCTTTTACAAGGTGGGGTGGAGCCTTTTGGGTTCCGCAACTTTTGCCATCGGTGTCCGATACTTTCTTTCCCCTATTCCAATCGTCTCCTCTGGAGGATTGGCTCCATGGTGGATGTCTGTCACTCTCGACTCGATGTCATACATCATTTTCATCTTCATCGTAGACTCAATTATAAAGGAACCCGCACACGTTAGAAGAAGATACGGTCTTGGAGAGTGAACAAAAGGCGGTGGCAGATCATGAAGCTGAAGAGTGTAGCGATTCTGTTTGCCCTCTTCCTCCTATTCTTTATTAACCTCCGGTCCGAAGCCTCGCCTGGCAATTTGCCTGTTCACAACATGACGACAGCTCTCAACTACGCAACGATTCAAGAGGCTTTAGACGCGCAGGAGACTCTGGACGGACATGTAATACTTGTGGAGGGCGGAGTATACTACGAACACGTAGTAGTACGTAAGGCCGTGAGACTCTGGGCTGCAACCCACAACGCCATCGTCGATGGCCAAGGCGCCGAAGAGGTGATTTCTCTGAAGAGAAGTGGTGCCGAAATCGTTGGCTTCACGGTAAAGAATGGGAGCCGAGGGATAGTTTTACGCAATCTTCAGAACACCAGCGCCACTGATAACGAAGTTTTCGATTGTTCTTATGCAGGCATCTTCCTTTTCAACTGTTCCAGATGCAACATTACTGACAACACAGTCAGCTCAAACGACATGGCCGGCGTTTATCTGTGGGAGTCCATGCGAAACCTCATTGCAAATAACAGGGTTGCAGATGCCTCCCACGGCATATACCTCCTCGTCCACTCCACCTACAACCTCATCAGTGATAACACAGTCGTCGACAGCCCCCAAGGAATTGCCCTATCATACAATTGCGACCACAACACAGTCAAGGGCAACACGGTATTCTCCAGTAGCGTCGGTGGAATAGTTATGGGAGGAGCCCAGAACAACACAATCTTTCACAACAATCTTCTCAGCGCTAGGGCAGCTTGGAGCTATGGGGACGCGTCAAACTTCTGGGACAGCGGTCGCGAAGGCAACTTCTGGAGCGATTATCCGGGAAGCGACCAGAATCGAGATGGCATAGGAGACACTCCTTACGTAATCGATGAGAGAAACAGAGACCAACACCCTCTGATGGGTGCATTCAACAGCTTCAACGTTCGTTGGCAAGAGAAAACCGACCGTGTAACTGTAATCAGCAATTCCACCATTTCAGACTTTAACTTCAAAACGATCGATGCACTGGAAGTCATGGAATCGATAGAGTTCAACGTCTCGGGAGGAGACACTTACGGCTTCTGTAGAGTCATGATCCCCATATCGCTGCTGAACTACTCGTACACGCGGGTCAACGGAGAAGACGTCAACACCACCATACTGGACGCTTCAAATAGCACACACACATATCTGTATTTCACATACAGTATCACAAATGCCAAACACGTCACGTTAATCCCGGAATTCCCGTCACCTTATGTTTGGTCCCTACCTATCATTTCCGCCACCCTCGCAATTTTGTTCTTGAAAAGAATAGCGAGACGAAGTCGCAACCTATATATGCCCAAGTCCAGTTGTAAGTCTCAAAGATTAGAGCGTAGAGTGTTGGGAGAAAGGAATCTTTGAGCAGGACTCTTTCTCGGAGGACATCCGTCACTGTTCTGCTTGTCTGTTTCTCAATCTTGACTCTGATGTCGATCTTGATGTTATATTACACTCACCAAATTGAACTGGAAAAGAACACGGTCGCTATACTGTATTCGTCTGAAAGCTATGGAGCATTCGACTATACGGCCTTACTCAAGCCTAACACAACGTACAACAAGACAACCCTGGAACCCGGCGAAGGACCGATCTTCACTCGAATCGTTGACGAAATCGACGTGGAGTTCACCTATGCTTTTCAAGGCAGCAAACCTGCAAACCTGACGGTCAACTACGGCGCAGACGAATATGTGGAGACGCCGACCGGTCAAAAGAAGATCGGTGAGGTGAAAGAGCAGGCGCAAAACGCAACAGGAACTAACATAAACTTGTTCATCAGCGACATTCCAGCAATCAACGTTTCGTCAGTTCAGAATCTCGTCAAAAAAATCATGGAAGAAACAGGGATTAACATCGTCAAATTCAATGTGACTATAAACGTGCAAGTGAACATCCACATAGACGCAGCGGAAGCATCAATCAACGAATCGTTCAACCCACAGCTCAAAATGAAGTTCGGATCTAGCTACGGTACCGGAGAGATCATAACTGTCGAAGGCCTTGAACACACCGAGAGTGGACAGAGGACAGAGACCAACACAATATACCAGCCTTGGGTGAACACACAACGAAACATCTCGTACATAATGTCCGTCGTATCTTTTCCAGCCCTTCTAGGCGCCCTTTGGGCCCATCAGAAAATCAAGCCGCCCAAACTGAAACCATCAGACGCCCTGATCGAAGAACTCATCGAACCCTTCAAAGAGATCGTCAGCGAGGCTGAAGAACCACAAACCCAGGCACATGCAACCAGAATCCTCATGAAAACCTGGGAAGACCTGGCCAAAGTGGCTGACACACTTTCCAAGCCGATCATTCACACTCGCGGGACTTCAAAAGACCACGTGTTCTACGTGGTGGACGGAACAACACGATACGAATGTACCCTGAACGAATCAACACTTATCGAAAAGAAGCAGAAAGAGAACGCAGAATAATCACCGATCCAAACCATCAAGCTAGCTAACGATAGCTTATCAAAGAATGGAAAAAGGGAAGGGTATAGAACGAAGCTGAAACCGAAACATCGAAGGATCCTAATCAACGTCGCGATAGTGGCCGCTATTCCGCTCACAGTTGCAGGGATCTATTTTGCGGCGCAGGCTGTTCTGACCACATCCACTCCCTTGGTTGCCGTAGCTTCTGGAAGTATGATGCCAACTCTCGAAGTGGGCGATCTCATCATCGTTCAAGGAGTCCCGCCAGGGAACATCAAGATAGATGACATCATAATCTTCAACGCGCCCCAAGGAAGCCGCACGATCCACAGAGTGAAAGAAGTAAGAACTTTGCCTAATGGAACAATCCAGTTCAAAACGAAAGGAGACGCCAACCCAAATGCAGACGCGTACTGGATTTCGGAACAGAATGTTCAAGGGCGGCTTCTATATCGAATGCCGTACCTTGGATGGCTAACACTGGAACCCGCAATCACGGTGATGCTGATTGCAATCGTCATAGTCGTCATCGTTGTTTGGCCTGAAACTCGTCGAAAGCGACATTGAGCAATAACAGATTTGCAGGCGCGCGCGTTTTTCAAGATAGAAGATTTCTCCACAACTGTTATATCAGATTACACTGTTTCAGACTAGGAGAAAGGAAAATGATAAATACTCAGCGCATTTCTCCTAAAGTTCACTCTATCTTGAAACACGGACGGAGTAGCTTCAAATGAACAAGACTCTTTTAACTTCGCTCACAGTATTTTTCCTTATAGCTTCAACTCTTCTTGTGACAACCAAGACGGCTACGGCTCAACCAGACGTCATCTACGTTCCAACAGACTATCCAACAATACAGGAAGCAATAAACGCTGCAAGCGAAGGGGACACCATTCTCATACGTAACGGAACATACTTCGAGAACATCATTGTGAACAAGACAGTGGCAATTGTTGGAGAGAACAGAGACGCTACCATTCTCGACGGACTGCAGCGTCGCGATGTCATCCTTATGACCTCTGACGACGTCAGCATCAGTGATCTGACTGTTCAGAATGGAAAATATTGTGGTGTCGAAGTGTTAAGCTCAGTGAACTGCACCCTAACTAATATTGTGGCCAGAAACAATGAGTTTGGGATAGATCTCTTCGAATCCCGCAATTGTGTTCTCATAGGCAACACAGCAACCAACAATGAACTCGGTCTATCCCTTGGACACTCAGGAGGCAACTATCTGAGAGATAACTCTCTCTACGGCAACGCAGAGAACTTCAACTGTTACCTGCCCGGCACACCACAAAACATTGAAGACTATCTCAATGATGCCGACACTTCCAACACAGTTGACGGTAACCCCGTCTACTACTGGATAAATCAAAACGACGAAGAAGTTCCTTCTGATGCAGGAGCAGTAATCGTCGTCAACTCCACCAACATCAACGCTGCGAGCTTAACTCTGACACACAACAAACATGGCATACTATTCTTTGCCACATCCAACTCAGTTATAAGAGAGACGAGCATCGGAGACAACTCTTTTGGCATTCTCCTCATATACTCTCACAGTTGCACTATCACTGACAATCACCTAGCAGAAAACCGAATGATAGGCGTACATCTTACGAGTTCCAACGACTGTCACACAACGAACAATGTTTTATCCAACTCGCAATCAACCGATACTGCCACCGCCTTCGTAATTGAAGGTTCGCAAGACTTTGAGATCGCAGAGAATCTCATATCCAATAACAGCAGAGGAATCAGCCTCAAGGAAAGCAGCGGCGCCATATATCACAATAGCCTCGTCAACAACACGCAGCAAGTGGTTCTCTCGCAGCCCGGCAACAACATTGTTTGGCACAGTGGTTATCCTTCCGGAGGAAACCACTGGAGCGACTACGCTGGCCTTGATGATCATCATGGCCCAGATCAAGATGTTCCAGGCATTGATGGAATAGGCGACTCTCCACACGCATTAGATGCAAACAACTCGGATACGTATCCCCTCATGGGTCCATATACCGATTTTGATGTCCCCTGGGGAGAAGAGATCCATCACTTCACTACAATCTGCAACTCGGCAATCACGAATTTCCAATGGAACTACGAAGCCAGAGAAATCAGCTTCGCGCTCACTGGAGCCGGTGGTGCAATCGGCTTCTGCAGGATCACAATTCCAATCCGTCTCATAGAAGGCCCTTACACCGTGCTGATCAATAACGACGCAATAAGCTCGGGTGAACTGCCCATTTCCAATGGCACTCACACATTCTTGTACTTCACATATGTCCACGGCAACTACGAAGTTGCAATAGTCCCAAAAATGCTGCATTTAGAGTCGGCGTACCAAGAACTCGTAAAACAATATGATCTTCTTCTAGGCAACTACAGCGCACTAAACACCATGTATCAACAACTGTTGGTGGAGTATTTTGCGCTTCAAGAAAACTCGTCTTCACTTCAGAACAAGTACAACAATCTCTCCTCAGACTTCAACAGCAGGTATAATAACCTCCTGTCAGATTTAGATCATCTCCAATCATCCTACGACCAACTGAACTCGCTATACAATTCACTACAAGAGTTCTACAACACACTACAAGAGTCAACCAGCGAACTTCAAGCAAGCCACAACCAACTAGAAGCAACCATTAGCGAAATCATCACCATCAGAGACCTAACGGTCATACTCACCGCCGCAGCCATTGTGCTCGTAGCAACCACATTGGCACTCATGATAACAACAATCTACTATGCAAAAAGAAAACCAAGAGCAAAAAACGTAAACACGCAGGCGTGAGCGCGAGCGTTCTCTCTTTTTCCTCTCCGCTGTATTTCTCTTTCTTTTCTCTTCTTCTCTTTCTGTTAACCTTTTGACTTTTCTATCAAGGATCTTCCCTTTCTTTTATTGTTCTTCCTTTGATGTCGCGCGCGCGCGCGCTAAGGCGGGCACGTGGCAGTTGACCGTCTTCTACACCTACACATACCTGGACGCTACACACACGGCTGGCGATTTTGCAACGTTCTCTGTGACGCCATAAAGCCCCATCCCGCCCAGTTTCTTCCTTTTCAATCTAACAGAGGAGCGAGTGCGCGTGCTAGTCGTACAGGTAAGCCAAACCCCAAGGCAAATCAGTTAACTCATATGAACTACTATTTCAAAAAGATATTATCGCTCAGGCTACAAGCTGGTTGTGCGAATCACACCTTCATTCGCCATGCGCGCGCTTTCACAAAATTTCATTAAAATCACTTTTTGGATCTAAGTGAAACTCCCTCCAGAAACTAAAGGGAGACCAACATCATTTTTCCATAACCACAAAGCATCAGCAGTCCTACCTTCTTGTCCTAAGAAACCCAGCTATTCGAACAATTCGAACAACTCAGACAATGCGAACGATTCGAACAACCCAAACTCGCACATTGAAGCGTCGACAGCCATTCTGCCGGCGAAAAGAGCTGGTTGCTGTCCGACCCCTAGTCAAGATTACGAAGCTTATCAGGGTTTTTCTGGAGGCGCACGCGGCTTTTTGCATACCCCAAAGTTTTTGTCTTTCAAACTTGAAGTTTAGCTTGACATATTGAGAGGGTAAGCCATGAGAGCTTTATCGAAAGCGAAGATAAACAGAATTATCGATTTACTTTTTTCCGGCAACTCTTTTCGAAAAACAGCTGGAGAAATGGGCGTTTCAACCAGCAGCGCTCACAAGTATCTTGAAGAGTTTATAGGGGCTGCGGAAGAAGTCTCGATAGAAAAAGCAGCTGCTAAATACAACATTCAAGACACAGTGGATCACCTTTTGGAGTTAGCACAAGAAGCTAGAAAAACAAAAGTTTCAGTACCAAATCTTCTCTCAGCCACCAGATTATACAGGTTCATGAAGGCCCGCGATCTGAAGCCAAGCCAATTGAAGAGCTTTTTGAAAATGTGCGATAAATACCAGCACGTTTTTGCAGACTTTGCTTCCAAAGCAACCGAATTCTATCAGCTGGAAGAGAGAACTGGCAAAACATACGAGGAACTGCCCAAAGAACTTTCAATCATGGCGAAGAGAAGAACCACGCTCAAAGAGGAAATATCGAAACTGCGAGGAGAAATCACTAAGCTAAAGAAGAAGAAAAAACATGATAGGGACGACCTTGAACAGGAACTAAAAATCAACAATCTGGTCAGAAAGGAGATACCTTACGCCTCCGCCCTCAAGAAAACGCTAAGTGAATATGAGTATACCGTTGAAGAGACATCTAAAATTCCAAAGTTTCTCAAGGAAATTCAGGTCTGCAGAGGCAATGCGAAGGTTTTCCTCGAAAGAACTGCAGAAGCAAAAAATCTCAAATGGGAAATTCTTGACCTCAAAGATGAAAAGAAAAGTCTAGAGCCTGTAGTTGAAAGCCTAAAGAAAGAGGGTCTCGAATTTCGAGAAGCACGCGATCAACTTCGAGGCGAAATCGTAAGTTTGAAAGCAACCAAGCAAGAGTTACAAGAGGAAAACAAAAGATTAGATGCAGAAGCCAACAGAAAAAGCAACAAACTTCGCTTGACCCACTGCTTAACTTCAATACTGAAATCCAAACTCACTGATGTGGATGCCCTTTATAACTATGCCTACTGGCTCAAACAAATCGCCAGTGGCAAAGCCCCAGAGTCACTTTCACGCAAACCCCACTATGAAGAAGCCGTAAGAAAAATAATAGCGGACGTCCTCCTTGAATATCTCCATGAAGAGCTGGCTCCTAAGGAAGAAGTGACAAGGCTTGAGAAAGAATTAGGAGACGTAAGAAAGCAGGTTTCGTCTTTTTCCACGGAAAACATTAGTCTGAGAAGCGAGAATGAAAAGCTTTCAAAAGACAAGGGAAAACTTGAGAAACAAGTGGAATGGCTTGAAAAAGAACTTGAAGAGTGCAGCCAGCGATTACTGCAAGAACCAACAGCTCACGCCCCAAAAGACACGAAACTTCCTTTCTAAAAATAGCGCGCGCTTTCTCTTGTCGCTAGCACATTTAGAAGACTATTCTGACGTGAACTCTAGGGCTAGACTTTTGTTCTGAAAGATCTTTCTATGCGAATCTGCTAGAAGATTTTTTCACAAACCATATTTGGTGAAACGATCCCTTGAATTCCTAGAAGAATGGTAGCTGAAAAAGAAGAGGATTCAAACTTTCCCGACGTTGCCTTTCAACCATTCTCCCAATAACTAGTGTGGAATGAAAAAATTTTCATATAGAGGGATGGAAAACGGGACTACTTGACCATGTTGGAAAAATCATAAGATGGGTAGGATGGATATTTGTGGCACTCGTCCTTTTACTATGGATTATCATACCTCTGATCCAAGGGTCCATGAACTCGAACACAATCGACGAGATCGGAATAATCTTCAGACAAGTATTGTGGGGGACTAACGGTGAAGAGTTTTATAAGTTAGCGGTAGCGTTCATCCTAGGTGGCGTGGTAATTGCAGTCGGTCGATACATCCATGATTACGACTTGAAAAAGAAAGTTGGTACAGAAAACAGAATACTCGGTTATTTGAAGCTTTGCGGTAGAACATCACTGCCTGAATTGGCCACCAAAGTAGGAATATCACAAGGTGAGATCGTGAAGGTGCTATCAGAACTACGGCAAAGGAAAGAAATAGTCTTCCATATCGATGAGACCGAAGTGTACATGCCTGGATATGAAAGGGAAAGACCGACACAAAAAGTGACAGAAAAAGTGACGGAAAAAATCGTAGTAAAAATACCCTGCCCCAATTGCGAAACGTTGAATGATCCAACTACTGACAAGTGTACAAACTGCGGTGCTCCGATCAAAGGAAGATAGCAACTGCAACAAAACAGCGGCGCGCGCCACATGAGCTGTCCTGATGCGTGCGTATGCGCTCCTAAAAATTCTCGTCTAAACCTCACAACAAGACTATGTTGATGGGACACGAGAGTCCGAATGCAACATCGCTCTAATCGTTTGCGTTTCTGGATCCCTATCTTTAACGCTTAAATGCTTAAACCAATACCTTGGCGCGCGCGCCAAAAACATAAACGATAACAGGGACGATCTGAAGGGAGCTCTCATAGGAACGACTACTGGCTATTTCACAGCTCTGGGCGCATCGATTCCCATGGCACTAGAAATTTACACAAGCGCGCGCGTGAGATATTTTTTATGAGAGCCTCCTATCCGGTAAAAACATCAAGTATGTTTTGGAATTACGATGACGTTGATGTCGTCAAAGTGAAAATGTGAATTATCCTGTGTTTCGAAACCGATCGACCCGTATAGTAATGGATCGTCATCGGCATATACAACAAGAGGTGCATCATCAAGGAATATCTGAATATTGTTTTCGTTTATTTGAAGTCTTAAGGCATGCCATGTATCTGACTCAATTGTTGTAAAAATCTCTTCTATTATAAAATGACTACCAAGTGGTTTTTCCTTGGCAAAGTAGGCATAATTTTCTCTGATCCCTAAATAGTATCTTCCATTATCACTTAATCGAAAGGTTATATGCGCCGTACCATTAATCATCTTGAACCTTGTTGTGAAATTATAATCACTCCATGAGATACTGCCGGCTATTGCCCAAGAGTGTGTCGACCCATCCAAAACAGCATTATCATCTTCCCGTTCAATGCCCCATTCTTGTCCTAATATCCATCCGGTACTCCCACTTTCAAAATCGCAGATAAATGGTGGAAAAACTATAATATTATCTAGTCCAGCATTTTCGAGTGACAAGCTGCTGGAAACATTGTAGAACATGTTGCCTGATATTTCAATGTTTTTCCATCTCTTGCCAGATTCATCTAGGTAGTTAATTCCCCCGCTGCCATTGAAGATATTGTCTTTGATTTCTACATGCACTGGCCCTTCAGCAACAGCACCATGAATGCCATCCTGTATTGCAAAGGTTTTTGTAACATTGTTGTAATGAATCCCAAAACCACCAGAAAGAATGTTATTGACGATTGTCACATTGACTTCGTCCATAAGCAGAATACCAGTAGTTCCGCTACCCTTGTCAAGTGTATACCCCATATAAGTTATCGGTTTTGGATCGTCTTCATGCTTTCCCTGAATCAGCTTGTTGTTGCTTATTATTGCATTCGAATACATTTGGAGGTGTATTGGACCTGAATTTATCAATGTGTTGTTTTCGATGGTCGATGGGGTTCCATCATAACCTGCATATCGGTTACGATTCCTCCCGTTCTCGTACCTTTAATCACATTATGTCTTATCTTTGCGCTGGAACGTAGCGTGTCGATTCCTTCATGACCTATGTCCTCTATCAAATTGTTCTCTATGACTGGGGATGCGCCGTAAGCGTGAATCCCTCCCCAAAAGATGTGCCTCACAATGCATTGAGATATGGCTGAATCTGTACTCTGCAAAGCTGGTCCAGCATGCATCCACTCGAATATGCAGTACTTTAACGTGCCACTACCCTTAGGTTCAATTACAAAATGATCCCAATCAAGATGTGCGGGAAAACTACTATTGGATGTGAAAATAATCATTTTATCTAGTGTTCCGACAGCATTTATTGTTCCTTCTATACTCCAAGATATGTGAGATTGCGTGTACTCTTTAGTCGCAGACAAATCTTTCCAAACTTCACTTTCTGGGTCCCATGTAAGTTCATCTTTAACATGCTCTTCACCTGTGTGCTGGTCATCGTTGTGAGCGGTCATGTATACTATCGTTCCTGGTTCTATTGTTAAGGTGACCCCTTCAGGAACATAAATGTCACCTGTCACTATTATTGTCCCAGACCATATTTCGTCTCGAAAAATCCTACCGTTCTTTGTTGTATCAGAAACTTTGACTGGACTTGGAGGGATTGTAGTGCGAGGGGAAATTTGATAGTAGATAATACACGCCACTAGTAATGCCACAATCAAAGTTAAAGCAAAGGACAGGTATTTCCGGAATCGCCTTAGCGCGCGCCCAGAGAATCTCACCAACCTCATCACTATCACATTGGTTTAGGTTGCATTAAAAATTTAAGGAAAGAATCGTCTATTGAATGAAGAAAACACTTTCGCATAACAATCTTGAGCTTAAGCTAGTCGTTAGGGTGACGCAATTCGATAGTTTGTTTCTCCATTCTTGTTCATTTGAGGTATAGTCATGGAGAATTGGGCTCCTTTCCCCTGTCTGCCTGTCTCTTTAACGGTCCAACCATACACATCTTTTTCGACTTTATTATAGCGGAACCAAGAATCCGTCGAAAAAGATACGGCCTAGAAGAGTAAAAATGGCGCATACCAATGAGGCATAAACTTAACCGCCGAAAACTTGTCATAAACATCCTCACAATACTCATCAGCTTAGTTTCAGTCGTTGCCATCTATTTCGGTCTCCAAATACTCTTGGCCACCAAAACACCTTTCGTTACAGTTGCTTCAGGAAGCATGAGTCCAGCCCTACAAGTTGGAGACCTAATAATAACACAAGGAACCCCAGCCAGCAACATCCAAGCAGGAGACATAGTAGTATTCAGCTCTCCACAAGGAACTCGCACAATCCACAGAGTAACAAAAACACAAACCCTACCAAACGGAACAATCCAAGTTAAAACAAAAGGAGACGCCAACCCAACCGAAGAACCCTACTGGACACCGGAACAAAACGTCCACGGTCGAGTCCTATATCGAATATCTTACATAGGCTGGCTAGCGGTAGACCCAACAATACCAATAATCATTGTAGTAATCCTCGTAATCATCATTCTCGTCTGGCCAGAAAAAACAAAAAGATTCCGCCCAAGCCATAACCTCCCAGGCTTTCTAAGCGAGTTAATAGGCCACATTACTTTACTAGCAAAATCTTTGTCTAAAGCACTCAACGAATGCGCGCTAGGCTGTTTAGAAATTAATCTTGTTGCCTTCTTATGTTAGGAAGAAACTTTGAGTATTAAGCGAGTGCTTGATTCTTTGAGCTTAGGTTCTATTCGTGGGTTCTTGATGTCTCTTTATCATCGAGAAGGGCGTGGACGTAAGCCTTATCCTCCTGTTTCCATTTTGAAGGCTCAGCTACTGAAGCATCTGCGGCGTGTTCCAAGCGATCGACGGCTTGCATTGTTGCGCGCGCGCTCTTTTGCACTTAAATCTTGAGAAAAAGCTTTTAACCATCTATTTGCGTGTAATTCACCCAGGTGGGCTTATGGTAGTTATAGATTTCCATGTTCATGCACAAAAACTTGAGGCATTTCTGATTGGTAAATCAGAATTCGTTGACGAGAAAGTCATCTTAAAATCAATGGATGATGCAGGGGTTGACTATTCAGTTCTTATACTCATGGCAAAGAAAGCAGAGTTGGATGAAACCAGAAAAATGAATGATCGACTTGCAGCTATTTGTCAGGGAGAGAGTCGGTTCGTGGGTTTCGGTTCAGTTCATCCTCTAGACGGGGAAGTTGTGCTGGAAGAGATGGATCGTTGCGTTAGAGATCTGCAACTGAAAGGATTCAAATTTCACCCATTTGCCCAAGATTTTGATGTGGGAGAGCCTATGGTAACAGACATCTTCAAGAAGGCAGCTGAACTAGATGTTCCAGTTCTTATAGACTCTTGCGACGCTCGAGACGCCACCCAAAATACCAAATTCTTTAACATTGCTTTGGCTTGTCCTGACACCAAGATTTGTTTTGCTCATGTCGGCATACACCGTTTTATGGACTATTTTATTTTTGGTTTCTTAAAAGGCACCCCCCTCTTCAAAATGGATGTTTATTTCGATCTTACCAGTAGTTGTTCCATTTTCAAGAGTTCTCCTTTCCAAGAACAGTTTCTCTGGATAACTAAGTTACTCGGTCCAGATCGATTGCTGTTCGGCAGCGATTTTCCTGGAAACAGCCAAAAAAATTCCATCGCGGATGTTCATGGTTTTGGTTATCCTGACGATTGGCTTCCTAAGATATTTGGAGATAATGCCGCAAAACTGCTCAAGCTGTAATGCGCGCTAGGCTGTTTTGTCCTAATTTCTGGAACAAATGTTCTAAAAGTTAGAATTATTAGTTGAAAGTGCTCTAAGATACAGAAGGGGAGCAAAATTGAAGAACAGGATTACCTTGACCTTTGTTACTCTGATGATAGTATCAGCCTTGGTATGGTGGAACTCCTTCGTTGACGTGGCTGCCAGTGCAGAGAATCGTATTGCCATAATAGAAGACGTTAATGGTGATCGCATAGGTGTAGAACCTGCAAGTGATGAAGTTTGGAACCGCCTTGTGGAGCTATATCATACCAGAGACAAGATGTGGATCGGAGGAGTCGTAGAAGTATTCATCTTCATAAGACCTGACCCAAACTATCCTTGGGGTTTTCGCTTCAAGCCCGAAACTGTTATTGTTGCAGAGGTTACTGCCGAGGGATTGCAAACCACCATAAGGGACATCTGTGAAAATCTAGACTATTGGCGACAACTTGGGCACGCCTACGTCTTTGCCAAGGTCGTAGACTATTCGATTTACAGCGACCTGAATGATGACAGAAGAGTTAACATTTTGGACATAGCCATAGCGGTAAAAGCTTACGGGTCTAGGCAAGGAGACCAAAATTGGAATGAATTTGCTGATCTTGACAGGAACGCAATAGTCAATGTTCTAGACATTAGGATGGTAGCAAAAGACTATGGAGAGACAGTATAGTTGTCTACTTGATCGATCGATCAAAAGCGCGCGCGTATACATTGGTGTGCATGCGTGTATACTCTCAAGATCTCACACGCCTCGCGCGCACTCTGAATCCGAAACCAAAGGCGACCATCAACATGGCTGCACTTGCGAAGAAGGGAGCAGCTGATCCAGCAAACTCGAAAAGAAAACCTGCAAGTAGAGGCCCCGGAACACGCGCGATGCTTGCGACCCCACTTGTCACTCCTAATATGCCTCCCTGCTCATTTGCGGGGCTGACCTTTGAAATGAAGCTGGGCACGACAGTGCGCATCATTCCGCTCGCAAGGGATATAATGGTCAACGAGAACACGAATACCACAATATTTGGAATCAAGGGCATCAGAAATATTCCTAACATCAAGAGCAGAGGACCGAATGCTATGAGCTGCTCCTCACCAATCTTCTCCGTAAGCCTTCCGATTATTACCCCTTGCCACATGATTTGGATAGTTCCCATGTAGATGAAAAAATAGGACATCTCCACCGATCCGAAGCCGAAGAAGACTACGCCAAGAAGGGGCATGATTACAGGTATAGCTGACCACGAAAGAAACACAATGAAGAAAATCACAAGAACAGTCCCTATCAAAGGCTTCGAAAAAGTATCCAGTAACTTACGAAGAAAGCCGTCATGTGAGTTTGCGACCACTTGCCGGATGGAATCTTCCTGTGGAAGCGATTCGGGGAGAAAGAACAAAACAAACAGAAGGTTTATCACGGTTAAGAAGACAGCAGCAAACCCAGGCGCTGAAAACCCATAAACACTCAAAGTGCCTCCTATTGCGGGCCCCATTATAAAGCCTGCTGCATGCGCAGCACCTACCTTACCTATCCCCGACGCTCTTTCCTTTTTGCTAGTGATATCAGCGATGTAGGCTTGAGCTACCGCAGTCTCAGTAGCCAACCCAGCAACGATCCTAGATAGGAGAAGGATGACGAAAGAGTTGGCAACTGCAAAGAGGACGAAACTCCCTGCCGAGGTCAAGATGGATATTACAAGAACTGGTTTCCTTCCCACATTGTCCGATATTCTCCCCAATATTGGAGCAAAAATGAATTGCATTAATGGGAATGAAGCTATCAAAACCCCTAGAGCAGCGGACCCTGCTTGGAAAGTCTCTGCATAGAACGGCAGAAGAGGAATTATCATACCAAATCCTGTTGCATCTATGAATAGCGTCATAAAAACTACAAAAACAGGAGAAAGCCTAGATCTTGCTTGACCACGTTTTGCGAAATCAGTCGTGCCATCCATTCAGATCAGATCTCTTTCATTTTCTGCTATGCTTGCACTGAAGCAGTTCTTATGACTTTTGGAAGAATACGCGCTTTCCGAACCTTGCGTGTGGGATTAAAATTTAATTCTCTTCTCTTCTCAAACGGATGGCGCGCGCGGTCTAGGGTTTCGACATGTTAGGTGTTATTGTAGTTGTTGCGGTGTATGACACTATGGAAGACACGACCATTGGGCATAACATAAAAAGGAAAATAATAAGCGCTACAGCTGTAGTTTTGCGCCTTAGGTTCTTGTGTCTTCTATTTCTGTGTTCTGTTGCAAGGACTTTTTGCTTTTCCTCTTCTTTCTCTACATCAGCGAATATTGTGATTCCATCGTCTGTCACGTATTTTCTTTTTAAGAGGCTCGTGGCAACCAGAAAGTCGTTTATTAGCATTGCTCCGAAAATCATTGCTGCAAATCCTCCGTATGCACATACGTAGCGGGCATAGTTTCCTAGTAGATTGTGAGGACCTGTTCTTTCAACCCATTGGAAGAGAGCCAAGTTCGCGGCTAAGAGACCGGCAGCTAGCGTAACCAATCCGAGACCCAATTTTGTTTTTAGATGGGGGAACTTAATCTCTGCTCTCTCAGCAGGCACATGTGGGGGCGTTTCTAGTGAAGTCATTGCCCCATTGGTTAGTTGCTCAATTTCTTTTGTATCGAGTTCATTATCGTTGGGCGCCGCGTATTCTTTGGAGGGTCTTTCCTGTGATTCTAATTTTTCAATCTTTGCGAACATTACCAATAGTGTTGTTTTAAATTTATCAAAAACGTTCTCAAGGTTGTCCAGCATTGAGTTTAATGCACGGGAGAAATCTGATGATTGTCTTTCTTTTGTGTCGGTTTCACTCAACTTTTTACCCTCTCTTTGTGCATGCGCGGTTGGGATTGGAAGAGTTCTAGAACGAGTCTTGTGGAAGCGGTGTGTACTGAAAGGTTACTGTTACTTGAGTTGTTTCGTCGACTTGGTCGTAGGAGTATGTTACTTTGATTAGATAGTGTATGGTTTCTGACATAGCTTGATGGATGTAGCCTGCATCTCCTGATGTTAACCCGTTGATGTAAGGTTTGGTTGTTGAGCCTATAGTAGCATTGAATAAGGTTTCGTCATCCCAAGCTGAACCGTTCCAATATTTCGCTGTGATTTCAAATTTTGAGAACTTGCTGCTGTTGACGGCTGCGGTTAGCTCGATTTTAACTGAACAAACTTTGTTTGCGTCTGTCACGACTTTGAATGCGTATGTGCTGGAGTCACTTGCGTTGAACGTGGGTTCTTCAGAGCCTGCTGGGCTACCTGAGCCTGGTAGATATCTTGTTTCGTTTACGTCGTTTACGTAGATCGTCCATAGAGCTGACGTGGCTCCGAGTGTAAGTTGTTGTGTTTGAGTTATGGTTACGGTTGCTGTGTAAGGTGCTAAAGCTAGGGCGATCGTTGTCAGGGAGGCAAGACATAGGAAGCCTTTTACTCCCAGTATCTTTGCAAGTTTGGTGATGGCTTTCATTTTTTATCTGACTCAGAATTCAGCTCTGATCTGTAAATAGATTATGAATTCCGAATTCAGATTGTAATGACATATGCGCGCGCGCTCAAAAAAAGAAAGGGGAAGTTATGATTTTTTCTGTTGATTGTTGTTGTATTTCTCTTGCATCTCTAAGAACAACTTTTCAAATTGTGTCTTCATTTTGGTTTCTAACGTTATGTTTGTCGCGCGCGCTAGAGATGCAGGCGTAGAAGGCCTCACAGTTGAAGAAATCGCGAAGAAAACAAAGACTCCAAAATCAACCGTGTACAACGTATTGAGCAAATTACAAGCAGCCAGCGCGCGCGCGCGCGCTAAGCACGGTTAATACACAACCAACCAAACGGACGAGGTTAATGGATATCGGCTAATGGACGATGGGGATAAGGTCAGCCACGTTTATTGGCTTCCCACAATAGGTGTATAGCCGGTTCAGCAGATACATACATGGTACAGGGAGGACATTGTAGAATGGAAATAAGGAAGGATGGTACCATCAGAAACGATTATAGATATGTGTTATCGAAATCGACTATACACGCGCACGCATTCCACAAGTGTAACATTTTTTGTTATGAACACAAACTACTCCACCGCAGGTAGGACATTTCCATCTTTCTTTTTTATATTTCAAAAATTCGTCGGTGCCATTTTTCTGAATGAATCTGAGATTTCCAATTAAACTCAATCCATATTTTTTCGTATAGCGTTTTTCAAGAGTTTCTAGGTTTTTACATGGAAAATCATTACATTCAAAGCAATATTGGATTTGTCTACTTGCCAATTTCTTGCATTTCTTTTTGATAAAGGCACATGGTCTTTCTCGCGACCAGCACCCACTACAAGAATGTTTTCTCTTTTTACCACTCATTGTATAGCCAAAAAATGCTATACATGTACCACAATTTATTCCGCAAGGTGCAATTAGTTTTGCATCAAGATTACCACTCATTCTAATACACTTCCTTACTTGTCTGAAGATTCTTTTAATTATGTTTGCGCGCGCAGAGATTGACTGTGTGCGACAGAATGTATTCGAACTGGAGATGGATCTATGCGCGCGCTAGGGGACTTCGAATATCAGTTCTTTTCCTTTCTTTCCAACGGTTGTTATTGCACCAATTCTTCTAAGGCAATAAGTGATCTTTCGAGCTAGGTTGATGGAGACTCCACTCAGTTTTGCCAATTTCTTGTTCGTGAATGGTTTGATTAGATCACTGGGCAAGAATCTGAGGAAGTCTTTTTCATTCCTGAAAAGGACCTTCCTATGAACGTTCACTAACCTTCTATCTTTGATGCTTACTCCTCTCCTCCTCCAACTTCCCTTACCATCGTTACATCGTACTTCCTCTTCATCAATCATCAAGACTTCCAATGAGAAGTTTTCTTCTTTGATGAGATTTGGAGTTCTTACCAGTTCGTAGAATAGATCGAACAATCTACCTTTTTTTGGGGATTTTCTTCTTCTAACGATCTCACCTGACTCTGTAACATGAACTATCCATTTTTGCTGTGGAATAGGATAAACCAATCGGACTTCATGATTTTCAAGCAACTTTGTAAGCTTCTTCCTAATAGCAGAGAAGTTTTGGGTCTGTATTTCAATCAAAAAAGTCCCCCTTACAATATCAACTATAAAATCATCTACCCTTACTTCAAATCTATCTCCTGGTAAAGAATACCAGTTCTTGATTGCTGAATGAAGGGAATATTCGTTCATTAGCTTCCAAAGCATATGACAAAAAATAATAAGATTTCTAACATGCACAAGTACATGCGCGCGCATACGTGTGGTGCCCCTATCGAGAAAACCGCTCTTCATGTACGCATGCGAGTGTTATTTTTGTGGTGGAGATTTAGAGGGTGGTGGTTGGTTGGATTAAAATTTAATCCCAAAAACAACCAGTGGTTATTTGACTCTTGGTCAAGCTGTTTTTCCCGAAACACCTACCACGCAAAAGCCTTGGTTTGTGCGCGCCTGAAAATCTTTAATACGACAGCAAAACATATTTTGGTAGCGATGGAGAAACATGGCATCTGTTGTTCTGGATGGGTTAAGTACGTTTTATGAATCAAGAGGGAAGGGTCGACCCATACTCTTCATCCATGGATCTGCTGGCAATCATTCAGTGTGGAGACATCAGCTTGATTATTTTGGTGAAAGGTATCACGTGTCTGCAATTGACCTGATTGGACATGGAAAATCAGAAATCGCCATACCTTCCTCCCATATCTCCATTGGGCTATATGCGGAATTTATCAACAGTTTTTTAGGAGCACTAGAAATTGAAAAGACAACATTGGTTGGGCACTCATTGGGTGGTGCTGTTTGTATCAACTTTTGTCTCCTTTTTCCGGAAAAAGTTCAGTGTCTTGGACTAATAAATACAGGCGCAAAACTTGGGGTTAATCCCGAGTTGCTTTCCATGATGAGAAAGAACTTTCGTGAAGTTTTAAGAATGGGCTTCGAAAACATACTAGGCCAAAAACATGAAGATGCTGAAATGAGGGACACGAGTTGGGTGATGAGTGAGATGTTAACGACTGATCCGGTGATTGGGCTTGCTGATTTTGAAGCCTGCAACAAGTTTGATGCTCGGAAACGACTTTCTCAAATCAGTAAACCTACCCTAATTATCGGAGGAAGCGAAGACATGCTGACGCCACCTTGGTTTCAACAATATCTACATGAGAAGATTGAGTTTTCAGTCCTAAAAATCATTGAAGGTGCGGGACATTTTTCCATGATCGAAAAACCCAAGGAATTCAATGCCACTTTCTTCGAATTCTTGAAGAGACACCTTTGATGCATACTTAGGGCGCCCCAGAGATCGAACCTGAAATAGAATCAACGCCAAAGTCGTCCGACTAGCGCATGCTAAAAACGTGGTTTGTTGTTCAGTGTTGGGATTCTAGGTTTCCATGAGTCTTTTTCGCTTCTCAGATACTTAGCAAATAGCAAAGCCTCTTCATTAATCAATGTCTCGAGTGTTTGCCTTTGTCCCACTCGCTAGCGCGCGCTTTCAAAATGCAGATTCAACTTTTGCATGAATTTCTTGGTCTCTGAATTGTCCAAGTATTGCCTTTTACCTATTCTTTTGCTTGAAGACTTTTCACGTTTATGAGTGAAGTCTTTTTTGGTGTATTTTCTGCATTGTTGAATTACGAAGTCGTCTATGAGAAAACGGTATAATTCCATGAAGTCACACACTAAACTTGGCTTTCCATATTGCAATGAATGGGCAAATCCTAAGTACGGTTCGCGCGCGCTTCGCAGAATATCAAAGGCCTCGGTATTCAAGAGTCAGCACGGTTTGAGAGGTGTGTGCTGGGATTGAGGTGAAGTGATGATAATGATGATGATTATATTATTATTAATTATTATAAGGGGTTAACTAGTTAACTAACTCTTTTTCTGAGGTCAGGCAGGAGTATTATTATTAGATAGGTTAACTAATGGGGCAGAACGTTTTTCTAGAAGCATGGCAGGTCAGTTTAAGGCTGACAAACAGCGCGCGCTAATGGCTATTCCTTCTTTTCCTTCATTGCTCTATAGAGTTCAAGGTAACCGCAGTTTGTGCAGTAAAACGGAATGACGCTATCTTGCAAGAGCTCTTTTTCCTTACTAAAATATTGCAACTTAACAGACAGTGCGTAACCAAAAAGGCAATCCCCCTTCTCCATTTCGCTACCGCATCTAGGGCACTTCTTAGCCTTACTTTCACTCATGTCTTCACATTATCAAATAATCATTTCAAGAATAAAAAAGCATACGGTGGCTTATTAGATATTCTCAGATTCCTTACCTTCTTGTTTCATGAAATTCACGGATAATCCAGATCTACCAGGCGCGCGCTAAAAGACAATCAACATACTCTACATTTCCCATAAAATATGGTTCCTTATTGTATCTCCCCGCGCGCGCTAATCTTTTAAGTTTCTGGACTTTGCGCCAGTGCCAATGTCATTGAAATTTTGGGCCAGAGTTGCTTATTTCAGCTGAATAATCTCGAACATCAGTGCAGTTGGCAATAATGCTATCTACAAAGCCTCTTTCTTCCAGCAAATGCATTGGATTGGCTCCTTTTGGATGATCTAACTCCCATATATCGAAAAGAGATGTAAGGTTCTGAATCTTTGCATAAAGAACTGCAAACATTTCAATTGCAGTTTGGCTGATGTATTTCGTGGGAGTGCCTACACAGTAAGGGAACAGATCTTCTCCAACGTCTCCTGCCGTAAGAGCCATATACAGATAAACTGTTTGGCGATCGCAAAGCCATAGTGTGTTTGCAGTGTCTTGCGCGGTCCTAAAGAGAGGGAGTACGCCAGCTAGCGCTATGTTCGTTGTCGCACTTTGCAGCAAATATCCAGCAACATTCATTTCTCTTACCCATGTGGCGATAGTTTGACTCAGGAGGTTATTTGTCTGTGCTTGACGGCCCACTAGCAATGTGTAAAAGTACGCGTTTACTCCTAACGAGACAACCAGACTCAAAACCAGGATAGGTAAAGGAATCTTATACCTCAACGCGGCCACCATTTATTCTTATTCAGTTCCAAGTTGGATATTAAACTTTAGGGACCACATTAAAATTTAATCCCCAAGCTAGCTGGTGGTGTTGGCGGCCTATACTTTAATCCCGATTACATTCAACATAATCACTATTAACAGTGTTGCATTCAGAATGCCATGTGGAACTAAAAGAACCCATGTGTTTTTTCTTTTCTGCACAACATATGCACCGATTAATGCCCCAGGAACTACCATAAGCAGATTCCACGGTTGCCAGATATGATTAAATCCAAACATTACTCCATTAGCAAGCCATGCAAACTTACCAAATGAAAGCTCTTGTCTGGGAAGCAAGTATCCTCTGAACCAGAACTCTTCACCGAGTATATTGAGGATCCAACCAAAGAGATATGCTATTACTATCCACCATTTGCCTAAGAGTGGCATTCCCATTAATTCACCCGGAATATGAGCGCTTCCTCCTGCAGGCCCAAACTCAGGAGCAAAAACAGGATGAGGAGCAAATATTGAAATCTTAGCAAGCCATTTTGCAGTAAAACCTAGTCCGAAATAAATACCGGCTTGAATTATTAATACGATAAGTATCCAGATCCAGTCTTGTTTCGGCATTCGGGATAATCTGTATCTGTCAGCAAACATTCTAATCTTTACCGGATGGCTTTCTAGAAGATAAGCGATAATTGAAGCGATAAAGAACATCAGCATTGTTGTAAACCAGGCTATCAAATAGGCAACAAAGTATGGTTCACCAGTATGCCGAATAAGAGCTGGTGCAAAGTAATAGTGGGCTGTATATAGTATGGCTGCCGGAATAACAAACAGAATGATTGAACCTTTTATTCCAAGCGGTTTAATCACATTACAAGTTCCTCCCTGACCTCTTAAGTTCAATCCCGACACCTCATTAAATCTGTAATAATTAAAAGAATAACGTGTGTGTGGGAGTTAAAATTTAATCCAACCAACCAAACGTGAAGGTGCAACAAAAGCAGGAAGCAGGCTCAAGAAGTTAGACAGCAGTTGAGCGCGCCCACATAGTTAACATAAAAAAGAGGGGATATGGTTTTTTTGATTACGTTTCAAGCTATGCTTTGGGAAGAGTCTCCAACACCTTGGCGAGAGGCTTGGTTCCAAGGTAGATGTTTGGTACGGGGACGTCACGGAAGCCTACTACTGTGATGCTTGTCGTGTCAATCTTAAAGGCCTTTTTCTCTTCCTCGGCGATGATTTCGGTTATTTTCTTCGCCAATCGGTCTTTTGCATCTTGCGGTAACGCTGGACCAGATATCTCAACTATTGGCATATTATCTCCAATCCTTTTCTGTTGAGCAAGGTTCCACCAGAACACTTCCACGTTTCGTACCAGCGGAACCTCAAATTCAAGTATGTTTACTTTCACGTATGAATTCTTTTCAGTAGCATGCGCGCGCGGACCAACGAAAAAATGGGTTCCCAACTACCCATCGCATCAGATAGCTGTTCCTTGTAGCATGAGCAGAAGACTAAGTACCCGCTTTTTGGCTTTCGCATAACAATCTTGAGCTTAAGCTACTCGTTAGGGTGATGCAATTCGATAGTTTGTTTCTCCATTCTTGTTCATTTGAGGTATAGTCATTGTGAATTGGGCTCCTTTACCCTGTCTGCCTGTCTCTTTAACGGCCCAACCATAGACATCACACATTTTCCTTATTAAATACAGTCCATACCCTGTGCCCTTTCCAAATCCTTCTTTGAAAATCTTCTCTTTCTCACCTTTGCTTATGCCTATGCCGTCATCCTCGTAGAGTAGATCTAGCTTATCTTCTTCCCCTTCTTTATAGTATATTCTGATCTGGCTGACTTTTTCGCCATGTTTTAATGAGTTGTCGATCAGGTTGTAGAAAAGCTGTCTTAGTAGTGAATCTGCCAGCACTATCAAGCGTTGGCAATTATTGACCAACTTTACACTGGACATGCCTGAAAACAGCGAACCCGCTTCTTCGATGCACTTCCCCACGTTCATGTAAGCCAATTCTTCAGCGCCCAATTGTTCGTAGGTTCCTGCGAAATCGAGAATTCTTTCAATGTGTCGGCAGGATGATTCAATTTCTGTCAGATACTTCAAGGCGTTATGATCGTCAGTAATTTTTTTCTTAGACAGATAAAGGTTGCCTGTGATTGCTAAAAGCTTGTTTCTGATGTCATGCCTCGTCAAACTGCCAACAACACTCAACTTTTCGTTCATCGCTTCCAACTTTTCCAACGTCTCTTTCAATGTTTTCTCCGTTCTCTTCAGTTGGGAGATGTCTTTGTACACTCCAACGTGGCCTATGACTTTGTTCTCGACGATTAAGGGGGCAGCGGAAACGGAAACTGGAACCAGAGTTCCGTCTTTCCTCTTTCTAACAGTATCTTCGTGATAAGTTTCTCCTTTTCTGGCTCTTTTGTCGAACATCACAGCTTCTTCACTCTTGTCCCTTGGCACTACTATGTCGTTGATGTGTTTACCCTTGGCTTCATCCAAAGAGTAACCGAAAAGCTTGGTGAAACGAGGGTTGATATCGAAGATCTGGAGGTTAGAGTCTGTGTAGACAGCCGCTTCAGGATTATTCATAAACAACCGTTCAAACTTCTCTTGGCTCTCTTTTATTGCTTGTTCCGCTCTTTTTCGCTCAGTGATATCTCTTGCAGCAAGTTGGAAGCCAGCTGGCATCCCAAACTTCTTGATTACTCTACCTTCTATTTCCGCCCATATCCATTCTCCATCTTTGCGCTTGAACCGACCCTCCAGAAGGCGACTGGGTTTCCCCATTAATCTCGCCTGCATCCGTTTCGCGAGTAACTTCATTGTATCATCAGACATAATACCAAGCGTGAACCCGTTCTTGCCGACGATTTCTTCTCGCGAATACCCTGTCGCTTCTTCGAACCTCTTGTTGACATAAGTGATTTTTCCCTCGAGATCAATCTTACATATGACAATTGGAGCATCTTCCAACAAAATCCTGAACCTTTCCTCAGATTTTGATAGTGCTCTCTCCGCTTCCTTGCGTTTGCTGACGTCGCGGGCGATGGCTAACACTAAAGTCTGATCCTTGATTTTTACAGGGAAAGTTCTTATCTCCACTGGAACTTGAGTGCCGTCTCTCCGATTTAAAACAAACTCGTCTGGTCCGGTGGGTTTCCCCAAAGCATTCTTGGTCAAAAGCTTAGCCGCCTTTGGGACCTGTAGTCGAGATAGTAACTTCATCTTTAGAAAATTTCTTCCGACTAGTTCTTCTTTCTTATAACCAGTCAACTCTTCTGCAGCCTTATTTCCGTCAATGAAATTGCCTTTCAAGTCGTTCAAATAATAAGCATCTGGTGCAAATTCAAATAATACCTTAAATCGCTCTTCTGAGCTTCTCAACTCTTCCAAAATTTTTTTCTTATCAGTGATATCTATCAAAATTGTTTGCACCCCGACAACTTTTTTGTCTATAATTATTGGGACGCTTTTGTACTCTGCTATTCTCTTCCCTTCAGGAGTGTATATTTCAACTTCGTTTTCTATAGTTTTTCCTCGTGCAATTTGTCCAAGCTCTTTGAGCAATCTCGGCCAATACTTCTTAGGAACGAACGAAAGCTGGTTTTTTCCAACAATTTCCTCTTTTTGGAAGCCATATTCTTCCGCCGCTTTGTTTATGGAGGTTATTTTTCCTTTCAAGTCGATTGTAATAGCGACGTCTTTTGCGTTCTCGAACAAATTCCTGTATTTCTCTTCTGATTCCTTGATCCGCCTCTCTGCGTTCATTCTTTTTACCGCTTGACGTATGCCATGTGCTAATTCACTGTAGACTGTCTCTGGGTTGCCTGTTTTGCTGATGTAGTAGTCTGCTCCTAGATTTAATGCTTCAATAGCTACTTCTTCTCTGCCTTTTCCAGTAAACAGAATGAAAGGAATGTTGTCGCCTTTGTCTCTCAGATCTTTCAGTAACTCTAAACCATTTTTACCGGGCATCTGATAATCACAGATCACTACGTCAAATCTTTTCTTCTCCATTTTTCTTGCGGCTTCGTCAACAGACAAGGCAGTTTCTACCTGCAAGTCGTATTCCATCTCCAAACATTGTTTCGCAACCTTCAGAAATGCAGGTTCATCGTCTACATGTATGACCCGTATCGGGGTCTTCTCAGATAAGTCTACAAATGAAGTAGTCGCATACTCCGCATTAGATTTAGCCGTCTAGATCAACCACCTTCGTCATTCACACACATCAAAGATTAACTTTTAGGCCATTATACTATGAAAAAACTTATGAAGCTACCATATGAATTGTTGTTCAGTTTAGAATCCAGAAAGTCTAGGATTTTTATGTGGTGCCAAGTTCGAACAAGCGACAAATGGAGACATCCCCCACAATCTCCCATTCAAACACTGCAAGTTTTGCTAGGTGAAAACGTACTACGCGAGTTTGGAGAAGGCTCTGAAAAACGCGCGCGCTCAGATTAGGCCTAGAAATTTCTCCTCAAAAGGAGAAAATATCACAAAATGAGGAAATGTTACACTTGTGTTACATGATAACGTAACATTTTTCCATATCATTTACATAGTTTTCCTTATACGTATTATGTTTAAACAAAAAAGAAAGAAGAAATAGAACCCTAGCCGAGAGACGCATAATGAAGCAGACAACGAAGTTAGTAACGGTATTACTCGCTGGGATGAGCTACCTTTGGTTTCATTTCTACGCTATGGGATATAACACGCAAAACTTGAGCCTGCACGATTCGATTCCTCATTTAGACAAGTGGGAACATTTCACGGTTGGAGCGATAATATCATGTCTGGTCATAACACTGACAGAAAAAGTAACCCCGCGACTCAGGTACATGACAATCTTTTCGTCTGTGCTGTTTTTAGCTATCCTCTTTGAGGTGCTGGAGTACTGGATTCCGTTCAACGGTCAAATATTCTGGGGCGGACTCGACGACTCTGTGTGGGATGTTATCTTTGGACTGCTTGGAACCGTCATGGTGATAGCTTTTGAAGTTTTTAGGCTTCATCAGATCCACAACGCTTTGGAAGGTTGAAAAAATGCAAGATTATGAAGTGACCTGTCTAAAGTGTGGGCATCGCTGGAAGGTTACATATTCAGAATGGTTACGGGTGAGAAAAGTTCTAGCTAAAAACCCTCGTTGCCCAAAATGTGATTCAGGCAGAATCACTTGGAAAGAGAAGGACTAGGTAACACGCGCGCGTTAACTCGTTGATATTAAACAAGTTTTTAGCTGTTCGTTCAGAATTTGCATAAGGATTGTCTGAATCGTTCTCCAGTGCTTGAACCCACTGATCTTCTTTTGAGATAGCCAATGAACCATTCGTGAACTTCAATTGGTATCCAGACATTAGTTTGTTTTTCTTTTTGTAACTGGCAAGTTTTTCAGTCAAATATTCATTCTCTGAGAGGCCTTTTGATGGTAAGTTCTATGAAAAGTTTGTTTAAAGAATGGTTGCAAGCGGTTGCAAACTCTTGTATCGCTCTATTCATTTTGGATTCAGTGAAAGAAGCTCAATTCACGCTTAACTAGCCCTTTTTCAGACAACCTCTAAATGTACAGAAATGTACTCAAAAAGTCCATGAGTTTGATTGTCTTTTTGAAATTTGCAAAAAAAGGAGTTTAGAGGTTGTTTAGAGGATATTTCCATGTATAACCTCTAAATTTCCCATGCCACAATTAGTGCGCGCGCATGGTGGAACCGTATTTGCTCCATACGCGACTAGAACTTTCATTTCATTTTCAACCTACCTTCCATTCTTCAACTGCGTTCCTTCGCAGTATGGATCTGGTTCACCAATCGAGCGATACATTGCCGTGCGCAGAGCGAGCTCTCTTGGGTCCGTCATGGACGTACCCATCCCGTTGAGGACATACCCGTATCCTATCTCGGCTTGCGGGTCGGCAAATCCAAATGAACCACCTGACCCTGGCGCCCCGAACGAGCTAGGAGAACCGAAGGGGTTCTCCGGACTGGGCTTCGTGAAACCGAGTGAGAATGGTATCTCCACCTTTAGGGCCCCATCGCGGAATCCCTTCAGCGGTGCGACAGGTGGCGCCATGAGCTGCCGCAGTGTTTCTTCTCTCAACCCAAGCTCTTTTCCGCCTGTCGCAAAGACGCTGTATGCATGGGCAATGGCACGAGCCGTCCCCACACCCCCTCCCGAAGGAACTTCGAAATTCCGGGCGTAGACACGTTCTTTGTCCAGGGGAAGCAACGACCCCAAAAGTGCTCTGCGAATCGCTGAACGCGGGTTCATCGCCGCGAGAAGCAAAGGGATTGGCATGGTGAATATCGCCGACATGCCAATTTTGGCCTGCCGGAGAGTGGCTAGCCTAGTGTTAGGAATTTCTTCGGGAAGGCGAATGTAGAAGTCGAGCCCGAGCGGAGCCGCAATTTCATCCTGAAAGTACTGCCCTATGCTGCGGCCTTTGGGGTCGACCCGGCGCAAGAGCTCGCTTTCGTAGTATCCTAGGGTCAGGGCGTGGTAAACCTGCTGCGTTCCTGGCTCATACGCAGGCTTCTGCCGCGCCAGAACCACCGCAAGGCGGTCGAGGTCCGCTAAGGTGCTCTTGTCACCTAGTTCATCGAATGCAAAGAGCCCTGCCTGGTGTGCCAGCAGCTGCCGGATAGTGATCTTATCCTTACCCTGTTGGGCAAACTCAGGCCAGTACTTTGAGATACGCTCGTCGTAGTCAAACAGCCCCCGCGAATTAGCAAGCGCCATGGCTAGACCCGACAATCCCTTCGTGGCCGAGAACACGATCACCATCGTGTCTTCTTCCCAGGGTTCTCCCGTGGCCTCGTTCCTGACGCCACCCCATAGGTCGACCACTTTTTCCCCGCGGTAGTAGATACAACAGGCGGCACCAAGCTCATTGCGGCGCTCGAAGTTCTCAGCGAAGGCTTCCCGCACAGCTTCAAACCCGGGCTTGACGAAACCTGATATCGCACTGCTCTTGGTCAATTCGATTCACCCTCAGCAAACCTGGAATTCATAATTGTAAAGTTGATTTTTCAACTATATAATATCAATATATCTCATTTCTTTTCGGAGAAAACTACACGAGTCATACAGATTACTTTGAAAAATATTTACGCTAATCAATTTTTATCCAGGTTTCGTTTGATTGCATGCATACGTGTTTCTGGGAAGAGAAGAAGAGGGAAGATTGCATGAGATTTCTCTTCGAAGCATGCGGGAATTGCACACACCAATCAACGCGCGCGCTATGGGAATGGCTCCGCCTTAAAGCAGAAGGCAGAATCAGCGTAGAGTTCAATCTGGAGGGGAAACGCGTTGAAACTCACCCTACTCACATTCCATTTCCCAACTATTTCACAACAACCAATTACGGCTTCAAACTCTCCCACCTCCTGTTAACACGTAGTGGCGCGCGGTGAAGTATATATCATATATATAAAAAATGTTGACTTTTTAGTTATAGAAGCAAGTTACAAAAATGTTAAATTGGCAAGTGTAATATATCGGTTAATGGTTAGGGGTACCCGGCCACGCGTATGAGAAGCGGCTAGAGTTGGCGTCTAACCCGTGCCGAGTCTGGGGCACGTTAAACATCCCGCAAAAAAGAGAAAAGAGAGTGATGGAATGACAACAAAAGTGATTACAACGATAATGATGACGCTGTTTCTGGCAAGCATGATGGCGATTACAATCCCTACAAGGGCTGATGGAACAGTAATAGTAGCTAATCTGGGAGACGATGGTTGGATTATGGGTGATACGCGATACAATGGAATCGTTGAGTTTGTTGTTGGACCTGACAATCCGCCGGCTGGAATAGGTAGTTTACGTCTTGCCACCACCAACAATAACCCAGACAAAGCTGGCGTTGCCAAACATGGTGACTTTGGCAGCATCCCCAGTATTTCTGGCAGTTATTGCTGGTATAGAACTTCCTCAACAAACGGTTTTCAAGCACCAGCTTTCAAACTCGGCGTTGACACTGACGGGGACGGTTCTGTTGACATTATTGTGGTGTATGAACCATACTTCCAAGATGGTTTTGATCCTTCAACCTCAGACTTTGTCTGGATACCAGAGTCGTTTGACACGTCAAATGGGAAATGGTGGTTATGGGTCGTCGGGGTCGGTTCAGTTGGTCAGTCCTACGCTGGAGTGAAAACACTTAGTGGATGGTTGGCTGATGGAGAGTACGGTTCAGAACTATCAGGTGGCAATATTGTAGCGCTTTTATTCGAGGTCGGCTCTTGGAATGCAAATACCGATGGATATGTTGACAAATTCGACCTTTTGGGGCTTGGATACATAACCGATTTCGAACCGTATGGACCACTATGGGTGAAAGCGTCTGGTGGCGGAGAGTTTTACGATGATTATCCAGATTTCACAGGGCATCATTGCACAATAGGATTGATCGGCATGTCGTTGTCTGCTGTAACGCAAGGGACAACAACGGATTACAAGGGAAGCGGAGTATTTGTAGACCATGATCTGAAATTTATCGTAAACTTAGATGTTACTTCTGGACGGTTGACTTTGACCGGAAAGAAAGAGGCACAGTTCTGGGGAACTGCGCGTGTCAAAGATATAGAAGGACACGACAAATGGACTGGAACATTTTGGATTGGCTTAGTCGATGATGCCTATGGTGTTACAAATCGGTTTGCTCTTCATCTTTGGAGAGATAGTGTAGGAAAGTTTGGCGTCTGGCATGGAACACTACTGGAGGGCAGCGAAGTAACAGTGTGGTTCTGGGAGTAAATCAAGAAAACATTAACATTATACACACAGTAGCTTCCCCTTTTTTCTGCAAACTATCTCAAAACCGCATTAGTACAAGCTTGTTTTACGACTGATCAATTTTTGCGCGCACTAATACAGATAGTAGCGCGCGCGCTTTAATCCCAAACACACACACTTCCCCCCTTCTCCACGTTCCTACCCACGTTTCCACCTACGTCCTTAGTTACGTACGTATACAACACCCGCACGCGCACGCACACGCGCGCGCAAATGCTATTAGTGGTGTAACGCAATAAGCTACTGTAAAGTTCAAGGGGGTGATGGAGTATGGTTAAGGAAGTTGCTGTAGTAATAGAAGAAATAAAATTATTCAATGTTGAGAAGCGAATCAGAGAAGCGTTAGAACGTCTCGAAAAGGAGTTTACTGATTATAGAATAGATGACGTTAGTGCCGGATTGGAATTGGGTTTTCCAAGCGGAGTTAAAGGCCTCCTAAATGTCACATTAAAGAAGAAGTGAGAAACTCGCGCGCGCGCAAAGCCGAAACCAGAAGAAGAAAAACAGCGTTCTTTGAACGGAGATTCGTCGACTGCATCGGAATGGGACTAATGCTAAAAGAAATCCCGCAGATCGCGAGTTAATTGATTCTCTAGTCCGCGCGCGTGCCAGAAAAGGTGCAAGTTTTCATCAGCTTTTCAGAAGGAGGAAGGAATTAAATTTTAATCCAACCAACCAACTTTTCACCTGTTTATCCCTTTCAACCTGTCTACAATTGAGTCTCACCAATCCTGCAACCGTTGGGACTCGAAGAATTATGAGAGGCGAAGAACAGGAATTAGAAACCCTAATCAATGAGGAAGCTTTGCCTTTTTGAATTTCGCGTGTTAGCATTTCAGAACCAATCATTTTTTCTCCAGGGCTTTGGCAATCGTCAAGACGGCACACTCTGTGCCTGTCCACCATTCACACTTATCCTGTTGGCAGTCACGCGGGACGCCTTTACCCACTACTCTCTTGCCAGGTACACCTGTGGCAAATGCAAACGGACACATTTTAGGCAAAAGTTCAACACCTCCAATTCATCTGATTGATCCAAAAAAGGATATAAGAAATATTAAAACTGTCGGTCTCTCGCACTGTTTGGGTTTGGGGGTAATGTTTTATCTTGTGTGTGGGAAGAACTCGGTCAGGCAAATTTGTAAAGAGTTGCTGTTGAATAAATGACAAAGGTCATGCTGTTATTGTCTAGCTTTCCTAGATAGTTCCTTAGCCCAATTGCGAATTTCATCC
>Ga0224501_10000394_pt1 | contig 36290 bp, 19 predicted proteins | sample SF_Oct11_sed_USG_4_FD_169105 | JGI IMG/M metagenome (GOLD analysis project Ga0224501, IMG submission 169105) | Sediment microbial communities from San Francisco Bay, California, United States - SF_Oct11_sed_USGS_8_1 | ecosystem: Environmental > Aquatic > Marine > Sediment | place: USA... | reverse complement strand
TATACCTGAATAAGCATTGTCAATATGGCTAAGCCTGAACCGAATATGATTTGGCCTAAATCAGTCAGGGGGGTAGTTGCAGGGTCCGTTGCCATGAAGAATGCCATGAAAATCGAACTGCCCATGAATAGATGGAAAGCTACTCTAAATATGATGTCTCCACCGTAAACGTAGCCCATACCGATAGAAAACAACACGGTGGTTACTAGGTAAGCCAGAGTTATTCTCCATTTAATATATCCGCGGCAAAGTGCAAATAGGCCTATTCCCACTGCGATCACAACGATGCTTGAAACGCCGCCTATCCAACCGTGATACTTCTGCACTATCAGATTGTAGAGAACATCGGGGAGGGGATTCTCGGCTGTGCCAAAAGTATAGGGGTTCGCAGGGTCCAATGAAGGACTTCCATAGCATGTGATTAGAGTTGTCCCAAATATTGTAGTTTCCACTGGGTAGTAGGAACCAAACGGACCTTCGGTGAAATGATTTTGTAAGTCTATAGATAGACCATGATCTCCAGGCATTATGGACGAAATAGCGGGCATAAATAGTAACCCAAGAATCAGAAGTTTCGTGATAGCAGCGGGATTCACGTATTTTCGTCCAGCCAGTCCTTGAAGTTTCTTGAAAACAATTAATCCGACTGCCGAAATTAGAGCAGGATACATATATTGTTCATAGCCACCAGCCATTGTTGGGATTGTTTCAGTGGCCATCGCTGTAGGCATACCTAATGAGTATGACATGGCAACGATTAAGCCGAAGACAGCTGCAGACATAGTGTTCAAGGGTCCCTTTTCCCCCATTATCAGTGAGAGCAGATAATCGCAAGTTACAGCGACTAAAACCGAAATTGCAGATATTATAATTGAATCGAAACCATATGAAAGGTAAGATACAGCTGCTATAATGCAGAGTGCAACAAACGTGTATTTCATTAGGAGATCCTTTGTCATGCGACCCGTCACGTGAGGCGATGGTTCAACAATCAACTCACGGTTTTTCGTGCTTGTGCGGGTAACGTAGGTTTTCTTGTTTTGGGCCCTCATTTCTGCAGCCTTCTTTAGGTTGGAGGTAACTTTTGGGAAGTTGAGAGATATTAGGCTTTTGGGCGCGTACTATTTAAATGAGTTTAAGCTGAATATAAGTTAAATAGTGAGGTAGATGAAGTATAGAACGATTTTGGTTGTTTTTCTGGTTTCTATGCTCTTCTTTCTTCTTTTTTTGCGGATTAATCTTGTGAAAGATCCCTCGAGGCCTGACTTTTTTATTGGTGTTGACGCTGCTTATGACGATGTGGAGGACATTAAAAGGCTTGTTGATGAGGTTAGGTCTTACACGAATCTTTTTGTGATAGGCAGCACAGGGATAACCGAAAACATTACAAAGCTCGACGAGGTCTGCCAGTACGTCTACGAAAGTGGGCTTTACTTTATGATTTATATTCATATAACAGAGGATGTTCCTCAGCATCCTCAATGGATTGAAGATGCTAGGCAGAGGTGGGGCGACCGTTTTTTGGGAATATACGCTTATGACGAGGCTGGCGGAAACCAAATAGACTGTAGTCCCTACATGCCGGTGAAAGAAGCGGATAATTACACAGATGCAGCCAACAAGTTTGTTGGAGAGATAAGTAAATATTTGGAGCATTATACAGATGTTTATATTTCTGCTGGCGATTTCCCCCTGTTTACCTCTGATTATGCGCTATACTGGTTTGACTACAAAGCTGGATACGATGTGGTTTTAGCTGAGTTTGGATGGAATCACAGCAAGCTTTTGAACGTGGCTCTTTGCAGAGGAGCAGCTGAAGTCCAGAACAAAGAGTGGGGGGTTATTGTTACGTGGAAATACAATTATCACCCATATATGGAGTCGGGACAGGAACTTTATGGTGACTTGGTTTTGGCGTATCAAAGCGGAGCAAAGTATGTTGTTGTCTTCAGTTATCCAAAGGTTTCGACTTATGGGATTTTGGAGGAGGAGCATCTAGAAGCTTTGAAGAGTTTTTGGCAATACGTAAACCGTAATCCACGAATTGTTGATCCGATGGATTCTAGAGTGGCTTACGTTCTTCCAGAGGATTATGGCTATGGTTTTCGTGGACCAGACGACAAAACTTGGGGATTATGGGAAGATGATCCACTTTCGGATCAAATATGGAAGGATGCTAACACTTTGTCGGAGGATTATGCGCTTCAACTCGACATAATCTACGAAGACGGTGTAGAACATAGTAGTATGTCAAGATACAGCAAACTCATGTTTTGGAATGGAACGGTAACAACAAACGAGAATCAGTAATGACGCCGCACGCAGGGCTTGTTTGTGGTGGGGTAAAACCGCGATTTCTTGTGAAGTCGTAGGCAGCATAACTCCACTTAAGGCGGTTTTACTCTACACTCGATTCTCTGTTGTATACTCTGACTTAAGGTTTATGAAACATAACCAGCATGGACGGAATTTCATCCGTGTAGAAAACCCTTCAATCAAACAGCCACACTCTGGCTTGATGACGACGACTACTTTGAGTTGACTCCAGCACACAAAATAATTTGGGCAATCGTGTGGACGCCAAAACAAGTTCTACGTCGACAAACACGACTGTGCAAATTGATGTATATAGAACAACTGACTGACGAATCATTTGGATAGATCATGTGGACCTAGCGTATTGTGATGCTTCACAATATACTTGAAGCATCCTTTGAGCACAAATATCCCAAGTAAAATTCTCAGAAACGAATTTTCGACCGCAACGTCCCATTTTCTCTCTCAAAGACCTATTCGAGAGAAGATCCAAAATGGAATTGGCTAGTTCGTAGCTATCAGGTTTAACCAGTAGTCCGGTTTCTTTATCTAATACGATTTCGTTGATTCCGCTCACGTTGAAGGCAACCACTGGCTTAGCCGTGGCTTGAGCCTCCAATAACGCTATACCTTGCCCTTCCTGAATTGATGGCAAGGCAAATACATCAGCGCAATTGTATATTCGAGGAAGCAAAACCTCATGAACTTCGCCTAGGAAAACAAAATTGTCTGAAACACCTTGCTTTTTTGAATAGGAAATTAAATGTTTTTTGAGAGGCCCGTCCCCAACCACTACAAACTTTGTTTCTTTTCTTTCTTTGACAACATGTTTGGCCGCTTCGATTAGGAAATGCAAACCTTTTCTTGGAACTAGCCTGCCAACGAAAAGTACGCATTGTTTGTTGTTCGCTTCAATTTTATGCTTAACTTTCTCGCAGCCCTCAACGGGCTTGAAGTTTTGGAGATCAACGCCATTGGGCACTATTCTTATTTTTGTCTCGTCTACGTTGTATAATTGAACTATTTTTTTGGATGAGTATTTGCTAACTGTGACTATCAGGGTTGCGTCCTTGGCGGACTCCTTTTCAATCTTTGAAAGGTACCGCATGAAAAAGTGAGAAAGCTTTGTTCGAGGTGTTGAAAATATGCTCTTGGATGATTGTATGTATTCGTCTGCAAGAACGCCGTGAATCGTTTGTATAAAAGGTTTAGTAGCGCTCCTCTTCCTGGTGGCCTTCAAAAATCCGTAGCCGCTAACAGTATGAGCTTCATAAACATCAGCTTTGAACGCATCAGACATTCTGGAAATTGTCTTGTTGAAAAACCAGTTATCCAGCGGGAAAAGTATGTCTGTGGAAAAGCATGGAATGAAAATTGTCCCGTTAGCTAAAGAAATCTTCCTGAATCCAGCTTTCGTACCAGAGTAAACTCTCGTGTCAACTTTGTTCAGCAATTTTTTAGCTGTTTCAACTATTCGGCGCTCCACGCCTCCAAAGTATAGGTGTGGTGGTTGCGTGTTAAAAACTGCTACGTTCAGCTTCTTCTTCATGTACTATGCCTTCTAGTTCTGAAGGGACTGTTCCCCCAAACAATCTTTGGCAAAACTCCAACTTATAGCATACTCAACCAAATAGGATAAGCCCCGCAGATTCTGCAATCCTTGCTTCTTTCATAACCACCTTTAGACTTAAAGTCTGAACATAGTTCATCCCTTGCCTTTGAGAAGATGCACGCGCTTGAGAAACTTTTCCGTAGATTATTTCTTCTAGAGTTTGGATTTAACGGCTCTAAGGAGATGTGCGAAAGCTGTTCGTGATGATGAAAAACCGTACATACCCCCTTTGGCGAACATACGGAGAACGTAGAGGGGGCGGAGATAGAACCTTTGGAAAGCTTGCTCACGGATTTCTCTTAACTCCCTCATTCCCAATGTTGGAGTTTCAAAGACAGGTGTCGCCGTGTCGTATTTGTCGAAGTCATCGCTTCTTAGCCAACCCATTTGCCTCACGTAATCGTACATGGGGGTTCCTGGATAGGGTGTGGCTATATAATAGCCCACATCGCTTGGATTCAATTCCTCCACAAACTTCACGGTTTCCCATGCGGTTTCGCTGGTTTCACCCGGAAAGCCGAGGATGACGCTCGCGATGGTCATAATTCCGGCCTCGTCTGCCCATTTGAAGGCTTTCCTTGTTTGGTTGAGGCTGAGTTTCTTCTTCATTGCTTCTAGAACCTGTTGAGAGCCTGACTCCACCCCAAACCATACGGCAAGGCATCCTGCTCTCCTCATCTTGGATAGTAGATCCTTGGTGACCATGTCTACACGGGTTTCGCAGTCCCATTTTATCTTCAGCTTTCGATCCTGAATTTCTTTGCATATTTTCTCAACTCTAGCTTGATTCACGGTGAAGGCGTCGTCATAAAACGTAAACTGGTCTGCTCCATACTTTTGATGGAGAAATTCAAGTTCGTCTGCGACGCTTTTTGGGCTTCTCATCCGGTATCTTCGGCCAAACATCCTGACCGCTGAGCAAAAATTGCACCAAAATGTGCAGCCCCGGCTTGTGGATAATGGAAAGACAACTTTGCCGTACTTCAGAAAATGTTTTATCGGAAAAAGATGATGGGCTGGAAAGGGTAGGGTGTCGAGGTTTTCAATGTATGGTCTGTCTGGGTTCCTTATGATTTCCTCATCTTTTCTGCAAGTTGTGCCTAAAACATTATGGAAAACCCTGCCTGCCTCCAAATTTTCTGCAAGTTCTAGCAACGTGTTTTCACCTTCCTTCCTTACCACAATATCTAGGTATGGCCATTCTTGCAATGCTTTATCATCCCAAAACGTAGCGTGACAGCCCCCAAGAACGGTTAAGCAGTTTGGATAAGCTTCTTTAGCGATTTTTGCTATGTGCAGTGCAGATTTATACGTGAGGGTGGTCGATGTTACTCCGACTATGTCGGGTTGGCGCTTGTTGATTTCGCTTTCAAATTTTTCGTGTGTGAGTTTTAGTGCTTGGCAATCGATCACATCAACTTCACATTGATTCTTCTCTAAAACAGCAGCCAAATACCCAATGCCTAATGGGATAAAGGGCTGATGCTGGTGAGCTCCGCTTGGGTAAGGTGGGTTCACAAGAGTTATGTGGATTCTCATGTTTCTTCCCTAAACGTTTATCCTCCTACGAATACGTGAAGCCGCATGCTTAATATTTTTTGCATAATTAAGGGTTCTCATATGTGAAAATAAAGATTGAAAGATGCAAAGGCATCTAAGCGATCTTTGGAATTGCCTAATAGGGGAATAGGTAGAGTTTCGTTAGTAAGAGTATTGGTAGCATAAAAAGTATGCATAAGGTTATGGCTACGTTTCGGATTTTTAATGCACGTATTATTTGACTTGAAGTGAGCACTTCGATTTGGTCGCCAATGACGTAGTGTCCAGGTTTTTCTAATTGTATGCTGAGGGCTCCGGCCATAGCTGCCATTGGCCACCCATGGTTTAAGCTAGGAACCTTAGCTTGGTCGCGGTGGGCAATTGCCCAAGCGTTCTTGTAGTCTTCTCCTAGAATAGCTGACGCTAACACTATGAGAATTGTGGTTAATCGAGCTGGAACGTGGTTAACTATGGTGTCGAGGGTCGCGGAAAACCACCCAATGTGGATGTGCTCGCGGTCCTTAAATCCCACCATCCCGTCAAGCGTGTTGATGGCTCTAAACGCGACGGCGCCTGTAACGCCGAAAAAGGCGTAGTAAAAGATGGGTGAGAGCTTAAAATCCGTTAGGTTTTCGGCTATTGATTCGATAACAGCTGAGGCTATTTGTGGACCAGTTAAATTTCTCGCGTCCCTTCGCGAGAAATGGGAGTACTTTCTGGCTTCTGTCAAATCTCCGGATTCGATCGCTTTTGCCGCGGCTATGCCCCAGTCTGTTTCAAGTTTTATGCAAATAGTCAGTTTCAAGATTACAGCGGCGACGAGAATATAAACGAGAAATCCAAGTGAGGCGAAGATAAATCTCAACCCAAAGTAGACAGGTAACGCAAAAGTCAAGATGACTGTCAGAGCTAAAAGAACGCCATTTAACTTTTCCCTTTTCGGAACAGTGTTCTTGAAATGAGGCTCCAGTGTTTTTGTTAACTTACCCATCCAGACGGTCGGATGCAGTTTGTAGTATGTGGACTTCCAAGGAGGTGGGGGGGGATCTCCGAAAAGCCAATCTATGACTATTGCTAAGCCGAGAACGCAAACCGCGATTAATACATTTGTTATGTTTGTCATCAAGCTGGCACTAATATTAAACTGATGGCTTCAATATTTACTAATACCGATAGCCCAGAGATCTTACTTAAATCGATTGGCAATAGTGGCATTATAGTGTTCATTATCTTCAACGAATTTTTTCTTGACAAAGAATTTTGTTACACATTGCGAGCGCCCTAGAAAGCCTAAGCGCAACACACGCGCTCTTTCAGCGTTCACCATCAGATTTTGCGAGTCACGCATTCAACTGGTTCTTTGATTGTTTGTTTGAGAGAGAATCTCTGTATTTCTTGCGCGCGCGTCGATATGATGTAAGGAGCCAACAAATCAAGTTCAGTTACTGGAACATGGTTGCTAGAACAGCTTTGTTTTTGTTCATCCGCCTCTTCTCCATTCAAATCTATTTTCTGGAATTTGGTTGTCGCTGACTGGTGGGGTAGGTTGATCAAGAGTTTCGATTTTCAAATTTTTGAAGGCTATGACTGTGTCTGGGTCATATGCCATCAGAATTCCTAATTCACTGATGCTTATAGCGTCGTCCCTAGTTGCTATACTTCTTATGAGAGTACCATTCTTATCATACAATTCGGCTGTTGTTTCGTCCTTAGACATTTTTGCTACGACTTTGTACCATGTGTTTTCTGTTGTGCCCATGGATGCGTTTATGAACGCTGTATCGTTTCCATCAATTTGTTTTGTTGTTTGAGACATATCATAATCGTCCAGCCTTCTTACGCTTACACTATAATTGTTTCCGCCATTGTGTCGCAGAATGAAACCGAGGTTTTTGTCTGTTGTTTGCTTGTAACTTGGTATTGTTGTTTTTTGCTCGGGTATCGTTATTATCATTGTCTGTCTGCTTCTGGGCATTCTCAATGTTTGCTCGTAACCTGGTATTGTTATTGTTTGCTCGCTTCTCGTTATTGTTTCCTCGCTCCTCAGTATAATGAATTCACCGCTAAGGAAGACGCCATCCCCTAACAAATTGATTTCAAGAAATTCCTTAACACCTTGGCTGACAAGAATGTTGTAGGCAGCAGCGCTCGCGAGTGCTGATGCATATTCAGGTCCAGCGTCCCAGTAGTATTCAGGCACCTCAAACTCAACCAACGGTTGGTAGAACCCGACAAAAACTGTGAGTGTTTCGCTATCTGAGCCAGCGTAATTTGAGACACCGTTCCAGCTGGTTCTGATATAATATGTTCCTGTTGAGGTGAAGTTCCAATTGAACGAATAATTTCCAAGATGGTCTGTAAAAACTGTTTCGAAGGTGTTGGAAGAATATCCATCTTGACTAACGTACATTACGACGCGTTGCCATGGGTACGCTGGTGAGATTGAACCTGAAATCTTGAGCGTTCGTGCTCTCTCTTCAAAATTTGAGGGTTCTAGAGATAGATTTATGGTTATGGAAGAAGGTGTCAAGGGACTGTTTAAACTTGATGAAACGTGTGCTGGTGATGATTTCTCACAATTTTCAAGAGAAATAATCAAAGCATTAGCGTCAGCGAGGCTACTGGGTTGGTCGCCCACCTTCCAGTCCGCTTGAGAAGTACACTCAGCCACCCAGTATTTTTTGCCATCGTACTCGTAGCCTTTTGGTGTCGTCCACCACCTACTATAGACGGGGTTATGGGGCAGGTAAACTCCAACATTCATGTGCGTCGGGATTCTATCTTTATAGTGAAGCAAAACAACATCTAAGCCTCCAGCCTTCATAATTGAGGCAGCAAGGTACGACAACACGTCGCAATCTCCTGAATTGTCTACAATAGCCTCAACGGGATACTTTGCATTACTCTTCTCGTATGAGATCTGATGAACCAACTTCAATACGGCATTGGCGAACTGTTCATCACTGTAGGGCGCATTGCGAGTAACGCTTTGAATGTTCTCCGCGATGGATTTGACCGCGTCAGGCGTTACAAATTTTGAGTAACCGCTGTCGCTGTTTACTCTGTGGGTTTTGCTACCGTAATAATCGTAGAGGGAGGGAGGCAGTGAAATATACAATTTGTGACTAAACCGACGGTATCCATATTGAACGTAGAAAGTGTAAGTGCGGTCATAATTGATTGCAAAAGAATAGGTTGGCATAATGAAAACCAGTAACAAAACGCTGACAATAAGAATAATTGCTTTCTGAGACTTGAAACGCATGTGTGCTCCGATAGAACATATTTCTCATGAGATTTAAATGTTCAGCGCGCGCAGACTTAGGCTATCCCGACATGGCACACACTTTTTTGGATCTTGCACTTCATAAGCAGAGATGGCAAGATTGTGAAGAATGTATATCCGTGACAAATTGCTTTGCGCGCGGTCACCAAGAAGTTTTTATTTGCATAGTGACTAAAAGCAGAGGGGGGATTCGGGAATTAGTGTCCAAACTAGTGAAAAGAAAGAAGTGAGTAGAACAGTAGCCATTGGGCTAGGGATAGCATGTATAATACTTCTGGTCGGCCTTGTTGGAGCAATTTTAGTTTACTCATCAATGATGAATGATAAAGATAACGAGATTTCTGATTTGAGCCAGCAGGTAACTTCATTGAGTTCACAAGTCGCAAACCTTACTAGTATCGCAAACTTGACTAAATCCACAGCTTGGTTAAACTTCAAGAATGTAAGTATACAAGCAGGTTATGAGAACGTTTGGAATTTTATATCAACCTATGCGGGATACGTTTCGGTTCAGGTTTTCTCGTCAACAACGGCTGACATATATGTTCGAGTAGCCTACGCTTCGCATGGAGTCAACTACGATAATCAAATAAATGTTGGAATGGGTGGAACAGCAGTTTTTCCAGTCCTACCCGCCTCAATACAAATCAGCGTCGGCAACCCAGGGATGACTTCTGTTACCACAACAGTAACGATAATATACTACTACTAACCCCGCTCTTTTTTCCTTTTTTTAACCAATTAGCTGCGCGCGCAATTCTTACGCGTGGACATCCAATTTAGTTGCGGCGTTATCTGCTGGGACCCCGGGATCTTGGAAGGGAAAACAAAGACAGCGAGAAACCCCGCCACGTGCCAGTCAGCGTGGAGACCCCGCAGGCACGCAAACCCCTCCCACGTCGTCACCGAGCGTGGACACTTTACAAAGCCTTCTCAGTCCTCAGCTTAGAAATGTTTTTCCAATACTTTTGGATGAAACCCAAAAAAAAAGAGGAGGGAGGAGTTGAAGGTTTCAGCTTCGTTTTCTTAGGGCCCAGAGGTTAACTATGCCTATGATGATGGCTACCGCAACAGCTGCTATTATGGCTAAGTCTATGGCGGTGTAGGCAGGTGCATCTGGGTATGCTGGCCATTCGGGTGAACCATACTCTGGCGGTGGTTCCGGTGCTGGGCCCACTGATACGGCGGTTGCTGCTGCTGAGCTGCCGTAGGAGTCGTCGCCCACGAAAGACGCTATGATCTCGTAAGTGTCCTCGTCCGGCGGAGTCCACGCATGGTTGAAGGTGCCGTAATATCCGTTGGTTGTGACTGTGCCAATGTCGATCACGTTGCTGTCTGAACCTATGGCGACTAATGTCACTGAAACCCCAGTTATCGTTTCATTGCCCCAGATTCCGTGGATTGGCATCTGCTTGTGCAGGTATTCCATTTGCAGGGCCATTGAGTCTTTGGAGACGCATGGAGTGCCTGGCTGAGCCGGGGACTGATCCAAGACTGTGCCCTTTATCAACACGCTGGATCCTTTCGCTATGACTTCCGGCGATGCTGTTACTGTTGTCGCGCTTCGTCCCTTGCCGAAGACGTACGTGTACCCGTCACTGCCGCCGAGTGTCAGGTAGCCGTCGGCTATGGGACCTATATCTGTTGTGTGTTTAGACGCAGCCCCAGGTAACCCTACTTTCCATATGCCTTTGCCTGTGGTAGCGTTGATGCAGTGGAGCTGCCATCCTCTGGTGATGGGCACAGTGGCTGAGTGCTCAGTATTGTACGCGTAATACTTTCCGTCAGCAATTGCGCCACCAACGTTCGTAGAATACATGGTTTGGCCATTCTCGTCAACGTATGGAGTTTCGTATGTAGCTGCCGCTGGCGTTGAGTATTTCCAAGCTATTTTTCCGTTGGTCCAGTTGAAGGCATAGACGCCCGTGTAGGCATTTCGGTAAAGTAGGCCGTAAGCTGACAGTACATTGTAAGCCCCGTAGCCAGGGTAATCCCAAGGATAGTCAAACTCCTCGCTTTTCCATGCTAAGGTTCCTGAATTCAGATTATAAGCCACGAAATACCCCTGCTCTGTCAATATGGCGATTTTTCCGTGGTCAGCGTACATTGTGTTGCTGCTGTATTGCCATTCGTCAATTGTTATGTCCCATAGCTCTGTGCCTGTCTTCAGGCTGGCAGCCCTTATGCGCGTTTTGTTAGGTGCTCCCCCTACATAGTCTTTCGACACCAGAACAGATATGCCCACATTGTGATCGGTGGTCTCTGGTATGCTGCTCCACGGCCATGTTATGTTCCCCCTTACCCTGTTAGCAAAGTTGCCAGTGCTCCCCTGTGTAGTCCAGTTGATCAAACGGTAATTTCCGCCCCCAAGGTTCTGCACACTCAAAACGTAACCATTCCGATAGTAGGTGCCACTCATGGCTGTTACGTTCACGGTCATAGCTCCGGTCCATGGATCAAACTTATACAGCCTCCCACCGCTTAACGCCAACAGACTTATGGCTGTTACGTGTTCGTGTGTTCCGGTGGTTGCGCCGCCGGGTAAAAGACCTGTGTCAAAGTATTCAATGACTGAAGGTGTAAGGGCAGTGACCATTACAAACCCCGGGAAGGGCTCGGAAATAGTTGCCGGTGCTGGGTATTCCCAATACACTTCTCCGGTGCGTATGTCGTAGCACTTCCAATACGTTTGCGCGCTCGCCCCGGTTCCAGGTTTGCTATAGGTCTGGTAAGCTCTTCCCGCATAGATTATCTCGGGAAAACGCCCCGGGCCGCTACTACTGAAAATGCCTGTGTTGTATATTTCGACACCAAAGTCCCCTCCGAGGATGCCTGCTATGGTATATTGTTGTTTCCATGCTACGTGTGCACTCTCTGGCGCTTGAACCCATGGAGTGAAGTGCCCGCGGGCACCGCCGAAAAAGCCCTGCGCCGTTCCGGCGGCGCCTTCGTGTCCACCCCAGTATGGGTTCGTGTTAGGGTAGTAGGCGTCCCATTCATGGCGTCCTGGGCCATGCCACGGCCAGTTTCCTGCAATCGACCACCATTCTCTATACTCATAGGGTACTGGTCGCGTCCAGTAGTCGGTTGGAAGCGGCATTTCAGGCCAAGAATACACAATGTCTTCCTGCACGGTAATTGTAATCTCTGGAGAAGACGAAGGCGGGTAGTAGACTGATTGGGCATAGTTTGAACCCCCTGAGGTGGCGTTTATGATATCTCCTATACTGTACCGTCCTGCTGGGAAATACATTCCGGGGAAGTCATACTTGAACTTCCACGTGCCAAGCTGATTAGCCTGCGCTTCAAACCACGATGTTCCGTCTGCAACATAAGAATCCATCGTAACAACTTGTTGGGTTGCGTCTGGCTTCGTGATTGTCACCTTTAAGTCCAGAAATTTTCTGTCCGCATTAGGTGCTGGTATCACCCATATGTTAACCAGGATAAGCTGGTCAAGTCCTACGAGCGTAGGTCTAACGCTTATGTAGGCTTTTGTAGCAACTGTGTAATCAGGAATATCGCCGGGTTTTAGTGGTCCACTATATGGTTGTTCTTCAGCAAGTTGAGCTTGAACTGGCGTATATAATGTCAGCATAACAGAAGCCATCAATAGAACTAAAGCGATTGCAGCTATCTTGGTTTTGTTTGAGATTTTTTTCATTTTTTATCCTCCAAAATTTTTTCCGACAGCTATGTACTGTATTGTTTTGGCTTAAGTATTTTTTTCCCTTTCTTGTTGTGCAGTATATCAACTGACGTGTACCTTCAAGTTGTGATGGTTCCCATCGAACCAAAAGTGCATCGAAAGAATGCATGTGCAATCATAGGTCAAATACATAGTTCAAAACAGTGCTAATTTGCATTTGTGTGTAAACAACAAAAGGGTCAAAGGAAAAACCACGGCATACAGATATTAACATCCGAAATCGATCAAAGAACAAGTCAAATGCTGGGGGAAGTTGTTAAGTCGCCTATTTGTGCCACCAATTTTGATTTAAGTCGGAAAGGTTTTCTCTCCGACAAAGGATGTGCGCGCAATTCTTATTTGGGGGCGTCTAATTATGTTGTGGCATTGTCTGCCGGGGCCCCGGGACCCTGGAAATAGGGGAAAGACAGCTGCCAGAAACCCCCCACCACGTGCCAGTCAACGTGGAGACCCCGCAGGCCCTCTCAGCCATTCCACGCATGCGTGCCCACGATGGTTTGCTGAGGCATGGGACGCCGGTAAACATGGGCACTCAGAAAACACCACGAGTCAACCCCCCGAAAACTCATGGACTCTTCCCAAAGCCTTCTCAGCCCTCACCATAGACACGCATTTCCAACACTTATGGATGAAATCCCAAAAAAAGGGGAAGTTTTGAAGGTTTATTTTCGCAGTTTTCTGACTGAGACGATGTCGAATATGACCAGAAGTGCGACTACGACAACGGCTGCTATTATGGCCAGGTCTATGGCGGTGTAGGCGGGGATTTCTGCTTGTACTGCTGCTTGGACGTCTTCCGCGCACAGAGGCGTTGGCGGCGCTGGGCCCACTGATAAAGCAGTTGCTGCTGCTGAGCTGCCGTAGGATTCGTCTCCCATGAAGGAGGCGATTATGGTGTAGGTGCCTTCGTCCGGCGGAGTCCACGCATGGCTGAAGGTGCCGTAATACCCGTTGGTTGTGACTGTGCCTAAGTCATATACGTTGTCGTCTTCGCTTATGGCGGTTAAAATCACTGGAACGCCAGTTACGTCGCTTGGAATCGGAAATTGCTTGTACACGTATAGCATCCACTCGCTCATGTTTTCATCAGCGACGGCGGGAACTCCATTTGGGAAACGTGCGGTCAGAGCGTATTCCTTCGTGCCCGGAGACACGTCGGTCACCATACCCTTTATCAATACGCTGCTTCCGCGTGTGATAACGTCGTTTTGGATTGAGACTGTGGTGGCGCTTGGACCTTTACCTATGGCGTATACGCGCTGGTCGTATGTGTCCATAGTTGCTATTATGCTGTCTCCGATAATTGCAGGCCCTCCCCAGCGGGTTTGACGGAACATGCCATTTGCTCTCCATATTTCATCTCCGGTTGTTGCGTTGAGGCAGATGAATGGCCCACCGCGCGGTCTGGGATCAATGGGAGAGTGCTCAAGATGGCCCATGTAGATTTTTCCGTCGGTAATGAACACCGGTTTTTGCCACCAATTATTGGCCCACAAGATTTCGTTGTAGGGGTCATATGCTTCGTAGGTCCACAGGAGTTTGCCTGTCGTGACATTGTAACAGTACACTATTCCGGACACGCTCGCTGAGTAGAACCTGCCGTAAGCGATGGCTCTAGTTTCGGCGGGGTTGTCTTCATACGCGTCCAAATAGTGTTGCGACGGAGTTGGGCCCCATAGATACTTCCCATTTTCGAGGCTGAAGCCATAATGTTCTCTAGTCTCTTTTATCCATAGGACTCCAACTTTATCTTCTAAACTCCAAGATTGCCAACCGCCCTGGAAACCGCTTACGGTTACATTGCCTTCAGCCCAATAATCGGGTGCGTTCCAAGTTTCATTGAACAAAACTTGCCCTTCTTGCCCTGGTTTCAAACTTAAGCCCCACAATTTGACTTCAGTAGTGCTTATGCTCCCACCGATTACTCTATCCTCAAGAAAAGTTTTTTCGACACTTCCCGGTAGGTCTGTTGGTATCGGCTTGGTCCATTCAATCCCGCGTGTCGCGTTAAATGTTTGTCCATGGGCGTTGGCACCCCAACTACCTGCATACTGGCCGGTCACCCCACGCGTGACAACTCTACTTGAGTTCCACAGAGTCATCTCGCCAGCCCCTAGGTTAAACGAGTATCTGTAGATTTCACCGTTTGGACCGTATAGGTTGTCGCCCGAGGGCACGTCCTCCATGGTATACATCCAATCTCCAGTGAAGGCGTCAAACGCATGCCAATCTACAGAAGTGGGCATCCACCAAGGACCGTAAGTAACAGGTACCCACAAGTACGCGTAAGTGCCGTGATAGTTGTATGCGTCCCAATAGAATAGCTGACCAAACGCTATCGTTCGGTTATCCAGAAAGGTTTTAGACCAAAGCTCTTCTCCGGTATGTAGGTCTACACAATGATATACCACCGGGTTATCACGGGTAGTGTGTTGGTAGTAAAGTCTTCCGGCAAGGATTATGGCAGATGAAAGCCACATATAAGGACCGGTTGATCCAGTCCATTTGCCTTCGTATGCATCTCCCATTTCGAAGGAGTGTCCGCCCAACTCTCCGCCGACGAGGCCTCCTATCGTTAGCGGCTTTACCCACAGTATGTGGGCACTCTCTGGCCCTTCGTTGTAAGGAGCGAAGAGATTTTCAGGAGTCGTCAACCAGCTTCCTGAAATTGATGACCATTCTCTAATCTGTGCATCTATTGGACGAGTCCAGTATTCGGTTGGAAGCGGAAAGCTTGGATAATACTCTATTGGCTCCTCCTGTACGACGAGTGCCAGTTTTCGGCTGTTGCTGGCTTCATAGAACGTACTCACATTGACCCATTGCCCTATCCACCATTGAAACTCAGTATAGTTGTACCACTGTGCAGGGAAGTGCGTCTGCAAATAGTATGTGCCTGCTATGTCAGGCACGTATGACTTGCCTGTCATTCCCGTTGAGTCGGTTCTCCACGGTCCCAGCGTTTTGTTTTCGCCGTCGGGCCTTTCGACTGTTACTGTTAGATCTTCCCATCCATCCTCTGCGGTTCGCAGGTAGTCTGTAATCCCGAGGTTGATCAAAACTTCTTGGTTAACACCTACTGGGTTAGGTACAGCATCAATGATGGCATAGGTCTTTTTCGTTTGGTACTCCTGTGCGGTGGCAGCTGGCAAAGCAAAAAGCGAAACAGCCATAGTTAGCATCAGAACAAAAGCGATTGCAGCAGTCTTTGCTTTGTTTTTTGAAAATCGCATCATCTTCTTTTCTCCTTCCTCAATTTTTTGATGCGATCATATTTTATGCATTTTGTTGCTTAAGTATTTTCTCATATGTGATATCTTTGTCATAGTGTTTCTTTCTCGTCGTATTTGTTGCCAAATGCATTTTGTATACAATTTTTTAAGCTCTGTCTGTTCTGCCAAGGTGACAGATAATTCGACGGAAAGGTAGACACAACTTTAGATCGAATATAAAATTCAAAATACATTTGATTTGTCCTCGTATGTAGACGACAAAAAAGTCAAAAGAAGAATCAAGAGCATACAGAGATTAGCTCCTGAAAACAACCGAAGAACCGGTAGAGCGCTGCAGGGAATTGTTAATCTGTCCATTTGTGCTACCAATTAAACGTTTGACAGTGGAAAATCATGCGTGTTCGCACAAGTCTAGTATCTTATGCAAATGCTTGATATTTCTAATGTCTTCGGGTTGGTTGAATAAGCTATAAGCGTCTCATAATGGATCTTCATGCAAGGGAATATGCATGCACAAAAAGAGTTTGTGAGGTTTTGGGTTGCTCTCTTTGAGTGCTAATAGGAAACCATGTATTCAGCGAAAAAGTTGCTAAAACAGCCTAAACGTGAAGACAAACATCGTTTTTGGCAATTTAGCCTCAGGAAGATAATTTTGGATAGACTTTTTCTCCGCCCACAATGGTCATCCTCACCTTAATATCCTCGATGTTGTTCGGCGGAGTTGTTCGGGGGTCACGAGAAATAACCGTAAGGTCAGCTAGTTTACCTTCCTCAATCGACCCCTTAATATTTTCTTCAAAGGATGCGTATGCCGCGTTAACCGTGTACATTCGTAAAGCCTCATCAACTGTGATTCGTTCCTGAGGAAAGAGTTGTCTCGCCACGGCTGCTTGGATACCCGAAAAAGGGCTTATCGGTTCCATTGGACAGTCCGAGCCGCCGCTGACCCGTATGCCTTCTTTGATTATCGTTTTGAGAGGATAGAGCCACCGAGCTCTTGTGGGCCCTAACCGGTCAGCTGCCGACCATGTCGAAAACTCGGAGATAATGGAGTGGGGTTGTATAGACACAACCACCTCTAGTTTCTTGATGCGTTGGATCAACTCTTTGTTGAGAACCGACGCGTGCTCTATACGATAGCGATGGTTTTTTCTTGGCACTTCCATTAATGTTTTTTCAAGGGCGGTCAAGGCCATATCAATGGCTTGGTCGCCCATCGCGTGTATGACTAGGCGACAGTTGGCTTTGGTAGCCTTGACGGCTAACGCGTTCATTTCCTCTTGAGTGTACAGCAGTCTTCCCTTTGTCGTATGGTCATCACTGTAGGGTTCATACAGAGCTGCTGTTCGCGCGGCTAGAGAGCCGTCTGCAAAAATCTTAACGCCTCCAAACCTTACCAAATCGTCTCCAAAGTCTGTGTATGAATCTAAACCTGGTATATGCTCCAAAATATTTGCTGATGCTATAATGTAAACTCTTAAGGGCAGTTTGTTTTCTGCACGAAGTCTCTGGATTATTCGAATCTCAGTCGACGATGAAACCATCCAGTGTACGCTAGTCACTCCAGCTTCCACAATCTTCTCACATGCTAAGCTAGCGGCCTCAATGACCTCTTCTTCAACGGGCTCAGGGATAATCTTCCAAACCAAGTCCATTGCATTCTCTCGCAAAACACCGGTGGGCTCGCCTGTTTCCCCGTCTTTTTCAATGGTGCCGCTTGACGGAGCGCTTGTTTCCTTCGTTACACCAGTCAATTCTAATGCTTCGCTGTTCACGACGCACATACGCCCACTTAGGTGATAAAGGACCACAGGGTTTTCTGGTGAAGCCTCATCCAAGTCCCGAAAGTTTGGATAGCGTTTCTCAATAAAACTGGTTTGGTCCCATCCATGGCCTAAGATCCATTTTCCCTCAGGCGTCTCCTGCGCGCGTTTTCTGATTTTTCTCTTCATCTCTTCGATAGACTTCACACCTCTCAGATCGATCCACATCAAAAACCTTCCAAAATCAACAACGTGAAGGTGAGTGTCTATGAAGCCGGGAACAATCGTTCTTTCCTTCAGTTCAATCACTTTTGTGTTTTTTCCAATCCAATGACTAATCTCCTCGTTTGTGCCGACTTCAACGATTCTGTCTTTTCTTACGGCTATTGCTTCCGCATGAGGCTGAGATGGATTCATGGTCAAAACGTTTCCATTCATTAAAACCAAATCTGCCTCCATCAAACGTCACTCCTGCAATTGGTGTATTAAATGCGTGCCCATAACAAGCTTTGTAACTTTCTTTCAGAAAGTAGGAAAGTCTGCTGTTTCACTGTCAGCAACCAGCTTGGAAGCTTTGGTCCATCAAGTTGACCCGCACAGTGTTGAAATCGACAAGCTGAGAACCAGTGGAATTCCACATCATTCATGGTTGTGGTGATGTACGTTTTCCCTTATTGAAGCAGGCTATGCTTGTGCCATGCATGCATGTATGCAGTGAGTTTTCTTGTCGAGCCCCAGGTATGTGTGCACATGCTGGATCAGATCCGAAGTAGTCGCCTGTGTGGGCGTAGGCTCTGTTTCTACATCCGCCGCCGCATATTCCACGGTATTCGCAGCCTCCACATTTTCCCTTCAAGTTGTTTGGGTCTCTTAGTTGCGGGTAAAAATCTGATTTTTGCACTTCATCCCAGAGTTCTTTTAGGGTTTTTTCTTTGATGTTTCCGATTTTTAAGCCTTCAGAATAAAAGCAGGGTATCACATCCCCATTCTCAAGGACGCTTAGGTATCCACCAAATAGGAAGTAAATGCATTTACCTGCGAATTCGTTGTTGTACCATTCCCAAAAGTTTTCTGGATTCCTCTGTTTGACGATGCGGGCGTAGAAGGGACAATGCACATGGAATTCAAATTTGGTTTTATACTGTTTTTGAGTTAAATCGTATATGTGGTTCAAAAACCATTCATACTGCTCAGGCGATGGTTCTAAGTGTATGTTTTTTCGGGCTCTTCCCGATGGAACTAGGTGGTTGAACCACACAAACCTTGCGCCGTACTCTTCTGCTAGCGCGACCACATGATCTGCCTCTTTGTAGTTAACGGTTGTAGCTGCCATCGATAAGCCGTTCAGGATACCTGCTTTTGATAGTTTTTTTATAGCTGAAAGGGCTGCTTTGTATGAGCCCTTCCCTCTTAAGATATCGTTTGCTTTTTCTGAGCCATCTATGCTGATGGATGTGAAGACCTCGTTTTTAACCAAGTTGTCATAAATCTTTCCATCCACGAGATATCCGTTGGTTAGTAAGCATATCTTAAGTCCGAGGCTCCTCGCGTAGCTGATTAGCTCGAAGACGTCTTTTCTTAAAAGCGGCTCTCCGCCTTTTAATCCGAACCATTGGGAGCCGAACTCGTAGATTTGGTCAACGAGACGTAGTCCATCTTTTGTATCTAATTCGTCGGGGGCTGGCTCCAATGTCGCATTGACATTGCAGTACAGGCAATTTAGATTGCAAGCTCCAGTAGCTCTCCAAGAAGTAATTAGCAAAGGCCCCTCATTCTTCGAGGACATCTTGATCAATCGCGGTTACTCTTCACCATCTAAAAAAGATTCCGTATATATACTAAAAAAGGAAATGAACTTAGCCGCTTTTGGCTAAGCTTGCACGCTCAACTTTTTCATCTATCCGAACTAACCTTTACTCAGCTTGTTCCGTGTTTAGGTCTAAGGAAGAAGTGGGTAGGTTTCATGAAGAAAAGGGAGTCTTTTTTTTCTTTGCTAAACTTGGAAATTTGGATGACTTCTTTGAAGATTGGTGCGTCAACTATCATGGTGTGATATTCTCCCTTTTCTCCGCAAAGGTCTATTCCATATTTGTCTTTCAGTTCTTTCAACTCCTTCATAAGGGCCTCGTTAAGCTCTCGACCTAGCCATTTTTCATCAAACCAAGGTTGTCTCACACAGGTAAAAACGGCCTTGAATCCTTGAGAAATCACCTCGTTTAAGATTTGGTACCGGTCTAAACCCCATAACGGCTTGATTACTTTTACACTCAGTCCTCTGCAAACATCATCAATCCAGTTTCCGTGGAAACTATCTATAAAGGAGATGTCCCCTGTCACAATCCCTTCGATCCCATCTTCTTTTATGAAACGGGAGATCGCTTCCCTATATTTTTCGAAATAGGGTTCTTTTACTTTCGCCTCGACATGTGGTATTCCTAGGGCTTTAGACTGAAGGGGCATAAGTGATAAGGGGTGGCAAACAGAGGGGGTTTCCCAAAGGAAAGTGACGATGAAGGCGACATCAAAGCCTCCTGCCAAGGCTTTGTGGCAGGCTAGGCAGGATTCTTTACCTCCACTCCATAAAGCGGCAACTTTCAACTTTTGCACCAAAAGCAAGATGGGGCCATTGCAAAATAAGTTTTGTTTGTAGCGATTTCTCTGAGCTTCGTATTTTTGACACGTTTCTCGCTTGCAAACGTCTCGAGCTTCCTTATGAACAAATATGCTGTCAAATTTTCGTCAGTGGGGTCCAAACAAATATATCTCGAGTTTGCTTTTTCATACGTTGCTGAAGGGATGACCTATTGCAGAAAAGAATGTTCGGTAGAACGGGCCTTCAGGTTTCCATTGTTGGTTTTGGTGGGACATGGATTTCACAGATAAGCGTGGATGAGGCAAAGAAGGTTGTCCGAAGGGCTTTTGAATTAGGCATCAACTACTTTGACACGGCGAAATTAGACGGAGATAGTGAAGAAAAGATTGGAGCAGCATTGAAAGATGTGAGAGATGAGTGCATCTTAGCTACGAAAACCGGTTCAAGAACGAAGAGGGAATCGCTGGCAGACATCAAATATAGCCTGAACCGACTGAAGACAGATAGATTGGATTTGATTCAACTTCATGGGATAGACGATGTAAAAACGTTGAAGAAGGCAACGAGTCCAAGTGGTTCACTGGAAACGTGTAAGGAGGCGCGTTCTGAAGGCTTGGTAGACTTCATTGGCATCTCAAGCCACAAGCCTCGCGTATTGGTCAAAGCCATCGAGACAAATGAATTCGATACGGTACTTGTGCCCCTTAACATAGTAACGAGACAAGCTTTAGAGGAATTAATACCGCTCGCAAAAGATCTGGACATCGGCGTTGCCGTAATGAAACCCTTGTCAGCTAAGACCTCCAACATCACAACCTGTCTATACACGCCACCCCTCTCCCTGCTTTCCGATGAGCCCGAACTGAAAACTCTGTTGGGGCAGGATAAGATTTCAATGGTAGGCAACGCCCTTAGATTTGTTCTGGCACAAGATGTCTCCGTTGTTGTCCCAGGATTGAGGTCGATTGAAGAAGTTGAGGTAGCCGCTGAAGTAGGAGAGGAGTACAAAGGGTTAACAGGGGATGAGGAAAAACGTTTTAGAGTCCGACTTGACTGGAATCACTGTCGAGACTGTGGACTCTGTCTACCTTGCCCTCAAAACTTAGACATAGCAGCTGTACTCAGATTTCAAATGCTCTCCGTCACCTACGGGTTAAAAAATTGGGCTAAAAAACTGTATGAAGGACTCGAAGTTGGGGTTGACGATTGCACTAAATGCGGCGAATGTGAACCAAAATGCCCGTATAAGTTGCCCATTATAGAAATGCTACAAAAGGCTCAGATAGATCTACGGCGCTAGTTTCTAGACAGCTTCGAAGAGACGTGCTGGGTCGAGGATGAAAAAGGGAGGAAACCGAAGTCTAAGGCTTAAGCCAAAGGCGCGCAAACCTAATACTGAACATTAACTTATTAGAAATAAGGTGAAAACATGGGAAGACTAATCGCGTTCTTAATGTTTCACCTTCGCGCGCGCGAGCCCATGTTGAAGATTCTGAAAAGACAAATTCGAGGGCTTACATATTTATTATCGCATCCTCTCCAGTTGAAACGAATCATCATAAGGGAGACTCGATATGGGCAGAGGCATCGGAGTAAGCGAAAGTGGGTGGAGTGGCAGAAATATGACACATGCACAGCAGCAGCACAGCATAGCACAGCAGTGGCGCGCGCGCGTCCACTAAATGTGGAGAGAATGCAGACTATTTCTGATATGGTTAGTCGTGTAGGCAATGGTTTAAGGGTCTTAGATGTTGGGTGCGGAGATGGAGCTATTAGTGAGTACCTATGGAAAATGGGGAATCACGTAACATCCGTAGACTTGAAAAATATTGCTACAATAGCTCACAGATGTCGAGTTCTGTTAGTTGTGGCTGGCGATGCAGAGCAATTAGCCTTTGCCTCGAACAGTTTCGACGTAGTTTTAGCCTCTGAAGTAGTAGAGCATTTGTGGAATCCGCACAGTTTCTTGGATGAGGCCCATAGAGTTCTTAGAGCTAATGGTCATTTGATAATATCTACCCCTGAAGGAAGAGAGGGCTTGCGCTACGACTCTCACAAATACTACTTCACAGTGGAAGGCTTAAAGCAGATGCTTGGTGCAAAATTCACTTTGCGCGAAGTTAAACGCTTGAAGCCCATAGGTGCTCCAACATCTACGATTATTCTGCTGTTACGTAAATCAATGATAAAAAGAAATTAGGACATTGGTGCCTCTTTGGTAAATGCTTGATAATTTCTCTTAAGATTTGCTGAGCATGACCTATTCTTATGCGCGTGTTCCCTGTTTGGGTAGAACGAGTTCACGACGGTTACATCCACCTCTACGACGGCGCTTCCTCTAAATAATTGGCTGGTCGAGATTGAAAGAAGCCATCCATTAACACGTTTTGCTTTATTGGAATCTATTGTTGCACCAACCAGATTTCTGTTATGTAGCTTCTTTATCGTTACGTCTTAGAAAAAAATCTGTTCACGTTATCGAAAGAAAAAAAAGAAAGGGGGCTGAGGGTTTTATTTTCGTAGTTTTCTGACTGAGACGATGTCGAATATGACTAGAAGTGCGACTACGACAACGGCTGCTATTATGGCCAAGTCTATTGCTGTGTAGGCAGGTGCTTCTGGGTATGCTGGCCATTCGGGTGAACCATACTCTGGCACAGGCTCAGGCGCTGGGCCCACTGATGAAGCGGTTGCTGCCCATGAGCTGCCATAGGAGTCGTCCCCCATGAACGAAGCTGTGATCGTGTACAAGTCTTCGTCTGGAGGGGTCCACTCGCATCTGAAGCCACCGAGGTCGCTTTTGACTGTGCCTATGTCGATTACGTTGCCGTCTGAACCTATGGCGAGCAACGTCACTGGAACCCCAGTTACCACATAACCGTCTGGAATCGGTTTCTGCATATGCAGGTATTCCATATACGTGGCCATTGATTCTTTGGATACGCATGGAGTGCCTGGCTGAGCTGGAGACTGATCCAAGACTGTGCCCTTTATCAACACGCTGGATCCTTTCGCTATGACTTCCGGCGATGCTGAGACTGTTGTCTGGCTTCTACCCCTACCAAAGCAGTACATGTATCCATCGTAGCTATTAGTGCCTACGAGATATCCGTCAGCTACAGCTGCTGCTCCAGTCCCGCCAAACGTGGCTCCTACAGCTATACTGCCCGTTATGTTCCATATGCCGTCGCCTGTAGTAGCGTTGATGCAGTGGAGCTTCCAGCCTCTTGTGAGGGGCTGGGTTGGCGTGTGTTCAGTGTTGTATGCGTAGTATTTTCCGTCTGCTATTAGGCCACCGCCGTTAAAGGAGTAGACTCCTTCACCGTTTTCGTCAATGTATGGAGTTTCGTACGGGTTTGGCGTTGGCGCCTTGTATTTCCAGACTATTTTGCCATTAGTCCAGTTGAAGGCGTAAACCCCTGAATAGGCATTTCGGTAGAACAGGCCGTAAGCCGACGCTGCAGCGTAGGCTCCCCAGCCAGCCGCATCCCAAGGATAGTCCATAACGTCGCTTTTCCAAGCCAAGCTCCCATCATTAAGGTTATAAGCCAACCAATACCCGCCCATAGTCAGAAAGGCCACCTTACCATGGTCAGCGAGGGCACACATTGGACTGTAATTAGTCTCCTCAACTGTCTTGTCCCAAAGCAATGTACCGTCCTTCAAGCTGGCAGCCCGAACACGTGTTCCATACCATATTCCCGTTCCGGGAGGAGTAAGAACATCCACAGCACCAGCCATACCCGCCTCGAAATCGTAAGCCACGGTAAAAGCATCACCTAACGGCCAGGTTATGTTGCTTATCACGCTTGCTGTGAAGTTGTAAACGGGTGCTCCCAGGAAGGCGGCAGGCGCAAATGTGGTCCAGTTAATCAAACGGTAGTCAGGGGCAATAAAGGTGCCAATGTTCTGCACGCTCAAAGCATATCCGTTTCTGTAGTAGGTGCCTGAGTCTAACGGAGCAATCGAAGCGTCCAAGGTCACAACTCCACTCCAAGGATCAAGCTTTATCAGCCTTCCGCCGCCAATTGCCACAAGAGATACGCCAACTCCAAATTGAGGTTGAGCGCCCGAAACCTCTCCAGCACCTCCGGAGTATTCAAGTTGCCATGGAGCAGCCATTGCACCGAAAATCCAAAAGCTGGTTGGGGTTGGATCTGGGGAGATCTCCCAGTATGTTTCTCCTGTTCGTAGATCGTAGCACCGTAAAACTGTTTCCCCTCCTGGCAATGTAACGCTCTGGTAGCATCTTCCTTGATAGATTACACTTGGACCACCCCCCCCAAAACCACCGCCAAAGGTTTCGACTCTTGTCTGTTCCGCAGTTATGCGTCCTATGAGGCCTCCTAGGCTGGTTTGGCGTTTCCATACTATGTGGGCTGTGTTTGGTGCTTGAACCCATGCTTCGAAACTATATTGGGAACTCCAGTATTTGTTTGTGTTGGCTGGCCAGTCAGCGCCTCCTCCAGGGCCACGCCACGGATAGTATCCTGAAATCGACCACCACTCCCTGTTCTCTGGGGATATCGGCCTCGTCCAGTAGTCTGTGGGAAGCGACGAGGGCGGCCAAGATAGAACTTGTTCCGTTTGCACCGTGAGTTCTTGCCACTCTGTGGAGGAAGGCTCATAATACGTTGAGTTGAGGTGTACGGTAGGCGGCTCCATAAAACCGCCAGGAACATCTGCATCTGGGAAGTAGCTTCCACCGAATTCGAATTTGAGTTTCCATACGCCTATTTGGCCTGCTACATATTCAAACCATGCGGTTGTGTCTGCTGGGTAGGAGTCCATGGGGCCAACAGTAACATTGGTTCCATCAGGCTTTTGAATCTTGACCACGTATGATGTATGGTATCTGCTTCTATGAAGAGCAGGGTTAGTCCATAGATTGACGAGGAAGACTTGGTCCAGACCCACGGGGTTAGGCCTAAAACTCAGAAAAGCCCTAGTCTCAATAACATAAGCTGGAGTAACACCTGGCGGCAGCGGCTGACCACCTTGATTCTGTTGAGCATTAACAGGAACTGCCATTAGTGTAACAGAAGCCATCATTAGAACTAAAGCGATTGCAGCTGTCTTTGTTTTGCTTGAGATTTTCACCATTTTTCACCTATACAAGGTTAACATCGGAGACTCTTGTTTATAACGACGTATTTAAGATTTGTTCATATGCGTGTGCGTTAGACCCTGATTTCTAATTTCTGTTATTTAGCTTCCTTATCGCTACATCTTAGAAAAAATTTGTTTACGTCTTAGAAAAAAGAAGAAAGGGGGTTGAGGGTTTTATTTTCGTTTTCTGAGAGCCCAGAGGTTGACTATGCCTATGATGATGGCTACGGCAACAGCTGCTATTATGCCTGCAAACATTGGTGTGTAGTCAGGTTCAGCTTCCGGTTCAGGCTCTGGCGGTGCTTCTGGCGCTGGGCCCACTGATACGGCGGTTGCTGCTGCTGAGCTGCCGTAGGAGTCGTCGCCCACGAAAGACGCTATGATCTCGTAGGTGTCCTCGTCCGGCGGAGTCCACGCATGGCTGAAGGTGCCGTAATACCCGTTGGTCGTGACTGTGCCAATGTCGATAAAGTTGCCGTCTGAACCAATAGCGATTAAAGTCACTGGAACCCCAGTTATCGTCTCATTTTCCCAGATCCCGCCCATTGGTCTCTGCAGATGCAAGTACTCCATTTGCAACGACATTGATTCTTTGGATACGCATGGAGTGCCTGGCTGTGCTGGAGACTGATCCAAAATCGTGCCCTCGATCAACACTGGAGAGCCTTTGGCGACAGTTTTCGGTGATGCAGTGACTGTTGTGGAGCTTTTTCCTCTGCCGAAAACGTACATGTACCCGTCCCACGAGTTGGAGGCTGTGAGGTAGCCGTCAGCGACAGCGCCATAACTCATTGGATTTGCTATTTTCCATACGAGTTCGCCGTTAGTAATGTTGATGCAGTGGAGGCCCCATCCTCTGGTTATGGGCCAACTGGTTGTGTGCTCAGTATTGTATACGTACATTTTTCCGTCAGCAATAACGGCGCCAGCGTTGAAGGGATAAGTCCCTTTACCATCAGCAGTGATGTAGGGAGATTCATACGCTGCAAGCGAAGGCGCGCTGTAGTGCCAGACTATTTTTCCGTCGGTCCAGTTAAATGCGTAGACACCATCGTAGGCTTGTCTGAATAGCATGCCATAAGCCGATTGTGAAGCGTAAGCTCCGAAGCTACATGCTGACCAAGGATAGTCCATCTGTTCGCTTCTCCATGCCGAGCTCCCATCATTAAGGTTATATGCCAGCCAATCCCCGTTCATCGTCAAGAAAGCGAATTTTCCGTGGTCAGCTTGACAGCAGGCAAAGCTGCTGTAAGCGGTATCAGGAACCGTTTTGTTCCATATCTCTTCGCCAGTATACAGGTTGTAACCTCGTATCGTTGATCCATACCATGCTCCCATTGCGTCGGGTTGATTAGCACTCACACTAGCACCATAGCCTGCGTTCCAGTCGATTTGACTAGGTAGGCTGCTTCGTGCATATGTTGTATTGCTTTTTACCCTGCTAGTGAAGTTGCTGCTGCTTCCCAATGTGGTCCAGTTAATCAAACGGTAGTTAGGGGCAATAAAGGTGCCAATGTTCTGCACGCTCAAGGCATAACCGTTCATGTAGTAGGTGGCTGAAGACACTGGAGAAATCGAAACGTTCAGGTTCACAGATCCAGTCGCTGGATTCCACTTTATCAGCCTGCCACCAGTTATCGCTATCAGATTTGCGGTCCATGAAGAAGCTGCTTCAGCGCCTGGCACCTCAGCGAACGCTCGCATATCATATTCAATGTAGCTGGGTGTTAAAGAGGTGACAAATACCCATCCCGGGAAGGGCTCGAAAGTAGTTGTAGGTGTTGGTTTTTGCCAATATATTTCGCCAGTACGTAGATCGTAACATTGCCAGAGAGTTTCCCCAGTGTTAGGGTCTGTATAGGTACTATAACATCTACCAGCATATATTAAGCTTGGAGTGCTAGGACCACTAGTCTGGCCGTAATGATATGCATATGCTCCGAGAAGACCAGCTATATTGTTTCCTTGCCGTTTCCATAATATGTGTGCACTGTTTGGCCCTTGAACCCATGGATGGAAACCATAGTTGGAGCTCCATCGTGGGTTCGTGCCAGGGTAGAGTTCATCCCATATAGGACCTCCTCCTATATAGCCAGTACCCGGGTATCCCCCTGCGATGGTCCACCACTCTCTTTTCTCTAGAGATATGGGTCGCGTCCAGTAGTCTGTTGGAAGTTCAGCCTCAGGCCAAGAATACACTATGTCTTCCTGTACGGTAAGTGTTTGTTCAGCAGTTGAGCTGGGCGCATAGTAGCATGATTCCTCAAAGCTGGTGACACCAGCACCTACCCAAGCCCCAGGATATGTAGTGTAGTTTCCTGGTGGGAAGTAGCCTCCAGGGAAGTCAAACTTGAGTTTCCATGTGCCAACCTGGTCGACCACGTATTCAAACCATGCCGTTGTATCTGCACGATAAGAATCAATCAATTTGATTTCTTCGTTTCCGTCGGGATCTGTGATTGTCACCTTGTAGTCTGAAAAGTATCGGCTTACATGAAGTGCGGGGTTAATCCACAGGTTAACCAGAATGATTTGGTTAACTCCTACGGGGTTAGGTCTAAAGCTAAGAAAGGCTCTCGTCTCAACCGTCAAGTCAGGAGTAACGCCGGGAGGTAGTGGTATCGAACCTCCTTCCTGCATATTTGTGTATTCATCTTGAGCTTTGACTGGCGTATATACTGTTAGCATAACAGAAGCCATCATTAGAACTAAAGCGATTGCAGATGTCTTTGTTTTGTTTGAGATTTTCACTATTTTTCACCTATACAAGGTTTATATCGGAAACTCTTGTGCATAACTATGTATTTAAGATTTGTTCATACGCGGGCGTGCGCGTTAGACCCTGATTTCTAGTTTCTGTTATGTAGCTTCTTTATCGTTACGTCTTAGAAAAAAATCTGTTCACTTTATCGAAAGAAAAAAAGAAGGGGGGTTGAGGGTTTTATGTTCGTTTTCTTAGGGCCCATAGGTTGACTATGCCTATTATGATGGCTACGGCAACGGCTGCTATTATGGCCAGGTCTATGGTGAGGTAGGCGGGTTCTTCTTGTGGTTCAGGCTCTGGCGGTGCTTCTGGTGCTTCTTCTACGCCCACGTGGGTTTCTGCCCATGAGCTGCCGTAAGAGTCGTCTCCCATGAACGTGGCCATGACAGTGTACTCGCCTGGAACCTCAGGAGTCCACATACAGCCAAAGGTGCCGCTCATGTCAGTGGTGACGTCGCCGATGTGCACAAAAATGCCGTTAGGATCAAAAGTATCTAACGAAACTGGAACTCCAGTAACTTCTGCGGGGATCGACTTCTGCATGTGCAGATATTCCATCCACTCGGTCATGGATTCTTTGGATACGCATGGAGTGCCTGGCTGAGCCGGAGACATATCCAAGACTGTGCCCTCAATCAACACGCTACTGTTGTGCACTGAGACTTTTGGTGATGCTGAGACTGTTGTGGCGCTTTTGCCCTTACCGAAGACGTACATGTAACCATCACTGCTGCCAACTGTGAGGTAGCCGTCGGCTATAGGGCCTGGACCTGCCCAAACCCAAATTCCCGATATGTTCCATATGCCTTTGCCTGTCGTAGCGTTAATGCAGTGGACTCCCCATCCTCTGGTGATGGGCGGAGTTGGCGTGTGCTCATTATTTATGGTGTACATCTTTCCGTCAGCAATGAAAGCAGCACCATCGAAAGAATACACTCCTTTACCGTTTTCGTCAATGTATGGAGTTTCGAACTCGACTGGTGTTGGCGCTTTGTATTTCCAGACTATTTTACCATTAGTCCAGTTAAAGGCATAGACACCGTCGTAGGCTTGTCTGTAAAATAGGCCGTAAGCTGACTGTACAGCATAAGCCCCGAAGCTAGCTTCTCCCCAAGGATAATCCATCAACTCACTTGTCCATTCTAGGTGTCCTGTAGCTAGATCCCAACACTTGAAATACCCGCCCTTGAACAATATTGCGACTTTTCCATGGTCAGCAACAGCGCAAGATCCACTATACATGCCCTCGGTGTCGAGTGTAGTGTTCCACAGCTCCTCGCCTGTTGTCAGGTTATAACCATATACTATTGTTCCATAGGTTGCTCCCATTGCAGGAGGTGAAATATCAGCATATCTTGCACCATAGCCCGAGCCGAAGTCATATAGAGTAGGTAGACTGCTCCTCGCATAGGTCGTGTTGCTTATTATTGCGGGTGCGCGCCCGATCGCGCCGAAGCCAGCTGGTTGTCCCGCAGTGGTCCAGTTGATTAGGCGATACCTGTCGGCACCTGCATCAGCACCAAGGTCCTGTACGCTCAACGCGTAGGCGTTCCGGTAGTACAACGCTGAGGACGTTAACGCGGGAATAGAAACGTTTAAGCCTAAAGCTCCAGTAAATGGATTATACTTTAGCAGACGACCACCGCCTATGTAAATAAGACTTACGTACCCTATTTCCCCAAAAGCGCGCCCAACAGCGCCAGGAACTTCTCCAAGCCCTTCATCATATTCGATATAACTGGGTATTTGGGTAACATCTGTCTTTTCCCAGTAGATTTCTCCAGTACGTAGATCATAGCACTGCCAAACTCTCCCTGTGGTTCCATCCGGCAACACTTTTGTAACCGTTTCATAGCATCTTCCAGCATAGATTATATTTGGCACACCTGCCGCAGTGCTCATTTGAAACATTGGTACGTTCTCTCCCCTCCTCGCTTCCCCTCCGACTATTCCGGATATGGCTTCCTGTCGTTTCCATGCTATGTGGGCAGTGTTCGGCGCTTGGACATACGGAATGAAATTTTCTCTGTCGTTCCAGTATCTGTTCGTGTCAGCCGGCCAGTCTGAGCCCACTCCCGGGCCGCGCCACGGGTAGTTTCCTGTTATTGGCGCCCACTCTCTGTTCGCAAAGGCTACGGGTCGCGTCCAGTAGTCTGTTGGAAGGGGAGACGGAGGCCAAGAAAGCACCGGTTCCTGCTGTACGGTAAGTGTTTGTTCTGCGGTGGAGGCGGGCTTATAGTAGCATGATTCAGGAAAGCTGATGACACGGGGCAAATAAACAGCAATCCCAGGCGGCACAGTGTAGTTTCCTGCTGGGAAATAGCTTCCAGGGAAGACAAACTCGATCGTCCATGTACCAATCTTATCGACTATATAAGGGAACCACGCTGTTGAGTCTCCACGATAGGATTTAAGCGTTACGACGACTTCGTTTCCTTCGGGATCTGTGATTATGACCGTGTAATTTGAATGGTAGCGACTTACATGAATTGGGGGCTCAAGCCACATGTTAACAAGGATTTCCTGATCAACTCCTACGGGGTTAGGTCTAAAGCTAAGGAAAGCGTGGGTATCAACTGTGAAATCAGGAGTAACACCGGGCGGTAGTGGTATTGAACCTCCTTCTTGCAGATTCGTGTATTGAGCTTGGACCGGCATTGCCATTAGCGTAACAGAAGCCATCAATAATAGAACCAAAGCGATTGCAGCTGTCTTTGTTTTGTTTGAGATTTTCACCATTTTTCACCTATACAAGGTTTATATCGGAAACTCTTGTGCATAACTATGTATTTAAGATTTGTTCATATGCGTGTGCGTTAGACCCTGATTTCTAATTTACATCACATTAGATGAACTACGCATGATTCTAATGTCTACTCAATTCTTTGATGGATAAGTAATTCAAAATGCCTTAGTTTGGTTCAATATGCGCGCGCTTTTGTTCCTAAAAGTTTGCTTGAAGCGGAAAAGTAATTAAACATAAAGCTTGCTAGCATTTAGAGAAATATAGTTGGCATGTCCATGGATGGAAAGAACGTCAAAATAGCGCTGGTTAATCCACCGCTTCTTCCCGGTGTCGCGCGACATCCTACGGGTGTTCCAATTGGTTTGGCTTACTTGGCGGCTGTTGCTGAGAAAAGCGGGTACGCGGTTAAGGTGGTAGACTGCTTGCCTTTAGATATGGATTTTGACGAGATGAAACGGGAAGTCGCCTATTTCGAGCCGGACATAGTCGGCATCACTTCTATGACGGTTACCTTTCCATCGGCTCTTCAAGCGGCGCACGTTTTAAAGGAATCTTGTCCGGCAGCTTTGACTGTTTTGGGAGGACCCCACGCCACGTTTATGGACGTTAATACCCTAAGCGAATGTGCTGATGTGGACGTTGTGGTCAGGAGGGAGGGTGAAGAAACCTTTTTGGAACTTGCAGACTGCGTGACTGAAAAGAGAAAATTCGACAAAGTCGCTGGAATTACGTTTAGAAAAAATGGAAAAATTGTCCAAACGCCGGATAGACCTTTTATTCAGAACCTTGATGAACTGCCATATCCCGCTCACCACCTGCTTCCCTTAGAAAAATATCGACCCGGAAGATCGATTTTTGGAAAAAAGATTCTTCCCATAATAACCAGTCGAGGGTGCCCCTTCCAATGTTCTTTTTGTGTGACGAGCAGGATGGTTGGCAAGAAGTTTCGAGCTAGGAGCCCCAAAAGCGTCGTTGACGAGTTGGAGTGGTTGAAGAATGAACATGGGGCTGAAGCCTTCTGCTTTTACGACGATGCGCTGACGCTTGACAGAAAGAGGATAATTGAGATTTGCGATGAAATTAAGAATAGAAAGATTGGAGTTCCATGGGATTGCCAGACTAGGGCTGATCTAGTTTCCAGGGAGATCCTTGGTAAGATGACTGATGCTGGATGCCAGCTTGTCAGCTTTGGGGTCGAATCTGGTTCTACGCAGCAATTGAAAGCCATGGGGAAGGGAACCACGGTTGAACAGAATGAAAACGCAATTAGTTGGGCAAAGGAAGCTGGTTTGTTGGTCGCCATATCTATGGTCATTGGATACCCCGGAGAGACCGTCGAGACTTTAAAGGAAACTCTTGATTTCATTGACAGAGTTAGGCCCGACGTGGTTTACCTATGTACGGCGGCGCCCTACCCTGGCACTGCCCTATACGAACTCGTCAAGAATTTAGGGTGGAAAATGTCTGAAGACTGGAGCAAATATGACACGGTAGATTTCGCTTTTGAAAATCCATCTCTGCCAAACGACTACGTGAAAAAAATGAGGAAAGAGTTTTACGACCGATTTTATTCTCCCCTCTATATCATACGCCACTTTTGCAAAAACAATTTATATAGCGGCATGCTGGCTCGAACGGCGTTGAGCCACCACTTATGGCGAATAAAATCCAGATTCTGAAGGCTGTGGGCCACCATTAAATCAAAAATTGTTTCGGGAGAGCCTAACACGAAAAGATTAGTGTAACCCTCAATATAACAATCAATTTCTGTAAATCCTCGAGTTGTCGTAGGCTAAACTGACACCGACAACGATTATAGGGAAATGGGTTGATCTGCACCCCTTAGCGCTCCTTCAAATCCTGGCAAAAATAAAGTGATGAGCGCGCGCGTTTTTTATTCCTAAGAATCAGGGGACTGATGGCACAACAGTTGTAAACAAAGATATTTTTAGCGGCATGCCTAATCTTATTAATGCAAGAACTTCAGCTTTTTAATAATTATGCGTGGGGAAGCTGAGTAAAAGTTGAGGCATAGAGCGTTAGTGCTGACAATTGCGCTTATCTCAGTTATTTCTGTGTCTCTTTTTGTGGCAATCGAATGGTTTGACGACAAGCGACAGTCGATCCCAGAATTTTTCTTTGGCGTTGAATTTGCCTACGGCAATGTCAATGACGTCAAGGATTTGGTAGACAAAGTTAAGAATTATACAAACCTCTTGGTTGTAGGCTCACCCGAGATATCCTTCAATCAGACCTGGCTAAATGCAACATGCGACTACATCTATGACGCAGGACTATACTTTATCATTCTGTTCACATCCCCCATAAAATACCAATACTATTATCCCTACGTCTGGATTATCAAAGCGAGACAAAAATACGGTGATAGATTCTTAGGCGCATACCGTATCGACGAGCCTGGAGGAAAACAACTAGACAACAGCACGTTTAGGTATGTCCTAGAAGCAAAAAACTACACCGATGCCGCCGATAACTATGTTAAGTACCTTTACGCTCACCTAGAGTACTATTTGTACTCTGGTACTCGGCTGTTCACTGCTGATTACGGCCTTTACTGGTTCGATTATAAAGCTGGATACGATGTGGTTCTAGCTGAGTTTGGATGGAATCACAGCAGGCTTTTGAACGTGGCTCTTTGCAGAGGAGCAGCTGAAGCCCAGAACAAAGATTGGGGGGTTATTGTTACGTGGAAATACAATGATCACCCATATATGGAGTCTGGACAAGAACTTTACAACGATTTAATCTTGGCTTACCATGCCGGAGCAAAATACGTTGTGGTCTTTGACTATCCCAATATTGGGCGTTATGGAATACTAACCGAGGAACACTTTGATGCTATGAAGAAATTTTGGGATTATGTACATACTAGCCCAGAAAATTATGGCCTTGATAGAGAAGTGGCTTATGTTCTCCCAAAAGACTACGGCTTTGGATTCCGAAATCCCCATGATACCATATGGGGATTATGGAAATCCTGCGAATCTTCTAAAAAGATATGGGACGATGTAAACAATCTTCTAGGCAGGTACGGTTCTCAATTGGATATTGTTTATAATGACCCAGAATTTAACAATGCCATCAAAAGCCGCTACAAAAAATTGATCTTCTGGAACGAAACCGCTACATAACATATCAGAAAAAAGATGTGAGCCACAAGGCGACGATCTCGATGGAAAAAATTTAAAGAAAAAGAGTGTTATCCGGTCTTGGCAGTCCAAGAATTCTCAACAAATTAAGTGTCTAAGATCACCTCTATGAACAAGTTTTATTCCCAGTCAAGAAGTTGACGACAAGAGTCTGAGGCTGGTTCTTAAGGCGCCTAAAAAACCGTCTCGTCTGATTTTTCGAAGTATCCTCTTTGGCGACCTATTGAAGCTCCTGTGAAATCGCCTCTGAATCTTCAGCAGCGAATCATAATCGAAATCTTCCGTCTTGGGATAGACCACGAAATCTTCCACGCGATCGTAGAGACCCTTCTCTAGTATTTCCTCGTACAAGACACTAGAAGGATACGCTATAAAGATGTTGAATTGACACCAGTCAGGATCTAATTTCTTTGCAAAGTTAAACGTGGCTTCCATGTCTCTAGCTGTTTCCCCAGGTATTCCCAACATGAATGAACTAGCTGTCTGTACTCCTTCTTCCTTACAAAGCTTAAATGCGTGGACCGTTTGCTCAAGAGTAACACCTTTATTGAGCTTTTCCAAAATTCGGGAAGAACCTGATTCCACTCCAAACCATATAGTCCTGCATCCAGCGTCTTTCATTTCCTCTAGCAGCTCTCGCGAAATCAGGTCGACTCTGGTATCACAAACCCATTCAATATCTAGTTTATGCTCTTTTATCAGTCTGCATATCTCTATTGTTCTCTTTTTCTGAATAGTGAAATTATCATACACAAAATAGATTCCTTTTGAACCATAGTTTTCGACCAGATGATCAATTTCTTCTACAACTCTATGGGGACTAAAGGCGCGGCACGTTCGTCCCCATAATTTATTAGTCTCACAAAATGCACAATTATATGGGCAACCCCGTGTTACATTCATGGTGTCTACGGGTTTAACGCTCAGAAATTCGATCGCTCGGTCGTAGAGGTGCATCGGCAATAAATGCCTTGCTGGAAAAGGGATCTGATCCAGATCACTAATAAATCTCGGAGCAGTTTTCACAATTTTTCCCTCGTGCCTGCAGGCGACACCAGAAATCGTGGCAATAGCTTGCTCGTCTTCATGTTTTGTAATATGGGTTGCAAGGTCCACCATTGCACGTTCGCCTTCTCCCAAGACAACATAGTCTATCTCTGGATGTTGCAACATGCTGTCGGGCATGTATGAAGGATGTGGCCCACCAACTACTACTTTACAGGAAGGAAGCACCTCTTTAACTGCCTTAGCTGTTTCAATGCATCGTTGATAGGTTAAAGAGCCACACGTTATACCCACTATTTCTGGACCAAGTCTTTCAATCTCGCGTTTGACATAATCGATTTGCTGCTTAAGCAGATAATTATCAAGGATTTCCACGGGGAAACCCGCTTTTTCAAGAGCCGCGGCAACATAAGCCAATCCCAGCGGGGGGAACTTCCTTCCAACAATCCAAGGTGACTTTATGGGCGGAGCGGTGGTCATCAATAAAATCAACTAGAACTCTCCTCTGATCATATTGGGGATTTCATGTTATTAGACAAATCTCTTAAATAATAATATTTAGATGCGCGCGCAACTGAGCAATTTTAATATACTTGTTGGAAGATGTTGGGCGAGGTTCTAGGCATGGGTCACAATTGTGCAATTTTTCTACGTATATGGATTTTCGTCTACACTGGCTATGTTTCAGAAACCTTAAGGTCAGAGTATACAACAAAGAATCGAGTGAATAGGAAAACCATCTTGAGTGGAGTTAAGTTGCCTACAGCATTAGCAAGGTATCGCAGTCGTACCCCGCCACAAACAAACTCTCGGAAGCGGAAAAAATTGGATACATGCACGCAAATGGGTATCGCATACAGCTATACCTAACGTTTTCTTCTTCTGTAGAGTACGACTGCCAAAAGTACGGCTGCCAATAGTATTGCCATTATGAATAATGAAAGAACAATGAGGGAGGGAAAATCTGGAGAGGTCGGGGTGAATCTTATCTTTAAGTTTATGTTTTCACCTTTCACGGTCACTGATCCCGAGGATGGAGAAGCCGTATAATCAGTGGGCGGAGTGATAGAGAAGGCATAGACTCCATTCGGCACGCTGAACATGATAGAGTTTAAAGTAGAGCTCTGAGTCTGAGAGTTGAATGTCACATTCCAGCTGGTTCCAGAAGGCAAGCCTGACTCGGTGAAGGTCACGGAATAAGTTTGCGCGTTCGGTGAAGGACCAAAGGCGTAAACTAGGTGGTCGTATGAGCCAACATAGACTATGCCGTTAGTAACAGCAGGAGAAGAAACTACCATATCGCCGGTTGCGTAGTTCCATACGAGGGCGCCAGTAGAAGCGTTCAAAGCGTAAATTTTGCGGTCATATGAGCCAACGTAAACCACGCCACCAACAACAGCAGGAGAAGAAGCCACCGCATCGCCGGTCGTATAGTTCCATATGAG
>Ga0224501_10000393_pt1 | contig 36294 bp, 23 predicted proteins | sample SF_Oct11_sed_USG_4_FD_169105 | JGI IMG/M metagenome (GOLD analysis project Ga0224501, IMG submission 169105) | Sediment microbial communities from San Francisco Bay, California, United States - SF_Oct11_sed_USGS_8_1 | ecosystem: Environmental > Aquatic > Marine > Sediment | place: USA... | reverse complement strand
TTGGATCAGGCCATTAAGCATATAGAAAACAAGAATTTTGTAGTGGCGCAACTGAATTTGAACATGGTATTGAGTCTTTACCCCAATCATTTTCTTGCCCGGGTTTACCGGGGTCGCATTTACCTACGCCAAAAGCAATACCGGTTGGCTTCTGAAGATTTCCTGCAGGCTAACCGAATCAGCCCATTCCGTTTCACTCATTACCGGTTGTATCGCGAATATCTGGAGTCGGTCGGTGAAAACTCCCGATATGGTGAGGGGCATTCGCCGGCCAATTGGATGGGGCGGTTGAAGGAGTTTCCCAAGGCTCCGGACGCCAAGGGATATGATGGCGCAGAAGCTTCTGAATCCAAATCGGTTTTTGAAGATTCCATGGATTTCGATGAAGAGAGCTTTGTAGTCAATCAGGATCTTGATTTAACTGATAGTGATCGGGATAAATTCGGAGATATGGGGCCTATTACTTCTCAGGAGGCGGCGGAGGCTGACTGGGACCATGTTCTTAAAAAACTGATTTCGTGATCCCTGCCTAGAATTTCTTCCCTGTAATTAAAAGTTCGGTCATCTGTTGTGTCGGAATGGGTTTGCTGAACAGGTAACCCTGCGCTTCGTCACAATTCAACTCCTGCAGATATTCCTTTTGTTCCACAGTTTCCACTCCTTCGGCGATGGTTTTCATATTGAGACTTTGTGCGAGGGTAACGATGGCTTTGGTGATTGCGGAATTGGTCTGCAGATTGTAATCCTTTACGAAAGTCCGGTCGATCTTCAGGTAGTCCAGCGGCAGGTTCTTGAGATAATTGAGAGAGGAAAAGCCGGTTCCAAAGTCGTCGATGGAAATTTTGATGCCCAGCTCACTGAGTTTCTTCAATATCGCCACTGCCAGAGTGGTGTCCTGCATTAATACGCTTTCGGTAATTTCCAGTTCAAGCTGGTGTGGCGGGATTCCTGTCTGCTCTAAAACCTTGGTGATCTCGGTGACCAGGTTGGGATGGGTAAATTGAATAACCGATAGATTGACGGATATGGGGACCTCAGGTAAACCCGCCTCTCGCCACCGTTTGGCTTGCTCGCAGGCGGTTAACAGAACCCAATGCCCCAGTTGAATAATGAGCCGGGTTTCTTCCGCAACAGGAATGAACTGGTTGGGCATCACCATTCCCAATTCCGGACTGTCCCAACGCAGGAGAGCTTCCATACCCGCAATTTGGCCGGACTTGAGATTGATCTTGGGCTGGTAATGCAGCTCAAACTCCTCTCGATCCAGGGCCTTCCGCATATTTTTTTCTACCGCCAGCCGTTCCATCGCCTTGAAGTTCATCGACGGCGTATATAACTCGAAGGTATTTCTCCCTCTTTCCTTGGCCCGGTACATGGCCAGATCAGAATTTTTGAGGAGAGTTCGAATTTCCATTCCATCATCGGGAAAAATAGAGATGCCAATACTGCAACCGATGTACAGCTCGTTGTCACCAATTTTAAATGCCGGGGCCATGGAAGCGAGAATTTTTTCAGCCAGTTTTGCGGTATGATCGGCATCGGTCAGGCCGGGAATGAGTACGATAAACTCATCGCCCCCCATGCGTGCCACTGTATCCTGTTTACGCAGGATTTCTTTCATTCTAAGGGAAACCTGCTGGAGTAGCTGATCGCCGGCTTCATGTCCCAGGGAGTCATTGATGGTTTTGAAATGGTCCAGATCCAGGAAGAGAATGGCGACCTTTTGGTTATTGCGGGAGGCATTGGCCACTGCCACCGCCAGACGGTCATTGAGCAGGTTTCGGTTGGGCAAACCCGTCAGTGAATCGTAATAGGCCATTTGCCGGATGGTGTTTTCCATTTGCTTGCGTTCGGTAATATCTTGTACCCAGACCAGAATTTCGGGCTGGGAACCGCCGGGGCCAACCAGCTGGAGTTTGCACTCGGCCGGATAGGTGGTGCCGTCTTTTCTTTTGAGAGCGGTTTCGAAGGAAACCATGGGACGGATTTTATTGATGAGAGAATCGCACATCCGTGTTAATTTTCCCGGATCCAAATGCGGTGCAAGTTCGATAAATGTGGTTTGTTTGATTTCTTCTGGAGTGAAACCGGTATCCATGCAAGCGAGTGAATTGGCTTTAATAAACTGGAACGTTTTCGGATCAAACACCAGGACTTCCCGGTAATGCTCGTCGAGAGAAATGACTGTATCCTCTGTGGAGGAATGCCCATTGAAATCCTGTCTGACGTGTGTTGATGAAGTCAGCCCGGTTGAAATTTTACGGGAACGGGCCGACAAGGTTTTCATGATGGCCATCAGGGCCTGGGGTTGGGTGGCAAAATATTCCTGAAACTGGGATTCGTTGATTTCCAGAAGAACCGATGGAACCAGGGTTCTTGCCCCGGCTGTTCTGGGAACGGATTCAATCAGCGACATTTCGCCAAAAAAAGTTCCCGGCAACATGCTGGTCAATGAATTTTCTCCTTGGTAGATCAGGATTTCTCCTTCAAGGACGATATACATTGCGGTTCCCGGATCCCCTTCCTCGAAGATAACGGAATCCGGTTTCAGGGAAACTTCCTTGCTTTCCTGGGCCAGCCGCTCCAAAGTGGACTCGTGAAAAAAACTGAGGACGTCGATGGTCTTCAGGATTTCCTTTTTTTTGTCAGGTTCTATGAAGTAGACGGGTTCTGGCATCTAAAGGTTGTTATATATAACAGTTAAAGTGTTTGTAATTTACTTGTTTATTTAGTTTAGCAGATAAAATCATTTGCGCCAGTTGTTAAACCCGTTAGAGATAGAATTAACGGAAAAATCCCGCTTTTCCAGAAATATGCTTGCGGCAATCTAACATATTGAAAATAAAAGGTTAATCTCGTATCAGTCGGAGCGGTGAGTAATTTTAGATTTTGAGGGAAAACGGTGGGGGGATCTATTGGAGTCTGATAACAAGGAAGCAGAGGGTACCCGCCAAGGTTAATGGAAGCAACATTGGCAATGGCTTCTCTAGGGAGGTTCAACCTTGACGGGCCCCACTTTTTAAAGCACTAACTAACAGGAAACACCACCTAGTGTAGAGACCTCCTAATCCCGGAAATATTCCCGAAAACTAATCCTGGAGGTTGGGGGTAGTGGAAAAGCTATGAAACGGGATGGAGGGATTGGCACCGAAAAGGCTTGCTCAGGGGTTTTAGTGGGGTGGGGGGGGAAGGGGGGGTACCAGCCTTCGGGGTAAAATTTGACCCCTACTTCAAAGTTATGAAATTCAATAAAATCGTTTGAAAACTCGGAGTAATCGGGTGCGTAATAATTGACATAACGGTAGCCTACAAGGATATCGGTGTCTTCCCCCGCTTCCAGAAGAATCCCTAATAGACCCTGGAAGGCCAGGGATGAGGGATTACTCTTGGGCAGTCCGGAGGGGATTCCATCGATGTTCTTTAAATCCAGTTCATGGAGGGCCATGCCGATTCCCGCGCCCACATAAGGGGTTATCCACGATTTTCCTCGAAAATCCCGGGCTACATTGATAAAAGCGGTGTGGACGATCAAATCGCCATCCAGATTGGCGGAACCGCCGGTTCCGTTGATATTGTCCAGAGCCACCGCCCTTCGGGAGAGTTCGAGCTCGGTCCTCCAATTGGAATCAAACAACCACCCGCCGGTAAGGGACAAACCGTAACCGACATTCGTGATGATTTCTGCACCGCTAACAAAAGCGGCATTTGGGGAGCCGGTGCCTTCATCGACTTTGGAGTTTCTGGCGCCCGTCATCATAGCGCTCAAACCGAAGTAAGGTTGCCCATCCCAAACGCTTTCCGCCAATGCGGAGGTGTTAAATCCCATCAGAAGAAATAGAACGATAACTCCCTGGAAAGTTTTTCTTCGGAATAAAGTCGACATGGATTTTAATTTGGAAAAAACAGGATTAAGCTAATACGCTGGGCTGAAATAAAGTCAATCTGAATAAATACGGACGCAAAAAAATAGGCCGAAAAGGGGGAGGCTCAGGCAAAGCCCCCTTCATCGGTCCCGTCAGCATGCTGATTGAGATAGGCCACCAATTGGGTCCGGGAATTGACTTCCAGCTTTTTGTGGATTTTTTTGAGATGGGTTTTAACAGTATGGGCGCTGATGAAAAGCCGCTCTGCAATTTCATTGCGACCCAGACCGTCATGAATCAAACAGCAGATTTCCATTTCTCGCCAGGTCAAGCCGGCCTTTTCGATTAGGCGGTTGGATTTAGTAAAGGGATCGGCGGCGGGATGAATGCGTAGCAGCCAAAGATCCGATTCATTTAAACCCTCTGCTTCCAGAGGAATCAGGTACAGCTTGTAGGTTCCTTGGGGGAGAGTGAAAAAGGAAACTTCCTTACCCCCGGGATCCGATTTTTCAATATCGGACGACTCCAGTTTCGCCTGCTCTTTTTCTATTATTTTGAGTAGATTTCCGGGGAGCTCGGCCCCGGAAGTTGTATCAAAAATTTCACGGAATGCCGGATTAGAGGTAACTATTTTACGGTCGCCATTAACTACAGCGATTCCAGAGGACGATTTCAGTAAACCCTGGACCATTGCCTGGGACTTAACGAGTTCCTCCTCCAGCATCACGGATTTAATTTTAAACGCGAGAAAAGGAAAAAGAGTTTGCGCGTTATTCTCGTCTCTCAATATGATCTGCTCGCTGACGTCATTTTGAACCAACAGGAATTTGGCCAGGGGATCGTTTGCGAGGTACTTTCTTATGGCTTGCTGGTCCCGAGGGCTCAATCCGGAACAGCCTAATAATGGTGGAGGATCTGTTTCCGATATGTGTATAGAGAAATGTCGGAAATCTTCCTCAAAGGCGGGATAGATATGGTCCTTGATTGTTTTTATCAGTTCGCCGCGTGTTCTACACTTCAGCAATACCTTAAACGCTTCCTGCAAAGTAAAATCCCCGGAGTTTCTTATTGATCCAGAATTTTCAATATTTGTGTTCATAACCAATGTCAGGAATACAGGATTGTTTATTAAACCTTTGGAGGTCAGATAATAATTGAATTTTAAGGGGATGTCAAAATAAACCCCTTTATTTCATCTTATTGGGGTAGTAGGGGGTTGTTTTCATAAGTGAGCTGGATAACAAATATTTGCAGGAAATGGATTTTATAATAATCAGGGTTTTGGCTATCAGAATCGGAAAAAATACAAGCCAATGGGCAACGTTGGATTACATGAGAAAAGTTACAATGTAATCACTCTCTCCTTAATATTTTAAAATCAATTAGTTAGTGAGTTTTAGCGGGATTTGGAGTCTCCTCCCCCAATCTCTCTGGGGAATATTACCTACTGAGGATGAACTCGACAAAGTCTGAAGTATGTAAAGTAATAGCCGGCTCTGGTGAATCGCGAGCTCCTCTGAATTTCATCATAAAAATACCCTCAATGGGGTATTGCTTGTGGGGTCTGTGGAAATTAAACTTACATCTACTTTAGACTAAAAATGGTGAATGTAAACTAAAGCTTCACTGGTTGAAACTGATATTCAGTACAGATCAAATCGGTGAGGTGGACTTGGGTGGAGCGAGATAGATAATCCATTCGCTTCTGGAAAAGTGATATGAATGAGTTAATTCGGCAGAATCGGTTACTGGCCAACATTATTTTAACAGTGGTGACTTCCTTGATATTCCAAGGGGGGCCGTTGGCTGAAACACCGCGTGCTTCCCTGTCGAAGGTTAACTTGTCTCCCGCTTCAGGATTTCAAATCAATAAAGGGGTTGTGGGTCAAAAGGTTCGCAACCACTTGCGGAAAAATTGTGTTGGGGCAAAGGATTCCGCGTTAACCGTTGTAGAGGCGGGATTTTCGGGGACCCAGTCTGGTGAGGAAAAAATTGGATAAGGTGGTTGCGGGGGGCGATCATCTTTTTGAAAAATTATTAGCGGTTGGGAGGGAGTAAAAAATGAAAAATTTGATTGATAATTTAAAAAGGAAAATAACGCGACCGGCCCTTATGTTCATGATTCTTACAGTGATTGTTTGTCCGTGAAGTTACCTCAGAATTACATGGATTGCATTGTTGATGTAATGGTCAAATAGCACATCTTTGGTTTTGGTTAAAGCTCCTGAAATTTCAGAGGCTCATTCTTACCCCGTCCAATGTTTACGAGTTTATGTAAGGGTCCATAGAAGGAATATGTTCCATGTTGGGGGGCATGGTACAATCTTTTTATGGACCCTTTAGTTTTTCAACGTGTATGGACCCTTATCGGATATGCCTTGATCCTTTCAGTGGTCATCCTTTCGCTTACACCGTCAACTCCCTTTCCTGCAGAAATTCCTTTTATTGACAAGTTTTATCATTTGCTGGCCTATTCAGTTCTGATGCTCTGGTTTGCCCAGCTTTATCCCAAGTCCCGTTATATCCGGTTGGTGTTAGGGTTGATTGCTTTGGGAATCGTGTTGGAATTAGCGCAAGCGAAAACAGGTGTTCGGAGTGGAGAGGTTTGGGATGCCGTGGCGGGTGGGTTGGGAGTGATTCTGAGCTGGGGTTTGGCCGTCAGCGGAATGAATTCCCTGCTTCATAAATTTGAAGGCTGGTGCCTGAAACCTGGCGATGAATAATATTGGATCGGGTCTGACTTTGAGAGTCCTATCGATTTAATACCTCTTTGCGGTTTAATCCGACAAGGTTTAAATCGTTTTCGATCATCATTTCGACCAGTTCCTGGAACGAGGTTTTTGGTGCCCAGCCCAGTTGAGTTTTTGCCTTGGTGCAATCGCCCAACAAAGTTTCAACTTCCGCCGGACGGAAATATTTAGGATTCACGTCCACCAATACTTTGCCGCTGGCTTTGTCGACGGCTTTTTCCTCCACCCCCGACCCCTGCCATTCCAGCTCGATTCCGCAGTAATCAAAAGCAATGTTGACAAATTCCCTGACTGTTTTTTGTTCACCTGTGGCCAGCACGTAATCGTCCGGCTGGTCCTGCTGAAGCATCAACCACATTCCCTCAACGTAATCCTTGGCATAACCCCAGTCCCGTTTGGCGTCCATGTTTCCCAACGAAAGTTTGTCCAGTTTTCCCCGCAGAATTTGAGCCAATGTGAGGGTTATCTTGCGGGTCACAAAGTTTTCACCGCGGCGAGGCGACTCGTGATTGAACAGGATGCCACTGCATGCGAACAGGTCGTAGGCTTCCCGGTAGTTAATGGTAATCCAATGAGCGTAGAGTTTGGCGACCCCGTAAGGACTCCGTGGATAAAAAGGGGTGGTTTCTTTTTGCGGCGTTTCCATCACTTTGCCGTACAGTTCGCTGGTGGAAGCCTGATAGAAACGGGTTTTATCTTTTAATCCCATGCTGTTGATAGAGTCCAGTATGCGGAGAGTTCCCAGGGCATCCACCTGGGCGGTATAGTCGGGAGTGGCAAAACTGACCGCGACATGGCTTTGCGCCGCCAGGTTGTACACTTCATCGGGCCGAATCATGGCGATCAGCTTGTTGAGGCTGGACGAGTCCGTCATGTCTCCGTAATGCAACTGGAACTGTCCCGAGGTCTTGGTCTTCTGACGAATATCCTCAATGCGGCCTCGATTAAAAAAAGAAGAGCGGCGAACCAATCCATGTACCTCATAGCCTTTTTCCAGAAGTAATTCTGAAAGATAAGAGCCGTCCTGCCCGGTCACCCCTGTGATAAAAGCTTTCTTCATCAATGCGTATCCTCGTGAAAAATTTGAGTATGCTTCTTATAAAGAAAAATATATCCTTAATCTATTATTGCAGTAGACTTTGAAAATATTCAAGGTCCGACTTCACCATTTCCCGCACCATATTCTGGAAGGACATCCTGGGCGTCCAGTCCAGTTGGGAGCGAATTTTATCAGCATTGCCCACTAGCGGAATCTCCTCTTTGGCCCGATAAAAGTTCTGATCGATGACCAGGTAATCCTCATAACTTAAGTCCAGTTCTCCAAACGCCAGCTCCAGAAATTCACGGACCGAGTGTGTGATTCCTGTGGCGATGACGTAGTGATCCGGGTTGTCGGCGCGTAACATGGCATGCATGGCGGTCACGGTGTCTCCGGCGTATCCCCAGTCTCTTTCAGCATCAATGTTTCCCAGGTGGATTTCCGTTTCCATGCCCAGTTTGATCTTAGCCGCTGTGGAAGTGATTTTGCGTGTGACAAACCGGCTGCCCCGCCGGGGAGATTCATGGTTGTACAAAACCCCGGTACAGGCGAACAGGCCAAGATGATCCCGATAATACCGAACCAAGTCATGCCCAATCACCTTGGACACACCATAAATCGAACGGGGATTGAAAGGAGTGCTTTCATCCTGCGGCGATTCCGAAACCTTACCGAACATCTCCGCAGATCCTGCGAAAAAGAACCGGCCCTCCGGAGCATGTGTTTTTAAGGCCATCAGCAGATGGTGGGTACTTTGCGTGTTGACTCTTAGAATGTGCGATTCGTCCTCCAGTGAATTGAAAACAAATGTTTCAGCGGCGAGGTGATAGCATTCATCGGGCTGAATGGTTCGGACGACTCCTTCAAGGCCATGATAATCGTCCAGCGCTGCGGCATGAAGGAACAGCTTGTCCCGGAAAGGTTGGATGCGCCAAAAGGATAAATCTCCTTCGGAACCTGAATCCGGGCGTATAAGACCGTGAACTTCATACCCCTGGGCCAGCAGATGTTCAGCGAGGTAGCTTCCATCCTGCCCGGTGATGCCTGTGATCAAAGCCTTTTTCATAAAATCGACTTAATGTTTGCAGAGGCCGGAACAGGGTTCTGCCTGCCGTTAATGATCCTCGGCCCGTTTGCAAATGAACAGTTGGATATCCCCGAAGCTGAAGGGAATCATGATGTTTTTAAGGGAAGTCTGGGCGATCTTTTCACCCAGAAACTTTGCCCCAAATACGCCCAGCGCATCCAGTTTGAAGAACAAATACTCCAGAGTAATGATATGCGTGTATTTCTGATGATGCACCAGTTCCAGTCCAGCTTTTTTGAGTAATTGCTTCATGGCATCCAGTGTAAAGTAGTACAAATGCATGTCCATATACCAGGGCCATCTCTCTTTCAGAATTTTTGGATACCAGTTGTCGATAAATAATGTGGAAAAGGCGAATACCCCGCCGGGATTCAAGCGGGAATGAATCAATTGCATTTCCTCAATGGGATGAGGCAGGTGTTCCATCACGTCCCACATGGTAATGACATCGAAAGAACCCTCATCTCCCGGCAGTTCCTTGAGTGTGCCCTGATAAACCCGTTCCTGCATCACCTCTTCCGAATACCGCGCCGCCCATTTGGAAGGTTCCACTCCAAGGGTTCGAAAGCCGTTTTCACGAGCCACCTTGAGTGAAACCCCGCAATAGGACCCGATATCCAGCAGCCTTCCGGAAGCCGGGATAAAGGGTTTTAATTTGTCAAAATTGTATCGGAAGGTTTTGAAGCGTGAGTCGATATTTTTTAAATACGTCTGGTCCTCGACATCTGAATAAAAGCTGAGAAGTTTTTCCGCATCATGTCGTGTTTCGTTGAACACCAGGCCGCAACACAGGCATTTTAGAATTCTGCCGTGAGTCCGGTGATTGGCGCTTGTGCACTGGTAAACCGAGGCATCCTCGTTTTCCGCGTAATTGGCCGGAAACAATTCCATTTTGAAAGTCGATCCGCAATTTTCGCAGGACTGGGATTTGTTTTTTAGTTTGTTTGGTTGATAAACCGCAAACGGGATGACAAACAGCCTTCGGTAAAACAGCCGGATGATATTGTAAATGGCTTTGTAAATTTCACGCTTGGAAATTTTAGAGGCCCCGGCCCGCCGGTCCTCAAAATGGATGGGGAATTCAGCCATTCTTCGCGTGGCCTGCCGTACTACAAATATGGATTCCATGAAAAAGGAATAACCATCAGACCAGATGGAATTCAAATCCATTTGCTTTAAAAGGCCAAGAGAAAATCCGCGGTATGAGGTGGTGGCCTCATGAGTCGGTATTCCCAGAAGATATCGCGCCAGAGTGTTGGCCGTTTTGCTGATCAGGGTCCGGACAAAACCGTAATCGCAGCGGCCGCCTTTGGTGTAACGGGAACCGATCACGAAGTCGTTGTCTTCCAAAAGCTGCCTCATGACGCGCAGGTATTTTGGATTATGCGAAAAGTCGGCATCCATGGTGATGAGATAATCGTACTCATGGTGAAGGGCATATTTCATGGCCAACAGGTGAGCCGTTCCCAGACCTAGTTTGGACGGGCGGTGGATGACGTGGATGTTAGAATTGTTGGCAGAGAGTAAATCCAAAAGCGTGCCGGTTCCGTCGGGGGAATTGTCGTCGACTATGAGAATTTCCGCTTCTGGGAGATTGTTGAAAATACCTTCGATGATATTTTCGACATTGTCTACTTCATTATATGTAGCGGTAAAAACCAGAGTTTTTGGCATGGAACTCCGACTGTCTGGAGACAGGAAAAAGTTTCAGTGAAGGTCTGAAAGCCGAACGATCTTTAAAATATTTTAGACACCTGTCTTTTTATTATAGGGGCAAAATTTCAGGAAAACAGTTTTAATTTGTTGATTATAGAGGCTTTATTTTTCGAGGATTTAAGGGGAGTGGGTGTTTACCGGCTCAAACAATATTTAAGCGTCTCCTCCCAGTCAGGCAGGGTGATCCCGAAGGCCGACTTCAGCTTTTCCGTTGATAGAACTGAATTGTGTGGACGTTTGGCGGCGGTAGGATACTCCGACGTAGGAATCGGAATCAATTGGGTGGCCAACGGCGAAGGGGATGTTTCCAGAATAGCCTTAGCGAAACCGAACCAGCTGGTTTGACCGGAACAGACCAGGTTGTACAAACCCGAAGCCCGCTCGAAGTGCGAAAGATCCCCCGGCGAATTCTGAGGCAGGACCTGGGTCAGGATATTCACGGTTGTTTGCGCGATGGTCCGGCACCAGGTGGGGGAACCGATTTGGTCGTCGACAATTTTTAATTCATCCCGCTCTTGGGCCAGGCGTTGCATGGTGAGAAGAAAATTCTTTCCTTTTCGTCCATACACCCAGGCAGTCCGGAAAATGAAGTGAGGCAGGCCCGTGGATTGAATGGCCTCGTCGCCAGCCAGCTTTGTTTTGCCATAAACTCCCAGAGGATTGGGCAGGTCTTCTTCTGTGTAAGGGGCCGTCTTTTCACCGTCGAACACGTAATCGGTGGAATAATGAACCATTGCTGCGCCCAGTTTTTTGGCTTCTTCCGCGAGGATGGCCGGTGCGGTTCCGTTGACGGCGAGGGCCAGTTCCGGTTCTTCCTCCGCTTTATCCACAGCCGTATAAGCGGCGGCATTGACAATGACATGCGGGCGGACATCGCGTACCTTTTTCCGAATCAGGTCTACCTGGGTCAGATCCAAATCATCTTCTCCACAGGCGATTAATTCTCCAAAAGGTTGCAAAAAGGTGGATAGTTCTCCGCCCACTTGACCTTCCTTGCCGATCAGAAGAATTTTCCATGGATTTGCGGGAGAGGGGGTCATTGCTGTCTAAAATAAAGAAGTGTGTTAATCGAAGGGTCTATCCTGCTTAAGCAGTTCCAGCAGGTATTGGCCGTAGCCGTTTTTTTTCAGAGGAGCGGCCAGTTTCTCCAATTGTGTGGCGTCAATCAGTCCCCGGTTGAATGCGATTTCCTCAGGGCAGGAAATCTTAAGGCCCTGCCGCCTCTCAATGGTTTCGATAAAATTGGTGGCTTCCGTCAAGGCGTGGTGCGACCCGGTATCGAGCCAGGCGAAGCCGCGCCCCAGTATATCGACCGACAGGTTTCCCTGTTCCAGATACCTTTTGTTAACATCGGTAATCTCCAGTTCGCCCCGCGCTGAAGGTTTCAGGTTGCAGGCTATATCGACGACTTGGTTGTCGTAAAAATAAAGACCGGTCACGGCGTAATGCGATTTTGGATTCTTTGGCTTCTCTTCCAGGCTGATCGCTTTGCCGCTACGATCGAATTCCACTACACCGTAGTCTTCCGGATTTTTGACCCAATAGCCGAATACCGTGGCCCCGCTGTTTCTGGCACGGGCTTTTTTGACGAGATCGACCAGCCCGTGGCCATAAAAGACATTGTCACCCAGAATCAGACTGCACCCATCATTTCCGATAAAATCTTTCCCAATAATAAATGCCTGGGCCAGCCCCTCGGGTTTCGGTTGAGGCGCATAGCGGATGTTGATCCCCCACTGGCTCCCGTCTTTTAATAGTTCCTGAAACAAGGGTTGATCGTGGGGTGTGGTGATGATCAGGATATCCGTGATCCCTGCCAGCATGAGGGTGGAAAGCGGATAATACACCATCGGCTTGTCGTATAAGGGTAGCAGTTGCTTGCTGACCACCTGGGTCAGGGGATAGAGACGCGTGCCGGATCCGCCTGCGAGTATGATGCCTTTATTAATCATGTTGTTTCCGTTTTATTCGTTGCTCAATCCCAGGCGTTCGCCCCGGTATTCCCCGGAGGTGACGCGCTGAACCCACTCTCTCTGGTCGAGATACCATCGGACGGTTTTTCGGATTCCTGATTTAAAGGTTTCCTCCGGTTTCCATCCAAGTTCTCTTTGCAGTTTGCCGGCATCGATGGCATAGCGGCGGTCATGTCCCGGTCGATCCTTCACAAAAGAAATCAGTGACTCATGCGGTTTGTGAGGAGAGTCCGGAACCATTTCGTCGAGTAATCCGCATATGGTTTTGACCACATCCAGATTGGCCATTTCATTGTGACCGCCTATGTTGTAGACCTCGCCCACCTGGCCGGCTTCCAAAACCCTCAATATGGCCCGGCAATGGTCCTCTACATACAGCCAGTCCCGCACCTGCATGCCGTCACCGTAAACTGGGAGCTTCTCTCCGGTCAGCGCTTTTTGGATAACCAGGGGAATCAGTTTCTCAGGAAATTGATACGGACCGTAATTGTTGGAACAGTTGGTGGTTAACGTGGGCAGTCCGAAGGTATGATGATACGCTCGCACCAGGTGATCTGCTCCCGCTTTTGAAGCGGAATAGGGAGAGTTGGGCGCGTAGGGGGTTTCTTCCGTAAAAAAACCCTCCGCACCTAAACTGCCGTACACTTCGTCCGTAGACACATGAAGAAATCGAAGCGCGGCGCGGTCCTTCTCCGGAACCGCACCATGGTAACGGCGAAAGGCCTCCAGCAGTTCGAACGTACCCACCACATTGGTCTGGATAAATTCACCGGGCGAATCAATGGAGCGATCGACATGCGACTCCGCCGCAAAATTGATAACCGCAGACGGTCGATGCTGGTCCAAAAGGCTGTTTACCAGCGCCCGGTCTTGGATGCTTCCCTGGACAAATACATGATTAGGATTTTCCAGAATTGGAGAAAGCGTGTCCATGTTCCCGGCATAGGTCAACGAGTCAAGGTTGATCACTTTGACGTTTCCCCGTGCCATCAGGCCCAGAACGAAATTGCCTCCTATAAATCCGGCACCACCGGTTACTATATAGACTGGAATCATTGCAGGATGGTTCAAGGTGAATAAAAAAAGGGAGCAGATTTTCAAGTGCAGGATAAGGCAACTGAAAATCTCATTATCCTGTACTTATATTCTAAACTAAATTGTCAGCACTGTAAAAACATTACTAAATAGTCTAAAATCAAGTGACTTTTCAACCATCCTGTGGAGCGAACCGGATTGAAAATTGCCCTGGCCCAAATAAATCCCACTATCGGCGATCTTAGGGGAAATTCCCGGAAAATAGAAGAAGCCTGTCTTTCCGCCCGCCGGGAAGGAGCCGACCTGGTGGTCTTTTCGGAACTGGTACTAACCGGTTATCCTCCACGGGATCTGCTGTACAAGCCGGATTTGATTTCAGAGGGGGAAAAGGCTCTGGAGTTTCTCGTTGAGGGCATTCAGGGTCCCGCTGTCCTAATGGGTCATGTCGGGAGAAGACCGGGCGAAACGGGGAAGGGATTGACCAATTCCGCTGTCTTGTTTCACCAGGGAAAAATTCTGGCGCAGGCCGATAAGGTCCTCCTGCCATCTTACGATGTCTTTGATGAGACCCGCTATTTTCGAGCGGCGGATCACCCTGTGGTTTTTGAATTTTCCGGAGTCCGGCTGGGTATCACTATATGTGAGGATATCTGGAATTTCCCAGGTTATTACGATCAGGATATCTATCATTACAACCCGGTGAAGGATCTGGTGCAGGCCGGTGCGGAAATAATTCTGAATGTTTCTGCATCCCCTTTTCGCGTAGGCCGCTGGCAGACACGCCGGGAACTGGGACAATACATTGTGCACCAGTTCAAACTGCCCTTTGTGCTGGTCAATCAGGTGGGTGGCAACGACGATCTGTTATTCGATGGTCACAGTTTTGCTCTGTCCGCATCCGGCGAAGTCATTGCGCAAGCCAAAGGGTTTGAGGAGGATCTGGTCTGTGTGGATATGGAAACAGGGAAGGGCGAAGCTCGTCCCATTCCACAATGTGAAGAAGAAGAGATATTTCGTGCTCTGGTGATGGGTGTGCGGGATTACCTGCACAAATGCGGATATCACAAAGCGGTGGTGGGTCTTTCGGGAGGTATTGATTCCGCCGTGGTCGCGGCGATTGCCGTGAAGGCGCTGGGAGCGGAGCAGGTAATGGCTGTCAGTATGCCCTCCCAATACACAGCTTCCCAGAGCATCTCCGATGCCGAACGTTTGGCCCATAATCTGGGTATTTCGTTTTCCGTGGTTTCAATCGAAGAATTGTTTGAACAATATAAAAAAACACTGAGCCCGCTGTTCCCCGGAATGGCGGAAGACGTGACCGAGGAAAATATCCAGGCACGCATTCGCGGAAATATTTTAATGGCGGTCTCGAACAAATTGGCGAGCATGGTGCTTTCAACGGGTAACAAAAGCGAAATGTCGGTCGGATATTGCACGCTCTATGGCGATATGGCGGGTGGCTTGTCGGTGATTTCCGACGTGCCAAAGATGAAGGTGTACGCGCTGGCCCGCTGGATCAATCGCGGCAAAGAAATCATTCCGCAAGCAATCATTGAACGACCGCCGACAGCGGAATTACGCCCCAACCAAACCGACCAGGACAGCCTGCCGCCTTATGAAGTGCTTGATCCCATTTTGGAAGGGTACGTGGAGAAACACTGGTCGGTTGAACGATTGATCGAAGAGGGTTATGACTCTGAAATCGTCCGGCAGGTAGCCCGCAAGGTGGATACTAATGAATATAAACGCAACCAGGCCGCACCTGGTCTCAAGGTGACGGCCAAGGCCTTTGGCTCCGGGCGACGCAATCCTATCGCGCAAAAATTCCGGAAATACTGACTATAAGGAAAACAGAAACAACGCAGGCCGCGGTGTAAATGTTGACCCGTTCATACCGTTGAAGCGTCAGGAAATAAATTCCCGGATTCTTTCTACTACATACTCCTGTTGTCGGGGCGTCACCTCGTTGGCTACCGGTAGAGCCAGAGTTTCTTCCGCCGCCTTTTCGGCCTCAGGAAAATCTCCCTTTTTATAACCCAGGTCTTTGAAGCATTCCTGCAGGTGTAGGGGGATCGGATAGTAAACCTCGCATCCTGCGTTATGGCTTTGCAAATGTTCCCTCAATTTATCCCTCGTTCCGTTAAGGACCCGCACCACATACTGGTTAAAGACGTGTCGCGGAAAAATTTCCATTGGAAGGGCAAACTTTTCGGTTAAAGAATGTTTCTGGAACAGCCGGAGGTAACGCTGTGCATTATTCCTGCGATCGTCGATCCAGCTTTCCAGATGAATCAGTTTGGCCAGAATGATAGCCGCCTGCAGGGCATCGATACGGAAATTTCCGCCGACCATTTTGTGGTAATACTTCGGTTCCATTCCATGCACTCGCAGAACTTTCATTTTTTCGTAAAATTCTTTGGAACGGGTAGTGACCATTCCGGCGTCTCCAAAACCTCCCAGGTTTTTAGTCGGGAAAAAGGAGAAGCACCCGAAATCCCCCATGCCTCCGGCGCGCCGTTCCAGGTATTCTGAGCCGATAGCCTGGGCGGCATCTTCGATCACCAGCAGGTTATGTTTTTTCGTCAACTCCAACAGAGGAGGCATCTCTACGCATTGTCCGTAAAGATGGACGGGCATGATGGCTTTGGTTCTTGGGGTAATGGCGGCTTCTATTCTCCCCACATCCATATTGAAGGTAAAGGGGTCGATATCAACAAATACCGGTTTTGCCCCGGTACGTACAATGGAACCCGCAGAGGCAAAAAAAGTATACGTGGAAGTGATTACTTCGTCCCCGGGGCCGATGCCAGCCGCCATTAAAGCCAACAACAGGGCATCCGTTCCGGAAGAAACACCGACGGCGTAAGGGGCCTGGGTGTATGCCGCGATTTGTTCCTCGAGTTCCTCCACCTTGGGCCCAAGAATGAAATGACCAGACCGCACCACCTTGAACATTTCATGCTCCACATCGTTCCACATTTGGGGATAGGTGGCAGGTATGTTCAAGAGAGGCACCTTGTTTATACTTTCATCTCCCTTCCTTAAAATTCGGTCTAATTCGTAAGGAGGAAATGCGTTGGCCCTGGATTCGGAAAAAGCTTCCGGCTTTAATGTAATGATTCCGTCCAGTTTGAAAAGATCCACCGTCCGTAGAGCCAGGGAGTCCAGATAATCCAGGCGGGATGAGGGCGGTGTGCCAATCATGTCGGTTCCGGTAAGTGAAGCTACAGGAATCCCCTCTAAAGCTTTTCTCATAACGGTATAAGCGGCGGTGGAATCCATCGTCATGCTTAAATGAGAGTGGATGGTGGCCAGCGCATTCGACAAAACCCAACCGGCCGAATGAGTCTGTCGGCACCGTTTTAAAATATCGTGATCGCTACTGGTTATCGCCTGGATGATGACATTATGGTGTAGTAAGAATTGCATGGGTTCCTTAAAGATAATGACCGGCCCTGCGATATGCCGGAAGGTTGATGAGTTTATTTTTCCGAGTTCAGGCCTTGATGATCTTATTCGATCTTATATTCGCGCAGGCATTTCGCGTGTCGACTACCAGATGCGATTGTTCAACGATTGCCTCATAATCGTAATCTGTATGATCGGTCAAAATAACCGTGAGGTCAAAATCACCAACGCTTTTCAAAGAAACCCGCTTTTTCCCAAAAAATTGAGGGTATTCCCGTTTGGTGCCGATCGATTGAATATAGGGATCATGATAATCCACTGTGGCTCCATATTGTAGCAGTAGCTCCATGATTTTGTAACTGGGAGATTCACGATCGTCGTCGATATTTTTTTTATAGGCCAGGCCGAGAATCAGAATACGGCTCTTTTTAAGGCTGATTTCCTTTTCATTCAATGCCAGTAAGATTTTTTTAACGACATATTCCGGCATACCAACGTTGATTTCTCCCGCTAATTCAATGAAACGGGTAGTGATCCCGAATTCCCGAGCTTTCCAGGTCAGGTAAAACGGATCGATGGGGATACAGTGGCCTCCCAGGCCGGGGCCAGGGTAAAATGGCATATAGCCAAACGGTTTGGTGCTGGCGGCCTGGATCACTTCCCATATATCAATACCCATCTTGTCAAAAATGACTTTCAGCTCATTGACCAGGGCAATATTGACGGATCGAAAGATATTTTCCATCAGTTTGGTTGCCTCTGCCGCTTGCGTACTGGAAACGGGAACCGTTTTGTTGATGAAAGACAGATACAGCGTATTAGCGCACTCCAGAGCATAATCGGAATCGGCGCCTATCACTTTTGGGATGGTGCTGGTGGAAAAATTTTTATTGTTGGGGTCCTCCCGCTCCGGAGAATACACCACGTAAAAATCCTTATTGGCCTTCAGGCCGCTTACCGATTCCAATTCAGGAATGAGCACTTCCCGGGTGGTGCCGGGATAAGTGGTCGACTCAAGAATTACCATTTGCTCCACTTTAAGATAAGGGGCTATTTTTCGGGCCGTGGCCACGATGTAGCTCATGTCCGGTTCGCGGTTGGCGTTGAGAGGAGTCGGCACACAGATCAAAATACAATCGAGCCGGGCGACGGTGGAGAAATCCGTCGTGGCTTCGAACGTTTTACGATCCTTCAGGTCACGGATGGTATCCGAGGGGATATGCTGGATATAGCTTTCCCCCTGATTCAGGTGATCCACTTTGGCTGAATCAATATCCAATCCCACCACCTGAAATCCGGCCCGGCCCAATTCGATGACCAGCGGAAGACCTACATATCCCAACCCGATTATTCCGATACGAGCATGTTTTTGTTTGATTCGGTCTAGAAGCATTTTGCAATTTACACAGTTAAAGGAAATTAGGCCTGATCCGGAAATGAGACGCTATTTCATTAAAAATAATGGGGCCCGTTTTTTGATCCAGAAATCTGATCTCCCGCCTTTCAGTGATGGAATCGAGAGCAGATGCCTGAAGCAATGGAAAGATCGTATTCGTATTCGTTCTATATTAGTATAAAAGCAATTTCTATGATTCAGGGTAGGGAAAAATTGGTTCAGGAGGAATATTTTGGGTATTTTTTGGGAATTTCCCCCACATATCAGTGAAATCTGGCAAAATGCTCCATAGAATAATCCTGCTACCCAATAAACTGACCGAGATCGATAAATATGATAGATGAAATCAATTATTTCCCCGAGCGGGAAAATTATCAGAAAAAGAAGAAAGCCGCTGACGACTGGAATGAGTTGAAAAAGCAGAAGATTTTTAACGATTCCAAAAAATCGAATGAAACCTGCGATTCTCGCAAACCCAAAACCCCTCCGAAAGAAAAGTAATCCCTCCCTTTAAGGCTTTAAAGTTTGGAGTATCCTTAGCTCTTATTATATAATTTCCTGAAAAATTCCTTACTTTTTAACCCTTCACTCTTGGGACCCGTGTAATGCGGTGGCTTTCTATGAAAACTTTTATGCGTTCGACTAAGAATTTTCATTTTTATATATTGGTAATTCTCCTGATTTTTCCTGCTGCTCTTTCAGCCGCTGAAATGGGATGGCTGGCCAAGGGTGATCAGGCTGTTATGGATCAGAAGTATGTTGAGGCGGAGAGTCATTACTCTGAGGCCTTGAAGGTAGACCCTGAAAGCCCCAGGGTATTGCGTGCTCTGGCAGAGGTGAAAATCGCCTTAAAAAAATATCAGGAGGCAAAAGTTCTCATCGACAAAATCCTGGCAATGCCTGTGGCCAACGGACGGGATGTCATTGTGTTTTACAAAGGTGAATCGGAGGGCCAGGAGGCCGAGCTGGTGGATGAGTTGGTGATTTCTCCCCAGCGCACCCATAACAATATGAGAAATTATCTCGATACCAAAGGAGACGATCCGATTCCTCACTATCGATTGTTTTTCAAACAAAAGGGGAAAATGGAACTGGTGCCGCAAAGCATCGTCGAGCTGAAATATAAAGGAGTTTTACGCCGGGTGTATGAGCATGTGGAAGTATTGAACCGGGAAGTCACCCGGCACCTCATCGCCGCTAAAGGAAGTGAGGGAAGCTCAGAGATGGTCGCCCTCAAGGGTGGGTGCTTCACAATGGGAAATGACAAAGGATTGCCCGACGAGCAACCGGCACATGAAGTCTGCCTGTCTCCCTTCAAAATCGATAAGTATGAAGTAACACAGGCTGAGTTTCAATCTGTCATGGGATTGGATAACCCTTCGCATTATTCCGGAGCGGATCTCCCCGTCGACAGCGCCACCTGGTTTGAGGCAGAGCAGTTTTGTAAAAAACTGGGCAAACGCCTGCCGACCGAAGCGGAATGGGAATACGCCGCCCGGGGCGGAACCACCAGCCACTTTTATTGGGGCGATACGGTCAAAGGGAATGAAGCAAACTTTTGCGACAAGAACTGTGCCTTGAACACCCGGATTGTCTCGGTGGATGACGGTTATTCGGGACCTGCGCCGCCCGGAAAATTTCCGCCCAACCCGTTTGGTTTATACGATATGGCTGGAAATCTGGCAGAGTGGACCAACGATTGGATGAATGAAAATTATTACCGGAACAGTCCCAAAGACAATCCACCGGGATCGCATCCCACTACCGCTAAAGTCGTTAGAGGCGGCGGTTGGGAAAGCACCGCCGGGTTTTTGCGAAGCTCCAATCGCGCCGCCTACTGGGTTAAAATGCGTAATTACGCCATCGGGTTTCGGTGTGTGTCGAGTTCGTAAAACTGACCGGGGCTGGTTTTAAGTAGAGTTATGCGGGGTTGATGTCTGTCTGCACATCTTCCCGGAGGCGGGTCTTAAGGATTTTGCCGATCGTGTTTTTGGGCAGGACTTGGTAAAATTTAAAATGATCGGGAACGCTGAAGGGAGGCAGTTTCGCCCGGCAATATTTTTTTAATTCCAGCTCCGTAATTATCTGTCCCTCTCCCAAAACGACACAGGCCACTACCTGTTCTCCCAACCTGTCATGGGGAACCCCCACGGCCGCTGCCTCCAGGATGGCCGGGTGATTGATCAACACGTTTTCGATGGCGAGAGGCGCCACATTTTCCCCGGCGCGAATGATCAAATCCTTTTTTCTTCCCGCAGAAATATAAAGCCGGCCCGCATCGTCCCGGTGACCCAGGTCACCGGTTTTCAGCCAACCGTCATCAGTAAACGCCTCCCGGGTTTCTTCCGGTAATTTCCAGTAACCCGGCATCACTGTAGAACCTTTGACGAGAATTTCTCCCACAGTGCCATGCGGTGCAGTTCGGCCAAGTTCGTCAACAATTTTTACCTGTACATTGGGCAGCACCGGACCCACGGAGCCCACCACGCTTCCTTCCTTAATGGTATTGACGGAAATTACGGGTGAGGTTTCGGTCAGGCCGTAACCTTCCAGAACCGTAACTTTCATCAGTGTTTCAACTTTATGAAGCAGAGCGTGAGGAAGCGCCGCTCCGCCGGAAATGCAGTACCGTAATGAGGAAACATTGTGTTCCCCCCGCGCCACCAACTGCGCCAGAAACGAGTAGATAGTCGGAACCAGAGGCAGGACGGTGGCCTGATATCGATCGATGGCCGCGAGAATGGTTTTCGGTTGAAACTGAGGCAATAAAATTAAAGTGCCTCCGATCCGAAGAAATAACAGTGCGATCATGTTGCCAAACGAATGGAATAACGGAAGGGCCATGATCGCCCTGTCCTCCGGTTGAAACGGTAAATGGGTTTCAATTCCATAAGCGTTGGCGTCAAACATGCTTTCGTTCAGCATCACGCCCTTGGGTTTGGCGGTGGTGCCGGAGGTGTACATGATAACGTCTGGGATGTCCTCACTTCGTCTATGGCGTTGCTGTGCCGAATTCCTGTCACCGGTTTTTAAAAAATCTTTGAAAAGAGTGGTGCCTTCCTCTGGTGATAGATTTTCAGGGCAAGGATGAGTGGTGATCCGGTGCTTAAATGTAGAGAAGAAGCGTGCGGTCTCCGGTTTGATAAAAACCGGATTGACCACAATCAGGTCGACTCCGGCGTCTTGTGTGATATATACAATATCTTCCGGCGTCAGCATAAAATTGTAGGGAACCACCGGTAAGCCCTTGAGCAGGGAGCCCAGAAACGCAATCAGGTACTCTTTTTGATTCAAGCACAGGAGGCCCAGTTTACTGTCGGGTTCCAGTGACAAGGTATCCAGCCCGGCAGCAAAGTGTTCCACCTGTTTCAATAGTTGGTCGTACGTTACCGTAGTATCGCTATCAATGATTGCCGGATGGTCGGGGAGATTCTGGGCGTTTTTCTTCAAGCGCTGATAAAATTCGAGGGCCATACGGGATTTACCGGAAAGGGGTTTTGACAACCGTTTACTAATATCACGGATTTACCGATAAGACCAACCGGCAAAAGGTTGATATTTACTTCCATCCTCTGCCTATTAATATCATCCAATAAAAGAAAGCGTTTGTTTGAAATCATCCTTTAATATGATGGCTGGATCAAATTTAGGTTATTAGTATTAAATTTATAGTAAATATTGTTTATAGTTTTGTTTGTAATTGGTTGGCCGATATAAGATAATATAATACAATCACTTTTCATGAAATTTATGATTCGCAGGTTACCTTAAATGGGAACTTTAAAAACCCTTACAGAAAAACGGTCCTCGCTGGCGTTCGTCCTGATTGGGCTGGTCTTTGTCTTGTCATGTAATCAGGCGGATACAAACTCGTCTCCATCAAAACAGAAACGGGAATTGGTTTTACCGGTTCAAATCGGCAAAGTGATTTTCAAGGACGTTGTCGATGAGATTCAGTCCGTGGGTAATGTCGTGGCGGAACAAAGGGTGATCATAACCTCGGAAGTGAATGGCCGCATCAAATCACTGCCGGTCGAAGAAGGATCGAAAGTTCAAGAGGGGCGGGTGCTGGCTCTTATTGATACTCGGGATTACCATCTGCAGGTGGAGCAACTGAAGGCCGAGCAGAACAGTGCTCAGAAGGAGTATGAAAAAGCGTTGAGCGGTCTGCGTCCGGAAGAAAAGGAGAAGCTCCAGGCCCAGGTGATGGCTGACCAAAGTGCCCTCGATTTTGCGATCAAAGAACAGAGAAGGATGGAGCAACTGGTGCTGGATGGCGTGGTTTCTCAATCTCTGCTGGATGAAGTCAACGACAAGGTAGCCCGCGCTCAGGAAACTCTGCGTTCCAGTAAGGCGGCCTGGACTGCCGGAACCAAGTCGAGGGAAGAAGATATTCTGCAAAGTAAATCCAATTTGAATGTGGTTTCTAAGAAACTGGAAATGGCGCAACTGGATTTGTCCAAGGCAGTTATTAAAGCTCCTTTTGATGGAGTGATTATATCCAAAAAAATGGAGGTAGGAGCCTATGCCGGCCCGGGAACGCCTGTTTTGGAGATGGTCGGTTCCTCCAAGCTGAAAGCGGTTCTGGAAATACCGCAGAGCTACCGGAATAAGCTGGAAAAAATCAGTCGCATAGATTTTAAGGTAGAAGAATTAGGAATAAAGTTTTCAATGGACCGGGAACTCCGGCAAAAAGTAAGAGTGATTCCTGATGCCAGTATTTTTTCCGGGAACATCAGGATACAGGTGGAACTTCCGGAGAAATTCAATAATCTGTTTCCCGGACTGACCCTGGAAGCTCTCCTGCAGTTCGACACCCGACCCCAGGTCAAGCATGTGCCATCGATTTCACTCGTAATCGGGGAAAAGGGAGAGGTGGTTTACATTGTTGAAAAGGGCCACGCCAAGCTGGTCCCGGTCCGCGCTTTCAAAGAGAAGGACAATCTGATAGAGATCGATGACTTCACCCACCAGTTGAACCAGGATACGCAATTAATCCTGCGCGGTTCCGGGGCGGTATTTCCCGGCGTCAAAGTGCTGCTCACCAATCCCGAGCCTCAGGCCCAACCTCCCTTTAATGCCGCTGAAAAAGGAAAACCAAACCCCACAGGCGGTCCGCGGGGAACCTAGATGAAACTCGTCGATAGCTCCATACGTAACTACCATACGGTGATGGTGACCATTGTGTTGGCCGCCGTGATCGGTATCATCTGCTATAACACCCTTCCCAGGCAACTCACTCCGACTGTAGACAAACCACTGATCGAGGTCCGGACACAATATCGCGGACTATCTCCCAACGAGGTTGAACGTAATATCACCCGCCGGCTGGAAGAACAGCTGGAGACGGTGGAAGGCCTTAAAAAAATGACCTCACGGAGTCTGCATGGTGAAAGTTCGATTACCCTGGAATTTGAATGGGGTACGGACAAGAAAATAGCCACCATCGACGTCAATAACAAACTCCAGCAGGTGAAGGATTTGCCGGTACTGGCGGACAAGCCGGTATTGAAGTCCATCTCTACGGACAATTCCAATCCCATCATGTGGGTGATCGTAGAAAAACCCAACCCGAAAATGCCGGATATCAGTCAGAACTATATGTACAAGGTGGGAGAGGATATCGTTGTTCCCCTACTCCAAAGGGTTGAGGGAATTTCCGAGGTGTGGCATTTCGGTGGTGAGGAGCGGGAAATGCGCGTCGAATTTGATCCCTACAGTCTGGCTCGCCTGCATCTGACTTACTCGGATGTGATCAAGAAACTCTCCAGCGAAAATCAGAATACGCGTGCCGGTTTCCATGATGAAGCGAACCGCGAATATACCGTTCGCACCCTTGGAGAGTTCACTAATGCTGAAGATATTCTAAAAACAGTTATCAAGCGCGATGGTGATAAAACCATTCGAGTGAAAGATTTTGCCAATGTGGTCGATGGGTACCAGCGAACCTCGTCATTGGTCCGGATCAACGGTCAGATATCCAACGCGTTCGGCATTATCCGTGAGCAGGGCGCCAACGTGGTCAGCACATGCAACCTTGCGACCGAGGCTATTGAAAAATTAAACCAGGAACTTCTCAATCGCGGTATTCCGATGCGATTGAAAATTGTTTACAAGGACGTGGACTATATTGATGAGGCAATGTCTCTGGTTAAATCCAACCTGGCTCTGGGTGCGGTTCTGGCAGTGATTGTCCTGCTGTTGTTTCTGGGATCGATACGGTCGGTATTGATCATCGCTATAAGCATTCCCATTAGCCTGGTGGCTGTTTTTATCGTTTTAAAATTATTGGGGCGAAGCATCAATATCATTTCACTTGCCGGAATGGCTTTTGCCGTGGGCATGGTGGTGGACAACTCGATTGTAGTGCTTGAAAACATTTATCGCCACCTCACTATGAAAAAAGGCGTATTCAAGGCGGCTTACGACGGTACGGTGGAGGTTTGGGGTGCCGTGTTGTCTTCCACCCTGACAACGCTGGCCGTATTCCTTCCGGTGGTATTCATTCAGGAAGAAGCGGGGCAATTGTTCCGGGATATTGCCATCACCATCAGCGCCAGCATCGCATTATCGCTGATCGTTTCCATTACAGTAATTCCAACGTTGACCACATTGTTGATTCGTTTGAAACCGGGAGAAACTTACGATGAGGGGCTATGGCACAGCGGTCCGTTGAAAACTTTGGTTTTATTTGGAAAGGGTCTGGGAAAGGTTTATTCGCGCACAATGAAATACATTCTGGGTGCCGGGCCCGCCCAAATCATGATTAAAGTGGGTGTGATACTCGGAATTGCGGCGATGCTGGTATGGGGCCTCATGATTCTTCCGGATCGGGATTATCTTCCTTCCGGTAACAGCAACATGGTTTTCATGTTCATGGAACCGGTAGCGGGGGTTCCGGTGGAACAGAACATGAAGTATTTTGCCGATTATGAAAAAGAAATCACCCAGATGGATGACATAAATAATAATTTTCTGGTGTTTTCCAGCAGATTCAATGGCGGCGGAGCAATTGTCAAACCCGAGCTGGCCCGGGGGCAACGCGGTGAAGTAAAGATGGACGTGAAGTCCAAGGAAATGGGAGGGCGCATTTTTCAGATTCCCGGATACCGGTTCGCCTTCGCGTCCCAACGTCCCATTTTCCGTTCCGCCTCAAAAACGTTTGATATCGAAATCGTGGGACCGGATATTTTTGAATTGAAGCGGATTGCCATGGTCCTGATTAAAGATATCACAGGGAGCGATGGCGTGCATTCCGTCCGACCGGAGTTCAAGTTGGGCAATCCGGAGTTGCGTTTTATTCCCCGCCGGCTGAACAACGCCCGTCTCAAGCTGGGGGTTCCGGAGATCGGGGATATTATTGAGTCACTTAATGCCGGAAAATACCTGGGGGAATTCAACGACCAGGGGGAACCGATCGATTTCGTTCTGGTGCGGGCGGACAAGGAGAAGCTGGGTCTGAATGATTATAAAGACCTACCTGTCTGGACCGGGGAGGACATGATGACCAATCTGGGTTATCTGGCGGATATAGAAATCGCGTCGGGTCCCGCCCGCATCGACCATATCGAAAAGGAACGCGCCGCCAGATTGCTGGTTCAGGTTCATAAATCCTACCCAATGCATAAAGTGATTCAGCGGGTGGAAAACGAACATCTGGCCCCTTTAAGAAAAACTATGTCAGAAGAATATGGATTGCGTATCGGCGGCACCGCTGATGATCTGGCCTCCACTGAGAGATCGCTGATGAACAGCTTTGTTTACGCAGTCGGTTTTATTTATCTTTTACTGGTGGCGCTGTTCAAATCGTTTATGCGGCCATTTATCGTCATGTTGACCGTGGCACTGGCGGTTTCCGGTTCGTTTTTCGGAATTGCCGGAAACAATGTTCTGCAGAGCAGAAATATCCGGAATATTCTTGAAGATATGCAAGTCCCGAACTCGCAGGCTTTGGTTCAGGGTTGGGACTGGATCACGTTCGATATTCTGACGCAATTGGGAATCATAATTCTTGCGGGTATCGTGGTGAACAACGCGATTTTAATCGTGCATCAGATGCTCAACAATATTCGGTCCGGGATGGACGAGCGGGATGCCCTGCAAAAATCCTGCGAGACGCGTTTGCGGCCCATCATGATGACCGTTATTTCGTCGGTGAGCGGTATGATTCCCCTTGCGTTCGGCGAGGGAGCAGGGACCGAGCTGTACCGCGGCATGGGTACCGCCCTGATCGGTGGGTTGATGTTTTCCACGATCTTTACCTTGTTTCTCGTGCCCGTGTTGATTTCGCTGATGACCGACCTCGGACTCCATACCCGAAAAGAAGATCTCATAAAAGCATCCCTGCAAGGGGAGAATTTTGAGCCCACGCCTGAGACGGAAGCTTCCGCCTGAACGATTTACTACATTCAGAAGTGGCTGTGTCGAGATTTTAGCGAGACTGAAACCGACCGGCGAGCGAGTTACTTTTCGATGTGAAAGGGTACTTTCCAGGAGTCCTGTTTTTTAGCGTAGATGATTTTCATGTAGCGAGTTTGCGGGGGCACGCTGATCTCAGCCTGCCAGGCCTTTTTCTTTCCCGAGTCCTTTTTTTCGATCCTCACGCTTCCTTGCTTCAGGGGTTTGCGTGAACCGTCCAGCGGCTGAAATTGAACCAGGGATTCGCGCCGACCTTCGATCTCCAGCAATATTTTTTCCCGGTCGATTCCGATAAATCTTGCCTTCAGCCCGTTGACGGCCTCTCCGGTATTTCCCAACGCATTGAGATCGAGGCGGAACGAATCCAATTTGCGGGGCAGGCGGATTTTCAGATAACCCTCAAATCCCACCGGGGTCATATGCCCAGCCTCCGGCGATACCGGACCCGCCTCAACCTGGAATTGTGCTCCCTTAAGGGGCGGCGCGTAATTGGAGTCGAGCACAATAAACTTTTCATCGCTCACCGGCAGAGTTTTTCTTTTTGAAGAACCTCCATCCTCTACGACCAGCTTTTCAATGATCATCTGTGCGGCTGATAGGTTGTGGATAACGGAATCCGAGTCCTGGGAATGAACCAGAAAAGAGGCTGATGCGTATTTCCCTGTTTCCTGCCAAACATTTCGCAGATACAGGTTGTGGTCCATGCAGAAATAAAAAGCGCCGGACTTCAGTTCGGTGGCGTTACCGGAACAAACTTTACGCTTGGGACTGGAACGGCGCTGTTGCATAAATGATCTTTGGGACTGAGTTTGCACCTGAACCCGCGTGAAAAACTGATCCGCTGGATAGGCGGGTCGCTGGAAAGGCAGTTGGAAGGAATAGATTTCTCTTTTTGTTTCCCGGGCCAGGACGAATTCGACGGTTTTAGGCTGACCGCGAAATTGATTATTTTTATTTACGCCCTGTCCCAGGAATATAGGGGACGAAGAGGAGCCTGCGCTTCGAAGATAATTACCACTTCCATTCAGGGCGCGTGTTTCCAGCAGGCGGCCCACTTCGCCGCTGGCGGTGAAACTGATAGCGTCGGTTTCCGCGCTTTTCATTTTTATGCGGATACCCTCCGTTTGAATCACTTTATTTTTAAAAGGACTCTGGATTCGTTTCTTGATGATGTCGGAGGGAAGTTCAAGAATTATTTCGCCTTCGATGGATGTGATATCGGAAAGGAGAATGCCACGCCGCAAATGGACGGCTTTTGTGCCCTCAAGTACGTTCAGAGTCAGGTTGGACCACTGAGGTTGTTTCTGTATCAACTTTTGAATGACAGGAGTTTTCTTGACCCGCTTCACATCCACATTGCGGAATCCCTTGCGTAGAGACACATATTTTGAATTGCGGTCCTGGCCGCATGGCTGGTCCAGTAACAATTCCCGGCCCCTTGCATCGCGGACATGGGTGACCCGGAACCAGGCGCCGGCCCCCTCTCCCGCTTCTGAAAAAGGATTGACTTCAATTTCAGGGATGGGACTGCTCACGACTTCCAGATGGAGATCAATGTTCCCAGGTTTGTCCGGATTGAGTGTGATTCCCTTGATCCGAACGCCAAAAGGACCGGTGGTGGTCATGAAAATCTGGGTGGGGTCGGCTGTGGCGTCAAATGGATCAAGTTCATTGGGCCGAAGCATATTCTTGTACTGATTGACTTCTTTGAACGGAATAATCTGTTCTCCGGTTTGATTTTGGCCCCCGCCAATAGAGATGGATCCGCTAAGAGAGGAAGCAAACCAATCCAACCCCTCCTGAAAAACCTTTCCGATGTCTTTAATCAGGGCATCGTTGATCTTCGCCTGCAAAACCAGATGTCTGTCGGTAGCCTGTAAATCCAGATAACTCATCAGATTTTTAACCGTCTTGAATTCCGGATCGATCTTTCCGGCGGTTTTGTTTTTCCATTCGAGGAACTTCTGGCTTTGTTCCTTATTCCATTTTGCGTTGGCAGTTTCAAAAAGCACTTCCAGATTAATTCCTTTAGGTTTCCAGGTAATGGTACCGCCGCCGTAAATGCCGGTGACTGAGGCCATTTGCTCTTTTGCGCTGTGGGCAAACATACGTGCCATGCCATTGTGGGATGCGTTTTCAAGGTCTTTGGGAACCATGATCCCGAAGGCAAAGAGTTTTCCTTTTCGGTAAGTGCGCCATTTACCCAGATCGGTTTGGGCGGTTGATTTATCCAGGCGTGGCAGGAGCCAGGCCACCGTTTCGGGATCGCCGATGATCAGGCGTTGATTTTCGATAATGATGAGCTCCGGCGAAGAAGGCTTGCAGGTTTCCGGATCCACCTTGGACCACAACCAGGCGGGACGACCGTTCACTTCAGTTTGTTTGACGTTTTTATTGTTACGCCAGTTTGCAGTGACGGATTCCACCGGAAAATTTCCCAACGCCACTTGAACCTGTCCGCCCTTTTGGGAGTTATTCAGAAAACCGCCGACAATGTAATCCACCGATTCGCCAGGTTTCAGGCCGGATTGGCGGAGGAAGCTAAAAAAGGAATCATCTTTGTTATCCTTTTTGCCTGCGGCAGTGGGAAGGGCCAGGTTGTCGTCCTCTCCCATAAACGCCTTTTCCAGGCGCATGGCGAAGTCTACATCGAGATAAAATAATCCAATCAGGTCAGGACCCGCAATGGCGTTTTCCAGCGCAATCAATTCTGGAGGAACCGGTTTCGGGTCAACTGTTTTGGAAGAACCGGCATGGGCCGAAGAGGTGGCAGCAAGAAAAAGGGCTAGAAAATAAATTCGTATCGTCCGGTGCATGAGTCTACCTGTAGTCAGATGAATTGGAGTTGATGTTTTTAGTGTAAAGGCAAAGCATGGAGCAAACAAATGCTTTGCCAAAAGCCTTCTTTCCGAATAAATCGGGAAATGTAAATGTGTTTTGGAGCGGCGATTTGGCCGGAGGAAAGGGATTTTATTATTCGTGGAGGAAGAGAGGCCTGTGTTATTAAGCCCCAAAAAATATGAATGCTAAGCCTGAAAATCTTTTTTGAGCGCCACAATTTTTTCCTGACGGTATTTAGGAGTTACAATTCCCACCGAGATGATGAATTTGAGGCCTTCCTCAACCGTCATAGTGAGTTCGATGATGTCCTCGCCGGGTAGAAATACCAGGAAGCCGGAGGTTGGATTGGGAGTCGTGGGAACGAATACATTGATTAGTTTTTCGTCAGTCAATTCCTGTACTTCACCCTCCGTGGTGCCCGTGATGAACCCCACGGAATAAATTCCCTTGCGGGGAAACTCCACCAGGACAACTTTTCTGAAGGCCTTGGTGTCGGCATGTGCGATGGTGGTTACCACTTGTTTGGCTCCGGTGTAAATACTCCTGACGATCGGTATGCGGTCGACGATCATTTCACCCAATTGAACAAGCTTGCCTCCCAGAAAGCTTTTGGTCAGCACGCCCACCACGAAAATGAGCAGGATTATGAGAATCAGCCCCAGGCCGGGCAGATGAAAATCCTCCGGAATGGGGGTGCCGATATCGATCAGAGTCTTGATGAACCAGGGGACGACCAGATTATCGAGTATTTTCAGGAGGAAATTGAGGATAAAAAGGGTGAACGCCACCGGTATGGTGATGAGAATTCCCGTGATGAAAGTGTTGCGGAGGCGGCGTTTGAGGTTGCTGAGCATAATGGGTTGAGTGGACGGTTCCGGTCAAAGGTTGGCAATGCCTGCGCAGAAGAGCGCCTTCGGCAGTGTCTGCGTTTCCACTTATTATAGAGAGATTTAAAGGGAAGGCAAGCGGAACGAAAAGAAGCGGTGCGCCTGAAAAATCAATAGGAAACGGATGTAAAATCTGCTACTATCGGAGCATTGAGAAGGCAAAACAACTGAAAAATCGGGGCTGTGGCGCAGCTGGGAGCGCGCTTGAATGGCATTCAAGAGGTCAGGGGTTCGATCCCCCTCAGCTCCACTTTTGTTTATAAGGGGTTACGGTGAAGGCCGTAACCCCTTTTTTGATTGCTTGAATCTAAATGAAAACCGGATGTTTGTCAGGAAAGCCAGTTTAAGAAGAAACCTCTTTGATTTGAACCTGGACTTTGAGTCCTTCGGTGCCGCCACCCTTAAATATAGTGCCGCTTACAGGAGTGGCATCCCGATAGTTTCGTCCGCATGCAATGCGCACATGGTCCTGCGCCACCATGCAGCCGTTGGTAGGATCAAAGCCCCTCCAGCCCAAATAAGGAAGATAAACTTCTGCCCAGGCATGAGAGGCATCGGATTGCATTTTATTTTCGTAATCGCCACCTGTGTAGATGTAGCCTACCCGATAACGCGCTGGAATATTCAATAGACGACACAGGCAAATAAACAGATTGGCGAAGTCCTGACAAACCCCTTTTCGCATTGAGAACACATCAAATGCGGTGGTTTCCAGATAGGTAATTCCCGGAACATAAGAAAAATCTTCAAATATTTTTTTATTTATGTCTATGAGACTGTCAATCAAGAGAAAGTCGTTCCGCTCCACAAAGCTCATAGCGTAATCTGTCAACTGTCTGAGTTGTGTTTCCGGGAGTTCGGGAGGCAACAGGTAGGGGAGCATCATTTGACGCTGCCAGGGCATCCACACCAGTGGGATATGTGAGCTACGCATGGGCTTGTTGTGGTCGTCCGGGGGACTGGCATAAACCTTAACCCGGCTATTCATTTTGATCGTTAGATTCGAATATGATTGCATGATGTCATAAAATATCGCGTTATTTGCAAACACATCTTCGAACGACAACAAATCCCCGTCAACAGAAAGTTCCAGCGTGGCCTGGACCACTTCTTGTACTGCGTCTTCCACCGGTTGCAGGCGAAATGTATGAGAACTGTGCTCCACTGGAACGGAGTATTTGTATTTCGTTAAATGGGTAATATCATAAAATCTATAACTTAATGGAGCCCCTTCAAAATCATGAGTGAGAGACTTTATATTGATGATATTTGAAAAACTATGGGTAAGAATTTCTTCTTCATCCGCAACAGCTTTCGGACTTGTTTGCGATTGCTCCGCCTGTTGAGGAAAAAATAAATTCGATTCGTTTTCTGCTTCATCTGGGTACGATTCTGAAGCTGTGGGGGAGAGATAGGGCGGCGCGGATTTTGGTTTGCGAGAAAGGCTGTCCCAATAAACAGCACCCCTGCGAACAATCAGGAGACGCCCAGGCTCCATGGGTTCTAAATCGGCTACCTGATTAAACTGAAAAGACGTGACTAAAAATACCGTTCGCAGTGAATCGCGTGGGTCTTCCAGGTCCAGACAAATCATATCCGACTCAAACACCGGAGGCTTTTCGGAAGGCAACACCCTGTGGCAATAAAGATGGGACTCCGAATTATTCCCATGGTAAATGGCCATGCTTCTGCCGTCACTAATAAGGAAGTCGGCGCTTCCCAGCTCGTCCAGTTGCCTTAGCCAGGATAAAAGCGTTTCGCCGTCAACATCCGTCAAGGCTTTTGAGGAAGACTCTGTGAATTTACTCAGTAAAAAGCAAAAGGCCAGTTCGGAATCCGTTTTTCCGACAGGTTCCAGAAGGCCTGACGGGTCGGGGTATAGTTTCCGCAGAGCTGCCAAATCCAATTGCCCGTTGTGCAGGAATAGCCAGTCATAGCCGCCAAAGCTTCGCCGGAAAGGCTGGCTGTCGTGTTGGGTATATTGCCTTCCAACTCCCTTGACTTTGCACAGGAACATTGTGGAACGAAAGCTGGTCCCATCCTTCAGGATATTTAGAAGCGCTTGTGTATCCTTGGCCATGCCATCCTTGACCATGGACGCTCCATAGTTGTCATTAGGATACCAGCCAAACCCCCATCCCGGCGTCTTTAGATCCTTGGGGGTTTCACCCGTCGGGAAAAAAATCGAAGGGGAACCCATACAATCAAAATTTAGAGCTAGAATCTCACCGAACATGGTTCTTTTCGTTAATCCTTAAAATTGATATTTAATTCACAATTCTAGCACACCTGATATAATTTTAATGCAACAGAAAAATACCCTAAACCAGCTTTTCTAGACTAGGATAAGTAATGACCGTAACGGTTTCCCTGCATCACTTGACAAGTTATACTTATGACCGGAATGTAAATCTAGGGCCGCAGATTATCCGTCTTCGTCCGGCTCCGCATGCTCGTTCTAACATTCCTTCTTATTCCCTCAAGGTTTTTCCCGAAGAGCATTTCATAAACTGGCAACAGGATCCCTTCGGGAACCATCTTGCCCGTCTGGTATTCCCAAAAAAAACCAGAGTATTTCAAGTGGAAGTAAATTTAATAAGCGAAATTCGAGTTTTTAATCCCTTTGATTTTTTTCTCGAAGAAAGCGCCGCCGAATTTCCCTTTAAATACGAGCCCTGGCTTGCGGAGGAACTGATTCCCTACCTGGAAATAAAAGAAAAGGGCCCGTTACTCCAAGAGTTTTTAAAAAAACTTCCAAACGAGAATCAAGCCACAAACCAATTTCTTGTTGAAATTAATCGTCATGTGAATCAAGCGCTCCAATACATCATCCGCCTGGAACCCGGGGTGCAGACCTGCGAAGAGACCTTGCAGTTGAAAAGAGGTTCGTGCCGGGATATGGCCTGGCTGCTTTGCCAAATTCTCCGGCACCAGGGGTTGGCGACACGATTTGCATCCGGGTATCTTGTCCAGCTGAAACCGGATCAAAAGTCACTTGATGGACCTTCGGGAGTTGAAGAGGATTGCGTCGATCTGCATGCATGGACCGAAGTGTATCTCCCCGGGGCGGGATGGATCGGTCTCGATCCCACCTCCGGTTTGTTTACCGGAGAGGGGCACATTCCTTTGTGTTGCACCCCCAATCCTTCCAGCGCGGCTCCCATTTCTGGAGGGGTGGAACCCTGCCAATCAAAATTGCATCATGAAATGAAGGTTAATCGCATTCACGAAGACCGCCGGGTTTCCAAACCTTTCAGTGATCGAGAATGGGCTGAAATTGATCTTCTTGGCGAGAAGGTGGATCAAGACTTGAGGGAAAATGGATTCAAGTTGACCATGGGCGGTGAGCCCACCTTTGTCTCTGTTGATGACAAGGAAAGTGAGGAATGGAAAACAGCCGCTTTTGGTCCTACAAAAAGAGAATTGGGAAACGAATTGCTTCTGCGTCTGAAGAATCGTTTCGCTCCTGGGGCGCTTCTGCATTACGCGCAGGGAAAGTGGTATCCGGGAGAACTTCTTCCCCGTTGGTCCTTGGGTTGTTACTGGAGGAAGGACGGTGAACCCGTCTGGAAGGATGAGGCGCTTCTGGCAGGCATAGAGAAAAATCATGGGCATGATCTTGATACAGCCAAACACTTTTTCCACGAATTATCCAAAGCCCTGGGAATTTCCCCCCAGTTCATCATGGCCGCACATGAAGATGCTGCTTATTACCTTTGGCAGGAGCAAAAACTTCCCCAGGAGGGAGAGATTTTTGAGGCGGACCTTTATGTAAAAACCGAGCGAACGCGATTGCAAAAATTGCTGGAGACAAACCTTAATGATCCTGTCGGTTTTATTCTGCCGATCCATTTTTCCATGGTGGAGAATCGTTGGATCAGCAACCGGTGGAAATTCCGCACGGAGCGCCTGATTCTGATTCCGGGTGACTCTCCCATTGGTCTGCGGCTTCCATTAGGCAGTTTGCCCAGCAATCTGGAACAAAGCCGCGAACTGTTCAGCGAGCCCAGTCATTTCAAGGAAACGGACGCTCTTCCCACCTGGAAAACCTTTCGGGATCCTGTCAAAAATAATATGAAGGTGAATCCAGACCATGCGGGACATCCCACGCCGGGCTTGATACGTACTGCGTTGTGTATGGAAGTGCGTAACGGCACATTGCATATATTTTTACCCCCACTATTTTATCTGGAGCAATTTCTTGATTTGACTGCATCCATAGAGGCCGTGGCTGGAAAGTTGAAAACTCCCGTAGTGCTTGAGGGTTACGACCCTCCAAGGGATGCGCGGTTTCAGAACTTCAAGATAACCCCCGATCCGGGGGTGCTTGAGGTGAACATCCATCCGGCGGAAAACTGGCGGGAACTGGTTGAAATACATCAGACCCTTTTCGAGGAGGCACGCCAAACTCGCCTTTCATCTGATAAATTTCTATTGGATGGTCGCCGTATTGGCACTGGTGGCGGTAATCATTTTGTCCTTGGAGGACCCAAGCCGTCTGAAAGCCCCTTTTTGCTGCGACCGGACCTTTTGCGGAGCTTGCTATCCTTTTGGCAAAATCATCCTTCTCTGTCATACCTGTTTTCATCCATTTTTATCGGCCCGACAAGTCAATCCCCCCGGATAGACGAAGCCCGGATGGATTCTCTGTACGCCCTGGAGATAGCTTTTCAGAATATTCCGGATAAGGACATGGTCCCACCCTGGTTGGTGGATCGTTTGTTTCGAAATATTTTGGTCGATATGACTGGAAACACTCACCGGACTGAAATCTGCATCGACAAATTGTACAGCCCGGAAGGCGAGAGTGGCCGGCTGGGCCTTGTAGAACTGCGCGGATTTGAAATGACACCCCATTCCAAAATGAATTTATTGCAAGCGTTATTGATTCGGGCCTGCATTGCCCAGTTCGGACGGAATCCGTATAAAGCAAGCCTCGCACGCTGGGGAACACAGCTCCACGATCGTTTCATGCTACCGCATTTTATCTGGGAAGACTTTAAAGGTGTCATCCGAGAATTGCGGGAAGGAGGTTATCCGTTTGAACTCGATTGGTTCCGTCCTTCTCTGGAGTTCCGGTTTCCAGGATATGGTTCGGTTCAGATTGGACAGATTAATCTGGAATTGCGTATGGCCCTCGAACCGTGGACCGTGTTGGGGGAAGAGATATATCAAGGAACGGTGAGCCGTTCGGTAGACGCTTCCATTGAACGGCTACAGGTGCGAGTGGAAGGGCTTAAGGAAACCCATCATGTTGTAACCTGTAACGGTCGTCGGGTCCCAATGAAACCAACTTCGGAAAGCGGTGTGTTTGTAGGTGGAGTGCGTTTCAAAGCCTGGTCGCCTCCTTCCAGCCTGCTCCCCACAGTACCGGTGCATACCCCGCTGATATTCGATATTCTTGACACGCGCTATGAGCGCTCCCTGGGAGGTTGCACCTACCATGTCAGTCATCCCGGAGGAAGAAATTACGAGACTTTTCCTGTCAACGAAAACGAAGCGGAAGGCAGGCGTTTATCACGCTTTCAACCGATGGGTCATTACAAGGAAACCATGAAGGTTCCGCCCATTGAAGAAAACTCAGATTTTCCATTTACACTGGATCTGTGCCGGAACCATTCCTGATGAGCTTGCCGTATGCTCATCTCCGGAGGTCCCTGCATGGTGAATCTTCCCGAATTCACCCCGGTCCCTTTCACAGTAAGGGAAAATACCGCAAAATATGAGGAAGTGGCTTTTGGAATGGTATATAAGATAGTGGCAAGAAGACTCCCAGAGGTTTTTTTTGTGAGAGCTTGTGATGCGAGGAATAAGACGGGAAAAAATAGTGAAAATTGACTGCTAAAATGGCATTCAGGAGGACAAGGGTTCGATCCCCCTC
>Ga0224501_10000392_pt1 | contig 36370 bp, 27 predicted proteins | sample SF_Oct11_sed_USG_4_FD_169105 | JGI IMG/M metagenome (GOLD analysis project Ga0224501, IMG submission 169105) | Sediment microbial communities from San Francisco Bay, California, United States - SF_Oct11_sed_USGS_8_1 | ecosystem: Environmental > Aquatic > Marine > Sediment | place: USA... | reverse complement strand
ATATGCTGAATATCTGCCTTATCTATATACTGGCTGAAATATTTATCTAAATTAAAAGTTGTTGTTGTCAGATAGACCCGGCCATGCTTTGCGTAGTATGGCAATATTTGGTAGTAAAGATATAAAAGAAATAGTGTCGAATAGAGAAAAAAATATTCAACCAAAGATATGTTTGTCAAATAAAAAGAGATGAATAAAGTTTTATAAAAAAGATATGTCAAAAGAAAAAGTATAAAATAAATAACAATCCCGGCATAAAGAGCGTGTTGCTTATGCTTTGGCGCCGTTTTTTTAGGTCGGTATTTTTTAATTATCATAAGTGTCGCGTATATTGTTAAGGATAGATATCCTGTTAAACAAAGATACTTTACAAATGAAAAATAATAATAAGTAACTTGCTTTTGGGTAATGGTCTGTTTGATAATTTCAACTTGAGTCTTTTTATCTAAAAACCAGTAAGGAGAAAATAGCAATATATGCGCCATAGGATATAAAAAAAACATCCAGTATGATTTTCGCCACTTGTATTTTGGTATTACAGTAGCCTGGAAATTAAAAAAATAAATGACAACCATAACAGATACTACAATAGTATCTGTTCCTAAAAGGTAGGGAACTTTAAGAATATGATTTGAGTATATTAGAGCGGTATAAAAGATATGGTATGCCAGGCCTATAAAAAAAAATCCTAAAGTAATACCTATTAAATCTTTAACGCGCCAAATATAAAAAAGGCTGTTTATAAAGAAAAAATATGCAATAATATATAACGCTTCTGAATAAACCATTTTTTTATCTTATAGCGATATTATCAAGGATCATTTCCTTTTTTAGATTTTGCCAGTTCTTTTTTAATAAACATTTTGGGCGTTATACCCGTTTCTTTCCTGAATGCCTTATAAAAAGCCGAAGGGCTGTTAAAACCGATATCATAGCAGATATTCAAAATATTGGTATCAGATTCTTCTGATAGTATTTTCTTTGCTTCTTCAATTCGCTTTGAATTAATAAATTCTGAAAAAGTTTGATTCATATGCTGGTTTAGAAAAGTTGAGAGCTGGTGAGGCGTAATCTTCAGGGCTTTCGCGAGGTCGCCAGAGTTGAGAGTATCATTTTTATAAACCATGTCTTTTTCGACAAGATGGTTCAGCGTTTCTTCAATATTCTTAATGTCTTCTATTTCGAGATACTGGCTGAAATATTTTTCAGCATGAAACGTGTTGGTTGTAAAATAGACCCTGCCATGCCTAACATAATAGGGCCATAACTGAACAAAAAGATGAAAAATAAAAATGGTTGAGTAATAAAATGCATATTCTTCCATTGAAACTTCAGTTAAGTCTAATGATAATAAAAGAATTTTATTTAAACCAAAAGTCACGATAAATACGAAAGAAATAAAAAATATTCGCGTAAATTTAATAATATTTTTGTATTTTGGCGCGGCAGTTTTAAAACTATATTTATTTCTAATCGCAATTACCCCATATAGACCAAGAGCGATATTCATTGATAACTGCAAAAAAAGACTGAAAGAGTGATTGTAATAAGTTATTTTGCCTTCTGTTATCAGTTTTTTTATAAGGTGAATTTTTGCTTCTTCAGATAAAAAAAGATAAGGCGAGAAAATGATTATTTGAATAAGCGGATAAATAAAAAATAACCAATGCTTTTTTTGCCATTTAAATTGGGGGTTTACTATGCTTGCTATATGAAAGTAGATGGCTATCCATCCGAAGGCATGCATGATGGTATCGGTTCCCATCAGTTCGGGAGCTGATAGTATGTGACCAGATTTCACCATACCGGTATAGATAAAAATATATCCGAACGCGATAAAAGAAGCGCCTAAAGTCAGGCCTTTTATGTCTTTTAATCTCCAGATATAAAAAAGGCTGTTTATAATATAAAGATAACCAAGTACATATAAGGCTCCGGCGTAAATCATTTGTTCAGTTTATGCAGATACATATTAAAATACAGTATCCATTTTTAAGCGAAAAAATAATACTTCTGTATTATAAGCGATTTGATTGAAAAAGACAAAATGTCAAGTTTATTTTATAAATGATTTTTGCTTTAAAAAAATAATTCCTTTTTTATAAAATAGGAAGACAAGATAAAAAAAGTATGCTAAAAATATTTTATAATAATATAACAATACAAGTATATAGCAATATAGTAATAATGTTATATTCAATATAAACAAAAAATATGGAGAATTTATTATGAAAAAAATTACTTTTATAACATTGACTTTGCTTTCTTTAATCATCTACTGTAAAAATGACAATAAAACAGAGTCAGATACTGAAGAAATTTCTGGTTTGACAGACGCAGAAGCGGTCGCAACCGATGCCGCGTCGCTTGATTTTGCCGATTTTGCGTTCGCGCCGGGCGACAGTGAAAATTCTGTAAAAGAAAATTTCACCCTGCCTGTTTCAGGTTTAAACGGAACAACCATAAACTGGCTATCAGATAACGGGGCGGTCGTAATTACAGATGGTTCGGCTTCCGTCACAAGGCCCGCCTATGGAACCGGCAGTGTGACCGTAATTCTTACGGCAGATGTTATAAAAAACGATATCAATACAATGACATATTTTTCAATTATCGTAGAAGAAGCGCTGCCCGTTACCAAAGATCAGCTCGCCTATTCAGTTGATACCGTATCTTTTAATATGAGATATGTGGCGCCGGGTACCTTTTATACCGGCGGTCTAAAAGGAGGTATTGGTGTTGTAACCAGTGGATACATGATCGCCGAAACAGAGGTTACCTATGAACTCTGGTATAAAGTCGTCAGCTGGGCAAAAACTGATACCGGCGGCGGCGCAAGAGAAGACGGCGGCCCTCTTTACAGTTTTCAAAACTTAGGCAGAGAGGGCCATAACGGCGGCGACGGCTCTGCGCCGACAACAGCCAAACAAGAACCGGTTACTTTTATAAACTGGCGCGACGCGATGATTTTTACCAACGCTTTAACAGAGTACTATAACTGGAAAAACGGCACAACTTTAGAGCCGGTCTACTGTTCTGACGAGGCTCACCAGACACCCATACGCAGCTCTATTGACGGCTCTTATTCGGCGACTACAAATTATCCCAACCCGGGAAGCTTTGACGACCCTTACGTAAACCCCAGCGCGATGGGTTTTCGTATGCCAACTCATGACGAATGGGAATTGGCCGCAAAATTCATTGACGATATAAATCAAGATGGCGCCATTTTAGAGGCGGGTGAATATTATCCTTTTGATCATATTAGCGGCGATAGTTCAAATGATGTTCGTACTTCCACAGAAATAGACCAGTACTGCTGGCACTTAGGAAACAGCGGCTTAGTCACAAAAACCGTGGGCACAAAACTACCTAACGCATTGGGGCTATATGATATGTGCGGTAATGTATGGGAGTGGACCTATGACTGGTATTTGGTTCCTCATTATCCCGCTCCGGGAAAATACAGAGCTATGAGAGGCGGTTCTTATTCCTACGGAAAAACACTGTTAAACTACAAAGTGTCTACTGTTCCCTATGCAGAAAACGACGACAGGGGCCTTCGTCTGGTAAAAACAGAAACTTTAAGCTCTTGCGGTAATGGTATTGTTGATACGGGAGAGATTTGCGATGACGGCAATACCATGACCGAAACTCAGTGTTCTTATACCAATGCCACTTGCGCATTATGCAATACAACCTGTGATACCGAACTTAACTTAACCGGCAGCTACTGCGGCGATGACATCGTCGACGAAACCGAAACCTGCGATGACGGCAATACTATTGACGGCGACGGGTGCGAATCGGTTTGTCACGCGCATATGCCCGGTTTCAAACAGGCAGAAATCGTAGATGCAATAACTTTTAACATGGTGTACGTGCCTCCTAAGACTTTTCCCATTGGGCAAAACGATTTGTGGGAAATTGGCGCCTACCAGACTGTTGATCATGCTTTCTTTTTAGGCGAAACCGAGGTTACCTATGAACTATGGAGCGCCGTATTATCGTGGGCCCAGACCGAAGAACCAGCGGGCAGCGGAACAAGAGCCGACGGCGGCGAGCTTTACTCTTTCGCCAACCAGGGGTATATGGGCGACGGTTCAAACGGTACGCCCCAGCATCCGGTAACATATATAAACTGGCGTGACGCCATGGTATTTAGCAATGCTTTGACAGAATATTATAACGCCTTAAACAGTACTTCTTTACAGTGCGTTTACACAACAGATGTAGATTTTACCAATTGTATAAGAACAAGTACAAATAATACCACTTTTTCATATGGTACCCTGGGTACCGAAGACGACCCCTATGTAAACCCTGACGCGAAAGGTTTTCGTTTGCCCACGAACAACGAGTGGGAACTCGCAGAAAGATACGCGGGCGATTTTAATCATGACGGCGATATTTTAGACGAAGGCGAGTATTATCCGGGAACGCATGTAAGCGGCGATTTAAGCGCGCCCATTGCTACATCTCTTATTTTAGACAATTACGCGTGGCACAGCGGCAACAGCGGAAGTAAATCTCATGAAGTTGCCACAAGGCAGCCTAACGCTTTGGGTATTTATGATATGAGCGGCAACGTGTGGGAACATATTTTTGACTGGAGCTCCGGTTCGCAATTAGGAACACATCGAATAAACCGTGGAGGCTCTTATTATAACCCGAAAACAACAATGTATGCCTATATCTATTATTCTCTGGAACCTTTTCGGCACACTTATAACTATCATGGCTTTCGCCTGGCCCGATCTGAATAATAAAAAAAGTTCTCTTTTACAATAGAGAACTTTTTATTTATAAAACAGGAAGACAAGATAGAAAATTCATGTTATAAATAATACCTGAATAATATTTATATTAAAAGAATAAATTTCAGGTATTATTTATGATGAAAAAAATTGCTTTGATTATACTTGCTTTGCTTTCTACCATTATAGATTGCAAAAACAACAATATAACAGAGCCAGATGAAAAAGAAATTTCTGGTTTGACCGACGCAGAGGCGGTCGCGGATGATGCAGCTTCTCTAAGTTTTGCAGATTTTACTTATAGCAGCGCCGATACGCAAGATTCGGTAACCGGAAATATCACGTTGCCCATAAACGGCGAAAATGGTACAATCATTACATGGGAGAGCAATCACTCAGCCATTGTAATAAATAATGATACAGGCGAGATAACCAGACCCGCTTACGGTTTAGGAGACGCGACCGTAATATTGACGGCGACGATTGAGAAAAACGGGGTAACAGAAAAGAAAGTATTTACTGTTACGGTACTTCAAACGCCGCCTACGGACCAAGAAGCGGTAGCGGCCGATTTGGCGTCTGTTGAGGTAAAATATTCGACTGCAGACACCTCAACTTCAGTAACTGATAATTTGATATTAGATACTACAGGGCCAAGCGGCACAACTATCGAATGGACGGCTGTTTATACGGGTACTATAGATGACGCCTCAAACGTTATATCGTCAAACGGTATGGTCTCAAGGCCTTCTTATACTGACGGCGACGCGAATATCACTCTTACGGCGACAGTCTCTAAAGGATTAGAATCGCAGACGAAAAGTTTTGATGTTATAATGTTAAAAGAGCCGCCTACCGACGCAGAATCAGTTTCTCTTGATGCGTCAGATTTAGATATTACCGATATAGGTTTTACAGGAACAGACACTTATGATGCGATAACAGGCAATATATCTTTGCCTACAGCCGGCGCGCTTGGTTCGTCTATCACATGGACGTCCGTTTATACGGGAACAACAGACGAGGCTTTGTCTGTTATTTCATCTGATGGTATTGTAACACAACCTTCTTTTGACGGCGTTGGCCATGTGGCGATAACGCTTAAAGCCACGATTTCAAAAGGCAGTTATTCAACCACAAAGACCTTTGACGTTAAAGTACTTCAGACAATCGGTTTTGAGACTACAGCTTTTACCTGGTCCGTTCCTGTCGCTCCCGAAGTTAGCAAAGAGGCTGATTATAATACAGTTTGTAACGGAGAAGATTGGGGTATCAATATATTAAATCAGGGTTATTGCGGCGGCTGGAGTACCATAGATATAAACAACGACGGTAAACTTGATCTTGTTTCTACCCGTGATAATTCAGATGTAAGCGCCGTAGAGAAAGGCAGAGTTTACGGTTTTGGCACAGGTGCGCATTACTGGAAAGTCTTTCTTGGTACTGCTGCAGGCTTTAGCGCGACAGCCGTTGAATGGATCGTTCCCGTAGCGCCAGAGGTAAGCGCAGAAGCTAATTATGATGCTGCCTGCAATGGCGAAGATTGGGGTATCTATTTATTAAATAGAAGCTATTGCAGCGTTGCCTGGAATACCATAGACATAAACAACGATGGAAAACTTGATCTTGTTTCTACCCGTGATAATTCAGATGTAAGCGCAGTAGAGAAAGGCAGAGTTTATGGTTTTGGCTCAGGGGCGCATTTCTGGAAAGTGTTTCCTGGTACTGATACAGGTTTTAGCGCGACAGCGGTTGAATGGACCGTTCCCATAGTTCCAGAAGTAAGCGCCGAAGCTGATTATGATGCGACTTGTAATGGTGAAGATTGGGGCATCTATTTATTAAATAGAAGTTATTGCAGCGTTGCCTGGAATACCATAGATATAAACAACGACGGTAAACTTGATCTTGTTTCTACTCGTGATAATTCAGACGTAAGCGGTGTAGAGAAAGGGAGGGTTTACGGTTTTGGCACAGGTACGCATTACTGGAAAGTGTTTCCTGGTACTGATACGGGCTTTAGCGCAACAGCCGTTAAATGGCCTGTTCCCATAGCTCCTGAGGTAAGCGCCGAAGCTGATTATGATGCTACCTGCAATGGCGAAGATTGGGGCATCTACTTATTAAATAGAGCGTATTGCGACGTTGCATGGAACACAATAGATATAAACAACGACGGAAAACTTGATCTTGTTTCTACTCGTGACAATTCAGATGTAAGCGCAGTAGAAAAAGGCAGAGTTTACGGTTTTGGCACGGGGGCGCATTACTGGAAAGTGTTTCTTGGCAAATAATAGTTTTTATGGCAGAAGCGCAACAATGGTAAAAATAAAAATAATCTCATATTTCTTACCGCAATTTTCAAAACCTAACTTCTACCCCAAAACTTGGCATAAGAGCCAACCCTTCAACAGCTTTAACTTCGGGATTTGATTCTTTATCATAGGGTTCGTTATACTGCCAGCTTTGAACAACTTGTTTATTATTATAAATATTTAATATCTCAACATACCAGTTAATTTGTCCCCATGAAGTATGCGCCTTTCGGGTATATCTTAAATCAAGCTGATGAAAAACCGGCAGCCGCGCCGAGTTTTTTTCGCCGTATATTGGTCCAAATCTATCGCCGGTAGGCAGGGTTACGGGAGTTTCATTGCCAACAATTGGCGTATAGGGAAAAGAACTGTAAAGTTGAAATTTACCTTCAATTGAATTTTGGCCGAAGATGTATCCGAAAACCATTTTTAACGCATGCTGCATTTCAAAATCATAGGGAATGTACCTATGGCCGTTTACGTCAGACTCGAGATTTGATTTGATTTTTGCCTGCGTATAAGTATAACTTATCCATCCGAAAAAATCGTCGGTGTTTTCTTCTCTGCCTTTTTTTATCATAACTTCGGCTCCGTAGTTTTTTCTCTGGCCTACGCTTCTGCCCAGTTGCTTTTCGCCGTTTTCGTCAATATGCGGATCGGTTTCTATTTGATCAGAAAATGTGTTGTAAAAAGCTTCAAGCTTTAAAGAATACAAATCATATTTTTGCTCAAGACTGGCCGCTCTGTGAATGGATCTTTCTGGTATGACGTCAGTTTCTGCAATTTCAGGAGCCATCTTAATATAGAAGGGATTTACTCCCTGCGGGAACGCGCTGTAATATCCGCCGGCGGCCGCTAATGTGGTTTCTGTTTCAAATTCATAACTTGCGGCTCCTCTGGGGTCTGCAGTGGTTGTATTGGTACGGCGCAGATGGTCTACTCTTACGCCAGGTACCAGCTTTAAGCCGCCTAAGGTAAGTTTATTTTCAAGCGAGCCGCCTACAATAGTATTGGTCGAATGCTGATCGATATAAACGATATCCCATAAGGGTTTGGTAAAATCAACCATGCCAAAGTAAGGGCTGCTTGGCTGGTTGGCCTTAGGTACGATTGATTTGCCCTTAGCTGTAAGATCAGAATAATTTATTTCAGATAGAAATGAAAGCTCTGAAATATTTTCAATATATTCAAGTTTCATGATATTTTTTAATCCGAAAATATACGGTTTTGTTACTACGCTCATATCCCGAAAAGCCGGGTCGGCGAGATCATTATTTATATCTCTTTTCATATCATTTTGATTTAAGACAGAATAAAATAATACATCATTTTGAAATCGTTCAGATAACCGGTAGGTATAACGAACAGACTGCGCGTGAGATTGAATATCATTCACAGCGGTAAAATCAAAATTAAGAGGATCCATACCAGCGTCTATTTGTTTTTGCTTTTCTTCTTCTTTATAACCGAACGCTAAATCTTGACCGTCTTTAAATCCGAAAAAAAACAAAGTAAGCGCGTGCTTATCTGATAAATAATATTTTCCCTTGGCCTGATAATCAAAATATTTGGGAACCAGCTTTACGTCTTCGCCAAGCGTCGCCTCTAAAATAGCCGGCAAGAAAAGTTCAAAATAAGAATATCTACCCGATAAAATCCAGTAACCCATGTTTTTTTCTGCCTGCGGTTTAGCTTCTGATTTTTCATTTGTGTTTGCGTCTGTTTCAGCGGATGTATTTACGTTAGATAATTGAATATTTATAGGAGATTTGATTAAAAAATTTGAGGTCAGTAAATTTATTTCTACGTTACCTCCTAAATCTTTTACGTTATCAATTGTGTTTATAGATATAACCCCCCCGATGGCCTGCCCGAAGCGAACAGGATAAGCCGAGGCGTATAAATCGACTTTATCCATCAAGTCGCTTGATACAACTGAATGCATACCAACCAAATGCTGGGCGTCATACAAAGGAATATCGTCTATAAAATACTGGTTTTTTATGGTGTCGGCCCCTCTTATCACTAGCGGTCCAAAAAAACCCATGGTACCTACTACCCCGGGAAGACTTTTAAGAGCGTTAATAGAATCGCCAAAGGCTCCGGGTACATTTTTAATTTCATCGGCCGTTATTGTATACCGGGATATCTTTTGAATTTCGCGATCGTCTTTTATTTCAAGAGCCGCGCCTTTTATTCTCGCCGATTCAAGAAAAAAATCTTTCTTTAAATCTCCTGCAATTTGAATTTTTACCTGCAAAGTTTTTAATCCCGGAGAAGCGATATACAAAGCATATTCTCCTTCGGGTATATTTTCCAGGATAAAAAATCCGTATGCGTCGCCGCGAATCTTTATTTTCAAATCAGGTATCGCAATCGTTGCAAAATCGAGCGGTTTTTTATCAACCACGCCGTATACGGTTCCTGAAAACGTATAACCCGATTTTTCTTTAGCGGCTTCCTGGCTGAATATAAATTCTGCAAGAAATAGCGAACCCAATAAATAAACTATTATTATATTTTTCATATTTTAACTCCTATGATAAATATTTTTGCTTTATGATTATAACAAGCGAAGGGTTAAAATATGTTACTATTCTTTTACAATTAATATATAAACTAGCTTAAAAGGCCATTTTTGCTCTGAAATAAGCAATATCATGATTATCGTACATTGACAGCATATTATCGTCGTACCCGTATATCAGAAGCGCTCCGGCTGTAACTGTAAAACCGTTTTGAAAATTATAAGTAAGATTAAAGCCGGGAATCCATCCGACATCGTTTGCAAGTCTTAAAATTGACATGGCTTTTATTTCAAGATAATTATCAAAAAAATGATCTTCTAAAGACAAAAGAAGAAAATTATTGAAAAACTCTTCTTCGTATTTGCCTGAATTTCTCAGAAAAGCCGAAGAAGCGTACTCGGCAAGAAAACGTCCGTAATCTCCCCACACATTGTAATCGGCGCCAATCGTATAAGATAAATAAGGAACCGATTCTGTTTTCTGACGCACAATCAAATTCGTTCCAACTTGTTCAATGACCTCAGTTTCTTGCGTATCTTTTAATAAAGCTCTATGATCGCGGGTAAAAACAGCCTCGCCCCTTACGGCGAGTTTTTCTACGCTAAACGCAAAATCAACGCCTGTTTTATTGACCTTTGAAAAATCAGGTTTTAATACAATAGACTGCGGCGTCTGCGTTGAAATCTCTATTGTGGTTTCAGGATATAAAACAATGCTGTTATTTTGACCGTAAAAATAACTGAGATAAATATCAAGAAAACCGAAAGTGCCCCCGCCCCTGACGCCGTAAGATCCGTTTTTAAATAACGCTTTTTTTTCATCTTTAAGATCAACAGTCACGGGAACAGAATCTGTCTGCGGAGCGATGGCCCAAAAACTTTTTTCGTCAGGCAAAATGGGCCTTTCCGATATGGGCAAAATAAATGTCTCAATACTAAAATCAGAAAAAAGATATTTAATATCAAGGGCGAAGACCCCGCGATATTTTTCGTCTTCTTCTTTCATAAACATTTCGCGCAAATCTCTTTGGTCGGCATAATTGACAATACGAAACGCGTCTGCGCTGCCCCAGTTAAAAACCTGCTTTCCCGCCTTAAATTGCAGCTTTTCACCCGCCGCTACGTATGCCTCATACGCGTCAACTGTTCCGTTTTTTTGAGGCGAGAGGCCGTCAAAATCGCTGGGATAAAAATAAGCGTCAAGAGAAGCTTTTCCAAAAATAAAATTTCCACCGTATTTTGTATTTATCCTTAATCTGCTTTCTAATTTTACAATATCGCTTTCAGCCGGACGCTTGCCGCCAAGAGGCTTGGCGATAGAGAAAAAGTTTTCGCTTTCATAGTATCCGAAAATATCCCATCTTGATTCGGCCTTTTCTTCGCTGTTTTCTAAAAACATGGCGTCCATGTCTTCTTCGGTATTTTGCGCCATCACGGCGCCGGTTATGCAGAGTAAAATAAGGAAAAAATTTTTCATGTTATCTAAAACCCCAGTATTCTGTAATTAAGAATTTTTTATGGCTATGGAAATCCATAGCTATTAGATTATCTTTCAAACTTCTAAAGTTCACTATTCGAGAATACAACTTTATCCCTTTCCAGAATAGGTCTTCTTTACTTACTTTTTTCTCTAAAAGTCCGTTTAAATATATAGCTATGGAAATCCGTATCAATTGAGAAACGCTAATTCCCAGTATCAACGTGCTGTTTCTTAATAGCATTTCATCATCCCCGTATAAAGCCTGTGTTTATTATCTTTGCCCTTTGAAATACTATTATTAAATTCAAGCATCTCATTATTCCAGAATAAGTTTTTCTTATTGGTTAACTGAAAAACACAATACCGGACAATCCATGAATATGTTTTGCTATGGATTTGCGCAGCTATTTTTATTTTTTTCCAAATAGACATGTCTAAATGAACTTCCCAAACATTCTTTATTTCTAATTTCGCTCGAGGCGGTTGCTTTTTACACTTCATATAATAGAAATACCCTAAAATCATGAAAACATTCCTCATAATTTTTAATTTTTACAATGATTCTTTTTTTAGAAACTGATCCGATACCGGTTTATCATATTCCACTTTTTTTATGTATATAATTGTTTTTCCCTTTCCGTCGGTTCTTGACATTGTAATTTTTCTGGCCGTAATGATTCCGTCAATGACTTCGATTTTATCGGCTTCCAATGTTTTTGTGTGGCCCTTATTTTCAAAAAACTCAGCTTTAATCATAAAATAGTCAGACTTTCTGATATAGACAACCGTTTTTACGTAAACTTTTGTTCCTTTCTTTTTAACGCTTTCTACTTTATAGCAAGGCTCTCCGTTTACATCTTCTTCGCCCAAATATTTATATTCATAATCGTCAATATCTCTATCTTGCATATCTTCATAATAAAAATGCGAACCCACAAACGAGCCGCCTTTATCAGATGAGGCTATTTTTCTGACCGTTCCCCCCGATAATTTAATCCATTGATGTGAATCTTGGCCGGGTTCAGAAAAACTTAAAAATTCAATTCTTGTCGGCTTCAAAAAGGTCGAACGCGATCTCGTTTTTTTACCGTATTTTTTTGAGACCATCTCAAACTCTTTAAGCTCTCTCTTGTCGCCTTTTATTACAACCATAACCGATATTCCTTTTCGCGTTTCTGGTTCTTTTAAGGCATCGCTTTTTCCCATAATTTCACGGCCCTTTTCATCGGCAAACGCCAATACCGGCAAAAACAAAAGCGCCATTAAAAAATATTTTATTTTCATTTTTATCTCCTAACTTCCTATGTTTTCATTTTCAAAATCGGGAACTTCAATTTTAAATAAATAAATATATGCAGGCAAGAAAAGAAGCGCTCCGAGGGTCGTCGAGAACATAACGCCCGAGACTAAAAGTCCCAGGAAAAAAACGGGCTTAAAGCTCGATAGCATTAATATCGAAAATCCTAATATCAAAGCGACGGATGTATATGTGATAGCAAGCCCCGCTTCGCGGTGCGTTTGATAAATCGCTTCTTTCATGCTCATTCCTTTCTTAAGAAAGTGAGACATCGTTCTCATAAAATGGATTGTATCGTCAATGCCAATACCAATAGCTATCGAAGATAAAATCACCTTAGGAATATCTAATGGTATATCTAAAAACCCCATAAGACCGTAAACCTGGCTTATGCCAAAACAAATGGGCAAAAGCGAGACAAACGAGGCTTTTATACGCTTAAATAAAATGTAAATTAAAATAAAAATAATGATTAAGCTTAAAATTACGCTGCTTGTTTGACTTTCAAAAATATAATCGGCCAATACGGGAAAGCTCATGGTACTACCCGCCATAAAATAAGGGGCATTATTTGGCGGATGGTTTTCTTCTGAAAGATATTCTATAATCCTTTTTTCAAGTTTTTTATTTACCGCCGTACTGAATAATTTTTCTTTTGTAGAGCCCGTTTTAATTATAAGATTTACTCTTTGGTAATCAATATCGACAAACTGTTCAAAAGCGTCGGCTCTGCCGTCAGAATTATCGTCTTTGCCCGAAAATATTTCAAGATAATCGCGTATCGTTTGACCAGATTCGGGAATTTTATAAAAATCGATATTATCGTCGTTTATGGCCATATTCATTCGTTTGATAAAATCTCCGAATGTAGAGGTTGATAAAATATGATACTCGTTTTTTTGAGCCGGATCGTCGGCCCAGCTTTGCATTTTTTCAATGAATTTTAAAAATTCAGGTTCTTTTGCGCCGTCTTTTTTCCCTGTATCGAAAACTAAATTTATAGCGAATGTTCCCTGAAAGAGTTCCCCTATTCTATCGTCTGCTTTTCGAATAATCGAATCGTCTTTGAAGTTATACATAGGCGCCGTCTCGGGGGTTACTTTGGTAAGGCCGAAAATTCCCATTATAAGCAAAATAACAGATAATATCGTAATTCTTTTGGCATGAGCCGTACTTAAATGAGAAAGTTTATCGAGAATTAAATGTATAAACTTATTGCTTCCTTTTTTCTTTTTTATTTTTTCGGGTTTTATGGGCCTCAAAAGTATCAAAGCCCCCGGTATCAATAAAAATGTAATCAGCATTCCAAAAAAAGCTCCCGCCGCCGCAAACTGCCCAAAGTGTCTCATAGACGTAACCTGGCTTCCCGAAAGGGTTAAAAAGCTCATGCAAGTTGTAAAGCCCGCTAAAAAAATAGTTCCTGAAATATGACTCATACACTCTATAAGAGCTTTTTTCATGTTTTCTTTTGTAAAGTTTTTCAACTCAAGCATATACTGGTTAAACATATGAATTGAATAAGAGCTTCCTATGGCGATTAAAAGAGGCGGCAGAATATTTACCAGCAAAGACATCTTGACGCCAAGATGCCCTAACAGGCCCATTGTCCATATCATGCCTAAAGCGACGGTCAAAGTCGGCAGCATGACTCCTCTTAACGAATAAAAGTTTAAGAAAAAAGTCAGTATAACAAGAGCAAACACTATAGGTAAAAAAACCGATAGATCCCTTTCCATAAATTGCTGCATATATTTCTCAATAACCATAGAGCCCATGATATGCAACTTTAAAGGGGTCCTATTATACTTTTCTATTACATAATGAAAAATATTGTAAAATTCATTATAATGCTCAAGGGTTCGAAGAGAAATCGCCATGGCAAAAGCCTGAATTTCACCTTCGTTATTTAATGAATACAAGTTGATTGAATTTAAGGGATTCAGTTTTATCTTTTTTTCATATTCAATAAAATCATGTTCATTTTCAGGAAGCGCTCTTTTGCCGGTTTCGTCTTTTTCAATAAAGTCAATTGGCGTAAGCTCTTTATTTTTTCCCGATATATCTTCGCCGCTTATCGGGTTTAAAAACATCCGCACAATGTTCATTGATTTGTATAAATACAACTCTTCCCATGTATTTAATATTGCCGCGAATTGTTTTTTTGTTAATTCTTCATCTTCGTTTAACGAATCAAGTTTAAGATAAATTAAAATTGTATCAAGCTGCCTTTGGGCGATTGTATCTAAATTTGTTTTTATTTTTTTGATACTGGTAATCTGATATTTTGAAAAATCATAAGTTCTTTTTCCACGAATGGGCTCTGCAAACCTGTCTTCGGGCAGAGGTTTGCTCATGTCCCATATATCTGCCGAAACCGGTTTTTCTTTTTTTAGAAGCTTTGAAGCTTCTTCGACGCCTTCGGTTTCTGATTCAAGAATCATTTTATCAAGGTCCTCTTCAAGGCTTTTAAGAGCAATCTCTTCTTTATTCTGGGCTTCTTTTTGGGGCTTTGCTGATTTTTCTTCTTTATAAAAAGCATTCCCCGTTTTTATAATACTGTTCAGTCTTTTATCTTCGAGATACAAATTGAAATCTTTATACTCTTGAATTTCTTCAACAAGAAGATTCATCGTCTGAAAGGTTTCTTTCGATAAAAGTTTATGTTCTTTGTCGGCTTCTATAGAAGCGATTAAAAAGGTTTTTTCGTTAACCATCGCGACTTTAACCCTTTCTGTCAGCTTATAAACCGGCTCGTCTTTGGGCATCAAATACTCAACCGAGCTGTCCATTTCAATTTTAAAAATGCCGACGCTAAAAAAGGCGGTAAGAAAAACTATTGATATAAGCGTTAATCGCGGATGATTTATAACAAAGGTTATCCAGCTTTCGATTATTTTTTTCATTATTAGTAGAATTTATAACATAAAAAAATTGGTTTGACAATGATTAAATAAGAAAAAAATATGTTAAATTGCGCAAATGAAAGATAAATTTACGATTTCTGTTTCAGTTTTATATTCATTTCTTCAAACCGTGAAAAGTTACAATATTGATGAAAACCGCTTGTTAAAAGAATGCGGTATGAGTTTAACAATTCTTTCATCGCCTGATAACCGTTTTAGTCTCGATCAATACGACAGGCTGGTAAAAAAAGCGGTTGAACTTTCTGGCGATACTTTTTTTGGCCTTCGCCTTGGTCGCGAATTTGACATAGGAACCGGCAATATCGTCACGTACATGATTCGAAATTGTTCCAATTTGCGCGATGCGACAAAAAAATATATTGAATACCAAAAAATTGTAGGAGAAACTTATGACCTTTCTCTTTCTACTCAAGAAGAAAACGCCATCATTTCAATTAAAGCTCCAAAGGAAGATATTATTGATAACAGACATATTTTTGAAGCTATATTAACAGCCATTTATAAAACGGGCAACGAGATGATAGCTCCTGAACTGAAACTCAAAGAGGCCCATTTTAAATCGCCTAAGCCGCCGCTTACCGATGAATATAATAAAATATTTAACTGTACGTTAAAATGGAAAATGCCGGAATATTCGATCATATTTGATAAAAAATTCCTGGATGTGCCGTTAAAACAGCCAAACAAAGAACTTTTAACCATGCTTGAAAACCAGGCCCGAACTGCTTTGCGAAAACTTAAGGGCAAAGAGACATTTACAGAAAAGGTAACAAAAATTCTAAGCGAATTGAATTTTTCTGAAAACCTCAAAATAGAATATGTGGCGCAGAAAATTCCCGTTAGCGTAAGAACCCTTCAATTAAAATTAAAAGAAGAAAATACCAGCTTTCAGCAGATAGTAGATGAAATTCGCCGACAAATTGCAATTTCACATTTAAAGAGCAACACGGCGTCAATTAAAGAAATTTCATATTTGCTTGGTTTTTCTGAACCGGCCGCTTTTCAAAAAGCTTTTAAAAAATGGTCAGGGCAGGCACCGGGAAGGTTCAGAAAAGCTAATGCGGTTTTACGATAGCTTTCTTCATAAGTACTTTATGATTTCGCTTAATAGATCTTTTTTTCGAATAGGCTTTGTTAAATATCCGTCACAATTTAACTTTAACCGTTCTTCGTCTGATTTCATACCGCTTGCCGTTAAAACCAGTATAGGAATATTTTTAGTTTTCTGATCTTTTTTTATAAGCTCAATAGCTTCATCGCCGTTCATAACCGGCATTTTTAGATCCATTAAAATTATATCGGGTATTTCTTTTTTTGTTTTTTCAACCGCCTCTCTGCCGTTTTCGGCTTCTATTATAGATAACTTCTGATCTTTAAGATACGCTTTTAACAGCGTTCTATTACCGTCGACATCGTCAACAATTAAGATTTTCCCTTCTTTTATTTTTATTTTATCATTTTTTTGTCTCTTTAGTTTTTTATTTATGGTTTTATCTCTTACTATAAAAACATCTCTTAAGCAAACTGAAAATTCGCTGCCCTTTCCTTCTTGACTTTTTACTGTGACATATCCGTTCATTAACATGGCTAATTGTTTGATAATCGCCAAACCAAGACCTGTTCCCCCGTATTGAGCGTGATCTTGATTATCTTTTTGCGTGAACTCTTCAAATATTTTTTTCTGTTGATCTTTTGGAATGCCAATGCCGCTATCTTTAACCGTTAATATTAAGTTCTTTTGAAAATTTTCGTTTCCTTTTTCAATCTTTGTAGATAACTCAATGCTTCCTTTATCTGTAAACTTTATCGCATTGCTTGTTAAATTTATCAATATTTGCCGAATTCGTATTTCGTCTAATAAAACTATATTGGGTAATTTTATATCATGAGTTATAATTAATTTCAATTTCTTCTGATTGATTTTTCCAGAGAATAGTCTCGCCACATCTTCAAATATTTTTTTTAAATTTACAAAATTTTCTTTAACTTCAATTTTACCCGCTTCTACTTTTGATAAATCTAAAATATCGTCAATAATATTTAGAAGCGTATTTGCGCTTGATAAAATATAAGATATATATTTTATATTTTTATTTTTCTTTAATTCTTCCGATAAAATCTCGGCAAATCCCAGTATTGCGTTCATAGGCGTTCGAATTTCATGGCTCATTTTTGCTAAAAATTGAGATTTCGCTTTTGAAGCCTGAATAGCTTTTTCTGTCGCTTTTTGAAGATCGGCCGTTCTTTGAATTACTTTTTTTTCAAGTTGGTCGCGCGATTTTTTTAATATATTTTCGCGTTTTTGAATTTCATAAAGCATCTCGTTAAATTCTTTTGCCAGAATACCCAGTTCGTCTTTGGCAGAATGTTCAATTGTCAGCGAATAGTCTTTTTGATTTAAAACCTTTTGCACAGATTTTGTTAATTGTCCAACCGGGTTCATAATTACTTTCTGAGCCTTGAAAGATAAATATAAAGAAAATATCATAACAAAAAAGAAAACATAAATTGCAATTTCAAAGAATTTCAGGGTAGATTCTTTGATTTCTTGTCTGTCAGATACCAAAGAAAGATAGCCTACAATTTCATTGGCATAAATTACTTGAGTTGAAAAAGATATTTTTTTCATATCTTTAGAGCTTACAAATTTTTCTTTTGAATTAAATCTTTCATTACAGTTCTCGTTTTGATTTTCTCTGAGATTATAAAAGACAAAAAGTTCTCTTGTATGATTGTAAAGACAGGCGCTTAAAATATTTTTATGTTCGTCTAAAGATGTTTGCAGAGTTTTTTCGGCTGATGATTTATCAAAAAATAGAACCGCCGCGCCGGTATTCTCTGCAATCGTATGCGCCGTCGATTTTATTTGATTGCGAAGCTCTTCTTCAGCTATCTTTTTGTAGATATATACAGAGCCCGCCGTTGAAAAAAACAGGGCAATAAAGATTGTTAATAACTGCATACCGATAATTTTATTTCTAAACGGTATCTTATCAAATATATCTTTTATTTTTCTATCTATTTTCATAAAGCGTAACGTATGCCAAAAAGAATTTCAATTCCCGGTTGAGGATGGTACGCCGGTATAAAGCCTTCAGGGTTTTGTATTGTCGGCTGCAAAGAATCAACGGGACGAACGCCCGAACCCGACTGTCTGCCCGGCGTAATAAATTTATTGTTAAAAATATTTTTAATAATAAGATGCGGCTCTAATTTTACCCGGCTGCCAAAAAGGTTTTTACCGGTTAAAGTCAAATTAAACAAAGTATATCCGTCAAGATAACCGTCGGGATTTTCTTCTGTCATATAATCATAATTTGCGGCGACAAAACTGCTGTCTTTCTCGTAAAAATATTTATTGGTTTCGGGAGCCTTTATCGGCCCAATCCAATGACCGGCAAAATTAATATTTATTTTATTGAACAATAAATAGTTAAATCCTAAAAATGCCTTATGTTTTGCGATATTATCAATTTCTGTTTTCAGGTCTTTGCCCATTGTATATACATAATGACCATACAATAAAAAATGTTTAAACATATGCAATTCAAAAGCCAAAGAAGATCCGGTTAAATTAGTTTTCCCTATATTTTGATAGATATCTGTTTTATTCGCCGGCGCGCTGGTATCCTGGTTTTTCGCCACTACAATTAAATTTTCAACTCTGCTGTGAAATATATTCGTTTTAATGATTCCTTTTTCGCCTATTAAATAACTTAATTCAATCTCTGCGGTTCGTATTTTTTCGGGCTTTAATTCTTCATTGCCCCTGAATTCGTCATACAACTCAAAAACCGAAGGCGCTTTAAAGGCTTCTCCGTACAATACCTTAAACAGAAACCATTCTCCCATGCCTCCTGTCAGGCCTATTCGCGGATTTATAGAATAACCGTATTCGCTGTTATAATCATACCGAATTCCCGTTGTAAACGAATGAACATCCGAAAAAAAATGCTCATCTTGCAGGAAAACAGCGTACTCATTGATATAATAAACCGGTTGTACGCTATATGACTCGTCTTCAAAAGTTGATTCAACAATATTTGAACTTGTATCTTGCGTAACGCCTAAAGCGGCGGCAAAATACTGCTCAATTTTTCTCTCTGTTCTTAAGCCAACGGTCAGCTCATTATTACTCAAAAGGTTCCAGTTTAACTGCTGCTCAACGCCGGTTGTAAAACCTTCGCCATGATAGTTTTTTGACTTATCGGGTTCGCTTCCTGCGCTCTGGTATTTATAAGTGTACACAAATTCTGTCTGCGGCAGTATTCTTGCGCTTCGGTGAAAAATTTTAGAGTTCCACGAAAGCTTATTATTAATATCATGCCGATAAAGATTATACAAAGTATAGCCTTCATGAAGAACATTAAAAGGTAAATCTTTGGTATTGGCAAAATATTCATAACCGGGAACTTCGCTGCCAAGACCTTCATTTCGCCTCCAGTAATTAAAACCGATTTTAAATGTATCTTTTTCAATATGGGTTCGTATATAAATATCGTTTATATTGTTCTTAAAGCCGTCGGGCAGTTTCTTTCGGCTGCCGTCAGAATTTTTATTATCGACGCCGGTAGCTGTTGTTGTATCGACAAGATCCGGTTCATAGTTATTATGAAAATAATTACCCGGGTCGGCCCTGTTTAAACCGCTGTCGCCTTCTGAATAATACCATCGGGCCGCGGTCCATACGCCCAAACCGCTTTCGGTTTTGTACCCTAAAAGAATTTCGGGCGTAACAGTATTATGCATACCGTAATAAACATTTGTTTCAAGGGCCAAAGAAGAATCTTTTTGAAACACTTCATTTTTTGCTCTTGTTATGATATTTATCACGCCTCCGTAGGCTTCGCTGCCATATACTGCCGAACCGGGGCCGCTTATAATTTCAATTCGTTCTATATCAATAAAAAGAAAATCAAAACCCATGTTTTCAGACCAGCCATTTGAAACATCGTTTTGCTCAACGCCGTTAACCAGAATTAGCAGTTTGGTCTGCCCCACGTCAGAAATGCCCCTGAAAATAATATGAGAAGGATATTCTCCTGAAGGTTGACCAATTGTAATATCAAAACCCGGTATTTCTCTTAATAAATCTGTTATATGCCGATAACCCCGGTTTTTTATTGTTTCGCGATCAATGACTATAATGTTTGCCGGAGCTTTTTTCAATTTCTGCGACTTCTTAGAAGCCGATATAACCTCTCGATTCATTAGATCGTATATATTTAGATCTTCTAATAGAAGCTCTTCCATTTCATTTGGTTTCTCTTCATTTTCTTCTTCAGTCTGAATTTCTTCTTGCAATTTTGTATCTTGAGAAAAAATATTTGCGCCGCTATAATTAAAAATTATAAAAATCAATATAAAAATATTTTTCCTGTTCATATTCTTGCCTCAATAAATCTCCGTCGCTAATTTTAATAAATTTGAATTTACTTTAAATCCTTTTTCTTTCAAAACCGAGTGATTGATCTCAAATCTGACCTTTTTATTTAAAATGACAAAATTCACCGCCGAACCCTGCATCGCCATTTTCTTTTTTTCGGTAACGATAAGCGCGGGTTTATTTATCAACAATTTTTGTATTTCCGCTAATTTATAAGACTGTTTAGCGGGAATAAAAATGATATGATAGTTTATGACATTTTTTACTTCAGATAAAATATTTATCTTGATTTTTAATTCTTTTACCGTTTTCTTAGACGCTATTACCTGAAGCGGAGTTTCTATTTCGCTTTTACCGATAATCGCAATATTAAACGTTTTAGACTCGTCATTTAAGGGCCATTCTATAAACTTGGTAAAATTATATATAAAGTAGGCTTTTAAATTATATTCTTTCTCGACTTCTTGAGCATAAACAAAAGTTCGTAAAGATAGAATGTTAACAAAAATTATGCATACAAGAAAAAGTTTTTTTATCGCTTTTTCTTTCATCTTTAATTATTTTAATAAACTTAATAAACTATTCAACCGCCACCCTGCGCTTCAAGAATTTCGCTCAATTTCATTTCTAGAAATTCTCTTTTATACATTTCATTGGGAAAATCTGTATCAAAAAGATATAATATGTTTTTTCCCAGGGTTTTTTCGCGGGGTTCCGAAGGCAGATAAGCGTACACTTTTATAGATTCAGAATCAGATACAAAATATATTTTCACTACTTCGCCGGGATTTATTTTTTTGTTATTTCCTATATCGGTAATTTTCTTTATTTTATAAGTTCCGGAATATTTTTCAGAAAAATAACTTAGCTCTTCTTTAATTACAAATCGGCCCGAACAAAACTGCAGCAAAAAAACGGTTATAAAAAGAAATACAAATTTTTTGTTCATTATAATGCCACTTTCTTTTCTTTTTTTGATAAAGCAAGCCTTTTAGCGGAATGAATTGAGAAAAAGGGGGTATTATATAAATATGAAAGTAGGCAAAGCAAACACGGCAAGCGTTATGGGATATCGCACAATTCCGGTTCAGGTCGAAGCCGACCTACTGCCGGGCAGCATGTATATGCAGATAGTGGGGCTAGGCGACAGCGCCGTTAAAGAATCAAGAGAAAGAATAAGATCGGCTATCGTAAACAGCGGATTTATATATCCGATAAAGCAGATTGTCGTCAATCTGGCTCCCAACGAAATACCCAAAGAAGGCGGATTAATTGAACTGGCAGTCGCAGCCTCTATTTTAAGCGCTTCGGGGCAAATAGACCCGTCATGCCTTACGGGCAAAATGCTCTTAGGCGGGCTCTCTCTTGACGGAACTCTTCAGTCTTCATCGGGAATCATGGCGGCCGCAATTTTGGCGCATAAACTTTCTCAAATTCGGGCCGTGGCGGCTCCTGAAAGCTCTCTTGACGAAATTAAATTAATTCCCAATCTTATTGTATATCCTTTAAACCAGTTGTCTGATTTAAGGCTTCTCGAAAAAAATTTAATTTTACCCGTAAAAGAAGGAAGGTTTAATCCTAAAAAAAATGTATATTCAATTGACTTATCTCAAATAAAGGGCCAGCAGAAAGCAAAGTCGGGCGTTTGTTTTTCAATTATGGGAAAGCATCACTCGTTAATAATGGGCGCTCCCGGAACAGGCAAAACTATGATAGCAAGAGCGTCAGAGGGCCTTTTGCCCGATTTATCGCTTGACGAAGCGCTTGAGGTAACAAAAATTTATTCGGTATCGGGGCTGTCAAAAGGAGGGCTTATCGAGAGCCGGCCATTTCGATCTCCCCACCATACGACATCTGATATCGCTCTCGTAGGCGGCGGATCTCATCCTATGCCGGGAGAAATTTCATTGGCGCATAGAGGCGTTTTGTTTTTAGACGAACTTCTTGAGTTTCACTCGGCAAGCCTTCAGGCTTTAAGAGAGCCTCTTGAAGAAAAAAAAATTACCGTAAGCAGAGCAAAAGGAGCTTTTACTTTTCCCGCCGATTTTATTTTCATAGGGGCCGCGAACCCGTGCCGATGCGGCTATGTTTTTTCCATTAAAAAAAAATGCGGCTGCAGACTGCATCAGGTAAGGCAGCTTTACAGAAAAATCATAGGGCCTTTTTTAGATAGAATTTCTCTAGAAATTGAATCCATTGAAGAAACTGAAAATCTTTTCGCAATAAATAAGAACGACAAAAATACCGAATGGCACAGAAATAAAATTATCGAAGGACGAAATCGAATGTTTTTTAGAAATCAAAATAAATACAATTCTGAACTCTCTACCGAACAGGTATTTAGTTATGTAAATAGATTGTTTCAATGGGAGAAAATTCTTAAACATTACGCCGAGTCTCTCGAATTAAGCCATCGCGGGTTAATACATTCGCTTCGATTAGCGTTAACAATTCAGGATTTTTACGAAAAAGACCGTTTAAACAAAGATATTCTAGACGAGGCGTTTAGTTACAGAGTTTTCGGAAAACTGCGCAATTTAGCCGAAGAAATGATAGCCTGATAACATATTCAAAAAAATGCTCTTTTGAATATGTTACCTGTCTTGTTATTTCAATAAGAAATGCGTAAGTTCGGCGGCTATCTTTTCTATAGCAAAATCAAGGTAGTTTTCATCCCTGATTCTTTTTTGATATTCGTTAATTTTTTCTGTTTTTGAGGAGTATTTTCGCCTTCCTAATTCGGTGGTTTTAGGAACGGATCTTCTCCCCTTGTTTGCTAATCTTCTGGCCATTTGTTACTTCCCTGTAACATTAAATTTAAAGCCTTCCTTGGCTTTCTCAAAAAATATCGGATTTTCTGAAGGAGAACTTGAATAAGTTATAAAATTATTTTATATTTTATAACTATTTTTAACGCTTTAAGGTAAAAAGTCAATTTGCCTGAGAATTAAACATCTCGTTCTTGACATAATGAGGATTAAAGTCTAAGAGCTCTGAATTCTCGTTAAATAATATAAGCCCAATATGACTATTCTTAATTTTATTTAATTCAGCGTGCCAGTTATCTATAGCCTTTCTATACTTCATATACTGTTTAAAACTAAAAGGAAGATAGCCGGCGTTATAATGCTCATTTTTTATTCGCTTTATCTCGAAGAAGAAATAGTGATATTCGCCTTCTATTTCTTTTTTAACCAGATAATCAATTTCAATGCCATAAAATCGAATATTTCTCGCCAAAATATTATACCCTTTTTTTCTCAAAACAAGAGAAGCCCTGTTCTCAGCAATTTTACCCCGTTTTAATTTTGATTCTTTTGAGGGTTTTAACGGCTTTATTCGATTCATTAACCATAATTTGTATATAGAATTATTTTGTAAAGCACGTTATTGAATTTTTTTGGGAATGCGGCGGCAATCACATCTCTTTTTCGGCTTCTAAAAATATATTATAATCTTCTTCTGTAAAAAGCACAATTCGAAATTCTTCGGGATATTGATCTTTTTCAATCTCTTGAATTACCGCCTTTATTATAACTCTTGCGCCGTCTTTAATGTTTACCCCGGCAATGCCGCAGCCAATAGCCGGCATCGACGCGCTTTTTATTTTATATTCGCGTAATTTCTCAAAAATGCTATAGACGGCTTTTTGAACAATCTGTGCGGAAGACCTTCCTCCCGGGGGCATTGTCGCCGCATGAAGAATATACTTTGCTTTAAGGTTTCCCCCCGAAGTTACGGCGACTTCGCCTTCTATAATAGAAGCCTTTTCGTTGCATTCTTTTTGAATTTGAGGGCCGCCTTTTAACCGAATAGCCCCGGCGACTCCCGCGCCTAATATAAGATTTGTATTCGCGGCATTGACAATCGCCTCGGTTTCTTGCTCGGTTACGTCTCCTTTTATGATTTTATAGATGGCCACTTTTTTGCAATTAAAACAATTTACTTTTTTCTTCGCTTTATTTTCAACTTTTGTTTTCGCCTGCTCTGTTGTCTTGTTTATTTTCTCTTTGGCTTTCTCTTTTACTTTGTCAAGCTCTTCTTTGCTTTGTCAAGATCTTCTATAATTATTCCAGAGACATTGTTTTTTAAATCTGTTATCGCTTTATTTACCAGTTCATTCGGCGAGGGGAAATCGGGCTTAACTATTTTTAACTTTGGGATCTGAAAATATTTTTATTCTGAAGAAGAATAGTATTTGACACAAAGTTGATTAAAGACGATATAATAAATAAACTATGTCGGCCAGCGGATACAAATATGAACCTGAAATAAATTATAATTTAATTTCAGCCGAAGACTCAGAAAAATCGATTAAATATTTAGATTCTTATAAAAGAGGCTACCTTTTTCCGCTTGAGTCTCACATTTTAAATTCTGACGGTTTAAGAAAATATCTTGAATCGGCTGCGGTTACGCCTGAAATTAGAGCCGATTTTCGCTTTCAAATGAAAGAAATTGAAAACGCTCTACTAAATATTGTCCGTATTTATTCGACAATTGAATCTGGTCTTGAAGAAAAGCATATTGATAACGCCGCTCATAAAGATTTTTATAATATTTTTCCCGAATCTCAAATGGAAGATACCAAGATAGAATTTATCAAAATGATAAAATCTTATGAGCTGTTAAAAACCTTTAACATAAATGTACATAACGAATGGATGTTTGTCAAAGAAATTTTTGAAAGCATAAAAAGAACCTCATTAAATAAGCTTTTTTTAGAGCAAGTTCTCGTTTTTAAAGTTTATCCAAGACTAGAACTTTGCGAACAAACAGACTTTCTGCTTCGTAGAATGGCATATATACTGAAAATAAAAAAAGAAGAAATAAAAAACGATAAAATAGAGGCTCGGGGCGATTATACCTCGCTTATTCGATACGGAATATCGTCTATTTTTCGCACTGACCTCTATGAAATTATCAATGAAGGTCAAGAAATAGCCAAAGAAATAGCTCAAAAAAAGACAGAAAAGCCCGCGGTTCATGAAACATGCATTGTTAACGCTTATTTTTTAGACAGCAGGGGCAATTCAAATTTTAATAACAGTTATTTATATATAATGAATATTGACGAAAAAAAGTTTGATTCAGAAAAAGAAAAAATACAAAAATCGATTTATGTTGAAACTCATTTAGGAGCCGAAGAATCTACGCTTCGAAAAATTTTGATTAGAGAGTTCATTTCTCATCGTAAAAATAAAGATAAAATAAAAGAATATACCGATTTTTTAATTAAGTATTTTAATTACGCTAAAGATAGTTTTCTTCTTCATTTTTCTTCTTTTTCAGACAAAGAGAAAAATTATTTAATATATCATTACGGGCCGGTTTACTTTCTAAAACTTGTTATGTATTTTATGCGCGAGGGAAGAACAGGCTTTATACACCGGCCGCTAAAAAAACAAAAGATGGCCCGGGAACTTCCTTTTGAATTTGTAAAATCAGTATTAAACGGCTGGTGGGACGAAAATATCTATCGTTTTACCAGCGTGCCAGACCGCGATTCATTTGATATCTATTCTTATATTTTAGATACAGTTTCAAATCTCTGGTTTTCAGATCAGCCAAATATTATTAAGAAAATAAACGAAGATAATATGTTATCTCGGGCATTTCAAACCAGGGATCATAAAACAATGCGCCCCATAATTGAAACACAGGTTTCTTATTTGTTTTATCTTATTTATTTAAGATTTCTTGGTCAAGACTTTATTTATTTATCGCCTTCGTTAAAAAGTCAAAAGCAATCTCCGTAAGAAATTTGAAATATCAACTCTTAACGCACATATTTTTTTAGTTCTTCTACGGCTTCATCGCGCGATATTTTTTTCTCTAATAGTACGGCATATTCAACCAGAAATTGCTCGGGAATCTCGTCGTCTTCTTTATTTTCAATTAGAAAAGAGAACTTCCAGCGGGTAATGTCTTCTGAAATAATTCTATCAAGTTCGCTGATTCCCGATGAACGCAGAAATCTGACTCTTGACAACGTACCGGTATCTGGATATAATTCAATTTTTACGACGGCTTTTCCGAAAAAGTCAACTTTATCATATTCTTTTAAGTCTTCAGCGGCCAGATGGTCGCCTTCAGCGTCGTTTTTTATCTCAAGAATCTCAAACGAGTTCAATTGCCTTCTCTCATAATATCCTGACGAACAAAAAACCCGAAAAGCCTTTTCTTCATCGACAGGCTCGCCAAAAAATCCTTCATAAAATTTCAATATATTTTCTGGAATTTCTTTTTTTTCGTCTTTTATCTGGGTCGAACCGCAAAACATGACGCTTAGGGCCGTAAATAATAATAAAATAATTTTTATATTCATAAAACAAAGTTATAATTAAAAAAGTCTTTGTCAATACTTTTTACAGTTTCTCGCTTTTAAAAAGTTATTTCCGCAAAGAGTTAATAACTCTTTAAAAGAAATTTTTATATTTAATAATTTTTATGACTTGACTTGAAAAAAGCGATAGAAAGCTTAGATATAGATTGCATGAATAAGTTTTCTTCTGACATAAGTTATGTGATTGCCGAAACAAAAGAAAAATTTGGCGACGAATTTATTAACGAAAACAGAGGAAGGCCCCTATTTCTCATTTTATTTCAAAATCTTCAAAATATTTTACCCGATAAGTTTATCGAGCTAATCGTCAATAAAGTAAAAGACGAGTCTTCTAAAAGCAGTTTTCCTTTTAAATTTCATATTTTCAACGAAAAAGATAGGCTATACTTAGGGGTATCTCCCCAAAATGAAAACGGATATAATGAGCTGCCAAACATTGACAGCATTATAGGAAATTTTTACCATCAATACATTAAACACAAGAAGCTTTATTTTGAATTTGGGGTCGGCAGAACCCAGTGTAATTATATATCTGAAATAGACGAAATACTGTCGGAGCTTTTTATAAGCGCAAATCAAAATCTAATTGATAACTTAAAACGTTGGAACTGGACCTTTTTTAATAAGACTCATGATTTTTTTGCCAACGACGAGGCTAACGCAGTGATTCAGCCGGTAATTTTTTATGATTACCAAAGAGAAACATTTAGCTTAAAAGGGGGAGAAGTCTTCATCGGCGGCGACGCCTATTCAAGTTACAGCGAACTTTTATCGCATATTCCCGAAGATAAAGATATAAACCGCGTTGAGCTTTTAATTCTAGAAAAACTTATTTCTGCCTGCCGCAACTCGCCTGGGTTATTAAAGATGAATATTACGCCGCAAAGCCTTATCGATACTTTTTATTCCAGAGAAAAAGTAAGAAAATTTATTGAACTTATTGAAAAAAATAAATTAAACACAAAGAACATAAGATTAGAGATTGTCGAAAAGCCCTATGAAGAAGATAAAATTACATTAAAAGAAGTCTGCGAATATTTTCATAATTTCGGAATCACTTTCGCGGCCGACGATTTTGGAGTAAAAAATCAAAGCCACCAAATCGTTCTAGAACTTGGCAGGGTCATAAAAGAATTTAAGCTTGACCCTATTAGTTTTAAATTTAAAGTTGAAGAAGATCATACAAAATTTCTTGATAACCTTGCCTTTATTGAATATTGTAAACGCTTAGCCGATAATAGAGAAGCCATTATCACCGCAGAGGCCGTAGAAGATTATGAAACTCTCAGTTTCTTATTGACTCATCAGATTCATTATTTTCAAACCAATATCTTATGCAAGAAAATAACGATTGAAAATTATAATAAATCTTATCATCATATGCAAAATTTGCCCGAAAAAATCGTAAGGCACATACTTACCGACGAGAAATTACTTGAAGAATACTCTGATTATGAAAGCGTTTTTAAACTCGCAAAAAGCAAGGAGCTCATATAAAATGAAAAATAAAGAAATCGCCTATCTTATTCTAGAAGACGGAAAATACTACAAAGGAATACTTGAAAATAAATTTTCAAAAAAAGAATGCATCGGTGAAATTATTTTTAATACCAGCATGACAGGATACCAGGAAATCATAACAGATCCTTCCTATAAAAAACAAATTGTTATTTTTACTTATCCTTCAATAGGAAATTATGGCTTCAATAGCGAAGACAATGAATCAGATAAAGCTTATCTTGAAGCGGTAATAATAAAAGATTACTGCGAGATGCCTTCAAACTATCGCTCTGAAGGCAAACTAAGCGATTTTTTAGATCGACAAGAAGTTCCTCTTGTATCTAATATTGATACAAGAGCCCTTGTAAGGCACATACGCGAAAAAGGCTCTATGCGCGCCGGAGTTTTTCAATTTACTGAAAACGATAACATCGAAAATAACGTCGCGCAAGCTGTTTCAAAACTATCAAATCATCCAAAGATGGAAGGTCAAAATCTTACAAATGAATTTAACGGTAAATCGGCAAACAATTTTGTTCGCTCATACGTTCAAAAATACAAACTAGAAGCCGCTAATTTCAAGAAAATATGCGCGCTCGATTTCGGCGTTAAATTTTCTATTATTGAACATTTGCTTCAAAACAAAATATATCCGATATTTTATCCGGGGTCGACGCCTTTTGAAAAATGGGAAAATTTTAACGAAAATGAATTTGAAGGATATTTTTTCTCTAACGGACCGGGGGACCCCGCGAGCGTCGAAGAAGGAATTCAAAATATCAAATATATTTTAACTTTGAAAAAACCTATATTTGGTATTTGCCTTGGGCACCAGATGCTTTCTTTGGCCCTCGGCGCGAATACATATAAATTAAAATTCGGGCACCATGGCGGTAATCAGCCGGTGAAAAAAGAGAGTTTAAGCGAGGTTCAAATCACCGCACAAAACCACGGTTTTTCGGTAGACGCCGACTCGTTATTAAAGGCATTTAAAGATAAACCACAAGTTTTTGAAAAAGAGATAAACCCTAACGATAATACAATTGAAGGTTTTTATATAGAAAATAGCGAAAACCGCTTGTTAAGCGTACAGTATCATCCAGAAGCGGGGCCGGGCCCTCATGACGCTTCAAAACTATTCTCGTATTTTTCTAAAATGATGCAGCCTGATTAAAATATTCTTTTTAAATACCACCGATTATCTATTCTATGATATATGGGATTTCCTAAAATTCCCGAAGGGGGCCTGTTTTCAAAGTCGAGATAAATTTCACATTCTTCTTTCGAGAAAAAAAACAAATCTAGAGCTATTTCATGAGACGAAGAAAATATCTCCTGATAACTCGATATTTCAATATCCGGATATTTTTCTCGCAATTTATCTGTTTTCCAAAAAATTATATGAAGAATACCTTTTGAATTATCTATTTCTTTAGCGATATTTTGATAAATCATATGCGCTTTAATATCGGCATACGCTCCCACTTCTTTGTGCACCTGAGATATTACCGTTTTTATATCTTTTTGAATAATCGCTTTTATTAACGCTTCTAATCTTGATCTAATCTCTTCAGACGATATATTTGCAGAATTTTTATCAGAGCGATTATCTACATGTATACTGCGAATTTTTATAGATAAACCCTCTTTTTTTACCTGAGGCTGTTTCTCTTTTTCTTCTAAACTCTTGCATAAATTTACGAACCCTAAAATTAAAATTAAAACGGCATATTTTTTCATATTGCCTCTCCTGTTAATCATAAAAATAAACATAAAATCAACAACTGGTTAACTCAAACCGTTTTTTTCGTTTACAATAAAAAAATCGACCAGCCTGCCTTCAAGGTTAATATTCTGAACCGCGCCGTCTGATAAAAATATTTCAAATAGAGAATTTTTATTTGAGTTCTCGTCTGAAAAATAATAAAATTCGATTTCTTCAATGCCCGCTCTGGCAAGCATGGCAAATTCTAAATCAGTTCGTTTATTGCTTGAGGCATAATCGGAACAATTAATTGAAATATTCTCGGTTTTCTTTTTCTTTTCAACGGTATTAAATGTACCGCGAGGGAACATCCCCGAAAGCAGATTATCGGCCAAACTTCCCGATGTGTACCATCTTAATTGTTCTAATTTTTGACAGTACGAAGAAAGAACAGCCGTCGTTTTTTGCTGTAATACCGAGCCAAATATAGAGAGAATTTTTTTTTCAATAATCGCTCTTGAGAAAAAACCGTCAACCGGGAATACGGGCTTCATATTGTTAAAAATATTTGTTTTAAGAAAATTGTTTAAAACAGCGGGCAAAGATTTCCATGAATTTTCTAAAGCGGCGATAAATCCTGCGATTGCCGATAAGCCCTGAAAAACTACCAGATTTTCGTTAAAATAATCTCTAATGGTTCGCTTATCTTTTTCATACGGCAAAAGTAAAGAATTTAAAAAAGAAGATATGGCGAACCGATTATGCGCAGATTCGCCTATTACAATCGATTTTTTAGCGTCAAGATAAGGGCCGGCAATTTCTGTAAGCCAGTTCCAGAATTTGTGTTCTACAGGTATTTTTTCAGGCAATATATTGTTTAGATTATGAACCTGATTATCTTCTAGAGACAAAGGATACTGAAAAGGCCTTTCTTCAGACGAAACATCTCTTTTGCCTGAGAAAATTTCAATCGTCGGAACATATTGATTTTTCTCTTTTTCGCAAATCTCATCGATAGAACCGCGAAATGACGTTCTTACGCTAAATATTGTATCGCATTGTTCAATAATGAAATTTAAATTTTGACAACCGGCGTGTATGATAATTTCATTATAACGGTCTTTAATCTTCCAAAATAAATAGGGCCATTTTTCTTTTGTAACGTTCCACGCCGATAAGAAATGGGCGTTTAATAAATCTGTCGCGTCGTTTAGTTTAAGCGTTCTTTTCTCAATAAATTTTTCTAAAGACGCCTCTACCTCGTTTTCTGAATACTGGGTTATCGGCAATGGAACCTCTACGCCCAGCGAATCAAAAAGACTTAAGCCTGAACTTTGCCACTCTATTATTAAAGTTTTTTTTCTCGTTTTTTCAAACTGTCTATGCGCCAACGTTAAAGCCAGATGAATAGATTCCCAACATGTTTCTTCAGAAGCGATCAATCGAACGCGCGGAAATTTTCGCCATTTTGACAATATTTTAGAGCCGAAGTTTTCTTCAAACCTGATAAATATCTGAAACGCTTTTGGATTCTTTAAATAGTAATCGGCAAGTTTAGAGGTTTCAATATAGCATATTTGATGCTTTTTTTCAGATTTATATTTTTTATAATTTTGAAGCAAGAAAGGTAAAACGCCCAGCAGCCTTTTGCCGGATATATAGATATTTCCCTTGTTGTCTTCAACCTTTCCCCATGTCACAAAAAAAACAAAATGCCCATGGGCGATATCGTCTAAAACGCCATTTTTCCATGGCAATGAAAATAATTCACGCCGCTCATTCCATGATAGTCCCCTAAAATGAGGCGGAACAAGCAAAAGATTCATTACATAATGCTCCTTAATGATTGTATCATATCTTTTTTATCTTTAAGCTCGATGGGTCTTGACTGGCAAAACTCCAGGGCCTGAGCCGTAAAATCAGATGTCGTCATGCAAACGCCTCTTGTAGCGCCTTTGCTTCGCATATCTTCATGCATTTGCCTGACTCTTTTTTCGGGGATGGGATCTGTTGTTCTATAAATATAAATCAATCTGTTTGATCTTTTCGTATTTCGCCATTTTCCTTCCATTTCTGTGGCCATAATATGCACCTCTGAATCGTCGGGAACCTGAACGTCTAAGATATTTAGATCCATCGACTCTACAACTTGACGACAAGTCATTTCAAACTTTCCAGGAGAAGCTATCATAAAATCTTTTATAGAGTCGTCGGTTCTATATTCTTCATATGTTTTCAGTTTTTCGGCTACATCGAAAAAATTGGCATTTACATCGTAAATTCTTTCCCAGTTTTGAATCGCCGTATGAAAATCCCGCATTTTTTCGGCGGTCGCCGCAAGCTGATATCTTAAATTCAACTCATTTTCAGATGATTTCTGGGCCAACGCCAGCCCCCTTTCGTATTCATTTATGGCTTTCTGGTATTCTTCTTTTGCGCTTAAGCACATGCCCTTGGCCAAATGCGCCCTTGGTTTTAAATTAATATCTTTTAAGGCAAGATCAAATTCTTTAACGGCCCAATCATAGTCTTTTTGATTTTTAAGACACATTCCCAAATAATAATGCGCAGCAAAATTTGAAGGATTAAGCTTTACAGTTTCAGTTAAGGCTATTTTGGCCTCTTGCATATTGCCTACCATATATTCAAGGTACCCGATGTGATAAAAAGCGTCTTCATGAGAAGAGTTAATTTTTGAGGCCTGCTTAAAATAAGGCAGCGCTTTCTCTCCATAACCAACGTTTTCAAACAAAAGACCCACCTGATAAAAATGATCGGCGTTTGTAGGCTCAAGCTTGGTTAATATTAAAAATTCTTTTTTTGCTTCTTCTAAATTTTTATTTTGAAGATATAATTTCGCCAGACGGCTTCTGGCCATTTCTTCTTTAACCTTGCCGCTGAAGCTTCCTATTTTTAAGACCTGCTTATACTCAAGCATCGCTTGCGGTATTTTATTTTGCCGATAATAGGCCTCGGCAAGCAAATAATGAATAACAGGATCGCGGCTGTTTTCTTCAAGAAGACTTTGTAACTTTTTAACGGCTAAAGCGATTTGGCCGCTGTTTATCATTTCGCCCAGTTCTTCTACCCTTTTCGGAAGAACATACGTTTTAATCATGTAAAAAACAAATAAGACTACAATGCCTAAAATGCCGACAATCAACACTAAAGAAATTATTTCGTCCATAATATACCTTTAAAATATTGCAATATAATTTGCAAACTATAAAAAACATTAAAAAAATGATTTACCAATCAATCAGAAATGAAAAATAGCTTATTGAATGTGTTTTATGATAATTATTTTCAAAATATGGTCGATGATAAATTAATATATTACAAGTAAAATATGGCAGGAATTTTTAAAATAGCAAACTTTCAGGGGAAGGCGTTCGTTATAGTTGAAGGCAAGAAAGAAGCCGATACTTTTTTCATTGTCAGACAAGGCAAGGTACGGTTAACCAATGAGATTCCTATACCCGGCGAAGAGCCTTTTGAGGTTCTAAATGCGGGAGATTTTTTTGGGGTAGTTTCTTGTATGAGCGGTCACCCGCATATGGAAACCGCTCAAACTCTTGAACCAACTTCGTTTATTGTCATCGGCAGAGAGCAGTTTGGGGCCTTAATTCAAAAAAATGCCCCTATCGCCATGAAGATAATACGACATTTTTCAAAACAACTAAGAACAATCGATCAGGCAATTACAAAATTATCGTTTCATAATGTATCTGAAGAAAATCCTCAATTCATGTATGAAATAGGCGAATATTATTTTCAAAAAAACGAAACTAGTCAGGCGGCTTATGCATACCAGAGATATCTTGAAAATTTTCCCGAAGGCAAGCATGCCGCCGAATCAAAGGCCCGCCTGCAGGCAATAAGCGCCCCCTTAGAGCCGCCTACCGCTCAGAGACAAAACTTAAATCGCTTATTCCAAGACGGCGAGATGATATTTGTCGAGCACGAACCGGGGGTAGAATTATACATTATCCAACAAGGCAAAGTGAAAATTACGAAAGTTGTAGACCAAAACGAGGTTTTACTGGCTGTTTTACAGCCCGGCGATATTTTTGGCGAAATGGCTCTTTTAGAGAACAAACCCCGCTCGGCTTCGGCTTACGCACAGGGGGCGGTAAACACTTTGGCCATCAATAAAACAAACTTTGAAGCCATGGTTCAGGCACAGCCGCAGCTTGCCGTAAAATTAATTAACATCTTAAGCGAAAGAATTTGGACAGCCTACAGACAGCTTTCAAATCTTCTAATTGAAGATCCCATGGGAAGACTTTATGACATGTTATTGACCCTGGCTCTTAAGAAAAAAGTTCCTATTGAACATAAGGCAATGTATGTATTTGACATAAACCCTCAAGAGTTGATTAAAATGCTGGGTTTTTCGGGGCAAAAAGGCGAAGCTCTTATCATGACTTTTTTAGAAGATAAAAACTTCAGGCTTGACGGCGGCAAACTGATATGCAGCGATTTACTAGAAATAGAAAAACAGGTTCAATTTTACAAGAAAAAAATCGCTATGGATAAAAAAAGAGAAGCGGCCCGAAATAAATAAAGCGCTTAAAATAATTTTGCGGTTTTCTTCCAGCCTAAGATTTTGGCAGATTCTTCAAAAATATTATTCTTTATAAAATCAGAAGCGGCAAGAGCGTCTTCTAAAAATCTTTTTTTCTCGGGATTTGCGTCTTGAAAAGCCAGCTTATCGGCTGAATTTTTTATCAGCAATAAAAGTCTGAACATTTTTTCTAACGTTTCAATATAGGGCGTACCTATAAAATAAGCCTCAAAGTAATGTTTTTTATCTTCTTCATTAAGGGTATCAATCCATTTTTTCTGTTTTACCGAAACCATAGATAGATAATGCTCGCTTGATTTGGGAAACCTCATAAATTCTACAATTAAATTTTTAACTTCATTGATGGGTTCTAGAATTTCTCTGTCATAATAAGATTGAATTTCAAGAACGAAATCTGCACCCGATTCGCCTTTATCGAACATTTCAGAATTCTTCACATTTGAAATAACGCCCCTGATTCTTTCTAAGAATTTTTCAGCCTCTGCCTGTAATGCGAGTAAAAAACCCTGAAACTCTATGCCTGAAGCGGGTTCAACATTTTCTTTAACGAGCCAGTCGGGAATCTTCCATCTTGCTTTTTCAGGAACCTTTGCCTGCCCCTCTGGCTCATTTTCGGGGGTCAAATGTTCAATATTTAATTTACCCTTGTTTTTCGCCTCAAGCGCCTCGTCAATACCCAAAGCAATGCGTATAATGTCAATTTTTCTGGTTCTTAAATTAAAACGGGTGGCGTATCTGTTGCCTTCTTCGTCTACATATCGATTATTAATATTCGCCAGACTGACTTTTTTAAGTTCAATATCTTTAGGGGTTTTTATTTTTAGGTATTTTCTTTCGGCCATATTTTAGAATTATTAAGTTTTTTTAATTCACTTTGCTTGTAAACAATTTTCTATTAACTAAATAACATTTTTTTGTTTCAAAATTTGACGTTTTTTTTTTATTATTATATACTATAAATTAATAATAAGAATAATTGAATAGGCAAAATTTATAATATATCTTTTAAACCTATAATAAAAAAACCATGAAAGAAAAAATGGGAACGGCATTTAAAAAAAAAGATTTTATTGTATCAAATTCAAAAGAAGAATTTTACAAAAAACAAATTCAAACTCTGAAAGAAGAAAATAACCGGTTGAAAAGGCAAATTCAAGCCGAAAACATTAAATATGCCCAATTATTAAATTATTTCGACGACCCTGTTTATATTACCGATTTAGATAATAATTTTATAGCGGTCAATAACGCATTTAACTCTCTTTTTAAAATCAATAATTCGTTAATATCAGAAAACTCCTCTTCTCTCTTTCACGACAGCTCATTGAATTCAAAATGTCCCGCATGCGAGGCCCGCAAGAAGAGGCAAAACGCAATAATTAAATTAGAAGCGGAAAGTCTTTTTAATCCGCTAAATATACCCCTTGAATTAATCATAAAGGTAATAAAAGACAATAAAGGAAAAGCCGCCGCGTTTCTAACCATAGCAAAAGACTTAACAAAAGAAAAAGAAAACGAAGAAAAACTAAAGACGCTTGATAAATT
>Ga0224501_10000391_pt1 | contig 36370 bp, 24 predicted proteins | sample SF_Oct11_sed_USG_4_FD_169105 | JGI IMG/M metagenome (GOLD analysis project Ga0224501, IMG submission 169105) | Sediment microbial communities from San Francisco Bay, California, United States - SF_Oct11_sed_USGS_8_1 | ecosystem: Environmental > Aquatic > Marine > Sediment | place: USA... | reverse complement strand
GTGGTGGTGGCGAGCAAGCGGGCTTGCGGCCTGTCGGCGGGTTTTGCCGGGCGGCTCCCGCGCAGCGCTCAGGCGCTCTTCTGCAGAGGCAGGAAGACCACCTGTTGACCGTGCCCCTCCTCGGCCAGGATCTCATCGACCGCCGGGCCGCAGCCGCCACAGCCGCCGCTGGCGCCACAGGCGCGCTCCACCTGCTCGCGGGTGGTGGCGCCGGCGCGCACGGCCGCCCGGATGTCGCGGTCGCTCAGGCGCATGCAGTGGCAGATGATCATGACTCTCCCCCAAATATGATGCGGCCGAAGTTGAATCGCAATATCAATTTCAACAATCCGCCGGGGCCTTCATCCGGACGCTGCGTTCGCCGGGGCGAAGCCGGGGCACTGCAGCATCGGCAGGCGCGGGTACTTGGGGTAGCGCCCGTCGCTGGCGGCCCGGCCACACAGCCAGAAGCGGCTGCCGCGGGCGCTGTCGATGGAGCGGCCGTGGAGGCAGCCGGCGCACAGGCCGGCGTCTGAAGAGGCCTTCATCGGGGCCGGTGTAGCGTCTGCGGCGGTGCTGCGACAGCCCCCCGTGCCGATCGGGCCGCCGTGTCGCGGTGGGTCGGCCGTATTGGTCGCCCCCGGGGCCTTGCCCGCGGTGCCGGCTTTGCGTGTAGGCTCCCCGCCCCGATGGAGTACCCGCGCCCCCGCCGCTGGCTCACGGGCTGCGCGCTCGTGCTGGTCTGCGCCTGCTTTGCGAGTGGCGCCGCGGCCCAGAAGCGCCTGATCGCCAGCCCCCTGGGCGAGGCCCAGCTCAAGCTCGACGGGCGCCTGGACGAGCCCATCTGGAGCCAAACCCAGGTTGCCGACGACTTCGTCGAACGCGCTCCGCTGCCCGGCGCCGAGCCGGCGGTCAAGACCAGCGTGCGCGTGCTCTATGATCGCGACACCGTCTACCTGGGCCTGCGCGCCGACCTTTTCGAGGGCGACGAGCCCCGCGCCGACACCCTCAGTCGCGACGTCACGCGCATCTGGAGCGACGAGAGTTTCACCGTCAAATTCGACGTGCGCCACGATCGCCGCAGCACGGTGGTCTTCGTCACCAACCCCCGCGGCGCCCAGCTCGACGCCATCGCGGTCGAAAATGGGCGCGTCTTCCGGCGCGAATTCGACGCCGTCTGGGAGGTGGCCACCCACATCGGCGAGGGCTACTGGTCGGCCGAGATGAAGATCCCGGTGGCGGCGCTGGGTTTGCCCTCGGCCGAGGGCGAGCGCGTGCTGGGCTTCAACGTGGCCCGCGACCACAATGCGCGCCTGGCCGACTACGATTGGTCGCACCTGCCGCCCGAGTTCGGGCCCTGGGCGGCCACCCACTACGGCGAGCTGCACGGCCTGCGCGACATGGCCGGCGGCCGTCCGTTCACGCTGCAGCCCTACCTGCGCTGGGGCGCGCCCGGCGATCCCGACAGTGGCCTGGCCCGGTTGCTGCGTGCAGGTGGCGACAAGCTGCGGGATGTGCCCCTGGGCGTTCCAACCGACGGCCCGCTCTATGACGGTCTGAAGATCGGTGGCGACGTGCGCCTGCGCATCGGTGACGACACCTGGACCGAGCTGACGGTGCTGACCGACTTCGCCCAGGTCGACGCCGACGATCAGGTGATCAACTTCGATCGCTTTCCGCTCTTCTTTCCCGAACGCCGGCCCTTCTTTCTGTCGGGGCTCCAGGTCTTCGAGTTCGGCGAACCGGGGCTGGCCCAGCTGCTGTTCACCCGTCGCATCGGTCTGGACACCGAGCGCCAGCCCTTGCCCATCCTGACGGGCTTCAAGCTCTACGGCAGCGAGGGCATGGTGAGCCACGGCTTTTTGCAAGTCTTCACCGACGAGACCCTGCGACTGCCCGAGCCGCCGGCTGCAGGTGGCACCGAGGCCGGGGCCGAGCCTGCCGAACGCGAGCCCGAGGGGTCGGCGGCGGCCAGCTGGTCGGTGGGGCGGGCGCGGCTGAACTTCGCCTCGCCGGGGCACGTGGGCCTCATCGTCGGTCTGCGCAACGACATCGACCTGCCCTTCTACGAGGAGGTGGCAAAGGTCTCGAGCGCACCCCATCTCTCGCTCGGCGCCGATCTGCTGACGCGGCCCTTCGGTGATCGCTTCGAGCTCACGGGCTTTGGTGCCGCCACGATCAGCGAGGGAGAGGAGCCCTCACGCGGGCACGCCTACCAGGGCAAGCTGCGCTTCTTGGGGCAAACATGGCAGCCCAATGCCTCGGTGCTGGTGGTCTCCAAGGACTTCGACCCGCAGCTCGGCTTCGTGCGCCGCAAGAACGCCATCGATAGCCGGGCGGCGGTGCCCCTGGTGCTGCGCGAGGCCGAGCTAGGGCTCGCTTCGGTGACGACCACCGCCGACACCCGCTTCGTGCACGACCACGGCGATCGCGCGCTCCTGCGCCGAGAGGCCGGCGCCGCCATCGAGTTGCGTTGGCAGAATGGCTACGAGCTGAAGTTGGGCCTGCGCGATCAACTGGATGTGGTCACCCGCGAGTTTCCTCTCTTCGACGATTTGATCATCGGAGCCGATCGCTATCGGGGCGGCCAGGCCAAGCTGGAGCTGAGCACGCCCAGCGGGCGCAATCCCAGCGGCTCGCTGACCTATCTGGCCGACGACGCCTTCTTCAGCGGCATCAGCCACGGCCTGTCGCCGTCGGCGGCCGTCAACCTCGGACCCCACCTGCGGCTGACGGCGGGGGGAACCCTGACCTTCATCGAGCTCGAGCAGTGCATCGACCGGATCGACGATGAGGGCGCCGAGAGCCGCCGCTGTGGTGGTCTCGATCTTGGCGAACCCTTGGCACAACCTGTGGGCCGCGAGCGGCGCCGGACACTGACGGTCAATTCATCGGTCGGCGTGACCCCCGACACCCGGCTTTCGGCCGATCTCACGCTGCAGCTCAACACCCAGAGCGAGCGAGGAGTGGTGCTATTGCGCATGCGCTACCGTTACTTGCCGGGCAGCGATCTCTTCCTGGTCTACCAGGAGAACCTGGACTACGCCGATCGTCTGCGCTCCGATCGCAGTCTGATCGTGAAGGCGACCTACCGCTACGATGCCATGTGGTGATGGCGCGGCTCCCGATCGTGTAAAGCGGGAGCGTAACCCAGTAACACGCCCGAAAAGGCGCACAACGTGTGTAATTTCCGGCGATTGGCGTACGCCGGTCGCAATACAAAGCGTTGTGAATCTGCTGGCTTAGTCTATACTTCAATCGCATCCCGCGCTGAGGGGCGCGTTTGGATCGTGGCCTCAGTGAGTAACCCAGCTCGAGGGGCGCAGTCAGTATGGCATCGATCACCGTGGAGCAGGGCGAAGAACGGGACGGGGAGGAGACCGGCTTTCACGCCGAACCGCCGGTGCGCCAGCGCGTCGCCGACCACGTCTTCGAGCATCTGGCCCGCGCCATCTTCCGCGGTGAGCTGAAGGCGGGAAAGCCCCTGCCCACCCAGCGCGAGCTGGCCAGGCAGTTCAAGATCTCCGCCCTGGTCGTGCGCCAGGCGATCCACCGCCTCGAAGATCTCGGACTGGTGCGCGTGCGCCAGGGCAGCACCACCATCGTTCTCGATCCGGCCGAGTCCAGCGACATTCGGCTGATCCAACTGCAGATGGAGCTGGCCGATCCGAAAGAGAATCTGGCATCGGCCGCCTTCGAAAATCAGGTGCTCTTCCTGATCCCGCTGCTTGCCCTGGCCGAGCGGCGCATCACCAAGGAAGAGCTGGCGGTGCTCAACTATTTGATCGACCAGGCCGAGGCGAAGAAGCCCGACGGCAACGCGGCGCGGGATTTCCGCATCGAGTTCTTCCGCCAGATCGCCAAGGCCACGCGCAACACCCTCTTTCAACAGCAGGTGCGCTGGTGGTCGTCGCTCCTGGCCGACCTGGAGCGCCGGGGCCGCGACTACAAGGTGCCGCCGGTGCCGGCCAACTACGAGTTCTACCGCCAGTTGACCGCTTCGCTGGCGCGCGGTCAGGGCACGGTGAAGTTCTATCTGGACATGGTCGAGCCGCTGCTGGCCTGGATGGATCGGCAGCAGGGCATCGAAGCGCGCGAGCGCGGCTGAGCCCGGGCTTTTCCGTCGCCCTCTGGCGCGTGCCCGCGCCGGACAAAAGCGCGATTGCGCAGCCGTCGCGCGGGTCTACAATGGCGCCATGACAGCGGACTCGGGCGGCTCAGACGACACGTCGCACGGCGCATCGGAGCGGCCAATTCGCATGCACGTGCACACCCGTGACGACCTGCGGGTCGACGGAATCCTGCGCCTGATCGAGCTGGCGGCCGAGCGCGGGCCGCTAACGGAAGTGCTCGGCAATATGGTCGAGCAGGTCAAGACCATCGCCCACGCCGAGGTGGTCAGCGTTTATGTGCGGGAGAACGACAATGGGCAAGACCGTCTGGTGCTGCGCGCCAACGTGGGCTTTCCGCGCGCGGCGGTCGGCGCCGTCAGCCTGGCGGTGGGCGAGGGCATCACCGGCACTGCCGCCGAGGTGATGCGGCCGATCTCGGCCTCGGTCGCCCAGGAAGACAGCCACTACAAGCACATCCCCGAGCTGGGCGAAGAGCACTTTCCGAGTCTGTTGGCGATCCCGCTGATGGTGCGCGCTCAGGTGGCGGGCGTGCTCGTGTTGCAGCGCGGCGAGCAGGCGGCTTTCACCGACGCCGAGGTGGCCCTGGGTACGGCGTTGGCTACTGCATTCGCCCATGCCCTGGAGCATCGCGACGTGGCCGGGCGTCTGCCGGCGCGTTCGGCGCGTTTGAGCGCCACGGTGCTCAGTCCAGGTACCGCCCTGGGCCAGGCCACCATGTTCGGCACGCTGGAGTCCTTCGGCGCCGAGCCGATCGAAACGCGCAATGCACGGGCGCGCCTGGCGGCCGCCTTCGAGGGCGTCGAGAGCATCGTGCGCAAGGGGCTTGGGCGGGTGCGCGAGGCGCTGCCCGCGGTCGCCCGCGGCGCGCTCGACTCGACCGCGCTGATGCTCGACGATCAGCGGCTGCGCACGATCGCCGAGCAGCGCACCGACGAGCAGGGCATCGCCAACGGCCTGCGCACATTGGCTCGCGAATACGCGGTCGCGACCTATTCGGCCGGCGCACCCCACCCCCTGCTCGAGCAGCGCGCCATTGAGGCTGAAAACCTCTGCCTGCTCTTGGCCGTGCGAGCGGCCGGTCTGCCGCTGCCCAGTCCCGGTCAGGTGATCGTGGTGGCCGAGCGGCTGACCGCGTTCACGGCGTTGGCGGCGGTCGGCGGTCAGGCTGAGGCGGTGGTGGCGGCCGCGGCGCTCGAACCCGACTCCCTGGGCGCGCAGATCGCCGTCGCCGCGGGGATTCCGCTCTTGAGCGATATCGCCGGGCTCTTCGCCTGGGTGATGCCCGACGACGTGCTGTTGGTCGACGGTGACGCGGGGCTGCTGCGCGTCAACCCGCCGGCCACCACGCTGGCCCGCTACCGGCACTTGAAGTAACCGTGCCGGCGCGGGGCGTGGTGTGCATGCGCGTCAGATACCGACGGTGCCTTCGATCAGGAGGGTGCCGAAGATGCCGTGTATGAAGTCGTTTTCGCCGCCGTCGTAGTCGACGCCCATCAGACCCCAACCGAATTCAGTTCCCAGTGCCAGCCCCTCGCCGATTAGACCGCGCACGCCGGCACCGAGCGATAGGCCCATGCCCGTGGCGTCGTCGTTGTGCGTGAAGCAGCCACCGCCATCGCATTCCTCGGTTGCACCGACGAAGGCGAGGTTGAAAGCGCCCAGCAGCGAGAGCGCTGCGGTGTCGTCGCTGAGAAGATCGAAGCTGGCCAGGGGGCTCAACGCAAAGTTGGTACGCGACCATTCGGCGCCGTTACGGTTTTCGTAGGTGAAGTTGTTGAAACCTAGACCCAGGCCCACAAAGAGCTTGCCGTCGACCAGGCGCGCACCGGGCGTCACCACCGGCATCATCAGGCCGCCGATGTCGTTGACGTAGTTACCGTTGAAGTCCGTCGGATCGGCTGCGCGGCCGCGGAAGTCGCCGACGAAGTTGAAGGCGTCGAGGCGTCCCTGAATGCCGATGCGAACCCCGCTGCTTCGGCCCGAGCTGCCGGCATAGGAGCCGCCCGAGCTACCCTGGTAGCTGCTGCTGGAGTAGTCGCCGCTGCCGCTGCTGGCGCTGCCCGCGCTGCTGCCTGCGCTGCTGCTGCCGGTGGCGCTGCCGCCGCTGCCAGTGGCGCTGGCGCTGCCGCCGGCGCTGCCGCCGAGGTCGACCGAGCCGGCCGTGGTTCCTCCGGCTTCGATATCGGCGCCCTCACCCTGCGCCGCCGCCGGCCAGGTCAGAACCATCAACCATGAAAACGCGCCGAGTCGAAGAGCTTTGTTCATTCCGTACCTTCCTGTGCGTGTTGGAAGCGATCATACCAGGCCATTGAGTGGCAGATCGAGTAACGCGATCCAAGCTGCGCTGAAGTGCATGTGGGAGTCGATCGTACCAGGCATTTGAGGGGCTCTCGGCTACCCCCGGCTACCCCAACGATGGGGTGGCCTACGAGCGTTTTCGACGAAATCGCTGGGCTGCCCCATAACGTTGCAGGTTGCGTGCGATGCCCTCGCGGCGCGATCATGCCCCGATGAAAGCTCGCCTGCTACTGGGACTCTACATCGCGGCGGGCCTTGCGGGTTTTGGTTTTGCTGCGGTGTCGACCTACGACTTCGTCGCGCACCTCGATCGCCAGGTCCACGGAATTCACTGTGCGTTTTTGCCCGGCCTGACGGCCAACGAGGGCAGCGGCTGTGCCGTGACCTTGATGAGCCCCTATTCGTCGGTGTTGCGTGGCTCGATCTGGGGAGGCATTCCGATCTCGCTGGCGGCCATGTCGGTCTTCGCATTTCTGATCTACTGGGGCGTGCGCTTGCTGCTCGAGGGTCGCGGGCAGGAGCGCGGCGCCACCGGCTTTGCGGCGCTCAGCGCCTGCCTGCCGGCGGCGGCCTCGGCGGTCATGGCCTACGTCTCGCTGGTGGAGCTGGGGGCGGCCTGCAAGCTCTGTATCGGTATTTACGCTTCCAGCGCCGTGGCGCTGATCTCGGGGCTGCTCCTGTACCTGGGCGCACGCGAGGACGACTCCGGGGCGGAACGGTCAAACGCGCCGTTGGCCACGGCGTCGCTGGGTCTGGCCTTTGCCGTGGGCGTCTTGTTCGTGGTGCTGCCGGTGGGCGGCTACGCCGCCATGGCCCCCGACTTTGGAAGCTATATCGGTTCCTGCGGTGAACTCAGCTACGCCCCCTCTCCGCGCATGCCGGTCTTGACTCTGGGTCATCAGGGAAGTGAGGCTGAGATGATCGAAGTCCTCGACCCCCTGTGCCCCTCGTGCCGGGCCTTCGAGGAGCGCTTCGAAGAGCTGCCGGTGGCTTCGCGACTGGGACGCAAGGCGGTGCTCTTTCCCCTCGACAACGCCTGTAACTGGATGGTCGACGACGCCATCCATCCCGGCGCCTGCGCCATCAGCGAGGCCATGATCTGCGCCGAGGACGACGCCGAATCCGTCCTGCAGTGGGCGTTCGAAAATCAGGAGGCCATCACCGAAGCCAGCAAGGCCGATCCCGGGGCAGCCGCGCGTATGGTGGTGGCCAAGTTCGGTCGGCTAGCGGGTTGCGTGGGTTCGGCAGCGGCGGCGGCCAAGCTCAATCTCTCGCTGCGCTACGCGGTCGACAACCGCCTGAGCGTGCTGACGCCCCAGGTCTTCGTCGAGGGCCTACGCCTGTGCGACGCCGACACCGACCTGGGCCTCGACTACGCGCTGCCGAGGCTGATGGAGCGGGCGCTGGCCGAACGGGGCAAGCGTCCTGCCCTGGCGCCCAAGCCCGAGCCGAAGCGTCCAGCGAACCCCCCGCCCTTGGCTCAACCGGTGGCTTCGGCGCGTCTTGTGCAACCAGGGGCCGTGGTGCCAGCCGCTGCGGCACTAACCCCGAGCGCACCGGGTGGGGCTGCCGCTGCGCCGCCGGCCGCGCCCGCAAAGCCGGCGGCTGCCGAGCGTGAGCCTGAAGCCCAGGCCGAACCGGCTGCCGCCGCACCCCCGGCCGCACCCCCGGCCGCACCCCCCGGCCCTGAAGCCGAAGCGCCCAGCGCCGGCGAGGAGCAGTAGCCATGCAACGCATCATCGCCATCGCCGCCGCCACCTTTCTGCTCCTGCTGCCCGTGGTTTTGGTCAGCGCCTGGACGCGCGCTGCCGAGGCGCGCCTGGCCCAGGCCGAGGCCGAGGAGGCCGAAGCGCCTCAAGTCGCCGTCGCCGCCCAGGCCAACGAGGCCTATTGCACGCCGGCGCTGAAGAAGATCCTGCGGCGCGTCCTGCAGAGCTGCGGTCTCTTGCAGGCCGGTGGTCGTGGCTGCCAGCCGGCCGATGCGCGCAGCGTTGCCACCATGAGCGGTGACGACTTCAACGCTCTTTTCATGCCGATGCAGAAGCGCGGGGGCATCGTGCAATACGAGAAGGCCTCGGCCGAACTCGACACCCAGGATCATGGCCTGGTCGATCGTCTCTTCGCCGATCGCCGCGGCGCCAGCTACTTCCTGGTGGTCTCACGCGCCTCGCCCGAGGGTTCGGAGCAGACCAACCGAGAGCTAAGTCGTGCGCGGGCCGAATCGGTGCTCGCCCATCTCGACGAGACCTTCGAAGACCCGGAGCTGCAACAGCAGGTGGGTCTGCTCTGGTTGGGCGAGGAATTCGCGCAGCTCGATCCCAGCTTCTGCGACTGGAAGCGCAGTGGCGGCGAGCAGAGCTGCACCCCCGAGGATCTGAACCGAAGCGCTTTCGTCACATGGATCGACTGCACTCTGTAATCGCGGCGCTGTCGTTGGCCATGGCCTGCGATGCGGGTGCCGCTGCACCGCCACCACCGGGCGCAGGCCGCGTCGAAGCCGTGACAGCGAAGAAACCCGCGGCCGATCCGCTGGCGGGTTTTTGCGACAACTACACGCCCAAAGGTGCGCAGAAGACCCTGAGTTTGCCGCCGCTGACGCCGCCGTTGAAGGAAAAGGCGTCGGCGCCCCAATGGGTCAATCTCTGGGCCACCTGGTGCAAGCCCTGCGTCGAGGAGATGCCCATGATCGCCGCATGGCAGAAGCGCCGCGCCGCCGCTGGCGCGGTGGCCGATGTGCTCTTCGTTTCGGTCGATGCCGAGGCCTCCGCGGTCGAGGAGTTCCGCAAGGCCCATCCGAACATCCCCGAGAGCCGCCGCCTGGACGATCCCGAGGCCCTGAACGGCCTGATCGAGGCCGTCGGTCTGGACCCGGGGGCCGGTGTGCCGATCCACATCTTCGCCAACGCCGGCCAGCAGGTGCGCTGCGTGCGTTCGGGGGCGGTGACCGAGGAACACCTCGACATGATCGATGGCCTGATGAATTAGCCAATGGTGGTTATTCGAGGCGCCGGTAGATGAGCTGATGTCCGCCGGGTGAGCCCGGCGCAAAGCCGGTCGCAGGGCGCGGCGCCGGGACCCGGGCGCAGGGGCTGTAGTGGGCCTCGAGCAAGGCTGCGAGTCCCGCCACCTCGACGCCGACGGCGATCGCTTTCGGTGCGTCGTCGGCGCCCAGACCCGCTGCGAGCGCCTTGCCACCGAGCTCGGCGAGGTCGGCGGAGTGACCCTTTTGCAGATCCCACAGCGCCATCGTGTGCATGAAGGGCGAGCCCGTCAGCAGTGCGTGGTCGAGGGCCACGGCGCTGCCGCCTTGGGCGCAGCGCTTCAGAGCCCGTTTCAGCCCGTGGTAGGCGCGGCTGTCCCGTGGTTGCGGCGCGTGGTGACTGGGGGCCTGCCACAGCATCAGAAACTGCAGCGTCAGTGCCATCCCGAGGCCGATGCGCGTGGCGCGTCTTGCGCTGGGCGAAAGCAGCCGCGCCAGGACCGGGGTCAGGCCCACCCAGCACAGCGCGGCCAGCGCCGGCAGCCGCACGTTGTCGTTGCCGCCGGCGTGGGCGCGCCCGAGGGCACCGGCCACCAGCGCCGCCAATACCAGCGCCGCCAGCGGCTCGGGGCGCAGCGAGTAGAGGCGCGGCCACAGCCACAGGCAGCCGCCGACGAAGAGCAGCGGCAGGTAGAGCGCCAGGTCGACGAAGAAGAAGCTTGCGAGTAACTCCCAGATGATGTCGTGGCCCGCCGGCAGCTCGAATCCGTAGCGCAGAAACCAGCCATCGCTCGACAGCGACAGCCAGGCGAGCGACGCCAGTAAGAAAAGTCCGCTGCGGAGCACCGGCACGAGGGCCTCGCGCCCGCGCTGCCACAGCGCCGCCACGGCAACCGCGCACCAAAACATCAGCCCATGCTGCTTGGTCAGTGCCGCCAGGCCGAGCAGCAGCAAGGCGGCGCCCAGACGCTGGCGCTCGAGTCGCTCGGCGGCCCAGGATACGAGGGCCAGGAAGCAGGCATCGATGCGGGCCAGGTCCAAAAATGCGCCGCCGTAGCCGAAGCCCATGGCGAAGACTCCCGCCGCCGCCACGCCCCCGGCGCGCCCGCCGCCGCTGCGAGCGGCCAGTCGGGCGATGGCGATGAGCGTAAGCAGCGTCAGCAGCAGCGAGGGCAGGCGCGCCGCCATCGGCGTTTCGCCCAGCAGCATCACGCCCAGGGCCATCGGCAGGTAGCCGAGGGGAGGATAGAGGTAGGCGATGAAGTCCGCGCTCGGCGCCGCGTACAGCGGCTGGCCGTGCAACAGGCGCAGCGCATGGTGCAGGCTCGCCCCCTCCATCCACTCGAGCGGCCACGGATGGAGGGCGCGCGTGGCGGCTGTCAACCCGAAGTTACATAGTCCCGCCGCGCCCAGCGCGTAGCAAAGGGCGCGTGCCAAGGGGGCCTGCGACTGGAGCTTCGGAAAGGGTTCAGCCATGTCAGGGTGCGAGCAATGCCTTGGCCAGGATCCGATGACCCGCTTCGTTCGGATGTTCGTCACCGCGGAAGAAGGCGGCAAGGCCGAGGCGCTTCATGGCCGGCCGCGCATCGACGCAGGGCAGCTCCAGCTTCTGGCATAGAGCCAGCATTCGCCGCGTGGGCAGTCCGAAATCGAGCTCGCTTGCGTCGACCTCGATGCCCTGCTCGCGCAGGGTCGTCAGGATTTCCGGATGGTGCAGGATCGCAAGGCGCCCGACCACGCTCGAGGGCGTGGGGATGAGCAACAGCCGCACAGAAAAGCCGTGCTGCCGGCCCAGCGCGATGAAGTCGCCGAGCACCTGCTCCATCACGTCATAGGCCTCGTCGACCAGGGCCGAAGGCTTTCGCAGGTAGAGGGCGAGCTCGCCGGCCGGGTAGCTGAGCATGTGCAGGCCGCGCGCGTCGACCCGTGACAGTGGCGCCGGTACCCAGCGCGCTCCCAGGGTCTCGGGCCCGAGCCATCGGTGGCGCGCGTTGAAGGACAGGGCGCGCAGAAAGAGCATGTGTCCCAGGGCCGAGTGCTGGCGCACCCAATGGCTCCAGGCCGGCGCCTGCAAGCGCAGCTGCTTGCGCCCGTGGGCGAGGTTGAAGTTGATGTCGTTGGCCATGAAAACGCCGACGATGACCACGTCCGGCTGCAGCGGCAGCAGCTTGTCGCGCAGTAGATGGTACTCGTCGATGGTGGTCATGCCCCAGACGCCAGCGTTGATGACGCGCACGCGGTTTTCGGGATCGCGCGCGTCCAGCAGCTGTTGAAAGCGCAGCGGATAGGAGGCCTCGATGGGCACAAAGGCCCCCTCGGTGGCCGAGTCGCCGACGAAGAGCACGCGTCGCTGTCCGGCGGGCTTTTGCAGCTCGATGTGCTGGCCGCGCAGCTCCACGGCGCGATGGCGCCTGGGGTCGATCTGAAAGTCGAAGATCCAGCTGTCCTTGCGCACGGTGCCGTAGCGGGCGTCGAAGCGGCTCTGGGCGCGTTCCTCGGCGCCGGCGTAGCCGACGATGCGCAGTCCCACTTCCAACAGGCACAGGGCCGCCAGCGACCCCAGGGTCAGCGACAGCAGCCGCAGCAGCAAAGCTCGGCGAAGGGACGGTCGCCGCGCCGGTCGGGGCTCGTTCGTCACCGCGAGCACGTGGTCGATCACGGAGCGGCCCGCGTCAGCCGCGCAGCTTGATCACCCGCGCACCGCGGGGCTTGGGATCCAGCGGCGGCAGCGACAGCAAGAGCCGTTCGATAGCCGGCAGTGCATGCAGCACCGTCGACTCCACGTGCAGCTCGCTGAAAGCGCCCTCGAAGACCACCACCAGCAAGTAGATATTGGCGAAGCTGCGAATGAAGTAGCCGAATTGCGGCTCGTGGTGGGCCCAGCGGGGCGAGCGGGCGTTGGCCTCGGCGCGCGCCCGGGCCACCGCCAGCGCTGCCAGCAGGTGGCGACGCAAGGAGCTGTCGTGCTGGGCGTCCAGGGTGCGGCCCAGGGCTCCGGCCCCGTCGGCATCGATGCCCAGGTCGCGCAGGCGCGTGCCCAGATCGCTCGGATCGAGCGACAGCAGCGTGTCCAGATCCAGGCCAGCCTCGCGCGCCGCGATCAGGACGCCGCCAAGCTCCATCAGGTGCTCGACATCGCCGGCGTGGCGCTGGGGCTCGGAGCTGCCCCAGAGTACCGGCGAGCGCAGGTCCACGACCATCGCCGCCACGCCGCCGGTGCGCGTGCGCAACGCTTCCAGGGCGGCGTCCAGACGTCGGAAGGCCGAGTCGACGACCAGATCGGAAGGGAATGGCAGACTGCCGTCGGTGGCGCTTTGGCTGAAGCCCTCCACCAGGCGCTGCAGGTGTTCCTGCTTGGCCTTGCGGTCTTCGGGGGGGGTGTCGAAGACCACCACCAGGCGCCAGCCGCCCGGCAGCTCGCTCCACAAAAGCCGCGCGTCATCGGGCCTTCGGCCGCCCACCTCCGCGCGCGCATCATCAGCCCCGAGCTCTTGCCTGAGCAGGTCCAGAAAACGCAGCAGGGCGCCCTGTGCCATGCCCATGAGTAGCATGGCTGCTCGGCCGCTGCGAGGGGCCTGGAGGATCGGATGGCGCCAGCAAAGCGGCCATGCCAGCATCGCGGTCATGCACGACATCGACCTGGAGCGCCTCGGCGAAGAGGTGCCGCTACTGGAGGGCATTCGCACCACGCGCGCGATCCGGCGCCTGCGCCCCGACCCGGTGCCCGAGGCCTTGATCCGCAAGGTCTGCGAAGCCGGCACCTTCGCGCCCAGCGGCGGCAACCGCCAGCCCTGGTACATGATCGCGGTCACCGAGCCCGAGCGCCGGGCTTTCATCGCCGAGCGCTACCGCCGGGCCTTCGAGCTCTACATCGCGCCGGCGCGCAAGGCCGCCGAGGGGCCCGACTTCCCCGAGGAGCGCCGCCGCAACATCGCCGCCGCCGTGCACCTGGCCGAGCACCTGCACGAGGCGCCGGTGTTGCTCTTTGTGGCCGGTTGGACGCGGCGTGGCCAGGAGCAGAGCCAGGCGCTCTTTCCCTGCATCATGAACATCCTGTTGGCGTGTCGGGCGGTGGGCCTGGGGGCCTCGCTGACCACCGTGCACCGTGCCTTCGGTCGCGAGATCGACCAATACCTGGGGTTGCCCGAGAAGATCCCCAGCTCGGCCATGCTGCCCATCGGCTGGCCCCGGGGGCGCTACGGGCGGCCCCGGCGCAAGTCGGTCGATGAGGTGCTCTTCTTCGAGCGCTTCGATCCCGAGGTGATCGAGCCGCGTTGAGCGTTGGAAGCCGCTCAAGCCTCCGACAGCAGTGTGCCGGCGGTTTCGAGCGCGGCGATCTCGTCGTCCGGCAGCGACAGCCAGGCGCGCAGCACCGCCCAGTTGTGCTCGCCCCGGCGCGGTGCGCCCTCGGGGTTGGCGCCGCTTTGGGCGTCTGAATAGCGGTAGGGGCTCTGCACCACGCGGCGGCTGCCGCCGGCCCTGTCGCTGACGCTTGCGATCGAGCCACGGGCCTCGAGGGTCGTGGACTGCAGGGCTTGGCTGGTCGGTTTGATCTCGCCCACCGCCAGGTTGGCGCGCGACAGGGCCTGTAGCAGCGCGCCGCGATCGTCGAAGCCGGCGAAGAAGTCGGCCACCGCCTGGTGCCGGCAGCGGGACTTGACCTCGATGCTGGCGCCCTCGGGCGTCGGGTCCTTCAGGCCGTGGGTTTCGTGCAGCTGACGCCAGATCCACCGAAAATCGCCGGCGATCAGGATCGGGCCACCCACCACGTCCCAGACCTCGTTGACCACCACGCCCGCTTCCTCGCGCACGCCGTCGAGGGCCAGGTGCACGTAGTCGTCGGTGGCGACCATGGTGTCGACCATGGCGATGTCCACGTGTTGGCCGCGGCCGGTGCGCTGGCGCATGACCACGGCGGCCAAGAGACCGACCAGGGCGTGCAGCGCCGCGTTCATGTCCGCCACCGAGACGCGCAGATCGGTGGGCTTTGCACCGTCGATGTGGGCCTGGCGGTGCACGATACCGCTTTCGGCGTGGGCCACGGCCGCGTAGGCGGGGCGCTGGGCCTCGGGGCCGTCCTGGCCGAAGCCGCTGATCGAGGCCATCACCAGGCGCGGATTGCGCGCCCGCAGCTGCTCGTAGGCCAGGCCGTAGCGGGCCAGCACTCCGGGGCGGAAGTTTTCGATCACGATGTCGGCCTGCTCGGCCAGGCGCGCGATGAGCTCCGGGCCGGCCTCGGTGTTGAGGTCGACGCAGATGCCGCGCTTGCCCACGTTTTGTTGGGTGTAGTAGCCGCTGAGGCCCGCGATGATGCGCCCCCACTTGCGCGAGACGTCGCCTTCGGGCGGCTCCACCTTGACCACCTCGGCTCCCAGGTCTGCGAGCATGCGGCCCACATAGGGGCCGGCCAGCACGCGCGTCAGGTCGAGCACGCGCAGGCCCGACAGCGGGGAATCGGTGGCGCTCACGGCGTCGGCTCGAGGGCTGCCACCGGGCAGCCGACCCCGGTGCCACCGAGGCCGCAGTAGCCATTGGGATTTTTCGCCAGGTACTGCTGGTGGTAGTCCTCGGCGAAGTAGAACTCGGGGGCTTCGAGGATCTCGGTGGTGATCGTCCCGAAGCCTGCGGCGCTCAGGCGCTGCTGGTAGCGCTCGCGCGAAGCCTCGGCCAGGCGGCGCTGGGCGGTGTCGTAGACGTAGATGCCGGAGCGGTACTGGGTGCCCACGTCGTTGCCCTGGCGCATGCCCTGGGTGGGATCGTGGGACTCCCAGAAGACCTGCAGCAGCTGGGCGTAGTTCGTGAGTTTCGGGTCGAAGACCACACGCACCACCTCGTTGTGGCCGGTCAGGCCGCTGCAGACCTCTTCATAGCTGGGGTTTGGCGTGAAGCCCGCGGCGTAGCCCACCTGGCTGCTGTAGACGCCCTCGGCCTGCCAGAACTTGCGCTCGGCACCCCAGAAGCAGCCGAGTCCGAAGAGCGCCAGCTCCATGCCGTCGAAGGGCCCGCGCATGGGCGTACCCTTGACGGCGTGTTGGGCGCTGACGGCCATCGCAGTGTCGCGACCCGGCAGGGCATCGGCCGGGTCGGGCATTTGGGTTTTCGTGCGCTGCCACATGCTGCGGCCTCCGGAGCTGGGTCGAAGGGTGTGGCGAGAGCTTGCCTGAACTCGACTTGCTTTTGGCGAAAACCGCCAAAAGCAAGCTCAAAGCTTGAATGGAAAGTTGAAGGCGAAGCTCGGCTTGCTGAATTTCGGGAAGCTCAGCGAGCGGATCTCGCGCGCGATGCAGGAGCCCACAGGGCCCTGGATGCCCGTGACCTTGACGTTGGTGACGCGGCCGCTGGGGCCGGCGACGGTGATGGCGGCGCTGGCGGTGCCCGAGGTGCCGTCGGTGGCGCAGGCTTTGACCTTGGGGCTGACGCTCTTCATCATGCGCAGCACCTCGTCTCGTGTGGGCGTCTTGGGCAGGTCGCTGCCGGCGCTTTCGCCGGCCGATGCGCTGACCGCGGTCTTCGCCTTCGATTTGTCGACGGCGCCGTCGAGCAGGTCATCGATGCTGCGGCTGCCGGCCTTGGGCTTGGTGGCCGCCGGCTCGGCGGTGGTGGCCACGGCTTCGGCGGCTTCGGCTTCCTTCTTCTTTTCCTCGCTCTTCGAGGGGCCGCCCAGGAGCACATCGTCGAGGCTGGCGGTCTTCTTCGGAGCTTCGTCCGCGGCCGGCTCGGCCAGCAGGTCGTCCTTGTCCTTGTCGGCGGCCAGTTTGGCGTTGCGCGAACCGCCGCGGGCCTTGCGCGGCGCCCTGCCGGGGGCGGGCTTGGCGGACTGGGCACCGGCTGTGGCCGGGGCTTGGGCTGCGGCCTCGGAGGGGGCTGCTTCGGCTTCGTCTGTGGCTTCGGTCGCCTCGGGGATGGGGGCTTCGTCGGGAGCCTGTGTCGGTTCCGGAGCCGCCTGGGGTTGGGCTGCGGCGGCCGGGGGGGCTGCGGCGGCTGCGGCGGCCGCCAGCGCGATCGCTGGCTGCTCCGCACCGACCTGGGCCGCCGGAGCCTCGGGCGCACGCGTGATGTAAACGGCTCCGAAGACGCCCGCGGCCACCAGGGCTGCGGCGGCCACGATCGCCAGCGGCAGACTGGCCGAGCGGCCGGCGGGCTGGGTCACCGGCCTGAAGGTGTCGATGGCACCGAAGGAGCCGGTGTGGTTGGCAAGGTGCAACAGGGCGCCTTCGCGATCCTCGTCGTCCTGGCCCCCCAGGCCGCCGCCCAGGTTTGCGCTGGCCGAGGCTGGTGGTGAACTCTGACTGCTGCTGGCCAGGGAGGCCAGGGCGCGGATGTCGATCAGGCCTGAGCCCTCGTCGTGGGCGTAGCCGGGCTTTTGCATCGGAATCGAACTCTGGGCCGCCTGCTGCAGATTGCTGGTCGAAAACAGCACCGAGTCCTCGTGGCGCTCACCGGTGAGCGTGCTGGCGCGGGGGTGTTGGTGGGGGGGGGTGCTGGCGGAGGGCTCGCCGAAGTCGGGGCTGGTCACCGCCGCGGGCGCGATGCTGTCGGTGCGCACCCGGTTGGCCGCGGCCGCCGCCGAGAATGACTCGCGGGCCGAGGGGCGAAGCCCGTCGTTGGGGGCGAAGCTGTCGCTTTGGAACATGGTGGTGGGGTTGTCGTCTTCCAGCTCCCCGAGCTTTTCGGTCACTGGAGGCAGCGACGCGCCGCGCGCGACCTCGAGGCGCGCCAGCAGCTCCTGGACCTCTGAAGCGGGCTGCCAGTCGGCCAGACCCTCGCGCCAGACGTAGACATCCCAGGCGAGCTGCCCCGACTGGAAGAGGTCGGCCAGCTGCTCGATGCCATAGGGGCCGTGCTGCTCGCCGTCGATGCTCACATGCCATTCGTCGATAGCAGCAGTGGTCGGTGGCGCCGAGCCATCGGCTTCGGCGACGCCCGCCATGTCACCCCGCACCAGGATCGAGGCCTGGCACTTGCGGCAGCGGATTTTGACCTTGCGGCCGGCTACGCGCTCGTCGGGGATCAGATACTTCGCGCGACAACTCTCACATACAACCTTCATCGCACTCCCTCGCGACACCTACGTCGTCACACATCTCGGACTTTTCCAGAGCTATCCGAGAACCTACACAAGTGTGCCTAAATTGGGACAGTGAACCATTCGTGCACATTAGACAAGAGGTCCCATCATCAAAGTACCGAATTCAGCACGATTGTACGATATTTCCCACACGAGACCACCCCCGGTCAGCGCTTGTCCTGATTTTCATAAAACCCTAGAATTACTTGTAAATCTTCGAGATCGCCGGCCCATGGACGTCCCTGCTGAAACCAGTCCGTTCGAGCCGCGGGTCCGGCTGCTCGAGCGGGAGCCGGAGTTCGACGTCGACCGCTTCGCCAACCGGCGGCTTGGAATCCTGGGGGAACAGGGACAGCTGGAGGAGGCCCGGCAGATCCTGGCGCGGCGGGCGGTGGCCGAGCGTGCTGACGCCGAGGTTTACCTCGACGCCATCCGGCTCGAGATCGGCGCGCCCAGCTCCGAGCAGGTGTGGATGGCGTGGCTGTCGCGCGGGCTGGCCCATGGCGCGCCGCTGCTGCCAGAGTTGTTTGAAGTGGTGAGTCGAAGTGACCTCATGCGCTTCGTCGCTGGCGATGAGTTCGGTTGGCGTACGCTCAGCCGCCAGCAGGACCTGGATGGCGCGCGCGATCTGCTGAGGCTGCGCCTGTTGGGTCAGCTGCAAGTTGATACGGACAAGGCGCTCGAGGCGCTCGAGGAGGCCGAGCTGGGGCGCGCGGCTGGAAGCGATCCGGAGTTGCGCGCGCTCGCGCTGGCGACCCTGCGAGTGGCGCTATTCGATCGGCCTGAACGTGTCATGGAGCTGGCGCGAGGCTTTGGAGTGGAGCCGACGAGCGCGGGGGCCGGGCCGGGCGTGCAGGCATTGGTGAGCGACCTGATGGCCGCCCATCGCACGCGGCCGATGTGGTCGCGCGTGGGAGAGCAGGTGCAGTGTCCGCGTCCGCTCGAGCGCATCGTTCGTTTTGGTTCGGTTGCCAGCTTGGAGCTTGGTGAGGCCTTGCGGCGAGAGCTGGTCGAGGATCTGCTGTCGCAACCACAAGTGTATCTGCGTGTCTTTCAGATCGCGGCCTACACATCGGCGAGCTTGGTGGTCTGGCTCGAGGCATTGCTTTTGGAGGTGGCTACGACGGGCGATTTGGTTGGGGGCCCGGAAGATGCTGAAGTCGAACAGGCCGCGGCGTTGGCGCGCGTCGAGCGTAGCGCGGCGACTGATCCGTTGACCCATCTGGTGCGTGCCGGAGCCGTGGGGGCCATCGCCGCAACCCTGGTAGGCTACGTTGCGTTGGGGCCTTGGGCGCTGGCCACGTTGCCCGCTGCGGCGCTGGGTGTCGCAGCGCTGCGTCGTGTCGTCGACCTGCTTCTCTACCGCAGGCTCGCGCGGCCCGGCTGGTCACGGGTCATGGCCGAGGGAAGCCTCGACGTCGAAGGGTTGCGGGCTGTGATCGAACGTGAGCGACCTGGAACGATTTCGCGACGCTTGCTGCGCCGGGCGGGCGAGGACCGGGCGCTGAAGCTGCTTGGAGCTGTGGCGCGCCTCGGTTCCCGGGCTGAAAGAGGTTGGCGCTTGTAACGCTTGGCTGCATGCGAGCGTATTTAATGGAGATCGCTCAGCGTTGATGTCGGGACCATGGCTGAGCTGTGGGCGAGCGTTGCGCGTGTCGAGGCCTGCTCGACCGGTGCCGGTTGGAAGTCGCACGAGTCTGGAGACAGCCCATGTCCGTCGTTTACAAGTCAATCCTTTCGGTTCTGCTCGTGGCGGCATGTGCGTGGGGGTGCTCTGTGGCGCAGGGGGGGAGTGCGCCTCCGGAGGAGACGGCCGCCGAGCCCGCAGCCGAGCTGCAGCCGACTGCGGCGGCCGCAGCGGCACCGACGGATCGGGCCCGCGCCGAGGTGGTCCTGTCGCAAGAGGCGGCGGGCCAGGGGCCGGCGACCGTCGAGGCAGCGGGCGAGGAGCCTCGGGTTTCGGCGGCGGCCTCGGCTGGGGAGCCAGCCGCCAAGCGGCACAAGCGGTCGGCTGCGAGCGGTGCGAGTGCGGCGGCCGAGTCCCTTGCGCCGCGCAGCAAGCCTGGCGTGGGTGCGAGCCGCTTTGCGATCGTGGGCAGTGGCCGCGCCAGCTTTCTGATCGACGCACCGCTCGAAAAGATCAAAGGTCGCTGGACACGGTTTGACGGAGAGTTGAAGGTCGATGCTGCCGACCTGCGCGAAACCGGCGGCCGGGTGAGCATGGACCTCGGCGACCTCCGGACCCACACCTTTGGCGATTCCGGCAAGGACGCCAAGCAGACCGAGCACGCGAAAAACTGGATGGAGATCGGCCGTGAAGTTTCGTCGGCCGTACGGGCCAAATACGCTCAGGCCGTCTTCAGCATCGAGCGCATCGAGCGTGTCGAGCCGGAGCGCCTGGATGCGAGCATGAAGGCCGTCGCCACGGTCGCAGGAACCTTGACGCTCCACGGCATCGAGGCGGCGAAGAGGGTGGAGGTCGAGCTGCGGTTCGAGGGCAGCCCCGATGCGCCGACCGGCGTCGAGATCAGCACCAAGAAGCCACTATCGGTCTCCCTGTCACGGCATCAGATCAAACCGCGCGACCTCACCGGCCGTTTTCTGGCGGGCGCCCTCGAACGGGTTGGCCAGAAAATCGCCGACCGGGCCCAGGTCAGCGTGTCGATCCAAGCGCGGCGGCGGTAGTTTTTCGCCGTGACTTCATGGGAGGTCGGGGGCTGCAAGCCGCAAGCGTGCGAGTAGCGGTGCGGCTTCGAAGCAGTAGGTGTAGTGCTCCACGGCTGTGTCGAACCCAAACTTTCGGTTGATCGCTAGCATTGGTGCATTGTCATTGCCGTTGTGGGCAACGACGCGGGCCGCGAGCGGGTAGCGCGCACGTAGGCGGTATAGAAGTTCGGCCTTGAGCCAGGTTGCGAGCCCGCGGCCGCGGCGCTCGCGGGCGACCCCCGTGATCTGCTGCCGAATCAGATCGGCGACGCCGGGGTCGTGGTAGATTTCGGTGACGGCGCTCACCTGCCCGTCGGCTTCGAGACTCAGCAGCGTGAACCACTCCAGACCCTGCGCGCGCAAGCGTTCCTCCTGGCGCCTTCGATCCTCGAGCGTGATGTCGGGCTCTGGCTGCGGGAAGGGTCGCGGCTGGTCGCGCCATGCCTGATTGTAGGTCTGCAGGTAGGCTTGCGCGAGGGCTTCGGGTAGCTGCTCGAACTCGACCAGATGGACCGCCGGCCAGCGCTCGAGGCCGGCGCTTCGAATCGAGTCGATCTGCTTCCAGTCCACGGCGTCCATGTGCAGGCTGCGCTCTGCCCCTACCAGGCTCACGCGTCCTCCGTAGTGCTCGCAGACGTGGCGGCCATCTGCGAGCATGGTGCTGGCGAAGATCTCACGCGGCCTGGGGGTGGTGGCTTCGAGGGCGCGGGTGACGAGCTGCCGCCCGATGCCGCGACGTCGTACGGAAGCGGCGACATGCAGTGCGACGATGGCGACCCCCTCGACCGCGGGGTCGGTCGCCAGGTCGAGCTTGGCCACCACCTCATCTCCTTGACGGGCCAGCCACGAGCGTCGGCGGACGCCCTTGCGCCCCGGTCCATAGCTCGCGCGATATGCCTGAAGCGGCATGGGAGCGCTCTGCATCTCCTGCTGCGCCGCCCGATACAGCGCGTGGCGACGCTCCCAATCCAGCTCGCTTGCGCCATCGAAATGAAAGCGTTCGATCCGCAGCCCAGTCATCGCAGTTCCAAGCGTAGTCCGCTCTCCGAGCCGCCGCCGAAAAAACGTCCTGGAAGTTATTTGGGAGGGTATAGCGCTTCGGGCCTTGCCGAAGTCGCGATCAGTTCGCGAAGCCGCAGGTGCCTGTGCCCGCGGGGAAGATGACGAGGATGTCCTGGCAGATCATGTCGCCAGGGCAGGATTGGTTGACCAGAAAGTCGCAGGTGATGCGGCAGCGGCCTTGGCCTCCGAAGCCCTGGCCTGCACAGACCGGTTGCGGGAAGTTCGCCGGCGCTTCGCAGTCGCTGGCTGCCGAGCAGCTTTGGGAGCAGTAGGAGATGGCTCCCGGGCCCGAGCCGCGCACGCAGGCTTCGTCGCTCCGGCAATCGCTGTCTTGACTGCAAGCTGTGCTGAAGCGAGCTGGTGGTAGTGCCGCGTCCTGGGCTCCTGGCTCGCCGTCGGTTGCTTTCGCGTCGGTCTCGCCGATCGCTGCATCCGATGCTCCGTCGCCCTTGGCATCTGCGACGGTCGCGGGCACCAGCGGGTCTGCCGTTCCCTCTTCGGTTTCGGCGTCGGGTGAATCCCAGCTCTCGACTGATGACGCGCCCGCGTCGGTCGGTTTCTGCTTTTCGTCGCCGCCGTCGAGGGCGATTTCGCCTTCCGCATCGCGATCCGCTGTGATGGCGGAATCGCCATCGGCTCCCCGAGCGCCGGCCGCGACCGGACCACGCTCAAAGGCGCACGCCGTCAACACGCAATACAGGATCCACGCCGCGAAGCGTGCACTACGGACAGTCGATTCCAAAATCACCGCCTGGCGAAATACCGCCGCCTACGATTCATCTGAGTTAATGCGCGCGCCGCCAAGATCTGTGATCGGGTTGCACCGGGGCGCAGCGTTGAATTCCGCACGGGCCCGCCGCCCTCAAGTCCGTTGCGTTCGTCTTCCCCGACCCTGCGCTCGCCGCGCTCTTGACCCGGGCATTGTCGCTCGCGGCTGGCGGCAGTGGCGCCAGTCTGGCGCAGCTGTCAGTGCACGCGAGCGCCTCGCCCGCAACGCGCTACGCCCGGTCGGCGCCCGCCGCACGGGGCCCCGCCCGCCACGCCGCACCGGAGCCCGCCATACGCTCGCCGCGCCCTGCGGCGCAGCAAGCGGCGAACCGAGGGGCTTTGCCCCGCTTTCAGGTCGAGTCCCTCGAGCTGCCCGCCCAGCAACTCCACGTCCAACGCATCGGTTTGAGCGAAGTCATCCTGGTCTACGCGTCCAGGGGCCAGCAACCGCTACCAGCCGCTGCCGAGCCCCTGCTGCCGTCAGGCGTACAGGCCTTCGATCTCGTCGGCGTACTTTTTCATGATCTCGCGCCGCTTGAGCTTGCTGGTCGGTGTCAGCTCTTCGGAGTCGGGAAGCCACTCGACGCCCAGTACGCGCACCTTCTTGACGCGCTCGGCGCTGTTGAAGCCGGCCATGGCCTCGGCCAGGCCTTCGTTGATGGCGGCCAGCACACGCTCGTCCTCGGCCAACGCCTGCAGGTTCGCCTCCACTCCGTGTTGAGCCGCCCAGGCCTTGGCCACGTCCGGGTCGAGTACGAGCAGCGCGCTGACGAAGGGTCGCCGGTCGCCGATGGCGCAGGCTTGGCCCACCAGCGGAATCATCTTGAGCTGTGACTCCAGGTTGGCAGGGCTGATGTTTTTACCGCCCGCCGTGATGATCAGCTCCTTTTTGCGGTCGACGATCTTGAAGTAGCCCTCGTCGTCGAGCTCGCCGATGTCGCCGCTGTGCAGCCAGCCGTCGGCGTCGAGCGCTTCGGCGGTCTGTTCTTCGGCTTTGAGGTAGCCCTGGAAGATGGGGCCGCCCTTGCAGATGATCTCGCCGTCGTCGGCGAGCTTGACCTCGATGCCCTCCAGGGCCCGGCCGACGGTTCCGGGTTTGACCCGCGTGGAGGCCCAGGTCATGCCCCCGGTGGTTTCGCTCATGCCGTAAATCTCGGTCAGCGGCACGCCGATGGCGCGGAACCAGCCCAGCATTTCGGGCACGATGGGCGCGGCGCCGGTGATCGCGAACTTGCACTCGTCGAGGCCGAGCAGGCCGCGGATGGTCTTGAAGGCCACTTCGTCGAGGAATGCATAGGTCGCTTTTTCCTCGTCGCTGGCCTTGCCCCAGTCGATCTTTTCCGCAATTGGGCCGCCTGCGGTGACGGCCTCCTGGATCTTCTGGGCTTTCTCCGGGTCGGCCGCCAGGGCGCTTTTGACGCCCGCGTACATCTTTTCCCAAACCCGCGGTACGCCGAAGAAAACTTGGGGTTTGACCGGCTGCAGGTAGGAGAGAATGGCGGTCGGGTCGGGGCAGGTGGTGACTTCGCAGCCGTGGTAAATCGCCGTGTAGTAGCTGACGTTGCGCTCGGCGATGTGCGCCATGGGCAGGTAAGAGACCATGCGCAGGCCGGCCAGCTGGCCGTCGAAGTCCGGCGCTTCCGAAAAGCGACGCCGAAGTGCTTCCAGCTGATGCATCACGTTGCGATGGGTGATCATCACACCCTTGGGCGGGCCGGTGGTGCCCGAGGTGTAGATCAGCGTCGCGAGGTCTTCGGGCTTGCTGTGCTCGATGCAGGTCTGCAGATCGATAGCATCGCTCTCGAGTAGCCCCTCGTAGCTGAAGCCGTCGGTCGGAGCTTGACCGCCGACGACGCCGATCTTCTTCACCCCCGGCAGTTTCCCGCGCACCTGTGCGAAGCGATTGTAGAACTCGCCGGCTTCGACGATCGCCAGCGATGCTTCGCAGTGCTCGGCCAGGTATTGGATCTGCTCGGGTGAACTCGAGTTGTAGATCGACACCGGCGTCGCGCCGCAGAAGCAAATCGCCATGTCGATGACGTGGAACTCGGCGATGTTGCGCATCATCAGGACCACGCGCTGCCCGGGCATCAGGCCCAGGGCCTTGAGGCCGGCGGTGGCGCGCGCGACCTTCTCGGCGTATTGGTCGTAATTCATGGACTGGAAGTCTTCGCCCACCTTCCAGCGCAGGGCGGTGCTGCTGCCGTGCTTGCCCACCGTCGCCAAAAAGGCCTTGGGCAAGGTGAGTCCTGCGACGGTCTGTTCGATCGAGTCCGTGGTCGTCATGCTGCTCTCCCGGATTGCGGGTGAAGATCCTGTCCTGATTTCGGGCGCAAATCCTAGCAACATTTTCCCCGCAATGGGACACAGGAAGCTCGCGTCGGGACTGCGCCCGCCGCAGGCGCTGGCGTCGCTCCCGACAATCGCCAATACTGCCCGGCCAGCTGTGCCGCCCCACCTTCAGCCGCCGCCGCCATGACCCTCTTTCGTCCGTGCATCGACCTCCACGCGGGCAAGGTCAAGCAAATCGTCGGCGGCACGCTCTCCGACCAGGGGCGCGGGCCGCGCGAGAACTTCGTCAGCGAGCACGGTCCGGCCCACTTCGCCGGCATGTACCGCGAGGACGGGCTCGTCGGCGGCCACGTGATCAAGCTCGGCCCCGGCAATGATGCAGCGGCCCGCGAAGCGCTCGGCGCCTGGCCCGCTGGCCTGCAGCTCGGCGGCGGCATCGACGCGGGCAATGCCGCCGAGTGGCTCGCCGCAGGCGCCTCCAAGGTGATCGTGACCAGCTGGCTTTTCGAAAACGGCCGTCTCAGCCAGCAACGCCTCGATGCGCTCGGCGAGGTCGCAGGGCCCGAGCAGCTCGTGATCGATCTGAGCTGTCGGCGCCGGGACGACGGCTGGCGGGTGGCGGTGGACCGCTGGCAGACGATCACCGAGGTGCCGATCGAGGCCCGCACCTTCGAGCGCCTGGCGGCCCACTGCAGCGAGTTTTTGATCCATGCCGCCGACGTGGAGGGCCTGTGCCGCGGCATCGACGCCGAGCTGGTCCAGGTCCTGGGCGAGCAATGCCCGCTGCCCTGCACCTACGCCGGCGGCGCCAATCGCCTCTCCGATCTGGAGCGGGTGGCCGAGTTGAGCGCCGGGCGCGTGGACCTCACCTTCGGCAGCGCCCTGGACATTTTCGGCGGCGAGCTGGTGCGCTACGCTGATTGCGTCGCCCACAATCGCGCCGCTGGCTGACGGCCCGTCGGGCCCAGCCGGCGGGGTCAGGCTCCGAGTTCGGCGAGGAAGTTGTCGGCCTCGGCCAGGTCTTCGTCCAGCGACTTGGCCTTGCGCGCCCAGTGCTGCGCCCGCCGCGGGTCGCCGCGCAGGTGGGCGATCTGGGCCTGCTTGAGGAAGGCCATGGCGCGCGTGATGGGCTTGGGGTCGTCCATCATCGTGATCGAGCGCAGCGCCTTCATGGCCGCGTCGTAGTTGGCCGATGCGATCGCCGCTTCGGCCAACTCCGAGGCGATGTAGCCGTTCTTGCGGTCGCACTCCAGGGCCTGGTTCAGGTACTTGAGGTGCTCCTCGTGCTCGCCCTCGGCGGCGGCCACGTGGCCCATGCGCAGCAACAGGCTGGCCAGCTCCGGCGAGCGCCGCCGCTTGTGGGCCTTGATGCCCTCGTCCAGCCGCTCCTTGGCTTCGCCAATGCGCCCGAGCTTGATCTGGATGTCGATCATCAGCAGCTGACTCTCGTGGTCCTCGGGCTGCAGCTTGGTGGCTTCGTCCAGCGGTCCCAGGGCCGCCGATGCGTCGTCCATCTCCAGGTAAAGCCGTGCGGCGCGCTGGAAAAGGGAAACTTTTTCGTCGACTTCTTCGGTGGCGTAGGCGTCGGTGAGCAGGATCGCCGCCAGTTCGGGCTTGGCGTCGATGGCGGCGTAGAGTTCGCGCAGCCGCCCGCGGATCAGGCCGTTGCTCGGCTCGTCCATGTGGATGCGCTCCAGGCCTTCCCGCGCACGCTCGGGCCTGCCCGCCCGGTCGCAGGCGTCGGCCAGGCCCAGGGCAGCCTCGATGCGCGCTTCGCCCGTTTCGGCCTCCAGCAGGCGCTCGCAGCTGCGCGCCACTTCTTCCCAGAGTTCTGCGTCTTCGTCGCGTCGCCGCAGGGCCCTGAGGGCCTCCACGTCTCGCGGATCCTGCTCGACCCAGCCGGCCAAGACTTCGCGCGCCGCCGTCAGCGCTCCGGCGCCATCGTGAACCTCGACCAGCCGCATCGCCGCGCGCCGCTCGGCGTCGGTATCACCGGCGGTGAACGCCACGGTCTTGCTGCGCTCGAGGGCGTCGATCAGTGCCGGTGCCACCTCTTCGGCTGCGATGGCGTGGGCCTCTTCCAGGTCTCCCACGGCATCGCCGAGCCGTTCCACCGCCAAGTAAAGCTCTGAGCGCACCTTGAGCAGGTCCACGCGCCCGGCGTCTTTTTCGGGGTGGCGATCGAGCAGGCCCGTGACGTCGCCGATGGCCGCTTCGTGCTCGCCCGCGGCGGCCAGGTTGCGCGCCAGCTCGCCCAGCAGCGACAAGTCGTCGGGCACGATCTCGATGGCCTTGCGCAGGCTGCCGGCCGCGGCGTTCAGGTCGTCGAGCTGCTCGCGGTAGAGCATGGCCGCGTTCTTCAGGCGCGCGACGGCGCCGCCGGTGGCTCCCAGGCGCGCGGCGTCGCTTTCGAGCAGCTCGGCCAGCGGTCGCCACATGCCGCGCTCGGCGTACCAACCCTCGAGCCGTGAGCGCAGCCCCTCGTGGTCGGGGCTCGCCGCAAGACCCAGCTCCAGCGCGCGCTCGACCTGTCCGTGCTCATCGAGGCCATTCCACAGCTCGACCGCGGCAAGCGCCAGCTCCGCCGCTTCGGCGCCTTGCTCGCTTTTGAGCAGGGCCTGCATCACCTCGGCGCGATCGCGTGGCGGCGCATCTTCGCCCAACCGCCCGAGCAACGCGCGCAGAAGCCCCGGGTGTGTCGGCGCAAACTCCAGGGCCGTGCGGTAGGTGTCGACGGCGGCCTCGGCGCGATCGGGACCGTAGAGCCCGCCGATGCGCAGTCCCAGCTCCACCACCGCTTCGACATTGCCCATGTCGCGCGCGCGGTCGAATTGGCCGCCCAGCAGCTCGGCCAGCTCGTCGCCCATGTCGTACTTGTTGTAGATCTCGGTCAGCATCTCGGTGGCTTCGAGCTGTCCGGGGTCTTCGTCGAGCGCGGCCCTCAGCGGCACCACCGCATCCCGCTCGTCGCCCTCGACCTCGACCAGGAACTTGGCGCGCGCCAGGTGGACCATGGCCCGTTCATCGCCGCCCAGCAGGTCCTGGGCGCATTGCTCGGCAAAGGCCTCGAAGCGGCCGCGATCACCGATGCGCCGGAAGACCGACAACAGCGGCACCCAGAGCGTACGGTCGCTCCTGTCGGCGTCGAGCAGTCGCGAATAGGTGGCGACCGCAACCTCCAGGTCGCCGCCTTCACCCGCAGCCAACTCGGCCAGCTCGCGACCGAGCACTTCGGCGTCGGAGCCCTCGGCGGTCTCCACCGCTTCTTGCAGGTGCCCGATGGCGCGCTGGATGTCGCCGGCGGCCGAGCGGCATTCGGCCAGGCCCGAGAAGATCCAGGTGGTGCCTTCGCGGTTTTCGAGGCCGCGTGCGACTTCGGCCGCGCGGATCAGCAGCTGTTCGGCGCGCCCGGTCTCGCCCATGCGCTGCGCCAATTCGATGCCCTGTCGGAGCATCCCCAGTCCGACCTCGCCAACGGCCAGGCGTTCGAAGTGCTCCAGCAGCATCAGGTCGTCGCCCGAGTCGCGCGCCACCCGCTCGAAGAGTTCCTGCACGCCAGTGTGGCCCGCGGCGCCACTGGCGGTCGCCCGCAGCACCTCCTTGGCGCGCCCGAAGTCGCTTTCGCCTTCCAGCGCCCGCTCCAGATCGGCCACGCCCTGGTCGCGCCTGTCGGCGTCGGAAAGCTCCAGCTCCGCCAGCGCGTAGAGTGCGTCGCGCCGCTGCTCGGCACTGGTCTCCTTGGTGTTGGGGTCGGCGATGCGCTGCAGCACCCGGCGCTGCTCTTCGACGTCGCCGCGCTTGCCGGCCACGCGCGCCATGGCCATCCAGGCGTCGGTCACGTAGAGCCCGGAAGCCTCCACCTTGGCGTAGACCGCGGCGGCGCGGTCGAGGTCGTTGAGTTCGGCTTCGAAGACCTCGCCCATGCGCAGGTTGAGCCTGGCGGAGAGCTTCTTCGACTTGGCGGCCTTCTTGCGCCGCGCGTCCTCGCTGAGCTGCGACAGTCGCTCCACGTAGGCGTCGAGCTGTTGCATCGAGGCGCTGAGCTTACGGGCCTGCTGATGCAGTGCGTCGGAGCCGGGATCGAGGGAAACGGCCTTGAGGATCGTCTCGAGCGCCTCGTCGTGCCTGCCGAGGGGGTCGGCCAGGGCCTGGGCGCGCACCGCCAGGATCTCGGCTTCGACCGAGGCGTCCTGGGCGAATTTCATGCGCGCGTCGAGTAGGCGCATCAGCTGATCGGTCTCGCCCCGGGTCCTGAGCACGCGCTGGAAACGGCGGGCTTCGGAGTCGCTTTGCGTGGCGGCCTCCATGGCCGACTCCATCAGCTCCTCGGCCTGCTCGTTCTGCTCGCGCGCGGTGGCGATGGCCGACAGCTCGAAGAAGACCTCGCTCGGGCCGACGTCTTCCTCGGCCTCCGGGGGATGGCGCCGCACCAGCATGAGAAGCCCGCGGTAGGCCCGCTCGGCGCGGTCGAGGTCTCCCTGCTGGTGGCTGAGCTTGCCCAACATGTGCATGGCGCGGCTGTGGGCCATGTCCATCTTGGTCGCCGTTTCCAGCTCCTTGTAGGCCCGCTCCAGGTCACCGGCGTCGCGCGCCACGCCCGCGAGCAAATAGTGCAGATCGGCCCGCTCGGCCGAGCGCTTGCGGCCGTAGCTCGCGACCATGGCCTCGAGGGCGCCCTGCGCCTCGTCCAGGCGTCCGGCCACGCGCAGACCCTCGGCGTGGCGCAGGCCGAGATCGCGGCGTTTGGGTGCCAGCTCCAGGGCCTTGGCCAGCGGCTCGACCGCCCGCGCCGGATCTTCCAGCACCCGCTCGTAGAGGTTGGCGGCTTCTTCGAGCAGCGACAGTGCGGTGTCCTTGCTCTCGCAGCGATCGGCGCTCTGCACCAAGAGGCGCGCCAGGGGTTTATAGCGTTCGTCTTCGCGATAGAGCGCGGTCAGCGTCTCGCGCGCTGCATCCAGGCCCGGGTCGACGGACAGGGCCCGCTCCAGGTTGCCGTAGGCCTGCTCCCGTTGGCCCGCCGCCAGCTGCACGTTGGCCAGCTCCGCCACGGCCGCGGGGCGGTCTTCGTCGCTGGCGGCATCCAGGCGCACTTCCATCCACTGGGCGGCCATCGCGTGTTGGCCGCGCTCCAGGTACAGCCGCGCCAGCGCCGCGCTGGCCGGCCCGCCCGGCTCCAGTTCGTGCAGCCTGCGGTAGGTGCTGATGGCGGCGTCGGTGTCGCCGAGTTCGTCGCTGTAGAGCGCGGCGGCCTGCCGCAAAAGCCCGGCTGCGCGCGCGGTCTGCTCGGCCTTTGAAAGCGCCTTGGCCTGCTGCGCCAGGAGCTCGGCGAGTTCGGCATGGCGGCGCTGACCGTTCAGGATGGCGATGATCGCCGAGACCGTTTCCTCGTGGCCAGGCTTCAACTTCAAGTTGTTTTTGAGAAGCTCCAGCCGGCCGCCCCGTGCCTCCATCTCGCCCAGCAGCTGCACGATGGCCAGCCGCAGCTCGAGGGCGCGGTCGGGATCGCGTTCGAGTTCCAGCTCCTGGCGCCGCAGCATCAGCAGCTCGGGCAGGCTGTCGCTGCTGGTGTAGAGCTGGCCTAGCGCCTGCAAGGCGCGGCGGTCTGCGCCGTCGATCTGCAGCACATCGCGGTAGAGCATGATGGCCGCTTGAGCGTCGCCGAGCACGCCCCGGGCCAGCTCCGCGGCCCGGCACAGGTAGTCGCGCCGAAGTTCACCGTCGAAGGGCAGGGAGGCCGCCTCGCGCAGCACCTCGACGGCCCGGTCGGCCTGGTCGAGCGCCGGCAGCACGGCGCTGAGTTGGTCGACGGCCCAGGAGGCGCCGTGGGCGGCGCTCGCCTCACCCGCGGTTTCCTGGCCCGAGCGTAGGGCGCGGGCGGAGCCGTCGAAGAGGCGCCGGTAGATGCGCACGCGGGCTTCTTCGTCGGCCACCGTCTCGCGCGCCACGTCGGCCGCTTCGAGCAGCGGGTCGAGATTGGCCGGGTGCAGATCGGCGAGCTTGAGCAGGCTGTCGACCAGCGCTTCGCTCGGCTCGCGCCGCTGCAGGTCGATCAGAGCCCGTAGCGTCGCACCGTCGCTGGCGTCGGCTTCGACCGCGCGCAGCAGGCAGTTTTCGGCGGCCGCGTCGTCGCCGCGCTTCTCTTTTTGCCAGCCGGCGGTGCGCGCGTAGAGCTGGCGTGCCAGGGCCGGCTTCATGGTCTCGGTCTCGAAGCCCAGGGCGCGCAACATCGACTGACACAGCGCTTCCCAGCTCTCGCCCCGCTCGGCGGCGTGCTCGAGCGTCTCGATCAACGCCTGGTCGGGCCGCTCCAGCTCGACCATGCAACCCAGGGCGTGCGCCACCGCGTCGTCGTAGTGGCCCAGTTCGGCGGCCACGCGCGCGGCCGCCAGCGCGAAGGGCACCCGGTCGCGGCAGATTGACGCCGCTTGCGCATAGGCGCCGAGCGCGGCCTGGGCATCGCCCAGACGGTTTTCCAGGGTCTGGCCTTCCTCGTAGCGCAGCTCGCCGACGCGCGGGGTGACCTGGCCGAAGCTCTCGATGGTGTCGCGGTAGGCCTGGACCACGGCGCCCCAGGCCTCGAGCTGTTCGGCCAGGCGCCGGATTTCCTTTTCGGCGGAGCGGTCGTCGGGGATCAGCGCGAAGGCGCGCGTGTAGCACGCGAGCGCGGCCTGCAGGTCCTCGCCGCGGTCCTCATGCAGCTCGGCCGCTTCGATCAGCAGCTCGGCGCGCACCGTGGGCGACTCCTCCAGCTGCAGTCGCGGCTCCAGGAGCGCGAGCGTATTTTCCCACTCGCCGGTGATGGCGTAGGCCTCCGACAGCGCCTCGATGGCCGCGCCGCGGCAGCGCTCGTCCTCGACGGTGGCGCGCAGGCCCTCGCGCGCGGCGGCGTTGACCGGGTCGACCTGCAGCGCCGAGCGATAGCGCTCGACGGCGGACTCGGGCCGATCCAGCCGCCGCAGGAAGGCATCGCCCAGGCGCGTCTGTAGATCGGTGAAGCGCGTGATCTGGCGATCGGCGGCTTGACCCAGAGTTTCGGCCAGTTCTTCCCAGCGCTCGGCGCGGGCCAGCAGCTCGGTGAGCGCGGCGACGGTCTCGGTGTCTTCGCCGAAGCCGCTCTGCACCCGCCGCCACACCTCGATGGCCGCGGGTAGATCGGCCAGGCGTTCGGCGTGCACCGCGGCCAGCCGTACCAGGTCGTCGCGGCGTCGCTCGGCGGCGGCCGGCGCCTTGATGCGCTGCTCCAGCAGCTGCACCAGCTGGGACCAGTCTTCGGCCTCGGCGGCCGTCTGGATCAGGGCGTCGAGGGCTTCGACGTCCTCGGTGTCCGAGCCGATACGCGCCTGCCACGCCGCCGCCGCGCGCTCCTGATTACCCAGGCGCTCGGCCAGGCGCGCGACCTTGCCCAGCAGCTCGCGCTTGAGGGCCTCCTCGGGCTCCAACTCGCTCATGCGGGCCAGGGCTTCGAGCGTCTCCTGTTCGCGCTCGGTCTTCTCGAGCAACGGGATCAGGCGCCGTCCCACCTCGATGGCCGCAAAGCCAGCGTCGGCGTCGGTGAAGATGCCCTGGTAGAGTTCGATCGCTCGCGCGTTGTCGCTGAGCTTGTCTTCGAAGGTGCGGGCGGCTTCGATGCGCAGCTCGGTGGCGACCGAGGCCTGCGGGCAGCCGTCGGCGGCCTGGACCAGGGTCTCGGCGAACAGGCCGTAGTCGCGCGTGCGCTCGGCCAGGTTGCGCAGGCCGTCGCGTTCGGTGGGCGTCGGCTCCAGGATGAGCAGGGAGGCCTGGTGTTGGAGCGCGGCCGGATCGTTGTTCAGATCGACCAGGCGCTCGACCAGCTCGCGCAGGGCATCGCGGCGGTCCTTGTCGCCGGCGCAGTCCAGGCCCGCCTCCAGCACGCGCACCACCTCGCGCGGCTTTTTCGTCTCGACGAAGTGGCGCTTGAGGATCTCCTGGGCCTCGCGTCGCACCTCGGCTTCGGCCGCCTGATGGCTCAGCACGCGCTCGAGCACGGCCAGGCCGGCCTTGGAGCCCGCGTTGGCGTCGAGCACTTCCTTGGCCTGCTCGAGGGCGCGGTCGTACTCGTCGGTCTTGTCCAGGAAGAGTTCGGCCATGCGCAGCCGGGTCTGGCCGGCTTGCTTGCTCGTCTGCCGCTCGAGCTGCGACTGCCAGAGCGTGACCAAGTCGGGCCAGCGCTCCTGGCGCTCGAGCAGGCGCTCGAGGGAGGAGGCCACGGTGGCGTTGTCGGGTGCCAGGTCGTAGAGCTGCAGCAGATAGCCGATGGCCCGATCGGGTTCGTTGGCGAAGTCCTTGGCGGCCTGCGCGGCCTCGTCCAGCAGCTGCATGCGGCGGGCGCCTGAATCCACCGCTGCGATGGCCCGATCGTAGGCGTCGAGCAGCTGCGCCCAGCGTTCACTGACGGTGTGGGCGACGGTCAGCCGTTCAAAGGCCCAGGTCGCCTCCGGCTGCAGCGCCAGTACGCGCTCGAGCAGCTTTGGAAGTTCGTTGCTGTCCTCACCGTACCATGTTTCGTAGAAGCGGACCCCGCGCTGGGCCACCTCGTCGATGACCTCGGCGTCCAGCCCGTCATTGCCGCCGAGTACGCTCTGGAACAGCGCGCTCACATCGTCGGGTCGCTCGATCGTGTCGAGCAGCTCTTCGACGCGATCCCAGCGTTCGGCCTCCTGGGGTTCGTCACGCACTGCTTCGATCGCAGTGCTCAGTTCGTCAGGCCCGGATTGTTGGACGTCGTCGTCGGCCATGCGCTCCTCATCGCTGGGCGAATTCGCCATTCGCAGGACAGCGGAAAAGCGATGGTATCGGCTCCGTCGCGAGCGATCGAGAGCGATTGTTCGGCGGCGCGCAATCGATGGGACGCGGCCTGCGCGCGCGGTGACTCCACATCGTTTGAGCAGTCACCAAAGTCTTCACAGCAAGTGTTGGGGGCATCCGAACGGCGTCCGCCTGTGCACCGCAGGACAGTGGCTCCGGGGCGTGCCGGTGGTTGCCTGTGGCTTTCGTGCAGGGACCCACAGCTGCGCCACGTTGCCTACCTGCGCATCGATCGAGCGCCACTGTCGGATGGCTGCTGCAGAAGCGCAGGCCACCAGAGGGCGGCGCACTCGGCCCCTGTCGGGACGCCGACCTGAAGCCACCACCAATGGCCGACGAACGGCCGGGCCCGGGACCCATCGAGCCGCCATCGATGCCGCAAATACGGGCCCCGCAGTCCGGGCCGGAACCGAAATTTTGTAAATTATTCAAAGGCTTGAAGCGAATGATTGAAAAACGTCTCGAGTCGGTTCAAGCGGGCCCTCAGTTGCGGTACGCTGATGTAAGTATGACTCGGCATTCTCGTACCCATCAGCTGACCGCCAACGCCAAGCTTCTGTGGCCGATGCTCGAGATCGTCCGTGGCCACGGCCACCGCGTGCGCGACTTCCTCGCGGCCGCAGGTCTGTCGGGAGAGGCCGTCTACCAGGGGGAGCCGCGCATCGAGCTGTCGCAGCTCTTCGAGCTATGGCGGCGGGCGGCGCAGCTGCTGGGCGACCCGGCCCTCGGCGTGCGCGTCGCGATGTTGACCGAGCCCAACTCGCGCGTCTCGTGGCCGATGCCGCTTTCGCTCTTCGAGCACCTGGGTCTGGTCTCGGCCACGCTGGCCGACGCCATCGCCATTCAGAGCCAGTACATGCGTCTCTTGCGCGACGGCATCAGCACCGCCATCGAGATCGACGGCAACGAGGCCCTCTTCCGCATGGACTTCCTGCCCGAGGAGCCGCCCGTGCTGGTCGAATTCGACTTTGGCACCGCCCTCAATATTGCGCGGCGCGTCACCGGGCGCGAGCTGATCCCGCGCGAGGTCTGGTTCACCCATCCGGCGCCGGCCGACATCTCGGCCCACGCGCGTCTATTCCGCGCGCCGCTGCGCTTCGAGGCGCCCTTCAACGGCATCGTGGGCGTGGCCGAGGACTACACGCGGCCGCTGCTGACCGCCAACGAACGCTTCCGCTCCCAGCTGGTGCGCCAGGCCGATCGGCTTTTGTCCGAGCTGCCCAGCGTCGATCGCTTCGAGGACAAGGTCTGTGCACGGATCGAGGCCGAGTTGCCCGGCGGCAACACCAACGCCAGCGCCGTCGCCGAAAAGCTCGGCATCTCCTGCCGCACCCTTCACCGGCGCCTGCAACACGAGGGCACCAGCTATCAGGATCTGCTCGATCGCGTGCGCTTCCGGCTCTCGGTGCGCTTCCTCAGGGGTGGCAAGGCGATTGGCGAAGTTGCCACCTTGGTTGGCTTCGCCCAGGCCAGCACCTTCCATCGCGCGTTCAAGAGCTGGACGGGGGATACGCCGGCCGAGTACCAGGATCGCCATCGCAGCGCCCCGCTGTTGACCGCCCATCGGCCCGCACCTACGATCGCAGCGGAACCTTCACGGGTTCACTGACAGCGAACACATCGCGAACGCGCTCTGGGCGTCGTAAATTCGGGGGTCGAGTCGCGACATATGGGGGCATGCTGCCGACGACGCATGGGGCCGAGGGGAGTTGCCGAATCGCGAATGTGCGCTTTGGGCCTGTCGGCTTCAGCGTTGCGTCGATGGTGTTGCTGCTGTGCTTGCTGCCCGCCTGTGGTCGCACGCCGCTGCTCGGGCTCGACTCGGAGGCGACCTGCCTCGAGTTGGAGCCCGATGGCCTCTCCGTCTACACGATGCGCGCCCACGTCGACCTGCACCGCTCCGACATACTCTTCTTGATCGACAACAGCGGCTCCATGGCGGACGAGATCGACGCCATTCGCTCGCGCCTGATCGACGAGTTGATCCCGGGCATCAAGATGCGCGTCAGCGATCCGGAGGTCGGGGTCGCGAGTTTTTCCGACTTCGGCGAGCGCAAGCTGGGCGAGCGCAGCCATCCCTATCGCTTGCTGCAGCCGATCACCGACAACTTCGACGCCGTGTTGCGGGCCGTCGCCGGGCTCGAGGCCGAAGAGGGGTGGGACGCGGAGGAGAGTCAGCTCGAGGCACTCTACCAGGCCGCCACCGGTGAGGGGTTGGGGGTCTTCGTCGAGGCCAAGTCCGACTGCCCCACCGGGACACGGGCCGGGGTCTGTTTTCGGGAGGGCTCCTTCGGCGTGATCATGCTGGTGACCGACGCACCCATGCGCAACGTCACCGGCATCGGTGCCGACGGCGAGCTGTCGGAGCCGGCCGTCTTCGATGGGCTGGGGCCCGACGTCCCCTACATCCCCTACGTGCGCGAATACGACGAGACCCTCGATGCTCTGCGCGCCGAGGGCCTGCGGGTGATGGGCCTGTGGTCGGGTGCTGAAGAAGGTCTCGACGACCTGCGGCGGGTGGCGCTGGATACCGGTGCGGTCGATAGCCGGGGCAAGCCGGTCGTATTCGACATCGGTTCCGACGGCCAAAACCTGGGCGAGGGCGTGCTCCAGGGGCTGCAGGAGTTGACCGGTGGCGTCATGTTGGTCGCTGAACTCAGCGTCTTCGATGCGGATGAAAGCGACGGCTTCGATCCGGAACGGAACCTCGTCGACGTGCGTGCGCTGCGGGCCGAGCCGGCCACCCACGCCCAGCCCGTGGCCGGCGCGCCGCGCTTCGAAGCTGTGCGCGCCGGCGCCGACCTGGTCTTCGAGTTGGTCTTCGACACCGGCTCGTTGCCGCCGGAAGCGGGCCGTGGACCGTTCCCCCTGGATGTGCGCGTCGAGACCGACGACGGCGTGCGCATCGCCGACGAGCGGCTGGAGCTGATCGTTCAAGCGCCCAACGCGGGGTGCCCCTGAACAACCCTAGACCCTAAACAAGCGCATGTGGAGGATGAGCTGCGCAAAGATGTTGTGAATCAGGGGTTTGCGAAAAGCGCAGGCGCACCAGGAGGAGCGTTGAGCCGTTTCGCGAGCGCCTGAACGCAAGAGATTTGTGGAGATCGCCTCCAACATGCGCTTGTTTAGGGTCTAGATGTGCTCGGCGGGAGTCATGATCCGCTCTCGGGACCGCTACGGCGCCAGCTGCGGCGTCCGGCCCCCTTGAAATACACGGAGTATTGCGGCGGAGGCCGTCCTTGCATCTGGCATCGTATC